>Ga0209415_10007988_pt1 | contig 18372 bp, 16 predicted proteins | sample PeaSoiSIISIP2007_FD_187696 | JGI IMG/M metagenome (GOLD analysis project Ga0209415, IMG submission 187696) | Peat soil microbial communities from Weissenstadt, Germany - SII-SIP-2007 (SPAdes) (version 2) | ecosystem: Environmental > Terrestrial > Soil > Wetlands > Peat | place: Germany...
TACAGTTCGCCGTCATGCAGAGGTTTATAAGCATTTTCAGGAAGAGTTTTGGTGTCGATCAGTTCAGCCGGCATTTGATGTCCCCTCCTTATCGTAGTAAGTGGACCACTCCGGCTTACATCGATCAATGACGTAGATCACAGTGCTTTGGCCCGCGAACGGTCACAATGAATGCCGAAATCCCCCGGACCGGGAAAAGTCCGGGATTTCAGTTGTTAGCCTCCATGCCTTCGGCGAAATAGAAGGTCGTTAACGTTATCTGGAGAAGAGGACGCAATGGAACCATTCCGCTTTCATCTCTTCGTTTGCACGCAACAAAAGCCCGAAGGTGTCCCTTCCTGCCCCGGCAGTGGGTCGTTGGCTGCGCTCGAAGGCCTGGATCGGGAGGTGCAAAAACGTGGCCTCAGCCCCGAGGCAGGCTGTGACTGAAGCGTTCCTTTGTGAACAGATTCTTCAGCCTCCTCTGGTTAGACTCTGTTAGTGTCGGGCCTTCAAAAGGGGAACCTTCGCTGATTCGCAGAGGCCATTTAAAGTTCCCGATTGAACGGTTTCTATCCAAAGTTCGATGAATTAAGAAGGAAGTCTTGAAAAAAAAGTCCACGCTATCATCCCGCTGGATCAAGATTGGCACGTTCTTGGCCCTGGTTGTGATCGGCGGCGCAGCTGTGTTGCTGCCGCTAAGCCGCTGGCCGTTCACGCGTGACATCGTCGTCAGGGCGCTGCAGGAAAAGTTCTCCAGCAGGGTAGAAGTGAAAGCGTTTCACGGGACATATTTCCCGCCCGGGTGTATTGCCGAAGGAGTGACTTTCCGCCGCAACAGCGATCGAGACGACCCGCCGATTGCCACCATCGAAAAGCTCACAATCCAGGGCGCTTACTGGGAATTTTTCAGGACTCCTAAACGTGTTCAAGGTGTCAGGATCGAAGGTTTGCGCATGTTCGTGTCACCCGGCAGCGAACGTATCGGGAACACAGCACCACCCGGCAGACCAGAGCAATCCGCGTTGATTATCGACCAGATCGTCGCGGACGGCGCGGTCGTGGAGTTTGCTTCCAGCCAATCCGGAAAAGAACCCCTCAAGTTCGAAATTCACAAATTGACGCTGAACTCCGTAGCCGATGACCGGCCCATGTCGTTCCATGCCGCGCTGCTGAATGCGAAGCCTCCAGGAGAAATTCGCACGGACGGGCAATTTGGCCCCTTGCAGCCGCAGGACGTGGGTCAAACCCGCGTCTCCGGCTCCTACGACTTTCAACGCGCGGTCCTGGGCGGATTTTCAGGCATTGCGGGAACGCTAGCCTCCACTGGCAAATTCAATGGTGTGCTCGAACACATCGAGGTCGAAGGCAGTACCGACGCGCCCGATTTCAAAGTAACCAGAAGCGATCATGCGGTACACCTGAAAACGCAATTCCATGGCATTGTAAACGGGCTCGATGGAGACGTCTCTCTATCGTCAGTGCAGGCGCAATTTGAGCGGACGTCACTCGTATCGGAAGTCGAAGTGGCAAAGAAGGCCGCCTCGGAAGGTAAGACCATTTCGCTGCGCACGACGGAACTGCAGGGCCGGATACAAGACTGGTTACGCCTCCTCTCCAAGGCGGATCCTCCTGCTTTTACCGGAGCGATGAACTTCAAAGCACAAGTCCTGGTCCCCCCTGGGAAGCGAAGCTTCATTGAAAGGGTGAACCTGCAAGGAGACTTTGGAATCGATGCGGCGAGTTTCGTCCGCTCGACGACGCAGCAAAAGGTTGACAATCTCAGTCAGTTGGCTCAAGGCGAGAAAAAGAACGACGATCCCGCGAGCGTCGTTGAAAATCTGAAGGGGCATGTCGTGATGAACCACGCGATCGCGACCTTCTCAGACCTCTCGTTCAGTGTTCCGGGAGCGCTTGCTCATGTGCATGGCACATACGGCCTGCTGACGGGGCGGGTTAACCTTCACGGAACCTTGCAAGTCGATAACAAGCTTTCCAAGGGATCGAAGGGAGTGAAATCAGTTTTGCTTAAATCTGTGGAGCCATTCTTCAAGAAGAAAAATGCTGGAGAGATCGTGCCCATCAAGATCGGCGGAACCTTCAGCCACCCATCTTATGGACTGGATGTGACCCCGTGATCAATCGAGAAGACGAGTGGCGCGTTTTCGCCCGAGTGACGGACAAACCGGAAATAACCCTCAACCGAAAAGCCAAGGTGCGAGAGGATTCTGGATAGTTTACGGAACCAGGCCATAGCGCAAGTTTGCGCTGTCTGTTCGCCAGATATGCGAAAGGAAAGCGCAAACTTGTGCTATCGCGATGTTCCACCAACAATGGGCCACCGTCCCGCAAGTCCTAGCGACGCAGTCGCCTACTGAAAAACCAGAAGCCAGCGCTGAAGCCAAATCCGAAGATCAGTAGCGGATCCCAATTTACGGCGACTTTCCACTCTCGGCCGATGAGCGAAACGGGATCCCACAGCCAAAGAACTGGGCCCCCTTCATGTGCCTATTGTCCCTATGAGCGTCAAGGTCCCAGTGGCACGATCGATGCTGTACATCGAGACGGTGTTCGAGCCGGAATTCGTCACATAGGCGAACTTTCCGGACGGATGGATGGCTAACGAGGTAGGCGATAGCTCCGCAGCTATCGTTCCTATGAGTGTTAAGCCCCCGGTCGTGGCGTCGATGGTGTACATCGAGACGCTACCGTCAGTGTCATGCCCCGTCAAATTTGCCACGTAGGCGAACTTACCCGCAGGATCCACAGCTACAGAGAAAGGGTTTGTTCCTGCGGCGATCGACCCTATAGATATTAGGGCCCCGGTCGCGGCGTCGATGGTGTACATCGAGACGTCGTTCGAGCCGGAGTTCGTTACGTAGGCGAACTTACCCGCAGGATCCACGGCCACGGAGACGGGAGCTGTTCCTGCGGAGATCGTCCCTATGGACGCTAAGGCCCCAGTCGTGGCGTTGATCGTGTACATGGACACGTTGCCAGCCGATCCAGGAGTGTCATTCTCATTCGCCACATAGGCGAACTTGCCAGATGGATCCACGGCCACGGAGACGGGAGCTGTTCCTGCGGAGATCGTCCCAATGGACGTCAAGGCCCCGGTAGCGTGGTTGATGGTGTACATCGAGACGCTGGATGAACCGCCGAAGCTGCCCGCCGGGAAAGCTCCCCCATCCGCCGCATAAGCGAACTTGCCGGATGGACCCACCGCCACCGAATTGAAAAACTCCGGAGTTCCGTTTATCCCTGTTCCGTTTATCCCCCCTGTGGTGGATGTTAAGGCCCCGGTCGTGGGATTGATGGTGTACGTCAAGACGCTGCCAAAATCGATATCCCAAACATCCCCCGAACTCGCCACGTAGGCGAACTTGCCAAAAGGATCTACGGTCACGGAGTCGGTAAATTCGTCATTTGAAGGCGCCGGTGGTCCTAGGGACGCCAGGACCCCGGTGGCGGGGTTGATCGTGTACATGGACACGTAGCCACCAACGCCGCCATTGCAGCCCAAACTCGCCACATAGGCGAACTTCCCGGCAGGGTCCACAGCGATTGACTGCGGATCAACAGCTCCTGTCGTTATGGTGAAGGTCGACGCGTTCGAGCTACCCCCGTCGGGTGCAGGATTGAAGACTGTGACCGCGGCTGTCCCGGCTGCGGCGATGTCACTCGCCGAGATCTGAGCAGTGAGTCCGTTAATGCTGCCATTACTAGTGGTCGGCCGGTCGCTGCCGTTCCAGCGCACGACTGAACCCGCCACAAAATTAAGCCCAACTACCGTCAACTGATTTAATGGTTCTCCTGCGGGGGCGCAGCTTGGACTGAGAACCTGGATCGTCGGGATTGGGTTAGATCCGCTGGATACGGGCGGACCTGAAGGTGGACCTGCAGTTCCTCCTCCTTGTCCCGCTCCTCCCCCGCACCCACAGAGTAGAACCAAGACTGAAAGGACCGGTGTAGTGCCGGGTAAGTGTTTCATGAAATATTCCTGCTCGTGGAGGTTTCTGCTTAACCGTTCTGAGCGACTTTCCCCGCGGTCCCAGTCGGTAGCTGGCTCCGCCCCCGACCGAGCCAACAACGGGATTCACCCTCTATTTAGAAAGATCGGAAACGGCGGGCAAAAGACGACAGGAAGGCCAAGGAATTCGCGAAGGGTAGGCTCAGCAGGTGACGGAGGCTCGGGAAGGCCGATGATCCCGAGCCAAATTTCTCTAATGCCGGGCCTGGCGGTCAACTGTCGTTAACAGGATGTTACGCCAGTTGCGACGTTTGCCCTTCCGATCGGGCCAGCTTCCGCATTCTAGGTCCATATAATGGAGATTGATGAACAGACACCGTTGGGGGGCCGCCGGTCCACCTCTCGAAGCCTACTCGCGGGTCACAAACCCGGAGCGATTCGCATCCCTGCACGATGCTGCGGCGGAGTTGCTCGACCGCTTGGAGCGGGAGTTCGAGGCCGAGCGCAGAGTGGCGTACGGCCTCGATCCCGAGTTGGAGCAAGGTTGCAATCTGTCGCGCCCGAGCGTTGCTCTGCGGCCGCGGGACATTGGGGCGGCACCCCTCGTTGTCGCTTTCTCAGATTTTCCAGGCCTTCGCGTACGCTTCGGGCGCTGGTACGTAGTCGCTTTTCCTACGTGCGGATGTGACGCCTGCGATGAAACGGCGGAAAGAGAAACAGAGCGCTTGAGGTCACTGATTGACAACATGACAGCGGGCCACTTCCGCGAAGCTATCCGAGTTCGTGCTGATGGAACTGAGTGGAAAGAGTCGGAGTTTTGGTCCACCGGCGCGCGCTGTGCAGAAGAATTGCGTCTCGATCAAGCTCACGCGCGAGAGCTACGTGACGCAGGAAGTCAGTCCTCATACCAGTGGGTGCCGTGGCCCAGACGCAAATGAGACCCGGGACGCCAGCAGCAATCGGATGCAATATCAGCCGAATCAGCGTTGTTCCCGCGCCCCCCCGACACGCTGGAATCCAGCCTAAGAGACTGTGGCTATGATTCACAGAGAGCGATTCCGCCAGACCACTCGCCCGCTGCTATTGGTCTTGCTTATTCTTATGGTCGCTTCAACCGCCTTCGACGACAGGAAGGAGAAGGTGCTCTACAGCTTCCAAGGTGGCAGCGACGGTCAGTCCCCTGCTGGTGTCGTGGTCTTTGACAAGGCGGGGAACCTCTACGGCGCGACTTACGAGCGCGGCTCACCTCCTCTTCGCCGGGATGTGGCACGATCTTCCAGCTCAGTCCGGGAACTGGCGGCTGCGGACTGAAACCATCCTCCACGGGTTTAACAGCAACCAGGGCTCTCGACCGGAGGGAGGCGTGATTGCGGACGCCAATGGAAATCTATTCGGTACGACCGCGTATGGCGGCAGTGGTATCTGCCTTCTTTTCGGCGAACGACGTCGGCTGCGGAGTGGTATATGAGCTGTCGCCGCCTGCGCAAAAGGGCGGCCAATGGACGCACAGGGTTCTTTACAACTTCAAAGGCGAGAAGGACGGCCAGATTCCGCATGGAGATTTGACACTCGACGAAGCAGGCAGCCTTTATGGAGCCACTCTGTATGGCGGGGGATACGGAAGTTGCAATGCACCGTATTTCCAGTACTGCGGGACGGTGTTCAAGCTGTCGCCGCCGAAACAGAAGGGCGGCAACTGGACAGAAAAATCCTGCGTAGTTTTAAGGGAGGTACTGCCGAAAAGGAGTTCGGGGACGGTGCAAATCCCAACGGTGGTTTAGTTTTGGATAGTGCAGGTGCAGTCTGCGGTACGACGTACTATGGCGGCAACGAGAGCGGAGAATGCGACGCGGCGTAGGGGGAACTGGCTGTGGCACAGTGTTCACAGCCAACAAAAATGGCGGGCACTGGAGTAAGAGTATCCTGCGCCGCTTCAGCGGAGCCAAGGGCAATGGCGCAATCGCGATATTGCGAAAATGATGTTGCGCCGAACAGTGCGGGGTGCTAGAAAGAGGCGACATTCCATTTGTTCGCACTGCCGTTTGGCTCTGCTTTCACTTATGCGCCCCTCGACCGCCCCTAGTCGCGCACAGGCTCTGACTGGACGCAAGTTTTTCCTGCTTTTCCTCTTCTTGCTGGCGATTCTCGTCCTCTATCCGTACATGCAAAACGGGGGATTCGGTTATTTCGCATTCCGTGTGGTCAGCAGCGCCGGAGTTCTGATCGCGGTGTATGCGATCCGTTTGCGCAGAACACTCTTGCTCCTTGCGCTCCTGCTGGCCATTCCCGCCTTGCTGGAACGCATGCTGCTTCGTCAGCCCGACGCCGGACTTTTTTCCATTCTGAGCATCGTTCTTAGCCTTGTTTTTGATGTATTTATTGTGGTGGTCATCTTCCGCCGCGTCTTTAGCACGGACCAACCCAATTCGGAAACAATTTTCGGGGCGCTTTGCATCTATCTGCTGCTAGGGTTTACCTTCGCCAGTCTCTACGGCATGGCGGCTGCCCTACAGCCAAGGGCGTTTTATCTCGATCCCCTGACCAATCTCCACGCTATCCCCGACAGGTTCGATTTCATTTATTACAGCTTCGCGACTATGACCTCCCTTGGTTCGGTAGGCATTACAGCCGTCTCAGCACCGACCCGCTCGCTTTCCGTGATTGAAGCCATCATCGGCGTGCTTTACCTTGCCGTGTTGATCGCAAGGTTGATGGGTGCATACCGGTACCCATCGGTTTCCGGTCCTTCTTAACCGCTAGAGGCTTAGCCAGCGTGGCATGAGGAGGAGTGGTCCCGTTCTGGTCGTGTCACGGGCAGACCGGAAGTGACTGTTGAAACCAGGCCATAGCGCAAGTTGGCGCCGTCTGTTCGCTGGGGCTTGGGGTTTTGAGCGTAATAGAGATTTTTCGTCAATTAACCCTGCGGAACGTAGCCCAGCACCACACCTTCATTGACTTGCCCCGCTCCCAGTCCTAAGATTTCAGCCCAATGATCGGGCAGACCATTTCGCATTACCGCGTTGTCGAGAAGCTCGGGGGCGGCGGGATGGGTGTCGTTTATAAGGCTGAGGACACCGAACTAGGGCGCTTTGTCGCCTTGAAGTTTCTTCCCGAAGATGTCGCTCAAGACCCGCAAGCATTGGAACGTTTTCGCCGCGAAGCACGTGCAGCGTCCGCCCTCAACCACCCGAACATCTGCACCATCCATGAAATCGGTAAGCACGAGGGCCAGCCATTCATCGTCATGGAGTTCTTGGAAGGGCTGTCACTCAAGCACCGCATTGGTGGGAAGCCGGTGGAAATCGAGACCGTGTTGTCGATCGGCATCGAGATCGCCGAGGCCCTCGATGCCGCTCATGCTGCTGGCATCGTGCATCGCGACATCAAACCCGCAAACATCTTTGTGACCAAGCGAGGACACATCAAGGTGCTGGATTTTGGATTGGCGAAGGTCATTGCGGTCCAAAGTGACATGGCAGGTACGACTACCGCATCGACAGTGACACTCGAAGAACACCTGACTAGTCCCGGTCAAGCAGTTGGCACCATTGCTTACATGTCGCCGGAACAAGTCCGCGCCAAGGAACTCGATGCCCGCACCGATCTGTTCTCTTTTGGTGCGGTGCTTTACGAGATGGCGACGGGCACGCTGGCGTTTCGCGGGGAGAGTTCCGGCGTGATCTTCAGAGCCATTTTGGACGGAACGCCCACGCCGGCCGTGCGGCTGAACCCCGATGTGCCGTTAAAGCTCGAAGAGATTATCGACAAGTGTCTGGAGAAAGACCGGCACCTGCGTTATCAGCACGCTTCGGATGTTCGCACCGACTTGCAACGGCTGAAACGGGACACTGATTCCAGCGGTGCGCGACCGAGTCCCTCCATGGTGTCCGCGCCAAAGCGTTACACCTGGTTGCTGTGGAGTCTGGTGGCGTTGCTGGTGGTGGCGGGGTTGGGCGCGTGGTTGGTCGCCAATCGCGCCCGAGCAGCAGTCCAAAATCCACTTTCCAGTGCCCAGTTCACACGGCTTGCCAACTTCAATGGAGCCAAAAGCGATCCTGCTATTTCGCCAGATGGGAACTTCGCAGCGTTTATTTCCAATCGGAGCGGCACGTTCGACATCTGGCTGATGCAAACGAACGGGAGCAACCTGACAAATCTTACCCAGGGCCGAATCGGAGATGCGCGTGCGCCGCTCCGGGCGGTGGGATTCTCCGGAGACGGATTAGAAGTGTGGAGTGGGGGAACACAAGGCAGCGCGGGAACCGCAGGCAAAAGGTTGATGCTGTGGCCGCTGATTGGCGGGGCGCCACACAATTTTCCGGAGGAAAGCGCCGCTGAGGTTGCCTGGTCTCCTGACGGCAACCGGCTGGTCTATCACACATGGCAAGCAGGCGATCCGACATTTGTGGCCGACCGCAACGGCGCCAATCCACGCCTGATCCTGCAAAACGAGCCCGGATTACACAACCACTATCAGGTCTGGTCGAAGGATGGGCGCTGGATCTACTTTGTGCGAGGCCGGCCCGCCACGCGTGAGATGGACCTATGGCGCATTTCGCCGGATGGGGGAGCACCAGAACAAATCACACATCTCAATACTGATATTGCGTTCCCGACACCGATCAACGAGAGGACGGTTCTGTTCGTAGCCCACAACAAGGACGGGGCTGGCCCATGGTTGTGGGCGTTCGATCTAAGAACACGAACTGCAGACCGCGTGAGTTCGGGTTTGGAACAATACCGCGCACTCGCGGCTACAACGGATGGCCGGCGTCTTGCGGTAAGCGTTGTGAATCCTCAGGTCAACTTGTGGAGCGTTCCGATCAGCAGTCACCTTGTCGAAGAACGGGATGTCAAACCTTTCCAATTACCCACGACGCGCTCCCAAGCGCCGCGGTTCGGGGGCGAAACTCTATTTTATTTGTCTTCGCGAGACGGGGCTGACGGAGTGTGGAGCTACCGCGATGGAAAAGCGCTGGAGATCTGGAGGGGCTCCGAAGGAGCACTGCAGACGCCTGCGGCTGTGTCTGCGGACGGGAGTGGCGTTGCATTTGCACTGAGGCGAGACGGCAAGCAACAGATGCATGTAATGGCGGCGGATGGAACACGGGTCCGCCTTCTATCGAGCGATATTGATGTTCGCGGTACGGCTTCCTGGTCTCCCGACGGCAAATGGATTGTCGTGGCTGGCAGTGACCGCAAGGGATTGGGCCTATTCAAACTCCCTGTTGATGGCGGCTCACCCATTCGGATTGCAACAGGGCCGTACCTTGATCCTGTTTGGTCTCCACGTGGGGACCTGATTGTGTATAGCGGGGCGCAGTTGTTCACGCTCGCACCTCTGTTGGCAGTGCACCCGGATGGTACGCCGGCGAATCTGCCGGAGATCAAAGTCCAGCGCGAAGGTGAGCGGGTGCGCTTTCTGCCCGATGGCACAAGCCTGGTTTACATGCAGGGGAATACGCTGGCCGAGCAGGACTTCTGGCTCCTCGACCTTAGCACGATGCGCTCGCGGCGTTTGACTCGATTGAGCAGTTCTGCGGTAATGAGGACCTTTGATATCACTCGCGATGGCAGCCGAATTGTATTCGACCGGCTAACCGAAGATTCCGACGTATTTCTCATTGATCTTAGGACCGATCAAGGTCGTCAGTAATAGTCGCCTGATAGAAGCGGTTGTCGGCGTCCAGCCGTGCCCCGGAATGAATCTAGTCGCCGGGACCGCCGCCCGCCGGACCGAGCACTGGACTTACCGGCCAGGCTCGATAAGTCAGTTCCGGCATTTCCACCGGCCGTGCGACTTCTGGGGGGGCTTCGGATGGGCGGGGGCCTAACGTTATTTTTATCGCATGCGTTGCCCGGTCACTACACGTGGGGATGAATTGCGGTACGATCTGTTGCAGTCGAGCCAGGATGGAGCCGAGGTTCCCGAGCGACATGTCAGCCTGGAGTTCGTCCAGGCTGCGCTTCAACGCCGGCCAGGCCATCCTGACACTTTCCGTGCGCCTAATTTTTTCACAGGGGCTCGGCACCACGCGCTCGTCGGGATAGAAGAGTTCCTCAAACAGTTTTTCCCCTGCGCGCAGGCCGATAAAGCTGAATTCCGGATTGGATTTGCCGGAGAGACGCGCCAGAGTCTTGGCCAGTTCCGCGACCCGCACCGGCTCTCCCATGTCGAGCACCAGGATGTCGCCGTTCCGGCCGATGGCGAAGGCCTGTAACACCAGGCTGACCGCCTCCGAGATGGTCATGAAAAAACGGGTCATTTCGGGGTGGGTGATGGTGATGGGCTGGTTTTGCCGGATCTGTTCCTGGAAGAGTGGAATCACGCTGCCATTCGATCCGAGAACGTTTCCGAAGCGGACGGAGACGCAGCGCAATCGTTTCCCCGGCCAGGCTGCGAGTATCAATTCTCCCACCCGCTTGGTGCAGCCCATGACGTTGCTCGGGTTTACCGCCTTGTCGGAGGAAATCATCACGAACGCCCGGCAATTGGCGTCTTCGGCCACCTTCAACAGCGCCAGCAGTCCGAAAATGTTGTTGCCGACTGCGGCCTCCACGTTGGCTTCCATGATCGGGACGTGCTTGTAGGCGGCGGCATGAAAAACCACTTCGACACCGTGCGTCCGGAATATTTTGCGCATGCGCTCCGGGTTGCAGAAGTCGGCAACGCAAAACACCCGCCGCTCGCTACTTCCGCATTGAGAAAACCGGCGCTGCAGGGTATAGATCCCGGTTTCATCCTGGTCCACACACAAAAGCAGCTTGGGTTCGTACTCCGTGATTTGCCGGCACAGTTCAGAGCCGATGGATCCTGCGGCGCCGGTGACCAAGACCACGCGGCCGCGAATGTGCTCGCGCACTATTTCCAGATCGAGGTCGACCGGACTCCGTCCCAGCAGGTCCGCGAGAGAAACCTCTCGAACCTGTTGCAGGGTGGTTTGACCCGCAATCAGTTCCGCCATTTCGGGGACAGCGCGAAAAGCGACGCCCGAGGTTTCGCAAATTTCCAGCAGGCGGCGCATCTGTGCCTGGGTCGCCGATGGAGTGGCAATGAGAACTTCGTCGATTCTGTGGCGGCCGACGGCTTTCCCCAGCGCTTCGACGGTTCCGAGTACCGGCACGCCTAGAATCCGCAGTCCTTTCTTGAGTGGATTGTCATCGACACACCCGATCACCGCAAAACCGGTGTCGACTTCCTGGGTTTCACGAATGATCATCTGGGCGGCGTGCCCCGCACCTACAAGCAGCAGGCGTTTTTCGGCCGGATGCGACCGCACCGTCTCGACAAAGATGCGGGAGAGCACGCGTACTCCGGCCAGCAGCGTAAAGCTGATCAGTGCCTCGAGAGCGTAGATCGATGGCGGAAAACCCTTTAGTCCCAAGCCGTATCGCAGAATGACGAAGAATGCGAAGGACCCGGTGAGGATGGCTTTCAGGACGTCGACCGCATCGCTGATCCCGGTATAGCGCCACCAGCCATGCATGAGGTTGAAGAACGGCATGACCGCAAGGCGAACCACAACCAGTACGGGCGCGGCGGCCCAAAGCAAGGTCCAGCCCGGCACCCGGAACTCGAATCGCAGGAGCCACGCCAGCAGCAGTGAGCAGATGATAAGGCCGGTTTGCGACAACAGCACCAACAGGGACCGGCATCGCAACCCTGCGGCAGACTTTCTATTGATTTTCTTCATAGTTCGACAACGTCACGCCAGATTCCTTGCTTGCTCCGAATGCCAGTTCGTAACCGGATGAACCAACCGGAACAACCTTGATACGGGTTCAGGTTTTCACCGGGATTAGTTTCGACCGGCATTAGTTTGGTGGATTCGTTTTTGCGGGTCAGAGTGGCGCAGCCCTTCGCTGCCTTGGCATCGGCCACCGGACTGACCCAGTGGACTTTTCAACGACGGATCAGTGGCGCACACCCTCTGCCTTGATCACTCGCCACAGCGTGAGCATCATGATTTTCAAATCCATGCCAACGGACTGCGCTCGCATGTATTCGGCGTCATAGCCCACCTTGAGCGGGATCGACAAACCATCGCGGCCGTTGACCTGTGCCCAGCCGGTGATTCCGGGAATCAATCGATGCACTCCGCAGCGCGTGCGAAGCTCGACTAGATCGTTCTGATTGAACAGCGCCGGACGCGGTCCTACCAGGGTAAGATCGCCCCGGCACACGCTGAAAAGTTGGGGCAACTCGTCAAGGCTGGTTCTGCGTAAGAGGGCTCCAACCGGAGTTACATAGCGCTCCGGCCGCCGCAACAAATGTGTCGCCACCTGGGGCGCATGGACGCGCATGGTTCTGAACTTGGGCATGCCAAACAGACGATTGTCTTTCCCCACGCGCCGCGACCAGTGCCACGCGGGCCCGGCGGAGGTTGACCGAACCGCCGCCCAGCAAAGCAGGAACAGCGGACCGCACAAGATCAGAAGCGTGCCGCTCAGAAAAAGATCCATGCTCCGCTTCCACGCGGGAAGACGGTACGCGGAACCAACGAGTGTCGTGGCCATGAGAAAAAGAAATGCCCCAATTTCCTGGAAGTTGTTTCGGGACGGTTGCCTCTGGAAGGCAGCGTTCGCGGAGAAGTTTGAGTTTCGAGACGCCGGAGACTATGAAGCCGAGGGCCGTGTCTTCGACGGCGCGCCCGGTCCTTTGATCACCCGCTTATCGGAACTCAGACGGTATTCCACGCGCTTGAAGTAGTCCCGCGCTTTCACCGAGAGGCGAACCAGACGCTTGCTGGCGCGGCTCTTACCGAAGTAGTCGTAGGCTTCGTTGAATTCGACCAGAGCGTGGTGCAGTTCACGAAGCGAACTTTGCGGATTCTGATTCATGGTCTGACTTCCGAAGTGGACGACTTCCGCGCAGGGCGTGTAGTGCACCGCATAGCCTTTTTGCTTCAGCATAAAGTTATAGGCAAGGTCGGCGACGAAGATCCGGAACCGTTCATCCAGCATGCCCGCATTTTCCCAAGTAGACCGCCGCACCATATAGGCGGTTGTGCCGATGCTATCGACCGGCTGAGCTTTAGAGTAATCGAAGTCGGTGGAATAATAACGATCGGTCAGTCGGCTGCGGGGAAACAGTTTGTGCCAGTTGAGGGCTTGCAGCACCATGGTGGCGGGTCCGGAGAAATGACGGATGCAATGCTGCACCGAGCGGTCGGGGTTCAACAGCTTCGGACCGCAGGCGGCCACCTGCGGATGTGTGTCCATGTACTGGACCAGGGCTTCAAAGGCATTGCTGATCAGCAGAGTATCGCCATTCAACAGGCAGGCATAGCGGGCCCGCGACATGCGCATCCCGAGATTGTTGTTCTTGACGTAGGACTGGTTCGACGGGTTGCGGACGAGGATTACGTCGGGGAAAGCTTCGGCGACCATATCCGCACTGCCATCCTGGGAATTGTCGTCGATGCAGATAACCTCAAAGGTAATGCCGCGGGTATGCTCGTAAACTGAGGCAATGCAATCCCGCAGGAAAGGCCTGGTGTTGTAGTTGGGAATGATGATTGTAAGGTCCAGCAGATTTTCCATCGGTTTCTCCTTAATTTTTGTCTTTCATCTCTTTCAACCACTAGCGCGACGCCGCGATTTCGACGTCGTTGTTTCGGCGTCGTTGTTTCGACACCATGCGCGCGGGCACGCCAGCCACCATCCCGTCGGCCTCGACCGAATCCAATACCACTGAGTTCGCGCCGACCGTCGCGTTGTCGCCAATGTGGATGCCGCCCAGAATTTTCGAACCCGCGCCCAGAACGACGTTGTCCCCCACCTCGGGACGCAGTCTGAAATCGAACCCCATATCCAATTCTTTGGCGCCCAGCGTGACCCCCTGGAAGATGGTCACGTTGCTGCCGATGCGCCAGGCTCCGACCACGGTTCCCGATGGATGCGGGAAAAAAATTCCCGGCCCTATCTCACAGCGCGGCGTGACCTCCAGTCCAAACAGCACAATATTGAGATAAGTCAACAGTTCCGGCAGGACAGGAATCCGCCCCAGCATGGCTGCACGGCTCACGCGGCACAACACGATAGGCAGAAACCGGTGGTGCAGCAAGCGGCGGAGCACTCCCGCTAAACCGGGTCGCGCAACTAGCCTGCCCTCGAGCCCAGCCTGACGTGCGAGATCGCTATACAAAAGCTGCCTTAACATTGCCATGAGCGGAAATCAGCAGAATTTGTCACGGAAAACTATTGACACTCGCGGTACAGAGCCAGCGTCTGTTCTCCGCATGTTTGCCAGCTATATTGAGCAGCGACCTGGGTACCGCGTTCCCGAGCTAGGCGGCGCGCTTTTTCGTCATGCGTCGCCTCGAGCAACATCGCCTCCAGCGAGCCTTGATCTTTGGGATCGAAGTAGAACGGCGCGTCCCGGCAGATCTCCGGGAGAGAAGAAGTGTTACTGACGAGCGTCGGGCATCCCGCTGCCATGGCTTCAAGCGGCGGAAACCCGAAGCCTTCATACCGCGAGGGGTAAACCAGCAGGTTGGCTGCGGTGTAGGCTTCGGCCAGAAGTTCATCCGCCGGCCGCGGGAAGACGACCAGTCTGCCCACGACCTCCAGTTTCTGCGCCAGTTCCCGCTCCGTCCTGGTCAGCGGACCGCCGCCCACGACCAGCAACTGCATCGACTTATGCAATCCGGTGGCGCGAAAGGCGCGCAGCAGGTTATCAAAGTTTTTATAGGGCGCACGCGAACCGACAAAGAGCAGGTACTCCTTGGGGAGCGGCGGACGCAATCTGGCCGGGTTCGTGGCCGAAGCTGGCAGCCGATGGAGACCGTGGTAAATCACCCGCGTCTTAGCCGCGTCCACGTCATAGAACTCCAGCAGATCTTTCCGGCTGGATTCCGACACGCAGATAATCGCGTCCGCTCTGGCATACAAGCGCCGCTTGGCGCGCAGGATTTGTTTCACGTTGCGAAAGAGGCTGGGAAAACGTTCGTGGACGCAGTCGTGATGCGTAACCACGATTCGGCGCGCCCGGACCAGCGGCATCCGGCGGTACAGAGTTGGGTGATATACATCGACGCGCTTGGCCACCAATCTGACGTTTCCAAAGAGCTCGTTCACGATGTAACGCGCCACTCCGGGCCGTAGCGATCCGCCCAACCTGGTTATACAGATTCTCTCCTGCGGTAATTCCTCGAAGGGAAACACGCATCCATGCACGCCGAGAAACAAGTCCGCCTGGACACCCGGCACGCTAGCCAGGTATCGCATCAGTTCATAGTGATAGCGAGAAGCGCCACCTGCGTTCTGGAGCGAGAATACCTGGTGGTCAAAAAGAATTCGCACGATACACAGAGAGTGGGTTGGGACAGTGACCCGTCCGGCGTTCGCAAAGCGGATTCACTGATCCGCTGGCCAGACATTCTGGCTCGCGATTTCCGCCAGCCTGACCAATGTGACGATGCATGCCGGCAGCAAAATTGAAAGCTGTACCATGGTTTTCACGATCGAGACGGAGAAAGGGTCGCGGAAAAATGTGAAAGCCAACCACCCCGAGAGCATGACGTACATTGTCCGATAAAGGGGCGAACTATCGCGCACCTTGATCCAGCGCATGCCCATCGGCAGCAAGAACATGAACGCGGCTGTGCCGATCAGTCCGAAATTGAAGTTGAAGGAGACGAACGAGTGCAAGGCTCCCAGTGGACTGAAAAAATCCGGCGCCTTTATAAGAGAAGCCTTTCCCGGGAATACGGCCGAAGGAATCAAGTTACTGAAATCGGAGACCAGATACTTGGGCACAGCCAGCCATGCCATGTGATCGTATCGCAAGAAGTAGACCAGGGAGATACCCGTCAGCACCGGCTCCAGCAGCACATAGAAGCCCACGTCGGTTATGGAAGAATTGACCCTTAAGGCTCCGACCGTTCCAAAGAGCGCGACTACGAAAAGACCAGCGAGGGCAACTTGCTTCTTGCTGAAGGGACGGACGTAAAGAGACCGGTAGGCGCCAAACATCAGCACAAAGGAGGCAACGTACAGACGACTGCCGACCAATACCAGGAAGAGGGCACCCGCGGCGAAGGGCACGAAAAGCATGGTGAATCGGGGGCAGCTGGAAATCCGAAGAAACACCACCGATCCCAGCAGCACCACCCATGCGGTCACATTGCCGCGCGCTATCTGGCCGCTCAAATCCGTGGTATAGGGCGCGAATAACGCCACTCTGTGCACCGCTATTTCTGCGAGGAATGCAATAAATCCGACCCCGCTAAACAAAGCCAATATTTGCGGCGATAGTGTTTTGCGCTGAACCTGTCGATTGCGAAACGCCCAGATGCCGAATCGATCGCCGGCTACAAATGCAGCATAGATCGCAATGATTGCAGCCAAATAAGGACCTGTCCATCGAATATCGAACAATGCCGCCCAGGTTACCGGCATATCGTCTGCACCCAGGAGAAATCCGGCGGCGATCGGCGTTACCCAGTAGAAAATGAACCCGAGAGAAAACAGGAAGACATGATCAATCTTGATCCGGCCGCGATCCACGCTGCACACGCAAGCATAGATGGCCGGAACCAGGAACGCCGATGTCAAGAGCACCCATTCCATGCTTGCAATCCAAGTCAAGAACTGTAACCGCGGGCAGGACCGGGCGCACCCGCCCGGTTCAAGCCACGAATATGGGACAGGTAAGCCGTCGCGCCGAAGACCGCCAAAAACGAGGTCGCGATGAGCTGGCCGAAAGCCGCTCCGACAGGACCAAACCTCGGCACCAAAAATACGTCCACATAGCCCAGCATTGCTGCCGCACCCGCAATCCCGCCGACATACGCGCCGCTCTTATGAAGGCTGGGCAAAAGACTCAGAAATGGATTGCAGACAGCCATTACAAGAAAGAGCAGCGCATAGACAGGGGTCACCTGGCGCGCTATGGTCAAATGCCTGTGGCCAAGAGTCTCGCAGGCCAATGGCCCGGCTGTCCAAAACAGCGCAGCCCCGATTCCCCCAAGGCAGATGCTTGCCAGAGCGAATCTTTTGAAGCGTCTCGCCAGCTGCTCGCGGTCGTCCGCCGCGGCGACCAGTTCGGGAAGAAACGTGTTCATAAGACAGGTGAGCACCGCCGTGCCAAACAAGTACAAGCGGCTCACCATTGCGTATTGTCCAACCGACTCGGCGGGCACGTACTTTGCTAAAAGGACAACATCCAGTGTCTGGTAGGCGAGCATTAACAACTGCCCTGAGCTTGCTTTTGCTCCTCGCCACGCAATATCAGAAGTCCTGATCTGCTTGCCCGGCGCGGCCCCTCCGCCTTGGACGCGCCGCCGGAGAATCCGCAAAAGCTGCACGCGTCCGGCATACATGCCAATCGCATTCAGCACCGGGATGATCCATACCATGCGAAGGACAATCGGTGTAAAGAGGAGCAGGGCAGCCAGGTACAAGCCGAGTCCCAGGGCGCGCGTCCTGGCCAGAGCGCCGGGCATCCCAAGCGCCACAGCGAGATACGAGACATCCACGGTACGGGCCAGGACCATCGCGAATCCGGCAACAATGACCACGGCCACCTGGCCCTGCCCAATATGCCAATAAATGATTGCGAGGACTGCGGTGGCGGGACCGCAAACTCCGAGGCACACAGATAAGCGAATCCTCTGGCCGCGCAGGACGATGGGGATGGGATCACCGCCGGCCTCGGCGATGAGGCGCGGACCAACCAGATCAAGACCGAGCGCAGCCAGAACCATGAGCACCTGGTAGATGCTGGTGGCAATGCTCAGTTGCCCGTACTGACGATCGGCCAAAATCCGTATCAGCCAGCCATAGATTGCGAAACCCAGCAGATAGGTAAGTCCGTCAGCGGACAGATAGCCCAAGAATCTCGCCCAGACCGGCGGCAGAGCATGGGCGTGATCGGTCCCTGCGAGGCTCATTTGTTCGCGCTCGAAAATGTCCTGAACGCCGCTAGAAGGTTCGGCTGCGCAGGTTTGAATTATTTGCGGAGAACAATTCATAGTTGGCGTCTTGCCGGGCTAGGCGTGTGCCTGGAGATAGGGTCGACGGACGGCCGCCTTCAGCATGGCCAAACGACCGTGGGCAGCGGGGTCCGAGTGCAAGCGGCGTAAGACCTCGGTGGACAAAACGTACCCCACCGAGCCGAAAAACCCCAGCATGGTCACGATCACGACAATTAAAGTCCGTTGCGGGGAGGATTTGCGGTCAGGTGCGATCGCGGGATCGAGAACCTGGATCACGGCCGCGGTTCTTGCCTCATCGAGCCTGGCGGCTTCAGACTGCTTGGCCAGCATGTCGAAGATGGCCTCGGAGTACTTCAAGTCGCGCAGCTTGCGGACATACTGCAGCCCGGCTTCCGGGACGTTGCCGGCGGGAACCTGGACATCGCCCGGCCCGCCGCTTTGCTTTTCGAGAAGAGCCAGTTGCGTGCGCAGGCCGGAAAGCTT
>Ga0209415_10007989_pt1 | contig 18371 bp, 15 predicted proteins | sample PeaSoiSIISIP2007_FD_187696 | JGI IMG/M metagenome (GOLD analysis project Ga0209415, IMG submission 187696) | Peat soil microbial communities from Weissenstadt, Germany - SII-SIP-2007 (SPAdes) (version 2) | ecosystem: Environmental > Terrestrial > Soil > Wetlands > Peat | place: Germany...
GCGCTGCCGTAGCTCAGTGGTAGAGCACGTCCTTGGTAAGGACGGGGTCCGCAGTTCAATCCTGCGCGGCAGCACCAGCTCAACTCGTCGACACAGCGCTCGAGAACCGCGATCGTTCGGCGCCGGTCAGTCGCATCGGCCCCTGGTCGAGCATTTGATCCAGCAGTCGCCAAGCACGGAGCAGAACTCGGCCTCGATGGCCAGGTGTTCGCCGACGAAATCGGCGTAACGCTCTGACTCCTTCTGATCGGGTTTGCTCGCCTTGCGATAGCGGAACAACCATTCCTTCTCCCCCACCGCAAGCGTGTCGCCTTCGTCGAATTCGAACGTGCTGAGTTGATCCGCATCGAGCTTTCCGAACTGCGCCGCTTCATCCGCATTCTTTACCTGCTTGCGGTCCACATAGAACGAGATCGACTTGATGACGGCCGGTCCGGGACCCGCGTTGACGATGGCGATCCCGACGGGCGGATCATCGGGATCGGCCTCGGTGTCGAAGTCGACGGCGGGCTTGATCGATAAGGCAATTTGATTGTGTGCCTCGCGCCATTGGAGCCCGGTGAACAGAGCGGCCGCGAGTGAGATGAGGATCGGCACAACGACGCCGACAACCTGCCAGCGGTTCATATTTCCCCCGACGGGTGATCGTGTCAGCTTTGAAGGATCGCCGCAAGGCGACGCCTTTCGGGGCGCGCGCCACAAAAGAAAAAAGGCCGCGCGGAGAACGCGCGGCCTGGAGTTTCAGGGAGGAAAAGCCCGAAGGACTTACGGGAAACGCACGACGGGGGTGCCGAACGTCTCCCGCATTACCCTTCTACAGCGGAGAAATGAATGATTGGTTAACGGCCGAATGCTCCCTCGAGAGAAATTGGGTCGGCATGCGATCTGCCCCGTTCTGGGGCAGCTCGCGAGAACCTTCCGTTAGGACTGTGCCGCTACCATATCAAGGTCATGCGCCTCCAAGGTCTCGATGTCTGAGCCACGCCGCCTGAGCGACAAGCTCTTGGCCGCCTTCGATCAAGCCTGCGAGCAGGGTCAGATCGAGGTCGCGGAGCTCGTGCTCAAGGCCATGGAGATCGTGCTGACGCAGGAGGCTGCACCGGCCGAGCGCGAGCGCCGCAGCCATCTCGGTCCGGTGGTCGAAGCCTTCGGGCGTCTGAAGGCGCTCAGGGAGAAGGTCGAGGCTTACCCGCGGCCGGCCTGACCGTTCAGGCCGCACCCACCTGATCGAAGTAGTCGTTGACCGAGCGCAGAATGCTGCTCGCGAGCTTCTTCTGGTAGGTCGCCACCCGCAGCGACTTCTCCTCTTCCCGATTGGAGAGGCAGCCGAGTTCCACCAATGCCGACGGAATGTCGGGCGCCTTCAGCACCACGAAGCCGGCCGAGCGATGGCTGTTGTTGAGGAGCCGGACGTCGCGGCCGAGCTCCGCCACCAACTTGCGCGCCAACACGATCGACTGATTGTTGGTTTGGCGGCGCGCGAGATCGAGCAGGATGCTGCTGACCTCCGGCGTGTGGCGCGAGAGATCGATGCCGGCGATCAGATCGGCCCGGTTCTCGCGCTGTGCGAGCGCCGCGGCCTCGGCGTCGGAGGCATGCTCGGAGAGCGTAAACACGGAAGCGCCGCGGACGCCCGAATCCGGGATCGCATCGGCATGCACCGAGAGGAACAAGTCGCCGCGCGCGGCTCGCGCCCGCGCCACCCGATCGTCGAGCGCGATGAACTCGTCGTTCCGCCGGGTCAGCACGACCTTGTAGCGCCGCGTCGCCTCCAGGAAGCTGGCCGCCAACTCCGCGGTCGAGAGCGTGATGTCCTTCTCATAGCTGCCGCTGATGCCGATCGCGCCGGGGTCGATGCCGCCATGGCCGGGATCGAGCACCACCGTGCGGCGCGTCGGCAGCGCTTTCGCCGTCGCGGCGCGCGCAAAGGCTCCGGGCCGCCACACCGCGACCGCCGAAGCCGCCGCGATCCGGCCTACCCACTTGAAGACGCTCCGCCGATCGACCCTGCCGTGTCCGGCGCTCATGATCTCGTGGCACCCGCAATGCGGCTCCTGGACTCCAGTATGTTGCCGTGGAGTGCGCATGGGTTACACGAGAATGATGCCATATCTCATTGTAAAATCAACAAATTATTTTCTCTCCTGGATGCCAGGACGACCTCCGGCGACCGCCGCAGTTAAAGCCCCGACACGTAACGAATTTGACGGGCTTCTTCCCGCGTGATGTGCGACGACCAAACGACGGCGCGTCATCCCCTGTCTGCTTTGCTTCCATGACCGATCATACCCCACTCGCCCGCCCCAGCACGGTCCCAAGCGGCATCGCATCCATGCTCGTCGCGGTCGCGATCTTCAGCTGCATGGATGCGCTCATCAAATGGCTCTCGGGGACCTATCCGACCATCGAAATCGTCTTCTTCCGCTCGGCCTTCGCCTTCCTGCCGCTGTTGCCGGCGCTGCTGAGCGGCGGACGCGCGGCGCTTCGCACGCGCCGTCCCTTCGTCCAAGCTGGCCGGGCTGCGCTCGGGCTCGTCTCGATGTTCGCGTTCTTCTACTGCTTCCGGATGATGCCGCTGGCGGATGTTTTCGGCATCGCCTTCTCGGCGCCGATCTTCGTGACCGCGCTCTCGGTGCCGATGCTCGGGGAAAGGGTTGGCGTTCGGAGATGGAGCGCCGTCGTGGTGGGTTTCGTCGGCGTGCTCGTCATGCTCAGGCCGGATTCGGGATTGTTCGCCTCCACGTCGTGGATCGCGCTGTTTGCGACCATGCTCTACGCGCTCGGCCAGATCTTCGTGCGGGATCTGACGAAGACCGAGACCACGGCTTGCATCGTGTTCTATGTCACGCTCACGACGACGACCGTGAGCGCCGCAGTGATGCCGTTTCTATGGGTGACGCCGAGCCCGGGCGACGCATTGCTGCTGGTGGCGATCGGGGTTCTCGGTGGTGTGGCGCAGCTCGCATTCACCCGGGCGTTCCGTCTCGCCCCGGCGGCGGTGGTGTCGCCGTTCGACTACACTGGCCTGCTCTATGCGAGCGTGATCGGCTACTACGTTTGGGGCGATGTCCCGACCGTCGGCTTTCTCGTGGGCGCCGGGATCGTGATGGCAAGCGGTCTCTACATCCTCTACCGCGAGACGCGGCTCGCCGCTCTGCGGAGCGCCTAGGCTCTGACGTCCACCACCACCCGGCCTCGGGTGGCGCCTTTCAGGATCTTGCCGGCGAGATCCGGGAGCTCGCCGAGCGGGACCACGGAAGTCATGGCCTCGAGCTTGTCCATCGGCAGATCCCGCACGATCCGCGCCCAAGCGGCCTCGCGCCGCGGCTTCGGGCACATGACGGAATCGATGCCGAGGAGGTTGACACCGCGCAGCAGGAAGGGAATGACGCTGGTCGGGAGATCGTTGCCACCGGCAAGCCCGCAGGCGGCGACGCTGGCGTTGTATTTGAGCTGGGTGAGCACCGTCGCGAGCGTCGTGCTGCCGACGGCGTCGACGGCGCCGGCCCATCGCTCGCTGTCGAGCGGACGCGTGGGCGCCTGGGCCAGGCTCGCGCGATCGATGGTCCCCCGCGCACCCAGCCCCTTGAGGTAATCGTGCGTCTCCACGCGGCCGGTCGAGGCAATCACGGCATGGCCGAGCTTTGCCAGCAATGCCACGGCGACGCTGCCGACGCCGCCGGCGGCACCCGTCACCAGCACTTCGCCGGCCCCGGGCTTGAGCCCGTGCTCCTCGAGCGCCATCACCGCGAGCATCGCCGTGAACCCCGCGGTGCCGACGGCCATGGCGTGCTTGCTCGTGAGGCCCTGGGGCAGGCGGACCAGCTGGCTCGCCTTCACCCGCGCCTTCTCGGCGAAGCCGCCCCACTGCACCTCGCCCACGCGCCAACCCGTGAGCAGCACGGCCTCGCCGGGCTTGAACTCGGGCGCGGTCGAGACGGAGACGCGGCCCGCGAAATCGATTCCGGGCACGTGCGGATATTTTCGCACAAGCCGACCGAGACCCTTGAGGATCAACCCGTCCTTGTAATTGAGGGTGGAGTACTCGACGTCGACCGTGACCTCGCCCCCGGGAAGCGTGGTATCGGCGAGCCGCTCGATCTTTGCGCTCACCTTGCCATCGGCCTCGCGCAGCACGAGGGCCCTGAATTCGCTCATAAGCGCTGCTCCTCCCTTACGCGGGCGACGAGGGTTGGTGTGGGACAACCCGTTCGATCGTTTTGCGATCGAACCCTTCGGGGCCGCCGTGAAGCGGATGGCCGGGTTGTCTGTCGCACGCGGATCACAACTAGCGAAGCGGCTCCAGGATGCTGACGTAGTTCGCGACCGCGGCACCGCCCATGTTGAAGACCGCGGCGAGTTCGGCGTCCTTGACCTGGATGCCGCCCGCGGTCCCCGTGAGCTGCATCGCCGCCAGCACATGCATGGAGACGCCGGTGGCGCCGATCGGATGGCCCTTGGATTTGAGGCCGCCAGAGGGGTTGATCGGCAGCTTGCCGGATTTCTCGGTCCAGCCCTCCTCGATGGCTCGCGCGCCTTGACCCTTGGGCGCGAGGCCCATCGCCTCGTAAATCAACAGCTCCGCCACCGTAAAGCAGTCGTGCACCTCGGCGAAGCTCAGATCCGCGAGCTCGACCCCGCCCTTGGAGAGCGCGCGCTTCCAGGTGAGCTCCGGTCCCTCGAAAGCGACGATGTCGCGCCTGGAGAGCGGCAGGAAATCGTTGACGTGCTCGGTCGCGCGGAACACCACCGCCTTCTCGAGCGCCAGCGCCGTCTCGACGTCCGCGAGCACCAGCGCCGCGGCGCCATCGGAGACAAGGGAGCAATCGGTCCGGCGCAGCGGTCCCGCCACCAGCGGGTTCTTGTCGGAGACGGTGCGGCAGAAGTCGTAGCCCAGGTCCTTCTGCATCTGGGCCAGCGGATTGACCGCGCCGTTCTTATGGTTCTTGGCGGCGATGCGGGCGAGAGCGTCCGATTTGTCGCCATAGCGCTGAAAGTACATCTGCGCGATGCGGCCGAAGACGCCAGCAAAACCGCCCTCGATGCCGGCCTCTTCCTTGAGGTAGGCCGCGCGGATCAGGATGTCGCCGACCGCGGGACCGGTCACCTCGCTCATCTTCTCGACGCCGATCACCAGCACCTTGCGCGCGCGCTTCGCCTCGATCGAGTTCAAGCCCTGATGGATCGCGGCCGAGCCCGTGGCGCAGGCGTTCTCGACGCGCGTCACCGGCTTGAAGCGGAGCGCGGGATCCGCCTGCAGCGCGAGAGAAGACGGAAACTCCTGGCGCACGAAGCCCGCGTTCATTGTGCCAATGAAGATCTCGTCGATGTCCGCGGGCGCCAAGCCCGCGTCGTGGATCGCGTCCGTCGCGACTTTCACGATCAGGGACTCGATGTCCTCGTTCTCATGCTTGCCGAACCGCGTGTGGGACCAGCCGACGATGCAGGCGGTCATGGTGCCTCCGAAAGCCAGGGCGAATTACCTTAGATATAGCAATCGCCCCGGCCTCCGTCACCCACCGCCCGCTCTGCACGCCAGGCTTGCCTGCCCTGCGGATTGCGGCGACAAGTGTCCATCCAGAGGAGCCGAAGCCTTGGCCGAGCAAACCCTGACGCTGCGCCGGCCCGACGACTGGCACGCGCATTTCCGCGACGGCGCAATGCTGGCGGCGGTGCTGCCGTTCACCGCGCGGCAATTCGCCCGCGCCATCGTCATGCCGAACCTCGTGCCGCCCGTCACCACGGTCGCGGCGGCAGAGGCCTATCGCGCGCGCATCCTCGCGGCCTTGCCGAAAGGGGCGCGCTTCGCTCCGCTGATGACCGCCTATCTCACCGACGGCACCAATCCCGCCGAAGTCGAGCGCGGCTACCGCGCCCGCGTCTTCGCGGCGGTGAAACTCTATCCCGCGAAAGCCACCACCAACTCCGCGTTCGGCATCACCGACATCGCCAAAACCTATCCGGTGCTGGAGCGCATGGCGGTGCTGGGCATGCCGCTCCTGATCCACGGCGAGGTGACGGATCCGGAAGTGGATGTGTTCGATCGAGAGGCGGCTTTTATCGAGCGCATCCTCGCGCCGCTCATGGCGCGCATTCCCAACCTCAAGATCGTCCTCGAGCACATCACCACCAGGGACGCGGTCGACTTCGTGAGCGGCGCCGGCCCGACTCTCGCCGCCACCGTCACCGCGCATCATCTGATCATCAACCGGAATGCCATCTTCCAGGGCGGCCTCAGGCCACACATGTATTGCTTGCCGATCGCCAAGCGCGAGCCGCATCGCTTGGCCCTTCGCCGCGCCGCCGTTTCGGGAAATCCCAAATTCTTCCTCGGCACCGACACGGCGCCCCATCCCGTTCGGGACAAAGAGGCCGATTGCGGCTGCGCTGGCATCTTCACCGCGCCCGCGGCGCTGGAGCTTTACGCCCAGGTCTTCGCCGAGGAGAATGCGCTCGACCGCTTCGAGGCCTTCGCCTCTCTCAACGGCCCGCGCTTCTACGGCCTCGCTCCCAACGACGAGCGGGTGACGTTGGTGAATCGGCCCTGGCGCATTCCGGCGGAGGTCCGCGCCGGCGACGCCACGGTCAAGCCGTTCCTGGCGGGCGAGGAAATCGGCTGGCAGCTCGGGAGTTGAGCGCGGCTCAGCCCCGATCGGACAGCGCCGCGAACACGTCGGCGGCGGGCGGGCGTCGGCGGATGTGGTGGCGGTACCAGAGCGCGTAGAAGAGCAGCGTCCAAGCCGCGAAGCCGAGGCGGCGCTCCCGCGCATGATTAAAGAGCCGCACGACCGAGCCCGGCTGGCAGAGTTCTGCCACGCCCGGCGAGTCCGCGACCAGCGGCCCCAGGGTGGCGCCGCGACGCGCGATCCACTCGCCGACGGGCACGGTGAAACCCTGCTTCTTCGCGAACGGCTGCGCGGCCGGCACATGCTCGGCCACCCAGCGCCGCAGCAGCCATTTGCCCAGCCCATTGCGGATCTTGAGGTCGTCCGGAAGCCGAAAGGCAAAGTCTGCGAGGACGGGATCGAGGAAAGGCGTGCGCCCCTCGACGCCGTGCGCCATGAGGCAGCGGTCGAGCTTGCCCAGAAGATCGTTGGGCAGCCAATCCGCGCAATCCACGGCCTGTGCCTGCTGCAGCGCGGTGCGGCCTGGTCTTGCCTCGCGCGCCTCGGCGGCGGCGATGCCATCGCGCCAGCCTGCGAACTCGTCATGGAGCAGGCTCAGCCCATCGAGATTGCCGCGCCGCCGCGGCACGCGGCCTCCGGCCCACCACGGGCGCAGCACGCTGCGATACCGGCCATAGCCGGCAAAGAGCTCGTCGCCACCCTCGCCCGACAGGATCACCTTGAGGCCCGCGGCACGCGCGGCGGCCGCGAGCTTGTAGGTCGGCAGGATCGCGTAGTCGGCCGTGGGATCGTCCATGGCGGCCGCGATTTCCGGCAGCAGAACCCAAAAATCCGCCTCGCGGAATTCCACCTCGGTGTGCTCGGCACCCAGTGCCTTTGCAACCGCTCGCGCCTGCTCGCGCTCGTCCGCCGCCTCCGTGTGGGAGAATCCCACGGTGAAGGCGCGCACCGGCCGCTCGTTGAGACGCGCCATCATCGCGAGCACGGCCGCGGAGTCCGTACCGCCCGAGAGGAACATTCCGTAGGGCACGTCCGAGCGCTGATGCAGGCGCACGCTCTCCTCGAATATCCGATCGACCGCGGCGAGGGCCTCCGCCTCCGAGCAGGTGAGCAACTCGCCCTCAGGCAAAGCCGCGCGGCGGCGGCGCTCGACCACGCGGCCCTGGGAAACCACAATGGTCTCGCCGGGCAACAGGCGCTCGATGCCCGCGAAGATCGTTTGGCGTCCGGTGGTGAACTGCAGCTGCAGCAGCTCGTTGCGGGCTTGCGTCACGAGCGCACCGTCGACGATCCCCCCGTCGACCAGCGCGCGCGGTTCGGAGGCGAAGGCGAAGCCTTTGGGAGTTTCCGCGTAGTAGAGTGGCTTGATGCCGAAGGGGTCGCGAGACAGCACCAGCCGCGCCGATCCGGGATCATGCAGGGCGATCGCGTACATGCCTCGGAGATCGTCCGCATAGGCGAGACCCTTGCGGCGGTAGATGTGGAGCGGCGTCTCGCAGTCGGAGCCGGTCGAGAACACCGCGCCGTCAAGCGCCGCGCGCAGCTCGATATAGTTGTAGATCTCGCCGTTCGCGACCAGCGCCGCGCCGGCCGGCTCGTAGAGCGGTTGATCGCCCGTGACGAGGTCGATGATCGCAAGCCGGCGCTGCATCATCGCGACGTCGCCCGCGCGATAGTGCCCGATTCCGTCGGGCCCGCGATGGGCGAGCGTCTCGCTCATGGCGGTGATTGCATTCGCCGACGGCGCGCGGCCGTCATTGGTGGCGAGGCCAGCGATGCCGCACATCAGCGCGCGACGTGCTCGAGAAATGCTCGATACTGAGCGACCACCACGCTCTCGCTGAATTCCGCGCCATAGGTCGAGCGGCCGGCCGCGGCGAGCTCCGCGCGCAATGTGCGAGTCTCGGCGAGCCGCGTCATGGCGCGGGCCAGCCCATCCGCATCCTCCACCGGCACCAACAACCCGTTGATGCCGTCGCGGATGAGCGCAGCCGGCCCCGCGCTCGAGGCGGCCACCACCGGCACGCCGGCGGCCCAGGCCTCGATCACCACGTTACCGAGCGGCTCATGGCGCGAGGGGCAGACGAGCATGTCCGCCGTCGCGAGCAGGGCGGCGGTGTCCTCGCGCCAGCCGAGGAACCGCACGCGATTGCCGAGCGCCAGCCGCTCAGCGCGGGTCTCCAGCTCCGCGCGTGCCAGCCCCTCGCCGGCCAGCCACAGGTGGATGCCGGGCGCACGCGCAACCGCGTCGATCAGCACGTCGAATCCCTTGTTCGGATGCAGCCGGCCGAGCGCCAAGACCAGCGGCACGTCCTCGGGTGTGCCGAGGCTCGCGCGTGCAATCCGGACACCGGTCATGTCCGGCACGAAGTTCGGGAGATAATGAGCGCGGCCCTCGGGCCAGCCCGATCGCACAAGATAGGCAACGATGTCCCGGGTGTTGCCGATCAAGTGATCGCACCGGCGATAATATTTGAGATCGTAGTACCCTCCGAGACGCCCAACATGCACGAATTCGCCGTGCGGGCAAAGCCGCGTCGCGCGGCTCATCCATGTCAGCACGACCCGCGGCCGAAACTCTCGCAGGATCCGCCGAATGCCGAAGCGCGTCCGATAGTCGAGCAGTCCTCCGAACGGCAACTCCATCGGTGCCAAGCCGCCCGTCCGCAGCGCCGCCGCGCGCTCCGCGTCTCGCCGGATAATGACCCGCTGCTCCTGGCCCGCCCGGTGCAGCGCCAGTGCAAGCCGCACGAAGAACGTCTCGGCGCCGCCGTGATGCGCTCCGGCCATCGCCTGCGCGAGACGGATCACGGCATCAGCGCCTCGAAGCGCGCCGCCACCTCGCCCCAGGAAAGACCCTTCTGCCGTGCGATCGCCGCCTGGTGTCGGTATTGCCAAAGCGCATCGTCGGTGAGCAGCGCGGTCGCCGCGGCGGCGAATGCGTCGTCGTCTTTGGCGACCGTGCCGGTGACGCCGTCCTCGACCCGTTCCGGCAGCGAGCCGAGGGGCATCACCACCGCCGGCAGTCCCAATGCCTGCGCCTCGGCCACGGCGAGACAGAATGTCTCGTTCTCATCGCCGCGATAGAGCATGACGCGCGCTGCCCGCAGTTTGCCAACCAGCTCCGGCTTCGGCACGGGCGCGTGGCACCGCACGCCCTGCTCCACGAGCGCCTCCGCTCGCTCGAGGATCATGGCCATCCGATCGGCCTTGCGCGCGCCGACAGCGCCATAGACTTGCGGCCCTGCGTAGATGTGCAGCTCCGCTCTCGGCACCGCGGGACGAATCCGCGTGGACCAGAGGTCCAGAAGCCAGTCGAGCCCGCGCAGCGGGTTCGAGGTGAAAATCGCCACGGGTGGAGGCACATCCGCTCGCGCCGTTGCCTCTCGATAGGCGGTCCCGAGGCCGTAGGGAATGACGGCGCGGCCCGCGCAGGGGACCCACCACGGCACCGTCGAGGCGTGATAGTTGCCGGTGACCACGATCGTCGGCCGAACTCTCAGGAGCGGCCACAGGTATCTCGGCTTCAGCAGATAGCCACCGGGATTGTGCAGCCAGAACGCGCGGCCGCGCGCCCGCGGCGCCAAGCCGATCAATCGGTGTCCCCGGTTGCCGATATAGAGATCGCATTCCTCGGGAACGCCGTCGGCGATCGGCGTCCACTCGACGCCGTTGCGAGCGAGCGGCGCCGCGCAGTTGTTGCAGACGCGCACGGCGTGGCCGCGCGCCGCGAATGCCTCGGCCAGCGACAGGAACGCCGCCTCGGCGCCGCCCACCGGCCTGTGATCGGGCGTCGCGCCGTCGAACTCCAGGCCGTCGTCGGTCATGACGATGCGCGCCATCTGCGCCGTCTCACGCCGCGTCGCCGGCAAGCCGCTGCCAGAGCCGCCGCACGGCCGCTTCGGCCGCGTCGACGGACAAGCCATCCATCAGAGTGTCGGTGGTTCGATGGTCGAAATCAGGCGCACTCATCAGCGAGACCCAGGGTCGCTCGGTCTGCGCCACGGCCGTGCGCGGGCCCCAAGGCGCGTAGTGGGTCGCCGGACTCGGGCCGAACAAGCCGACCGTCGGCACACCCACGGCAGCAGCCATGTGCATGAGGCCGGTGTCATTACCGACGAACAGCGCGCAGCGTTTCAGCACCGCGGCGGCCGTGAGCAGATCCGTGCGCCCGACCAGGTCGATGCGGCGCTCCGGCGCGATCGCGTCGAGCACCGGCGTCGCCTGTGCCCGCTCGTGCGCCGCCGCGAGCACGGCGACCCGAGCGCCCGGCAAAACGCCGACCGGTGCCGTGAGGCGGCGCGCGAGCTCCGCGAAGCGCTCGGCGTGCCAGGTCTTGCCGCGCCAATTGGCGGCGGGACCGATCGCCAGCACCGACCCGCCCGGCGGCACGAGCGATGCGGCGGCCACCTCGTGCGTCGGCAGCGTCCATAGCCGCGGCGCGGGCGGGGAGTCGAGATCGAAGAGGCGGCCGAGCTGGAGCACGCGCGGCTCGTCGCGCGAGCCCTTGCCGCGTACGCGGCGCTCTCGGGCGCGCAGGAGGTAGGCGAGAGCGGAGCCGCGGAGGTCGACCACCAGGTCCCAGCGCCGGCGCACCACGCGCGCATAGAGATCGAGCCAATGCAGGCCGTAGCGCTGTTTGTCGATAACGATGATGCGCTGGAGGCGCGGCACGGCTTCGAAGAGAGGTGCGGCTACCCGGCCCGCCCCGATCGTGAACCGCGCGTCCGGATAGCGCTCGATGAGGTGGGACAGCAGACCGGTGGACAGAACGGCGTCGCCGATGCGGGTCGCGGTGACGAAGAGGATGTGCATGACGCCCGGAGGGGCCATTCAAATGCGAGGAGCCGCAGGAATCGGCCGAAACGGCGGCTCGCGCGGGTTATACAGACGCCTCCCCCGCTTGCCAAGCAAGCCGGGGGTACCTACGTCTAGGACCTCGCGAGGAGCACATGGCCTCTGGTTCCTATGCCCTGCTGGACGATCGCGGCGTTCTTGAAGTCGCCGGCGCCGACCGTCTGACGTTCCTTCAGGGCCTCGTCTCCAACGACGTACGGAAGCTCGGGCCGAACCGCGCGCTCTACGCGGCGTTTCTCACGCCGCAGGGCAAGTACCTGCACGATTTCTTCCTGGTCGAGCACGGCGACGTCATCTGGCTCGAGTGCGAGCGGGCCCGCCTGCCCGATCTGCTGCGCCGGCTATCGATGTTCAAGCTGCGCGCCAAAGTCTCGCTCACTGACGTCAGTGCAAATTTCACGATTGCCGCAGCGTTCGGGGCCGATGCGGGCTCCAAGCTCGGCTTGCCCGCCGATCTCGGCGCGGCAGCCTCCTTTGGGGATGGCATCGCATACATCGATCCCCGACTGGCCGAGCTTGGCGCCCGGCTGATCCGGCCACGCTCCGCCGGAATGCGCGCCATCGAGGCCGCCGGGCTCGTGCAGGCGGAGCCCGGAGACTATGACCGGCTGCGTCTCTCGTTGGGAGTGGCCGACGGCAGCCGCGACCTCGCCGTCGAGAAAGCGATCCTGCTGGAAGCGGGCTTCGACGAGCTGCATGGCGTCGATTGGGACAAGGGCTGCTACATGGGCCAGGAGCTCACCGCCCGGACGAAATATCGCGCGCTCATCAAGAAGCGCCTGATGCCGGTCAAGGTGGACGGCCCGCTCCCGGCCCCCGGCACGGTCGTCACGCTCGACGACCAGGAAGCCGGCGAAACGCGCTCCGGCCGGAGCGATCTCGCGCTCGCGCTGCTCCGATTGGAGTCGGTAGAGAAAGCGGCGAAGACCGGCGCGCCGCTCCTCGCCGGCGAAGCGCGGTTGACGCCGATCAAGCCGGCCTGGGCGCGGTTTTAGATTTAGGCCGTCGTGTCGGCGTGCTGCTTCGAGAGCGCGGCCTGGGCCGCGGCGAGCCGGGCGATCGGCACGCGATAGGGCGAGCAGGACACGTAGTCCAAGCCGATCTCATGGCAGAAGCGCACGGAGGCGGGATCGCCGCCGTGCTCGCCGCAGATGCCGAGCTTCAGGGTCTTGCGCGTGCGTCGGCCGCGCTCCACGCCGATGCGCATGAGCTCGCCGACGCCCTCGCGGTCGATGGAGACGAAGGGGTCGTGCTCGAGAATGCCCTGCTTCTGGTATTCGCCCAGAAAGCTGCCGGCGTCGTCGCGCGAGAGCCCGAAGCAGGTCTGCGTCAAATCGTTGGTGCCGAAGCTGAAGAACTCCGCGGTCTCCGCGATTTCGCCGGCGCGCAGCACCGCGCGCGGCAGCTCGATCATGGTGCCGACCATATAGGGCACGGTCACGCCGGTCGACTTCATGACCTCGGCGCCGATGCGGTCGATCATGGCCTTGAGGATGTCGAGCTCCTTACGGGTCGCGATCAGCGGAATCATGATCTCGGGCTCGACCGGCTCGCCGGTCTCCTTGGTGACGGCCGTCGCCGCCTCGAAGATGGCGCGCGCCTGCATCTCGTAGATCTCGGGAGCGGTGATCGCGAGCCGGCAACCGCGGTGGCCCAGCATCGGATTGGCCTCGTGGAGCGCCTGCGCGCTCTGTCGCACGGCCGCCAGATCCTTGCCTGTGACCTTCGCCACTTCCTGCATCTCGGCATCGCTCTTGGGCAGAAACTCGTGCAGCGGCGGATCGAGTAGCCGAATGGTCACCGGCAGACCCTTCATGATCCGGAACAGCTCCTCGAAGTCGCTGCGCTGCATCGGCAGGATCTTCGCGAGCGCCTTGCGCCGGCCTTCCGCGTCGTCCGCCATGATCATCTCGCGTACGGCCGTGATCCGGTTATCGTCGAAGAACATGTGCTCGGTGCGGCAGAGGCCGATGCCCTCGGCGCCGAACCGTCGCGCCGTGCGCGCGTCCGTCGGCGTGTCCGCGTTGGCGCGCACGCCGAGCTTGCGGAATTCGTCGGCCCAACCCATGAGGGTCGCGAAGTCGCCGGAAAGCTCCGGCTGGATGGTCGGCACTTCGCCGAGCATCACCTCGCCCGTGGAGCCGTTGATGGTGATGACGTCGCCGGCCTTCACCACGTGGCCCCCGGCGCTCATGGTGCCCGCCTTGCTGTCGACGCGGAGATCGCCGGCGCCCGCGACGCAGGGCCGGCCCATGCCTCTCGCGACCACCGCGGCGTGGCTGGTCATGCCGCCGCGTGCGGTGAGAATGCCCTTGGCGGCGTGCATGCCGTGGATGTCCTCGGGGCTGGTTTCCACGCGCACCAGGATGACCGCCGCGCCCTTTGTCGCCCGCGCCTCGGCCTCGTCGGCCGAGAACACCACGATGCCCGAGGCTGCTCCCGGCGACGCCGGCAGGCCGCGCACGAGGATCGTCTTCGGTGCCTTGGGATCGAGCGTCGGATGCAGGAGCTGCTCCAGGGAGTTGGGCTCGATCCGCTGCAAGGCTTCCTCTCGGCCGATGATCCCGTTGGCAGCCATGTCGACCGCGATGTGCAGCGCCGCCGCCGCGGTGCGCTTGCCGGTGCGGGTTTGCAGCATATAGAGCTTGCCTTGCTGCACCGTGAACTCGACGTCCTGCATGTCGCGGTAATGCGTCTCGAGCTTGCGGCGGACGGCATCGAGCTCCGCGAACACCTGCGGCATCACCTCTTCCATCGCCGGCAGCGTGGATTTCCCCGCCTGCTTGCCGGTGATCGTCAGGTGCTGCGGAGTGCGGATGCCGGCGACGACGTCCTCGCCCTGGGCGTTGACGAGGTACTCGCCGTAGAACTCGTTGGCGCCGGTCGAGGGATTGCGGGTGAACGCCACGCCCGTGGCGCAGTCCTCGCCCATGTTGCCGAACACCATCGCCTGGACGTTAACCGCCGTGCCCCACTCCGCGGGTATGTCGTGCAGCCGCCGATAGGTGATGGCCCGCTGATTCATCCAAGAGCCGAAGACGGCGCCGATCGCGCCCCACAACTGCTCCTGCGGATCCTGCGGGAAGGGCTTGCCGAGCTCCCGCTCGACGATCTCCTTGTAGCCCGCGACCACGGCTTTCCAGTCATCGGCCGCGAGGTCGGTGTCGAGGCTCTTGCCGTCGTTGAGCTTGTGGTTCTCCAGCAGGTCCTCGAAGTGGTGATGATCGACGCCCAGCACGACCTGCCCGTACATCTGGATGAAGCGGCGATAGCTGTCGTAAGCGAAGCGGGGATCGCCGCTGCGCAGGGCGAGCCCCTCCACCGTGCGGTCGTTGAGGCCGAGATTGAGCACGGTGTCCATCATGCCGGGCATCGAGGCCCGCCCGCCCGATCGCACCGAGACGAGGAGCGGATTTCCGGCATCGCCGAACCTCGCGCCGAGGCGCTTCTCGAGCGCCGCAAGCGCCGCGCTCACCTGCTCCGCGAGATCCTTGGGATAGGATTTGCCGTTCGCGTAGAAATACGTGCAGACCTCGGTGGTGATGGTGAATCCGGGAGGCACGGGCAGGCCGAGATTGCTCATCTCCGCAAGCCCGGCGCCCTTGCCGCCGAGGAGATCGCGCATGTCGGCGCGTCCCTCCGCGCTGCCGCCGCCGAAGCCATAGACCCACTTCGTCATTAACCTTCTATCCCTCGATCTGGGAGAAGTCGGCAACGCGGTTCAGCGTCGCACGTATCTCCGACAGGAGCCGCAGGCGATTCTCCCTGAGCTCGGGCTTATCCGTATTAACGGTTACCCGGTCGAAAAATTCATCCACAGGTCCGCGCAATGCCGCAAGCGCCGTCATGGCCTCGTCGAAAGCCTCGCGCTTCAGCGCTGCCTCGGCCTTGGCGGCAGCGGCGGCGAGCCGCTCCGCCAGCCCCTTCTCCTCTGGCATCTCCAGGGCTTCGCGGCGCGCAGGCCCATCGTAGGCCCGCTTGTCCTGCTTCTCCTCGATGCGCACGATATTGGCCGCGCGACGATAGGCCACGAGCAAGTTCGCGCCATCGTCGGACTTCAGGAATTTATCCAGCGCGTCCACCCGCGCAAGGACGCGCACGAGGTCGTCCTCACCCCCAAGGGTGAAAACCGCCGTGATCAAATCGTGACGCACGCCCTTTTCACGCAAATGTACCTTCAGACGGTCGGCGAAGAAGGCCAAGAGGTCCGGCCCGGGATTGTGCTCGAACCCACCCCTCTTCGCCTGAGCGCCGATCGTGAACGCCGATCCGAGCACCGACAAGAGCGAGATGCGCAGGCCGTTCTCCAAAATGAGGCGAATGATGCCCAGGGCCGCGCGCCGGAGCGCGAAGGGGTCGCGCGACCCCGTCGGCGTCTCGCCGATCGAGAAGAATCCAACGAGCGTATCGATCTTGTCGGCGAGCGCCACGGCGACGCTTACCGGCGCCGTCGGACATTTGTCGTTCGGGCCCAGCGGCGAGTAGTGCTCGGCGACCGCATCGGCGACCTCGCGGCTTTCGCCGTCGTGCAGCGCGTAGTAGCGACCGATGATGCCTTGCAGTTCCGGAAACTCGCCGACCATGCCGGTCGAGAGATCGGCTTTCGCCAGGAATGCGGCGCTGCGCGCCGCCTGGCCGTGGTCGCCCCGTACATAGCGCGCGAGGTCGGTCGCCAGCGCCTCCAGCCGAGCGACCTTGTCCTCCATGGTGCCGAGCTTGGCGTGGAAGACACGCTCGGCGAGCTTCGGCACGCGCGACGCCAGCGTGACCTTGCGGTCCTGCTCCCAAAAGAACTGCGCGTCGGAGAGACGCGCGCGCAACACGCGCTCGTTGCCCGCGACGATCATCTTGCCGCCGTCCTTCGCGATCATGTTCGAGACCACCAGGAACCTCGGCGCGAGCTCGCCCTTATTGTCCAGTAGCGCGAAATACTTTTGGTGCGCGCGCATGGAGGCGGTGAGCACCTCGGGCGGCAGCGTCATGAAGGCGGGGTCGATGGTGCCCGCGAGCACCGTGGGATATTCGACGAGGCCGGTTACCTCGTTGAGCAAGGCAGGATCGTCCTTGAGCGTGATCTGCCCGGCTCTTGCCGCCTTCTGCAGCGCCTCGGCGATCTGCTTACGCCGCGCATCGGGATCGAGCACCACGGAGGCGCGGTGGAGCTTCGCCTCGTAGTCCTCGAAATTCTTGATCGGAATGCGCTGAGGCGCCAGCAGGCGATGACCGATGGTGGTGTGGCCGACCGGGATCGTGCCGAGATCCAGTGGCAGGACCTTGCCGTCGAACAGCGACAGCACGCTGTTGATCGGCCGCACCCAACGGAAAGGTGCTGCCGGGAAACGCATCGACTTGGGCCAGGGGAACTCGTGCAGGATCGCGCGGACGAGCGACGGCAATACCTCGGTCGTCACCGCGCCCGCGCGCTTGATGACCGCGAAGTAAAATACCCCCTTGCCGGTGTCGCGCTCCTCGCATTGATCGAGCGAGGCGAGCCCGGCGGATTTGAGAAATCCTTGCACCGCCTGCTCCGGCGCGCCTTTGCGCGGGCCCCGGCGCTCCTCGGTCTGATCGGGCTGAGCCTCGGGGAGCCCCGACACCGCGAGTGTAAGGCGACGGGGAGTAACGAATGTCTTCAGGGTGGAGCAAGCGAGACCCGAGCTCTTCAGCTTCTCGCCCGCTAGGCGCTTTAGATCCTCCGCCGCCTGCCCTTGCATGCGCGCCGGAATTTCCTCGGTGAGGAGCTCGAGGAGATAATCGGCCATCGGCTCAGGCGGCGGCCGCGTCCGCCGCGAGCCACTCCTCGCAGCAGGCCTTGGCGAGCGCGCGGACGCGGCCGATATAGTTCGCGCGCTCGGTGACCGAGATCACGCCGCGCGCGTCCAGAAGATTGAACCGGTGGCTCGCCTTGATGCACTGGTCGTAAGCCGGAAGCGCAAGGTGCCTCTCGAGCAGCGCCCGGCATTCCTGCTCGGCGTCCTTGAAATGGCGGAACAGCTGCTCCGTATCCGCGTACTCGAAATTGTAGGCAGAGAATTCCCGCTCGTTGCGCTTGAACACGTCGCCATAGGTGATCTTTGCTGGCCCCGGCGCGCCGTTGAAATCGAGGTCGTAGACGTTCTCGACGCCTTGCACGTACATCGCGAGCCGCTCGAGCCCATAGGTGAGCTCGGTCGAGACCGGATCGCACTCGATGCCGCCGACCTGCTGGAAATAGGTGTATTGCGACACTTCCATGCCGTCGAGCCAGACCTCCCAGCCGAGCCCCCACGCGCCCAAGGTCGGGCTCTCCCAATCGTCCTCGACGAAGCGGATGTCGTGATTGGCGGCGTCGATGCCGAGCGCGAACAGACTCCGGAGATAGAGGTCCTGGCTGTCGGGCGGCGCCGGCTTCAGGATCACCTGGCACTGGTAGTAATGCTGGAGCCGGTTGGGGTTCTCGCCGTAGCGGCCGTCGGTCGGCCGCCGCGAGGGCTGGATGTAGGCGGCGCGCCACGGCTTGGGCCCGAGCGCGCGCAGGGTGGTGGCAGGATGAAAAGTGCCCGCGCCCACCTCGACGTCGTAGGGCTGGAGGATGACGCAGCCCTGCTGGGCCCAGAAATCCTGCAGGCGGAGGATCAGGGCCTGAAAGCTGGTCCCGGAAAGGGCGCTCGCCGCCATCGAATTGTACCGGATATGGGGTCGCTATTGCGGCGCACCATACTGGCGAGAGTCTGGAGGGTCAAGAAAAGGCACGGGGTTATCCGCGCCACGGACAATCCGGTCGGCCGCAAGAACGGGCGCCGTTGGCCGAGACGTAGGTGCCGCAGACCTTGCACGCGACCATGTCCTCGGCGTCGGCGCGGTTGCGCGCGGCAGCGTTGGGCGCGCGCTGCGGCGCTTGCGCCTCGG
>Ga0209415_10007990_pt1 | contig 18371 bp, 3 predicted proteins | sample PeaSoiSIISIP2007_FD_187696 | JGI IMG/M metagenome (GOLD analysis project Ga0209415, IMG submission 187696) | Peat soil microbial communities from Weissenstadt, Germany - SII-SIP-2007 (SPAdes) (version 2) | ecosystem: Environmental > Terrestrial > Soil > Wetlands > Peat | place: Germany...
CGAAAGCAAAGGCCTTCTATCGCCGCAACCAGCGCGCCTTCGGGAGACCAGAGGCGAATCCCGGCGGTCCAGTTTCCATTGCTGCCAGACAGTTCCGCATCGCAACGGCCCTCCCGGAGTCCGTCACGATAGACGGCCACGCGTGCCACGGAGGACGGCACCCAGACTCCTCCACTCTCCGGAATGAGCGCTCCAGCGACTTGCCAGCAGGCATCCAGGAGGGCGGGATGTATAGTGTACGGCCAGACGTCCAGTTCCGCCGGGAGTGCAAGATCTGCCCAGGCCCTCAGTTGGTGGCTGTGCCAGGAACGGATGGCGCGGAAGCAACCCGAATACTCCACGCCAGCGGCCGCGGCTCGCGCGTAAAGGGCGGACGCATCGCCGTTGGACAGATTCGCGCTCCCCGCGAGCGTGTTCAACGAGCCCGGTGCGGAGATGGGACAGAGCCGCCCGCGAGCGTTGAGGCGCGGTTCTTCGCCGCCCACACTACAGATCTCCCACGATGCCGTGCCATCGTTCTGCCACTCGATCCGGGTCTGCACTACCACCTCGTTGTCCACCGGAAGCGGCAGCAGAAACTCAGCATCCGCGATCGAGAAGCCGCTGCGTTGTGCCGCGGAGAGCGCCATTTCAATTATGGCCGCGCCGGGGAGAACGGGGGTGCCGTTGACCAGGTGATCGCGCAGCCAGGGCGGATTACCCCTCGAGAGCGCGATCTCAAAAACGGTAGTGCGCGGCACCCCCAGCAGGCTGCGGCGACCGCGGGCTGGACTCCGATCGAGCCAATAGCGTTTTCGGCGCATGGGATACGCAGGGAGGTCGATGTGCGCACAATGCGAGCCTGTCGAGGGTGACTCCGATAGCGAACCGCGACCGTTCGGAAGTGCAGCTATCCCTTCCCGCCATTGCCGCAACCCGACCGCGGCTTCCGCGCAGGAATTGGCCTCGATCGCCAGCCGCTCGGGAAGCGAGGCTCGGCGCAGACGCGATGCAGCGCAGATGTACGGCCACAGTCCGGCGTCCTGTTGGCGCAAGAAGCTCTCGTAGCTGCGGCCCAGATCGCGCAGGGCATCGGCGTCGCGCGCGGAGATATGCAGGACCCGTTCGCGAGCAGCCGCACGCGGCTGCGGCAGGGGAGCCTCTTCCAGGATCAGGTGAGCATTGGTTCCACCGAGCCCCAGCGAATGGACGCCAGCGTAGCGGGGCCGGCTACCGCGCGTCCACGCACGCCCTTCGGCGATCACCCGGAACGGACCGCTCTCGAAACCGATTCGCCGATTTGGCTGCGCGAAATGCAGCGACGGCGGAATAAAACCGCGATGCAGCGCCAATGCCGTCTTGATCAATCCCGCGATGCCGGAAGCACATTCCAGGTGCCCTACGTTGCCCTTAGCCGATCCTATCCAGCAGGGCGCCGCGCACGGTCCGAAGGCTTCGGTAAGCGCGGCGATCTCGATCGGATCGCCCAGTGCCGTGCCGGTTCCGTGGCATTCCATATAGCCCACCGAGGCGGGCTCCACTCCGGATACAGCCAGCGCGGAAGCGACGGTCCGCACCTGGCCTGCATGTGCGGGAGCGGAGTAGCCGGCTTTCGTCGCGCCGTCGTTATAGACGGCAGTTCCGCGGATCAGGGCATAGATCCGGTCGCCGTGAGCTAGAGCATCCTCGGCGCGCTTCAGTACCACCGCTCCGGCGCCGCTGCCGAAAACGGTGCCGGAGGCCGAGTCGTCGAAGGGGCGGCAGAACCCATCCGGCGAAGTGATTCCGCCGGGTTCGTGAAAGTAACCGAATCCCTGGGGGAGCTGGATCGATGAGGCCCCGGCCACGGCGCAATCGCATTCTCCCGAGAGCAGGCTCTGACAGGCCAGATGAGTTGCTGCCAGCGATGTCGAGCACGAGGTCTGGACGTTCAAGCAGGGTCCGCGAAGATTCAGCAGGTAGGCGGTGCGCGTGGCAAGATGGTCCTTGTCGTTGCCCGCCAGCGCCAGAAGGTTCGTCACGGAACCGATGGCGTCCACCTGCGGAAGGGCGTGCAACATCAGATAACGGCTCAGGCTGCAGCCGGCGAACAGACCGGTGACGCTGTCCGCCGCGAACGGATCTACGCCCGCGTCTTCGAACGCCTGCCACACGATCTCCAGGAAGATGCGTTGCTGAGGGTCCGTCAGCTCCGCCTCTCTCGCGCTCAGGCCGAACAGCGCCGCGTCGAAAAGATCGATGCCTTCCAGAACTCCGCCCGCGGGCACATATCGCGGATCGTCCAGAATCTCCCGTGGGACCCCTCGCGATTCCTGTTGCTCGCGCGTAAAACGCGAGATACTATCCACGCCTTCGCGCAGATTGGAAAAGAACGTGGCGGCATCCGGAGCGCCAGGAGCCCGGATCGCCAGACCCACGATCGCGATCGAATTCTGTGCCGGATGCGTCACTGCGCTCCCCCGGTTGGCCGGCGCGCGGCTCGCCTGGCCCGCCCCCGGTCCAGGGCTCCCTGCCGAACAGCATCGGAATTCCGTTCCGGGGCGCTGAGTTGGCCGGCCAACGCCATCACGCTCGGATTGCGGAACAGATCGGCGATCGGAATGCGCCTGCCCTCGTCTTCCAGGCGGCGCGCGAGCTGCACCAGGTGCAGGCTGGTGGCGCCCAGGTCGAAGAAGTTGGCGAACGGATCGACCGGCGCGCCGCCCAGGATGTCCTTCACGATCCCGGTGAGCCACGATACGGTGACGCCATCGGAAGGCCGCGGCTCGGCGGGGATGCCGGCTGCAGGATCCGGCAGGGCGGCGCGATCGACCTTTCCGTTGGCATTCAGCGGGAAGCTGTCCAGGACGACGATGTTGGCAGGCACCATGTACGCGGGCAGTTCGCGTTGGAGGAACGCGCGCACGGCGGCGGGTGTGACGGCACCCGGCGTTACATAATCCGGACTATCGCTTTGGCCCGCACCGGTTCGAGGAAGGCCACCGACGAAGCTGTGAAGAATCTCCTGCCCTGGAGCAAGCCCAAGAGCGGCGGACAGCGACGGCGTGTCCATCGCTCCAATGGCGCACAGACCCAGACCGTGTTCCGCCGCGGCGAGCATGATGCTCTGGCCTATGTAGCCTGCTTCCAGCAGGCAGAGGTCTCTGGCCATCGAGCCGTAGATCGAGCGCACTGCCTCGACATTCGCGGCCAGGAAGAGGCTGAACGCCGACTCCTCGAAGAGCGCCCGATTCGGCGCGACATGCCATTGCTTGAGCGAAACCGGGGGATCTCCAACACTGGAGAGTCCGTGATGTTCCGGCAAGTAGCGGTAGAAACCATGCAGGGATTCGACCCGCTGCGGACGGCAGTAGAGATACGCCGACACCTGATAAAGATGGCCCGCCGAAGGATAGAGGAACAGGGGGAGCCCGGCCGCATTGACGCCCGACGGACGCAAGCATGCAAGGAGACCGGAGACAGCGATCCGGGGCACCGGTTCGGTCGAGAAGCTCCGGACCGTGCGCCGTGCGGAGGGCGCGTGGGCCACAGCGGGAAGCTCGACATCGGCAGGGCCAGAGCCGGAGGCCCGATGGAGGGAAAGGCGTTTCGCCAGCCGCTCGCCGGGGTCGAGGAGCATGTTCGAATCGGCCGGCGGGCGCCAGCCGTCGCTTATGCCACTCCCCACGACGTAGGCAACCAGACGCCGCGGGCCGAACGCATCTCCCTTGGCCACCGCCAACGCGCAATCCACCCGCGGGTGACGGCAGATGGCAGCCTCGATCTCGCCCAGTTCGATGCGATGGCCCTGAATCTTGACCTGCCGATCTTCACGGCCCAGAAACTCAATCACACCGCCGGGACGATAGCGGCCGAGGTCCCCAGTGGCATAGAGGCGCTCACCCGTGCTTGGGTGGGCGATGAATTGGAGCGCCGTCCGTTCCGGATCTCTCCAGTACTCCAGCGCAAGTCCGACCCCACCGATGTAGAGTTGGCCGGGCGTCCAAGTTGGGCACGGCTCCATTTCCGAATCCAGTATCTGAAAGGTCTGGTTGCGCATCGGCCGTCCATACGGAATGCTGGGCCAACCCGGCTGGCTGCCCTCGATGTCGTGCCAGATCGACCAGATGGATGCCTCTGTCGCGCCACCCATACCGATGAAACGGGCGCGGGGTGCCAGCGGGCGCGCCTCGTCGATGAGCGTGGGCGGAATCCAGTCGCCGCTGAGCAGCACGCAGCGCAGCGAATACAGGTCCTCGCTTCCCGGCGCCAAGGCGTCCAGGGCCATTCGGAGCAGCGCGGGAACCGTGTTCCAGATCGTCACTCCGTGCCGCGCGACCAGGCCGTTCCAGTGGTTGGGATTCAATCGCTCGCAAGGATCCGGCAGCACCACGGTTCCGCCCGAGCCGAGTATGCCGAAAATGTCATAGACCGACAGATCGAAGTGCAACCCGGAGAGCGAGAGGACCCGGTCGGAGGCGGCAACGCGGCAGCGCGTGTTGACGTCATCGATGGTGTTGTGGGCGCCGCGATGGCCGATCGCGACGCCCTTGGGCTCGCCGGTCGAGCCCGATGTGAAGATGATGTAGGCCGGGTCGAGATCGGTGCGTGCGGATCCGGCCGTGAGCGGCGTCCATAGGTCGCCGGAGTCGCGGTATTCGACGTCTCGCAGAACGGCCGCCGGCTCGACCCTACCGAGCAGCTTGCGGATCCGGACCTCCGGCGATTCCGGATCGATCGGCACGTACACCGCCCCGCAATATCCGGCTCCGAGCACCGCCGCGATCTGGCGCCAGCCCTTCTCCATCAGGATGGCGACTCGGTCGCCGGGCCGCACGCCTTGCTTCACCAACGTCATCGCCAGGCGCCCGGCCTGCTGGTGGAGCTCGCCATAAGTTAGAGTTCTCTCGCAATCGATCAGGGCGGGCCGATCGGGTTGGGCCTCGGCGCTCCGCACAAACGGCTCGTGGAGCAGCCCGCACGGTGCGGGAGCTCCGGTCTGGTTCCATAGTGCCCGTTCCTCCCGTTGTGCATGCGAAAAGACCCAATACCGGAATTCCTCGGTATCGCCAGCCAGCGCTTCCAGCAGGCGGCCCTCAGCCGCGAACATGTCGTCCAACAGTCCTGGCTGAAAAAGGTCCTCCACGGCGTCCCAGCTCAGGACCAGCCGCCCACTTTCTTCCACCACGACGTGGTCCAGCCAGACCTGCGGAGTTTCGGTCAGGGTGTAGAGGGTGCGGCCCAACCAGGCCGGGCCGGCTCCGCCGCGGTGGCCCAGCGCACTGGTGAAGACCACTGGAAATCCGTAAGGCGGAAGATCGGCCTTCGAGCCGCATTCGCGCAAGGCCCGCACACCGCTGACTCGCGAGTGGTTCAGATCCTCGGCAAGTTGGCGTTGCAGATCCACCGCGCGTCCGCGAAAATCGCATGCCGAAGCAGAGAAGGCCAGGAGCAGGGTGGACGTAAAATCGCCCACGACGTCGCGGAATTGCGGTAGTGTTTGGAAATGCGTGAGCGTCAAGGTTATGGCGCGTTTGCGCGACCAGCGGCCCAGCGTCTCGGCAAAAGCCGCGCAGATCAGGGTGGACGGCGTGATTTGCCAAGCCGCCGCCCGGCGTTGCAAGCCGCTCCAGGTGGCGGCGTCGAGGGTGGCCTCGCGCCTTGAGAAGCGAGGCGTCGGCATACGCTCGGGAGCCAACGCCAGAGGCAACTCGGGAGGCCCGGGGAGTTGCGGCAGCCTCGCCGTCCAGTAGTGCAGGTCGGCTTGGAATTCCGCCGACTCCTCCTCCCGCCGCAAAGCCAGCACGTAATCGCGGAACGAAAAGCCGGAAGCCGCCGCTACCGCGTGCGGCTCCTCGTAAAACCGAAACCAATCGTCGAGAAGCCGGCGAATGCCCACGGCGTCGGCAGCCAGAAGATCGAATCCAAAGTGGATCCGCTGCCGGCCATCTCCCAGAAGCGTGAGCCGGATATCGAACAGCGGCCAGGAGGCTGGATCGAACAATCCGTGTGCCATCGCCTCGCGGGTCGCGAGCACCCGGGCATCGGCTTCGGAGGGTGACATACCGCGGCAGTTATCGATCTGGAGACGCCACTCAGGGACGATCTCCAGAATACGCTGCGTCCCGTTCTCTTCGAACACGGCGCGAAGCATCGGATGCCGCTCGATGACGCGGCGCCACGCGCGCTCCAACCGCACCGGGTCGAGTCCGGTGTTCTCGAATTCGCGGTAGAAGTGGCAGCCCACCGAGCCGAGTGGCATCTCCGCCGAGCGTCCAACCAGGTATGCCTGCTGGATGTCGGTCAGGGGGAACGGACCCGGTGCGGGCCGGAGCAGCGTCATCAACTCCTGTTTATGACTGGTCAGTCGCTCCCGCAATGCCGGCGTCAACACGCCCGGAGGCGCCGAAACGGAAAGGCGCTCTCCCGACGGTGTAACCGTAACACCCAGTTGCCGCAGTTCGGAGATGAGTTGGCGGGCGCTCATACTTCGAAGTGTTCTCGACCTCCATCCACGCGATTTTCGGGAAGGCACGAAGATGCCAGATCCCGCAGAGTCAGCCCAGTCAGAAAGCCGCTCACCGGGAGGTTGACCCCCAGGTTCTTGAGGACCGCGGCGCGCATCTCCATCGCCATGAGGGAATCGAATCCGGCTGCCAGCAGCGGCCGGTCGGGTTCGGGCAATCCGTTGGAGGACCCCAGGATACCCGCCGCCATGCACTGAAGCCGTTCCAGTATGGTGCTGGACTCTCCGGCAGCCGGTTGAGTCTCCGGGGTTCCGGCCGCGGCTGGAGCAAATAGCCGCAAAATCGATGGGACGCCATTCGGGTGGAGTTTGGCAAGCAAGCGTTCCCAGCGCACAGGGGGAAGAATCGTGACTTGGGGAAGGCCGCTGGCGATCGCGCGCCAAAGGGCGTCGCAGCCTTCGCGCGGGTGCATGGCTTGCAGGCCGAGTTGTTCCAGCCGCCGAGCCCCGGATTTTCCCATTGAGGCCGCCATGCCTGTCTCGGACCAAGCTCCCCAATTGACGCTCAAGGCAGGTTTTCCGGCGGCGTAGCGGGCGTGAGCCAAGGCGTCCAGGGCAGCGTTGGCCGCCGCATAGTTCGCCTGGCCCGCGGCCCCCATGTAAGCCGAGATCGAGCTGAACATGACAAAGCAGTCGAGGGGGAAGTCTTGCGTGAACTTGTCCAGATGGCGTGCCCCGTCGAATTTCGGACCGAAGACGCCGCCCCATGCGGCTTCGTCAAGTTGCAGAAAGAGACCGTCGCGAACCACTCCCGCGGCGTGGAAGATGCCCCGCAAAGGAACCCCGGCCGCGCGACAGTACTCGACCAGGCCAAGCACGCTGTCCTCGCGCGAAAGGTCGGCCTGGACGACGTGTACCCGCGCGCCGCGCCGCTCCATGGCCGCGATGCGTTCGGCAACCGCGGAAGACGGCGGCCGCCGCGCCGCGAGCACCATGTGGCGCGCCCCGCCCGCTTCCAGGGCTTCGGCGATGGCGAGTCCGATGCCTCCGGTTCCTCCGGTGATCAGGTACAGTGCGTCGGGCCGTGGGGCCCACGGGGCCGCGTCGATTTCCGTTTGCCGCAGGCGCGGTGAAAACCACTCGCCGTTCCGTCGGGCCCACTCGCTTTCCGTCGAATCCGATTGAATCAAGTCGACCAGCGATCTCGCGGCGGAAGTGTCCAAGGAGTCCAGGTCCACGCGGCGGACGCGCAGTCCGTTATTCTCGGGCGACAGGGTGGAGCAGAGGCCCCACCGCGCGGCCTCCCGGGGATCCGGCAGATCGGTCGGCATTGCCATCTGGCCCCGCACCGTTACAAACCACAGCTCTGGCTGACGCCCCGGGGGCATGTCGACGATTTCGCGAATGGCGGCCCGTAACTCGCGGACCGGGAGCGTCCCGAAAAACACCAACGCCTCCGCTTCCCCACCGCAATCGTTCAGAGCCTCCGCCAAACCAGGGGGGGCGTTTCGGAATGCGATCCGGCGGGGACGCCGCCTTACTGTGGGCGGCTCGGATGGCTGCCAGGAGATTCGGTAGAACCAGTCCGGACTCTCTCTGCGGAAGACTACGCCCTGAATCGAGAGCAGCGGGCGGCCCTCAAGATCGACACACTCCAGATTGGCGCGCAGCGTTCTTTCGTCCGGAGTATCCACCAGCGAGGCGTGGCAACAGAATTCGTCGGTCGCCGGGACCCAGGCGTTCAGGCGATCAATGGCCGCCGGGACCCAAGTGCCGGTGCCGAAGGTGAAACGCCCGCAGACTTGCAGGCATGCGTCCAGAAGTGCCGGGTGCCAGGACGCACCGGGTTCACTGCCATTCAGGCTTCCGGGCCTGGTCAGACGCGCAAAGTACTCCCGTCCGCCGCCGCGGATCTCCTCGATCGCCTGGAACGCGGGACCGAGCTGGACGTTCTGCTCCTCCGCGCGCCGCAGGTGGTCTTCCCGGACTGCGACTCGCGGAGCGGCAGCAAAGGCATACCACCAATCAGATGCGGCTGGGGCCGGTTCGCTATTGGCGACAGTCTCCAGGGTTACCAGGCGGACGCTGGAGTGGAAGCTCCACCCGCCTTCTTGCTCCCGGCGGGCGTGAACGGTGGGTGGCACCGGCCGATCCAAACGAACTCGATGGTGAAAGCCGACATTGCGGATCTCCTGTCCGGAGCCGGCTAGTTCCAGTGCCCGGGCGAGATACCAGGCTCCTGGCAGAACGGCTTGGTGCGCAATCCGGTGGTCGCGCAAGTAAGCGGCAGTCAGTTCCCAGGACGGCTGCGGACCGATGTCGTCGAATGCCCAGAAACGGCGCCGCTGGAATGGCGTATTCGGGAGACGCACCCGCCGGGTCGAGGGGCCCCAGTGCGGTGTAAACCCGGCAATATATAAGGATGCGAAAGCGGCGGCATCGGGACCGCCGTTGCCGTCGATCACGAGGCCGAAACCCACCGGCTGGCCCGTGATATCCCGCCAGTGCGAAGCGGCCGCTCGGTGCAGGATCTGGCCCGTCGCCGGATGCACCCATCTGCAGCGAAGCCTGGCCTCGCGTTCGGGGAGCGGCTTCCCATCAACTAGAGCGGCGGCCTCCTGTGGGCCGATCGCCCCCGACGTGCAGGCGGCTGCGAGGGCCCCCACTCCCGAACCCGAGACCCAGTCGGCCTCAAAGCCTGCGCCGACCCACCGTTCCGCCTCGGCCAGCAGATCGGGCAAAACGCCGTCCTTAAAGAACTGACCCAATTTCGGCGCCGGATGCCCTGGAACCACGCCCGAGGGTAAGGATCGGGTTCCAGCCAGGCGCTCACGAAGCTTGCGTGCGGCTTCGTCTCGCGAGCCGGCTACCACCGCCAGGCGGTGCGGGGCATGATCCCTGCCGGAACCGGCGGTGTAGCAGATCGCCGGCCAGGAATCCGCGGTCTGTTCGAGGTACTCCGCGAATCTTGCGGCAAGCTCGTTCAGGGCCTTCGGGGTGTGCGCGGAGATGGGGAGCATCAGGGATGCGCCGGCGGGTTCGTCGCGATCCTCGCGATACTGCTCCAGAACCATATGCACATTGGTTCCGCTGAAGCCGAACGAGCTCACCGCACCGGCGCGCGGCTCCGCTCCGGTGGGCCACGGAGTTCTGGCACGCGGCAGCGCGAGCTTCGACTGCTCCCAATCGACAAACGGGGAGGGATTTCGCAAATGCAGATTGGGCGGTATCTCACCCTCGCGCAGGCAATAGATGAGCTTGAGCAGACCAGCCAGCCCAGATGCCGGTCCCAGATGGCCGAATGCAGATTTGAGCGCTCCCAGGTACAGAGGCGCGTGCCGTGCTTGCCCCGCGCAGTAAGCGGAGCTCAAGGCGCGAGCCTCCAGCGGGTCCCCCAGGGCAGTGCCGGTTCCGTGTGTCTCGACGAAGTCGATACGAGGGGCTGCGAGCCCGCTCTGCCGCAGGGCGGCGCGAATGACATCTTCCTGCGCCGGACCGCTGGGTGCGGTGAGGCCGGAGCTGCGGCCATCCTGGTTCATGGCGCTGCCACGGATCACCGCGAGAATCGGGTCGCCGTCGCCGACTGCATCCTTCAGCAGCTTCAACACCACCACTACGCATCCTTCGCCCTGCACGAATCCGTCAGCGGCGGCGTCGAACGGTTTGCACCGGCCGTCCGGCGCCATCATGCGGAGGCGGCAGAGACCCACGGTGAGATGCGGTCGAAGGGTGAGATGAACCCCTCCGGCGAGCGCCATGCGGCTTTCGCCCGCCCGCAGACTTTGCACCGCCAGATGGGCCGCGGAGAGGGAGGAGGAGCAAGCGGTATCCACGGACATGCTCGGCCCGCGCAAGCCCAGCCAGTACGAGAGCCGACCCGCCGCAGTGCTGTGCACACCACCCGAGACGCTATACGCATCCAGCTCCGCGGCATCGCGCTCCATGGCCATCTGGAAATATTCGTTGTTATTCAGGGCGAAGAACACACCCGCCGGTGTGTTGTCCAGGCGGGCCGCGGGCTGTGCGGCGGCTTCCAGCGCTTCCCAGGAGACTTCGAGCAGTAGCCGCTGCTGCGGGTCCATGGCCCGGGCTTCACGGTCGGAGATGCCGAAGAAAGCAGGGTCAAAGAACGCCAGACGGTCCAGATAACCGCCATGGCGGATGTTGAGCTTGCCAGCCGCGCCGGGATCGGGCGAGTACCATTCGGCGAGATCCCACCTCTCCCTGGGGGTCTCGACCACGCAATCGCGACCAGAGAGCAGAATCTGCCAGAACGCTTCGGGTGTGTCCGCGCCGCCGTGGATGCGGCAGGCGGCCCCAATCACGGCCACCGGCGCAGCGGCGCCGGTTTGCGCCTCGGCGAGTTGAGCGCGGAGCTTGCGAATCTCGACGATAGCCTCCCGCAGGCGGTCGGCGTCAGTCCGGCTCATGCCTGCACTCCGCTGCCATTGCCGGAGAGTTCACGGTCGAGCAGCAGCCCCAGTTCGTCCGCCGAGAGGCAATCGAGCGAATCCTCTGCCGGAAAGCCGAGCTCGTTCAATACGTATTCCGCCAATTTCTCCAACGTGGGTTGTTCGAACAGGAGAGTCGCGGGCAGAGCGCGGCCCATTTCGCGGCCGATCTTGTCACGCAACTCCAGCGACATGAGGGAATCGAGGCCGATGGCGCGGAGCGGTTGCCGCGGGTGCAGAACGTCGCCTGCCGCAAGACCGAGCACGGCCTTCGCAAGGAGCTCCAGGCGTCCGAGGGCGATTTCGCGCCGCTCGCGGCCGACCGCCCGCCGAAGCTCGGCGTCCAGACCCGGCACCGGGCGGACCTGCGACACCGGTTCCGCGAACGCCGGCGTCGAGGCCCTGGCTATCGTCGCTCCGGTGAAACGCTGCCAATCCACGCGCAGCACTGCCATTTGCGGGCTGTTCGCCGCCAGGACGCGATCCAATCCTGTGAGCGCTTCCTGGGTGGTCATGCCGCCGATGCCTTTCGCCGCCAGAGCCGCCAACCGTTGCGGTACGGCGGCGCTCCCGGTTTCGGCCCAGGCGCCCCAGTTCACCGAGGTCGCCGGAAGTCCGTTCGCACGCCGATAATGCGCTAGCCCGTCCAGCCATGCATTGGCCGCGGCGTGAGCTCCCTGGCCGGGCATGCCTGCCACCGCTGCTGCGCTCGAGAAAAGGACGAACCAATCCAGCGCGAGACTGTAGGTGGCGTGATGCAGCAGCCGGCCGCCGGTGACCTTAGGCGCCAGGACGCGAGTCAGCGCGCCGGCAGAAAGCCTGGCTACGGATGAGTCTTCCAGAACTCCTGCCAGGTGGAAGACGCCTCGCAGGGGAAGACCCTCGTCCGCGATCCGCTGCATGAGCAAGGCGACCTGCTCCGGGTCGGTGATATCGGCTCGCTGGTAGCGCACCGATTCGGCTGGCGGATGGGCAGGCAGGTTGCGTCCTGCCAGCCAGACCTGGCCGGCGCCTCGGGCCAGCAGCCATTCCGCCGTGGCGGCGCCTAGCCCGCTGAAGCCTCCCGCGATCAGGTAGGCCGCGTCACCACGGAACGAAGGCGCACCCGCAGGCGGCTGGGCCTCCGCCATTTCAAAACGGAATCGGCGGGCGGAAGCCCAGTCGACTTGTGTGGAGCGGCAGCGTAGGGAAGCCACCGCCTGTGCGGCGGCATCCTCAGTGGAGACGGACGGATCGAGATCTACCAGTCGCAGGCCGAGCGCCGGCTGCTCGTTCTGGAGGACTCGCCCGAGGCCCCACACCGCCGTCTGTGACGGACACGTCACGGATCCCTGCCCCCCGCGGGTGAACAGCGTCAGCCGCGCTGGCCGATTGGAGAGGTCTGCGATCCGGCTGAGCGCCGGAACCGGATCGTCTTCGGGCCCCATGTCGAGCGCGCGGAAGTCGAGGATGGCCCCCGAGATCCCCGACACCTCGTCTCCGTGCAGTATCGCCGCATCGGGGAGTTGTATCGAGACTGCCGCTGCGACTCCCCGGCGATCCGGCAGGATCAGCCATCGCTCCGGTTTGCGCGCCAGTGCGACGACCTTCCCCGCAAGCGGCTTCGCTGGAGCGAGCACCTCCACCGAAAGCCCGGACTCCTGAAGCAGCACCCCCCAACGCTCCGGGGGGATCAGCGCGTAATCGGGGCGCAGGTCCGTGTCCGCGAAGGACCACCATCCGTCGGTCAGGCCGAAGACGGCATCCACCCAGCGCAGCGCTCTTACCGCTTCGATGAGCAATAGCCGGCCGCCGGGAGCCAGTAGGCTGTCGAGACGCCGCAACGAGGCGCGCAGATCGCGCGTGGCGTGCACGACATTGGCGGCGACGATGAGGTCGAATTCGCGTCCGGCAAAGCCTTGCGCCTCCGGTTCCCGGTTGAGATCGAACAACTGGAACTCGCTGGCCCCGGGCAGCTTTTTCCGCGCGTCGCGCAGAAAGTGGCGCGACACGTCCGTGAAGCAATAAGACGAGCCCTCGGGGAGCACCGAAAGAATCGAGTCCGTAGTACCTCCGGTGCCACCACCCACCTCCAGCACGCGCCACGGCCGGCAGGATGGATCGAGTTCGATTTCGCGGCGGATAATCCGTGCCGCCGCCGCATTCAATACCCGCGTCGGTACGCTCTCGCGGTATAGGGACTCGGCGTCGGCCAAGCTGCCGCCGGCGAAGATCAGCTCGATCGGATCGGCGTCGCCGGTGAGCGCCTGAGCGAGATGCGATCCGCACCGCCGCAGGAGGCGTAACTCGGGATCCGCGCAGCCGTTCGCGGCGATCTCGTCACAGAGTGCCTGAATATCCTCGCTCTCGGAAGCGGCGTTACGTCGAATACACTCCAGAAGACGCTCGAACTTTGGAAGCACCGGACGTCCGCCCAGTTCGTGTAAGGCTTCTGAGAAGTACGCGCCGGCGAGCGCTTCCAGGGCGTCCTCCGCGGCCTGGTAGTTTTCGTACCGTTCGCGTCCGGCCAGCACAAGGAGATCGGCTTCCGCCGCGGACTGACAGTCTTCCTCGGGCAGTGCCGTCCATCGTGGTTCGTAGATGGGTGGCGATTGCGGAGGCTCGGGCGCACCGTAAACCAACGGATTCCGGAACCAGCGCTCATTCTGTCCGCGCAGCCGCGGCGAGGGAGCGCGCTCACGCACCGTATGCAACAGGATGTACTGCAAATGGCCCCGCCGCAGTGCCGGTCCGATGCGGCCGTGTGAGATCAGGTGTCGCATCGTGGTGGCATCGAACCCATGCTTGCGGCCGACTGCGGCCAGACGCTCCTGATACTGCGGATCTTCGATACAGTTGGCCACCTCCATGCTGACGTCGGCCAATTCGGCCACACGTAATCCGCGGGGCGACAGCAAATCGTTCCACGCCGCGGCAGTCAAGGTGTAAGTGGAAGTCTCGTCGTTGACGATGCCGGATGGAGCCACACAATCGGCCACGAGCAGGTGACCGCCCGGACGCAGGTGGAGACAGATGTTATCGAAGAGAGCGTCCTTGGCGGCGATCAGGCCCGTGACTTCGAACCCCAGGATCAGGTCGTACTCGCCGGGGAAGGGGTCCACGGCGCTGTCGCGATGGTGAATATGGACGCGGCCGGCAACTCCAAACGCGGCCGCTCTCCGGTTGCCGAGGCTCGCCTGGGCGGAGGAAATCGTGTAACCGTCCAGCCGCATCTTGGGATAGCGCCGCGCTAGTTCGATCAGATCCGCGCCCAGCCCGCACCCATAATCCATCACGCGGTCCACGCGGTCCAGATCGACTTGTGAAAAGAGCATCGACTTCAGCCGGCGCTGTCCTTCCAGTAACGCCTCGTACTGTTGCGGATGTGTCTGTGGTTCGAAGAACGCATCGACGAACGAGAACCCCGGAACCGGAGCCGGGAACATACCGAACGTGACGTGGTGGCAGAGATCCTCCGATTCCAACTGCCCGTCACGAAGGGCGGCGTCCGAAATCGCGTCGAAGTAGTGCGATATGCCGTTAGCCGCGGACCCATGGGAAGCGGCTTCCGAGGCCGGTGCCAGCGGGTCGAACCAGTAGCGGCGGCGTTGAAAAGGATAGGTGGGCAGCCCCGCGGGAATGGGGCCGCGTTCGCCAATGCGGGGTTGAGGATACCCCATTCCCGGCGCCCCCTGGCTGGTCGCGATGCCGCCGCCATTTCCGGACGTGAGCCACGCGCTCAGCGCCGCCGCCGCTGCGGCGGAATCCTGCGCGGAGAGTTCGAGACGGTATTCAAAGAGGGTGCGCCGCGTGGCTGCGCGGCAGATCTCCGGCCAGCGAGCGTCGGACCGTTCCAGAAATGCGACATACGCCGAGGCCAGTGCCTTCAACGCTTCAGGCGAGCGGGTGGAGAGCAATAGCGAAGCCGCAATAGCCGCTTCCCCGCGGTCGCGGTTTCGCGAGGGGGCCGCGCCAACCACTAGCGCCGCGTTGGTTCCGCTGAAGCCCAAGCTGCTCACGGCGGCGCAAGGCGTGTCCACACCCGGCCAAGGTTCGGGTGTCCGGGGAATCCGGAACCGGCCGCCTGCCGGATCGATCTCCGGATTCAACCTTTCGAAACCGGCACAAGGCGGTACGCTCCGGTTCGCTACCACCAGCGCCGTTTTGATCAGACCGAGAACGCCAGCGGCCGCTTCCAGGTGACCGATGTTGTTCTTCAGCGCGCCCAGCAGGAGCGGCGTGGAGCGTCCCCCGCATAGCGAGGCCGCGATTGCGTCGATCTCAATGGGATCGCCCAGCCTGGTTCCGGTGCCGTGTGTTTCGAAATAGCCGATCTGCTCCGCGCGCACTCCGGCATTTCGCAGAGCGGACGCCAGCAGCGCTTCCTGGGCGCGGCCGTTGGGCGCCGTCAAGCCCGCGCTCCGTCCGTCCTGGTTTACCGCTCCCCCGAGAATCACCGCCACGATCGGATCGCCATCCCGCTCGGCATCGCCGAGCCGCTTCAGCACTACCATGCCGCCACCCTCTCCTGGAACGAAGCCGTCGGCGGCGGCGTCGAAGGCGCGCGCCGTCCCGCCCCGTGAGACCATCCGGGCTTTGGAAAGGGCGATCAGCGGCAGCGGGGATAGCAGCAGGTGTGCGCCACCGGCCAGCGCCATGGAGCATTCGCCGCGGCGCAGGCTCTCCATCGCCAACTGCACGGCAACCAGCGATGAGGAGCAGGCGGTATCCAGAGTGATCCCCGGTCCTTGCAGGCCGAGCAGGTGGGAGATTCTGCCGGTCGCAATACAGGGGGCGCCGCCGGAGATCGTATGGGTATCGATCCCGGTTGCGCCCGGCGAGTCCAGCCCGAACCGCGCGTAATTGGTGTTGTACACCCCCGCGTATACGCCGGTCGCGCTGCCCGCCAGCGATTGCGGATCGATTCCCGCGCGCTCCAGGGACTCCCAGGCGAGTTCCAACAGAAGACGGTGCTGCGGATCCATGCGCTCGGCTTCACGCGGCGAGATACCGAAGAAAGCCGCATCGAACCCGTCCATCGAGTTGAGCAAACCCGCCTGGCGGATGTATGATCGGCCGGGCGCGGCGGGGTCGGGCGAATACCATTCGTCTGTAGGCCAGCGATCCCCAAGGTCGGCAAACGCGCGGCGCCCGGAGACGATCAGGTCCCAAAGTTGTTCGGGGGTATCGGCGCCCGGGACGCGGCAGGACATTCCGACGACGGCAATGGGAGCGAATCGCCGTTTTTCCGATTCCGAGAGCCGGAGCTCCAGGTCTTCGATCATCTGCAGAGCCTGGTGGACAGCCGACACCCTATCTCCACTCCCTGGCAGTCAGGTATGCCAGTTTCTCGATCAGGAGTTCCCCGGCCTGGCTGTCCGTAAGGTGGGCGCTTCCGGTGGCGCTGGGGCGCGGCGGCGCCGCCTCCGGAGGAACCGTAACCTGCGTGGCGCCGGCGAGGTGATTCACGAGTTCCCGCACGGTAGGGTAATTGAAAAGCACGGTGGCGGGAAGCTGCCGGTGAAAGGCCCTCGCCAGACGATTGCGGAGATCGATCGCCAACATGGAATCCAGTCCTAGTTCGGTGAGAGGGCGGTCCATGGGTATCGCCTCGGCATCCGGTAATTGTAGCGTCTGCCGAAGGTGGCTCAAAACAATCTCGCGGGGATCGTGCCTGGACGCCAACGCCGCCTCGGTGTTTCCCCTGATAATTTCGGAAAGAAAGCGCGGGATTCCGTTCTCTGGAAACTGATCCGCGAGTTTCTTCCAGTCCATGCGAAACACGGCCGCCATCGCCATGCCGGAAGGCAGTAACCGCTCTAACATGCCAAAGGCTTCGGCGGGCGGGAGCCGCTGCCCACCGTGAGTCCGGAACTGATCGTTTTCCCGAATCCCGATCAGCTTGCCTAGTCCTACGTCCTCCCAGGCGGACCACTGTACGCTGAGCCCGGCCAAGCCTCGGGAGCGCCGGTACTCCGCCAGCCCATCCAGGAATGCGTGGCTCGCCGCGTAGGTGGAGAGGCCGACGATGCCAAGTGCCGCCGACAAAGAGGAGTAGAGTACGAAGAAGTCCATTGGCAGCGACGCCGTCGCCAGATGAAGGTTCCAGGCGCCCGCGATGCGTGCCGCGAACACGCGCTCGATTTGCGCGGGGTCCAGCGAGCCGATCAGCCCCTGGTCCATGATTCCGGCTGCGTGGATCACGCCGCCCACCGCGACGCCGCGTCGCGCAAGACTCTCGAAAACCGCCCGCACTGCCACGCGATCCGCGATGTCGAGCCGCTCGATTGAAGCCTCCGCACCGGCGCTGCGCAACTCCGCCAGCACCACTGGATCGACGGCGGTTCTTTGCAGCAGGACGAGTCGTCGCGCTCCTTTCCCGGCGAGCCACAGAGCGGTTTCACGGCCCAGCCCGCCGCTGGCTCCGGCGACCACGTAGGCGGCCGCGGGATTCAAGACCATGGCTGAGGACGCCGGAACGGCCGCGGGAACCAGCCGCCGAACGAAACGTCCGCCTGGACGAAGCGCAATCTCGGTTTCGCGAGTCTGGAAGGAGCCGGTAAGCTCGCGCGCCAACTCCGCAGGTGAGGTGTCCGGACCGATATCGATGCGCATTGCGCCCAGTTCCGGGTGCTCCTGCGCAAGCACGCGACAGAAGCCGACGGCGGTCCACGGAGCTATGGGAGCGACTCCATCGTTTTCCACCCTTTGCGCTTGCCTGGTGACGATCCGCAAACTGCTTGCGAGGGTGCGGCGAGACAGGGCTTTGGCAACGGAAAGCAGGGATGATTGAAGGCGCACCTGATCGCCAGGGAGGTCGCCGTCGAAGCAGCATGCGGTCGCCAGGTACACGACGCCGATGGACTGGTCCGGGAGGTTCAGAGTTGCGCCGGGCATCACCGCGACTACTTGCGAGCGGCCTTCCGATTCGAGCGCAGCCACCAGCCTGCGTTCCCACTCAGCATCCTGTCCCGCGAGCAGGACATACCAGACCGCGGGCAGTGCGGAGGTGCGCGGGCGGGTTTGTGCGCGCCACACACTCTGGTACAAAAGGCCGGTCGGAGCCGGCTCGGAACTCCGCTTTGCCGCATAGAGCGTCGCCTGCGCCATGCGACGCCACCGATCGATATTTCGCTGCGGCCGCACGAACCACTCGAAGCCGTAAACCCCCTGAGCCTGCGGTGTGACGATAGCCTGCGCTACCAACGGTCCGGCGGGCGGCGAGGCGTTTTCGAAGTTCACGTGCTTCGCCACCATGCTTGCGTCCGTTTCGATTTCAAGGCCTCGGAAAAGGCCGCCCATGTGCGCGGCCAGGTCGGCTGGAAACGACTGGAGCTCCTGCTCGAAAACCATGCTCCGGAGGAGCGGGCTGGAAATACGCCGAATTGCCGAAGCCGCCGGCTTCTGCTCCAGCCAATGCCGCTGCCGCTGGAAGGGGTAGGTGGGGAGCGGCACCCGCCGGCGCTTCCGATCCCGGTAGTACGCCTCCCAATCCACTTCCGCCCCCACCGCCCACA
>Ga0209415_10007991_pt1 | contig 18371 bp, 15 predicted proteins | sample PeaSoiSIISIP2007_FD_187696 | JGI IMG/M metagenome (GOLD analysis project Ga0209415, IMG submission 187696) | Peat soil microbial communities from Weissenstadt, Germany - SII-SIP-2007 (SPAdes) (version 2) | ecosystem: Environmental > Terrestrial > Soil > Wetlands > Peat | place: Germany...
ACAATGAGCAACAAGATCATTGACAGCATCAAGCACGCCATCATCGAAGACGACGACCCGAAACCCGATTCGAAATCGCGGGCCCATCCACAGGCTTCTCCGATTTCGGCTCCCGCCGCTACGACAAGCAGCAGTGCGGCGCGTCCTATCTTGAGCGCGCAGCCGATGAGCGAAGAAGTCGAGCACGTCTACCAGCGAATTTTCGCAAAAACCAATTTCGATTCCACGCAAATTGCCGCGACGATTCACAAATATCTCGATCCTCTCGTCGCGATACCTTCTCTCGATGAACGCACCCGTTTCAAGACCGCTGTGGTACAAGCGAAGGCGCAGGAAGGCTTAAGCCAAGAGAAAATTCTGGCCACGTTCGATGGCTTAAAAGTGGCGCTTCAAAGCGAGCAGGAATCCTTTACCGCATCGGCTCGAGCGACAAGAGAGCGGGAGATCGCCGACCGTCAAAAGCGAGTCCAGGAAGCTACCGATGAAATCGCCCGCAAGCAGAGCGAGATTGCGCAACTGCAGCAGAGACTTACAGAGATGACGAGCGAGCTTCTAGGCGCGCAAAGTAAAATCCAGCGGGCCGAATCGCAATTCGCCGCCGCCGTGCAGCGCCGCGCCGCCGAGATTGAACAGGAAAAGGCCAAGTACGCCAGCCTTCTCCAAGGATAGGAAACGATGAGCCTGACACCTACTACTCCCGCGAGCCTCAGCGAGAATTTGAAATCGTTCTGGTCGCGCCCCGAAGGCAAAACCGGAATGATATTCCTTGGTATCGGCGCCGGCGCGCTCGTTTATGGATGGGGCAAGATCGTGCCCTTCATTGTATCGATGCTGACGGACACCCTGCATATGGTTGGCCTGGCGGCCATTCTCGGCGCAATTCTCTTTGTTCTCTTCAGCAGCCGCACACACCTAATGTTCCGCCTATTGATGCGGTGGATCACAGGGATGATCGTCAACATTGACCCCATCGGGATTTTGAAAGATCACCTTTCGCAGATGCGGAAGCGCCGTGAGGTGATGTCGCAGCAGATCAGCAACGTCAGCGGCCAGATTCAATATCTGAAAAGCACCATTGAGAAGAACTCGGCCATGGCCAGCGAAAACATGCGGCTGGCGGCACATGCCAAGAAACTGGCGAGCAGCACCGCGGACCAGAATGAACAGCTTCGCATGGCGCTCCAGATGAAGGCCAAAGCGAATCAAGCCGGCCGGCTCCAGAAGTCCAACTTGAGCTACCAGCAGCTTCTCAGCAAGCTGCAAAACATCTACGAGCTTCTGAGCAAGTGGGCCGTACACATTGACTTCTACATCGAGGACACGGAAAACGAAGTCAAGCAGGCGGAAATCGAATACAAAACCATCAACGCCGCCTACCGCGCCTACCGCACCGCGCTCTCCGTCATTAAGGGTACCGGCGATGAAAAAGAGCTCTACAACCAGACCATGGAGCACCTCGCCGAAGAAGCCGGACGGAAACTGGGAGAAATGGAAGACTTCCAGCGCCTGGCGCAAAATTTCATGGACACCATAGATCTGGAAAATGGCGCCGTGGAAACCGATGCCTTGGAAAAGCTCGACGCGTACGAGCAGAAGCTGCTGACCAACGGAGCTTCCGATACGGCATTCCTCTTGCCGGGAGCCACGGCTTCACCACAGCCAGTGGCCGCCCAAAAAACCGGCGATGCTCCGACTCCGGCCAAGAACGGGAGCGACTACGGAGATATGTTCAAGTAGAGTGGATCAAGTTTCGACGATTGAGTAACGGATTTTGCGAGGGAGGAACTCCAAGCTATGGCACGCATAAAGACTGGTCCAAAGATCATTCTGATCATTCTGCTAGTGGTCGGCTTTGTATTTGGGCTCCGCAAGGCCGCTGAACTTGGCTGGATTCCGACTCCTGGAGTGATGAAGGCCCTCGTGCCGGAAAAAGCGGTGCTGCCGGATGTGAAGGACGCCATGGTGCAAAACGTGGACCCCGCGGCGCTTCCCACGGCATCTCCGGCGAGCGTCCGTGCGACTTTGATCCGCGGCGAAATCTGGGAATGGAACGCACAGATGAACCTGATTTACGCGAACGGCGGGCCAACCACTACCAAGGGCTCACTGATGGAAAAGCACAACGTAAACCTGACGCTCATCCGCCAGGATGATACCGGCAAAATGCAGGAGGACCTGATTGCTTGCGCCCGTGAAATCTCCAATGGGTCTGCGCAGTGTTCCAATGGCGCAAATTTCGTGGTCATCATGGGAGATGGCTCCGGGCAGTTTCTCGCGGCCATCAACCCCCAGCTTGCCAAGCTCGGCCCTGAATATCAGGCAAAAGTGATCGGAGCCACGGGCTACAGCCGGGGCGAAGACTCCTTCATGGCTCCGCCGGAGGTGAAGTCGAATCCGCAAGCCGTCAAGGGACTGCTCGTGGAAGGCGTGCTACGCGATGGCGATTGGAACATTGCTCAGAAATGGGAAGGGGACAACGGCATCAAGAATAACCCCGACGAAAAAACGTGGGACCCAGACGCCGTCAACTGGCTGAATGCATCCGACTACAACGTCGCCGCCGCCGATTACGTTGCCGGTAAATGCGATGACCGCAAGGTCGTGAAAGACGGCCACCTCACCGGCGAAACCAGGCACGTTTGCGTGAGCGGAGTCGTAACGTGGACACCGGGCGACGTGACCATCGCCAAAGGCCGCGGCGGCCTCGTCAAAGTCGTCAGCTCAAAGCAATATCGCTCGCAAATGCCGGCGGTCATACTCGGCCCAAAGAATTTCTTCGAACACAACCGCGCCGAAATTGAAGGTTTGCTCGCGGCCACCTTCGAAGGTGGCGACCAGATCAGAGCGTTTGATCAATCTTTGCATAAAGGCTCCGCTATCAGCGCGAAGGTTTACAACGATCAGGACGAAGCATATTGGTACAAGTACTACAAAGGCGTGACGGAAACTGACTCGCAAGGCATCAAAGTGGATCTCGGCGGCTCGACCGTCAACAACCTCGCTGACAACTTGATTCTCTTCGGACTTGAGCCCGGAACCAATGACAATTTCCGATCCACTTACACGGTGTTCGCCAACATCGCCACCCAACAGTATCCCGCGCTCTTTAAGGACACACCTATCCCCGACGTAAAAGAGATAGAAGACAAATCCTTTATCACCGGAGCGCAGGCGCGCATGAGCAGCGGTGGAGCCGAAGCAGAAGCTCCACAATACGCCGCCAACAAAACCGGCCCAGTCGTCTCGAAGCGATCCTATTCCATCAACTTCGACACCGGCAAGGCGACCTTCACTACAGAAGGTGTGCGCACGATGCAAGAGTTGAAGGACTCGCTGGCGATTACCGGGCTGTTCATTCAAGTGGACGGCTACACGGATAACGTCGGAACCGAAAGCGTAAATCAAGCGCTCTCCGATGCACGCGCGGCTGCCGTGAAGGACTGGCTGCAAAAGCACGCGCCCACAAACTTTCCGGACAACCGTTTCAAAATCTCCGGCCACGGCTCGCAAAATCCCGTTGCCACCAACGACACCGCCGCGGGGAAAGCCGCGAATCGCCGCGTGGAAATCACTCTCCTGGGCAGCTAAACCGTCCAGTGATCTCAGTGCGACCGGGAGGAGGCTCAATCCTCCTAACCCCGCGGGGGTAGCCGCTCTTGATGAATGATGCACTAAACGTCTTGTCGCCCAACCGGGTGATATCGAGACAAACGCTCCGCTGGCTGGTCGGTTTCCAGCTCGTGATGCTCTTTTTTATCTGGATTTTTACCCCTACGGTTTTCCTGCCTAAGCCTAAGGAAGTCTTTCAGGCGCTCAGCGAAATGTGGATGCAGGGTCTCGGCGGGGAGCTCATCACCAGCTTCTATTTGAATCTCCAGGCTATCGCCATCTCAAGCGTGCTGTCGCTACTGCTTGCTTACCTTACCGTCGTCCCATTCTTCCGCCCCATAGTTACTCTGCTTAGCAAACTTAGATTTCTCTCCATGGTCGGGCTTACGTTTTTCTTCACGCTGATGGCCACCACCGGCCACGAGCTCAAACTCTACCTGCTCGTTTTCTCGGTCTCGGTATTCTTTGTCACAGGCATGGCCGAAGTCGTGGCCGCCATCCCCAAAGAACAATTCGATCTCGCGCGTACCCTGCGCATGAGCGAATGGCGTGTCGTCTACGAAGTTGTTATTCTCGGGCAAGCCGATAAAGCTTTCGAGATACTTCGCCAGAACGCCGCGATGGGCTGGATGATGCTCACAATGGTCGAAGGGATCTCTCGCTCGGAAGGCGGTGTCGGCGCCATGCTGCTCAACCAGAACAAGCATTTCCATCTAAGCGCGGTCTTCGCCATTCAAATCAGCATTCTCGTCCTCGGGCTCGGACAGGACTACGTCATCGGCCTCCTCCGCCGAGTTTTCTGCCCCTACGCCGCTCTCACTCTGGAGAGAAAATAGGATCATGGCTGCCCCCTGTACCTACGGCAAAACTCTCCTTAAGGTTGAGGACGTCTCGCTCGAGTACGACGGCCGTCCCATCCTCAAGCACGTCACCGCCGAAATCAGAGACATCATTCGCCCGGACTGTGTTCAGGGCCAGGTCGTCGGCTTCCTCGGACCCAGCGGCATTGGAAAAACGCAGCTGTTTCGTATCATTGCCGGCCTTAACAAACCCACTTCGGGCCGGGTTACCGTGAACGGGGAAGACAGACCGGTACAAGCAGGCGAAGTAGGCGTCGTCGCCCAGGACTATCCGCTTTTCGAGCACCGCACCGTTATGTCCAATCTCCTGCTCGCCGCCAGCCAAAAGGAAAAAGACTCGAAAGCGGCCCACGACAAAGTCGTGCAATATCTCAACGACTTCGAACTGCTGGACAAAGCCCGCCTTTATCCTGTTCAGCTCTCCGGCGGCCAGCGTCAACGCTGCGCCATCATTCAACAGATCTTGTGCTCTGATCACTTCCTTCTTATGGACGAGCCGTTCAGCGGACTTGACCTGCTCATGCTCGAAAAAACCAGCGACCTCATCCAGAAAGTTGCCAACATGGATGAACTCAACACCATCATCGTTGTCACCCACGACATCACCGCCGCTGCCGCGGTCTCCGATCATCTATGGCTTATGGGTCGAGATCACGATTCCAAAGGCAATCCCCTCCCTGGCTCACATATCGTTGAGACTTACGACCTCATCGAGCGCGACCTCTGCTGGCACGACCAGATCATCACGCATCCCCGCTTCGTTGATTTCGTTCGAGAAGTGAAAGAGCGCTTCCGCACCCTTTAAAGCTCCCACAACGGTGTCCCGAGTCAAAATAATTGATTTAGAGCGAAAGAGTGCCCGGCTATTCCTGTCGTAGGGCGGCTAGTGGATCGATGCGGGCGGCGCGGCGGGCTGGGACGTAGCAGGCGAGGAGAGCCGAGGCCAAGAGAACGAGGGCGACGCCGATTAGGGCGCGGACGTCGAGGGCGCCAACGTTATAGAGCAGACCTTTTAGGGTCTTTCCTACGAGATAGACGCCGGGGAATCCGATGGCCATGCCGATCACGGCGGCCCACATACCTTCGCCTACAACCAATTTTAGGACCTCGGAGCTGCCGGCGCCCAGGGCCATGCGGACGCCCAATTCGTGATTGCGTTGGGCGACGGAGAAGGTCATGACGCCGTAGATGCCGATGGCGGCGAGGAAGAGCGCGAGAACGGCGAAAGTGCCGAAGACGAGGACGGTAAAGCGGTCGGTGACGAGGGATTCGCTGATGACCTGGTCCATGGTGCGGACGCGGGTCATGGGGAAGTCGGGATTGACGGAACGGACAGCGGCGGCGATGCCGGTAGTGACGGAGCTGGGGTTGCCGTTGGTGCGGACGCCGATGGTGGTGAAGGGCCAGGGGACCTGGTCAAAAGCAAAGTCGATTTCGGCGGAGCCAGTGGTGGAGGGGTGGCTTTCGTACTGAACATCGTGGAAGACGCCAACGATTTGCCATTCGACGACTGCGCCGAAGGGGGGATTTTTGTCGGGCTGAAGCTCGACCATTCTGACGCGCTGGGAGAGCGGGTCGAGGCCGGGGAGGTATTGGCGGGCGAAGCTTTCGCTGACCATGGCGACGCGGGGAGCGCCAGAGATATCGCGAGCGTCGAGAAAGCGGCCGCGGGTGAGGCGAATGCCGTAGGTTTCGTAGTAGCCCGGCGTGACCGTGTTCACCATGGCCAGAGGTTCCTTGCTGGGGTTGTTGTCGGTGTCGTCGGAAGGCTGGCCGGCGATAGTGAAGTGGAGGCGCCCGGCGCCGTTCGTGGGGAGGCCAGGGGCGATGGCGATTTTCCTGACGCCGGGTACTGCGGCGATGCGCTCTTCGAGTTGGCGGTAGATGGAGCGAACTTGGGCGGCGCTGGAGGTGCGTTCGTGCTGGATGGGGACGCTGAAGGTGAGGACATGGTCGCGGCGAATGCCGAGATCGACTTGGGTGACGTTCCAGAAACTGCGGAGGATGAGGCCCGCGCCGGCGACGAGGATCAGGGCGAGGGCGAACTCCGCGACGACGAGGACGCGGCGGAGACGATTGTGGCTGGCGCCAGCGGACGAGGAACGACCGCCTTCCTTGAGCATGTCGCTGATATTTTGGCGGGCGGCATGCCAGGCGGGGAAGCAGCCGAAGAGGACGCCGCTGAGAAGCGTTGCGCCGAGGGTGAAGAGGAGGACCTGGAGATTGAGGTGCGGGTCGGCTTCATAGGGGATGCCGAGCTGGTTTCTGGGCATGAGGCTCATTACGCCTCGGAGAAGGCCAACGGAGAGTAGTGTTCCGAGGAGCCCGCCCATCAACGCCAGGGAAAGACTTTCGATGAGGAATTGACGGAAGATGCGAGCGCGAGAAGCGCCTTGCGCGGCGCGGATGGCGATTTCTTTTTGGCGAGCGGTGCCCCAAGCGAGGAGAAGGTTGGCGATGTTGACGCAGGCGATGAGGAGGACGAAGCCTACGGCACCCATCATGAGCCAGAGGCCGAGGCGGGTTTGCTTGGGAAGAAAATCGTCTTTGAGAGGCTCGACGGTGATGGTGAGATCGGCATTCGTTTTCGGATAGGTTTGCGCGAGTTGCTTGGCGATGACGGCCATTTCGGCGTTGGCGGCTTCGAGAGTGACGCCGCTCTTGAGTTTTCCCATTACCAGAAGGAAGTGATTCTCGCGCTTGATCTCATCGGGCTTGAAGGCGAGCGGGACATTCATCGAGGAATCGCCGACGTCGGAGGGGCTGGGAGCGGCGACGCCGAGGACTGTATAGAGCTCGCCGCTCATGCGAAGTTTTCTGCCGACTATGCCGGGATCGCTGCCGAAATGGTCGCGCCAGAATTTGTTGTTGAGGATGACGACGTGGTCGTTGCCGGGAAGGGCGTCGTCGGCGACGAAATGGCGGCCGAGAGTGACCTTTGGGCTGAAGAGGAGGTCGAACCAGCCGGGGGCGACGCGGCTGGCTTGGACTTGCTCGGTCCAGTCGGGAGTGGAGATAGTGAAGCCTTCGCCGGTCCAGCCGTTGATGGAGTCGAAGAGGGTGGCTTGCTTTTGCCAGTCGAGGAGGTCGCTGGGGGAAGTGCCGTTGCGCTCGCCGGATTTGTCGTGGGACCAGAGCATGACGATGCGGTCGCTGTCGACGTAGGGGAGCGGGGCGAGAAGAACGGAGTAGAGGAGGCTGAAGATAGCGGTGGTGGCGCCGATGCCCAGGGCGAGGGCGAGCAAGGAGACGGAGGTGAAGCCGGGGCTTTTCCAGAGTAGCCGCAAGCCATAGCGAATGTCGCGCCAGAGTTCGGACATGGGTGCACCTCTCTGTGTTTATACTCCCAAACTGACGGAAATGTTCCGTTGTGGTTTGGTGCGAGGGCAGAAATTGATTGAGGATTGAGAGCACTTTATGAGGAATGCAGGCGGGTTATGCCGCCGGGTCTGATGTTTCCTGAGCGCCGCGGCATTTTTTTACGGAGAGTTCACAGAGGACCCGCAGAGGTGGGTGGGAATGGCGAGTGCGTTCGGAATTGACGGATGTGGCGTGGTATGTTTGCGGGGCGAAGGGGAGGAGACCTGAAGATGAGCGGGCCTACGGATTGGAAGGCGATGGATGAGAAAATTGGCGGGGCGGTGAAGATGGCGCGGAGGCCGGTGGCGGTGGCGTTTTTGGAGGAGGCACCGGAGGGAGTAAGAAAATTTGAGGGGACGGAGCCTTCGGGGTGCAGTTTTTGGCGGCTGGCGGCGAGTGGGAGGGTTTTCTATACGGTACCGGAGAATCACTTCAACTGTGCGGTGGGGGCGTATACGCACAACATTGCGTTGTCGCCGGAGCGGGAGAAGGAGACGGAGCAGACGTTGAAGATGATGTTTGATCTGGGATATGTGAAGCCGGAAGAAGTGCCACAGATACCGAGGTTGGCGAAGGCGCCGAAGGCGATTGTGTTTGCGCCGCTGGGAGAGGCGCCGGTAGCGCCAGATGTGGTGTTGTTCGCTTGCAAGCCTTCGGGGGCGATGTTGTTGAGCGAGGCGGCGAATCGAGCGGGAGTGGGGAGTGGGGCACCGGCATTGGGGCGGCCGACGTGCATGGCGCTGCCGGCTTCGATGCAGATGGGGGCGATTTTGAGTTTGGGGTGCATGGGGAATCGGGTTTATACGGGGTTGGGCGAGGACGAGATGTATTTCGTGGTGCGGGGGAAGGATCTTGCGGCGGTTGTCGATGCGCTTGCGGTGATTACAAGTGCGAACGCGGCGTTGAATGAATATGCGGCGGGCAGGCGGACGCAGTTGGCGACGATTTAGAGATTCACGGATCAGCCTGCGCTGACGCGAACAGGCTTTCTTAACGCAGAGAGCACAGAGTTCACAGAGAAGAGGGATCTTGGCGTAGAGACGATTACGGCTTGCTGGTAAAGACCTGGCCTTCTTTCATTACGAAGGTGACTTTACCGGTTTCGCCTAGTTGGTCGATGTGTGTGATGGGGTCGACTTTCATGGCGATGATGTCGGCGAGTTTGCCTGGGGCGATGGAACCGAGGGAATCGCCGCGGCCAAGGGCGATGGCGGCGTTCAGGGTGGCGGCGCGAATGACTTGGTCCGGCGGGACGCCAGCTGCGACTAGTAAGGCAAATTCTTCGTGGCTGCGCTCGGGGCCAAAGATGCCGAGATCTGTGCCGAAGATGATGGGGACGCCGGCGCGGTAGGCTTTGCCGACGCCAGCGACGCCATCGGCGTAGCGGTAGTCGATGAGCTTGCCAGCCAGGAGAGTGGGCGTGTAGGCGGTGCCGCGCTGTTTCATGAGGGCGATGGAGTCGTCGTCAAGCGGGCCGTGCTCGATGGTGTCGGCGCCGTCGGCGATGACCATGTGGAGGAAAGCCGGCGTGCCGACGACGTGGACAGCGACTCTCCGGTCGAGCTTATGAGCGGTGTTGATAATGGCTTTGATCTCGTCCTCGGATTCGATCATTTCGATTTTGGCATTGAAAGCGGGCGCATAGGACTGGCGGAGTTTGATGACGTCGGCGCCGCGATTAATTTCCGTGCGGACGACTTTGGTGCATTCGACTACGCCGGAGCACATGCCGCGGCTGGTAACGTACTGTTCGAGGTCACGGCGCAAACCCCATTTGGAAGCGTCATAGTCGCCGCCGTCGACGGCGATTTGAGGTTCGCAGGCGAAGATGCGAGGGCCGGTGACGTAGCCTCTGTTGATGGCGTCGCGAAGATCGTAGACGGTGCTGGAAGGGTCGCCCAGATTGCGGATGGAGGTGAAGCCGTTGAGGAGGAGAGTTTTTACGCGGGGAAGCATGTCGAGGACGATTTGGGCGGGGCGTCCGGTGTAGGCGTGGATGAAGAGGGGTTCGATGGGCTGAGTGAGGTCGAGAACGCCAGTGACGTGGGTGTGCATGTCGATGAGGCCGGGCATGACCCAAGAGTCTTCGAGGTTGATGACGGTATCGCCAGGGACGAAGCCGTCTTTGATGGCGGTGATTTTGCCGTCTTGGATGAGGATAGATTGATTGATGGTGGCGGGCTTGCCGGGTTCAGCGATGAGATGGCCGGCGTGAATTACGGTGGTCTTTGGGGGAGCGGGAGGCTGCTGGGCTGCATCGATGGCGAATGCAGTCACAAGAACCACCGCGAGAGTCGATAGGATCTTCATTGCGTCTCCTGGAAAGGGTGTCAGTATATATAGGAGAGGCATTGTCGGGCCGGAATTTCTCGTGCCGCGAATTATTTCGTCTGAAGCAGAAACGAGCATCGGCGCGAGAAAGTTGCGGCTTCCTGGCGGTGTGCGACAGGAGGGAAAAAGTCGATGAGGCCGTTTATCGTGCTCCTGCCTTTACTGACGACTATTTTCTTTGGCTGTTCGTATCTTGAAGATAAGATGGCTGAGCGCCATCCGAGCAAGCATAACTATAATCCTACTGATGGCATCGTCCCAGACGAATTAACGGCTACCAAAATTGCGGAAATTGTCCTCAAACGGGGGTACGGAGATGAGACTATCAATCGCGAACTTCCGCTTCGCGCGACGCTCCGTTCCAACACTGTGTGGATTGTTCGCGGAACGTGGCCACACTCGTACAGTTCCGACGCTCGCGGAGGAGTAGCTACGGTCGAGATCGCCAAGAAAGATGGTCAGATAATCCGGATGTCGCACGGGATGTAAAATAGGCTTGCAGATGAATCGAACACCGCCCTGGATTCCACAATCAGCGCGCGGGAATCGCGTTGACAGGAGCGGGGAGGTACTTTAAGATTAGCGTTTGTCTCTATAGGGAAAGGTGTGGCTGACGGCAATGAGGACGTACGTAGCTAAGGGTGAGGAAGCGGAAGCGCTGAAAGTGGGCGCGAACTGGTTTGTGGTGGATGCAACGAACCAGGTGTTGGGGCGTCTGGCGACGAAGATTGCGCGGATGCTGATGGGGAAAGATAAGCCGAGTTTTACGCCGTACCTGGATTCGGGGGATCACGTCGTGGTGATCAATGCGGACAAGGTTCGCATGACCGGGAACAAGGTTGAGCAGAAGATTTATTACTCGCACAGCGGTTATCCGGGTGGGTTGAAGGCGGTACCTGCGAAGCGGGTGCGCGAGACGAAGCCGGATTGGATGATTCGCGAAGCAGTGCTCGGGATGTTGCCGAAGAATAAGTTGCGAGCGCGTCGAGCGAAGAAATTGCGGATTTACCGGGATGCGGCGGGGTTGGCGCGGCATGCCGGGCAGAAGCCGCAGGCGGTGGCGGTTTAGCAGGAGTTAGTAGCACAGCCAGGATTGGCTGTGCCACAGTTTTCCGCACGTTGCTGTTCCTTGAAAAGTGTGGCCGCGTAGTGGTCACCTCTAAGTGGTGCCTTAGGCAGGGAGCAAGACCGGCGTGGAGTTAAGTGGTTCCGGGTGTCTGGAACCAGGCAATTTTAGGAGGAACGTTGAGTTCTACTGGTACGCCCATTGCGGGCACACAAACATGGTTTCTAGGAACGGGCCGGCGTAAAGAGTCGGTAGCTCGAGTGTTCTTGCGGGCGGGAAGCGGCAAGTTCACGATCAACGGGCGGGAGGTGGAGAATTATTTTCCGAACCACGCCTGGAAGCATGATGCGACCGAGCCGCTGAAGTTTACGAGCCTGGCGGACCAGGTGGACGTGAAGGTGACGGCGCATGGCGGCGGCGTTGGCGGGCAAGCAGGAGCGGTGCGGATGGGATTGTCGCGAGCGATCTCGCGGTACAACCCGGAGCTGCGGCCGGCCTTGCGGAAGAACGGATTTTTGACGCGCGACTCCCGAATGAAGGAACGGAAGAAGTACGGGCAGAAGGGCGCGCGAAAGAGATTCCAGTTCACCAAGCGGTAGAGAAGTGACTGGTGACTAGTGACTGGTGAAAAGCCAGGAGCTGGTCGAACGAGCTCCAGCGGGTTTACGAGAGTAGTCCCGCTGAGATCACGGCCGGCAAGGAGCCGGCAATAGGTTGTTCTGTGGCGAGATTTCTGCCTCAGGAGGCCGGGCTAAAGCCCGGCACCTACAAAGGCAAAGAAGGTCGCCACCGCAAACAACTATCCTACTAGGAGGAAACTTGGCAGTAGAAATTACGATGAAAGAATTGCTGGAGGCTGGAGTTCACTTCGGCCACCAGACGCGGCGTTGGAATCCGAAGATGAAGGAATATATTTTCGGAGAACGCAACGGGATTCACATTATTGATCTGCAGAAAACCCTCAAGATGTTCCGCGAGGCCAGCCGGTTTGTAAGCGATCTTTCCGCGCAGGGAAAATCGGTTTTGTTTGTTGGAACGAAACGGCAGGCGCAGGAAGCCGTGGCCGAAGAGTCGAAGAGGTGTGGCGCGTTTTTCGTGAACCATCGCTGGCTCGGCGGGACTTTGACGAACTGGGCGACTTTGCAGAAGTCGATCAAGCGGCTGAAGCTGCTGAAGGCGATGACGGAAGACGGACGGATCAACGAACTTTCGAAGAAAGAAAAAGCGCGCCTGGGGCGCGAGATGAAGCATTTGAACCAGAACCTCGAAGGCATCGAGAATATGGCGCAGTTGCCGGACGCGATGTTCGTAATCGACTCAAACGCGGAAGAGATTGCGGTGAAAGAAGCGCGGCGCATGGGCGTGCCGGTGGTTTCGGTGGTGGATACGAATTGCGATCCGGACGTGGTGGACTGGATTATTCCAGGAAACGACGACGCTTTGCGCGCGATTCGGCTGTTTACGACGAAGATTGCGGATTCAGTGCTCGAAGGGCACACGGCGTATCAGCAATCGCAGGTGGCGGAACAGAAGTCGGCAGAGGACCAGGCGCTGGTGGATGGCGTGGAGTATGTGGATACAAGCGCTTACGAGCAATATGAAAAGCAGGAAGGCGACTTCGTTGAGGGAGCTGACGTTGCGACTCCTGTGGACCTGCCGCTAGAGCCTGCCGGAACCGCGGGCGCGGAAGCAACCGTACCGCCGGATGACGAAGAGCGGCGCTAGACGACCGGCTCTCACCAATAGGTTCACGAGGCTCGCTCCTTGCGGCTCGGAGCGGGCCTTTTTGCAAGTATTCACTCAAACATTGAGATTCTAAGTTCCTAGAGAGAATTTCGCAGAGAGAAAAAGGATGAGCACACAACCAGCTATGCAGATACCGGCACATCTCGTGAAAGAATTGCGCGAGAGGACGGGAGCGGGATTCAGCGATTGCCGCGCAGCGCTTGTGGAAGCAAGCGGAAACATTGAGAAGGCCATTGAGATTTTGCGGAAGAAGGGGCAGGCAGCCGCGGCTAAGAAATCGCAACGCGAAGCCAGCGAAGGGCTCGTAGGAAGTTATATTCACGCGGGCGGGAAGATTGGTGTGCTCGTGGAGATTAACTGCGAATCGGACTTCGTGGCGCGGACAGAAGCGTTCCAGAACCTTTGCCATGACATTGCGATGCACATCGCGGCGCTCGATCCACGGTACGTGCGGCGTGAAGAAGTGACGCCGGAGATGCTGGCGGCGGAGCGGGACATTTACCGCGCGCAAGCGCTGGCGACCGGGAAGCCGGAGAATGTGGTCGAAAAAATTACCAACGGCAAGATGGAAAAGTTCTACGAAGAGAACTGCCTGTACGAGCAGCACTACATCAAGGACGAGAGCGTCACGATCGGCGAGATGATTACGCAAGCGATCGCGAAGCTCGGCGAGAATATTTCCATCCGGCGGTTTGTGCGGTTCAAGGTCGGAGAGATTGGCGGGCCGGGATCTGGGGGAGCGGAGACGGCACCGGTTTCGGCGCCCGTCAGCGCATAACGGCATAACGCAATATTCGAGATGGCGTTTCAGAGAGCGTTCCGGGAAACCGGGACGCTCTTTTGTTTTGCACCTCGACTTGCGCGCGAATTGTTTTCTTCGCACTGAACTCATGCGCAGGGTGGGAACTATTTCGTCGCGGCGCCCGATGCGGTGACGGTTCCCAGTGGAAAGCCCAGAGTGCCGGCGTTGCCGGAGTTGAGATCGTAGATCCCGGTGCGGAGGTAGATGTCGCCGAGCGGGACGTCGATTTCGAGATGGAGCGGAAGCCCTTTGGCCTGAAGGATGGGGAAGTCTTTGGGGGGGAGCGCTAACCGACTCGTGCGCTTGGAAATGTTGATGATTTTCCCTTCGCGATCATAGGCGACGAGAAGCACTTCGAGGCGGCCGTGTTTGACGCCATCGGGGGCGGAATCGAGCGCGAAGTTCTGCAGGGAGACGGCGAGGTCCACGCCGAAGCGCGTGAAAGGACCTTTCCATCCGGTGTTGAGGCCGGCGCGGTGCGCGTCCGGAGCGGGCTGCGGATGAAGCGGGTTGGCCTGAATTTCATAGGTGATTTGATCGAAATTGGGCATGCCGAAGCCGACGAGGGGGATGAGCGGATCATTGGTGGCGTCTTCTGCGGTTTGATGCGCCTCAGGCTTATCGGCGTAGTAGCCGCGGCGATAGGACAGCTTGTAGTCGCGGTTGGAAAGTTTCACTTCGATGTGGCGGTACTTTCCGTCGCTTTTGGCGTTCGTCGAGGCATAGGCAAGGGTGTAGTAATGCGAACCTTCGTCGATGGCTTTGGCCATGGCAGTGTCGAGGCCGTTGGTGTTATAGAAGGCGCGGCCGCCGGTTTCCTGAGCGATAGTTTCGGCGGCGATTTGGCTGGTGCTCTGGTTGTAAAGCATACTTTCGCGGGTGTTGCCGAGCATGTCGGTGACTTCGAACGTGGGATCGCCAGTGAGACCATGCGCCGAAACCGGATAGATGGCAATTTGCGCGGCAGTGAGCATATCCGAAGTTTGCCGGACGCGTTGCTGATGTTGGGGGGCGTGGGATTTCTCGTTGGGGATGAAGCTGATGGGAAAAGAATCCGCGAACCAGACGACGTTTTTGCGCGCGGGGATGCCGGAAAGATAGCGCGCGAGGTGCTGAAAGGCCTGCAGAGTGAGTTCGGTGCGCTCGCTTGCGTGCGAGGCGACCTCATCGCCGAGATACTGTTGCACGGCGCCCACGGCGGCGGGCGCGGCTTGCATCATGATCATATTTTCGAGGCCCTTGAGCTCAGCGGCGTTGCGCGAGGGAGTCTGGTTGAGCCAGGAGGACTCCGGGACGACGCCGGATTTGTCTTCCAAGGGAGCGGAAAGGCCGGAGAAATCCGTCGTGAAGCCGCGCGCGAGGCGGAGTTGCTGGGTGTTGAGCGTGAAGATGGCGAGGCGCGTGCCGGGCGGAACCGTTTTTAGATATTTGACAGCTTGATTGCAGACGTCTTTTTGAGACCAGGGCTGCGTATTCAGAAGATCGATTAACAGGATGCTGACGGAATCGCTGGGTTGAACGGCTTGCACGTTGCTAAAGACGTGGGGTGGCAGAGCAGGGAGATTGAGGGGCGGGCTGGTGTGGCGGGAGTGTTCGTCGAAAGCGGAGAGTATCTGCGCCTTGCCGTCTTCCTCGATGTGGAAGTCCTCCTTGAGCAGGCTCGAGACGGTCTCGCCTTTGTGGTTGGTTACGACCACGTCGATGAGGACAACGCGGGTTTCGACTTTGATCGAGGGGACAGAGACTCGATGCGGGCCGCTGGCCGGCGCGGAGGGTGCCTGAGCGAGAAGGGGAGTCACAGCAAATGCGGCCGCAAGAAGGCACCCGAGGCAGCAGTTAGGGAGAAGATTCATTTAGTCGCGTCCGATGGCCTTGGTGGTACGACGTATCCGGCGAGAGTTTAGGTGCAACGTTATGCGGCGGCGGGGATAGTTTGTTACAATTCCGAGGATTTTAGAGGGCGCTAACCGGAGGGACATGGCTGCCGCACAGAAGAAGGCAACGAAAAAAAATGCGAAGAGAACCCCGAGACATGCGCAACTCGCTTACCGGCGCATTTTGCTGAAGCTTTCGGGAGAATCGCTGCAGGGGCCGCAAGGATTTGGCATTCACGGTGAGACAATTCAGGCGATTGCGCGCGAGTTGAAAGAGGTGCACGCGCTGGGGATTGAGATCGCGATCATGGTCGGTGGGGGAAATATTTTTCGCGGGGCCCGGCAGAAGGGATTTGAGATTGACCGTGCGACGGGAGACTACATGGGGATGCTGGCGACGGTGATCAATGCGCTGGCGTTGCAGGATGCGTTGGAAAAAGAGGGCGTGTTTACGAGGGTTTTGAGCGCGATCGAGATGAACCAGGTTTCGGAGCCGTTTATCCGGCGGCGCGCCATGCGGCACCTGGAGAAGCAGCGCGTGGTGATTTTTGCTGCGGGGACGGGGAACCCGTACTTTTCTACTGACACAGCTGCGGCGCTGCGCGCAATGGAGATCAAGGCGGACGTGATTTTGAAGGCGACGAGAGTGGATGGGATATTCGACGCCGATCCTGAAAAGGTTTCGGACGCCAAATTTTTCGCGGCGATTACGTACCGCGACGTATTGAACCAGAATTTGAAGGTGATGGACTCGACAGCGATTTCGCTTTGCATGGACAATGGGATGCCGATCGTGGTGTTTAACATGAACCAGCACGGGAATATCAAGCGGGTAGTGATGGGCGAGCGCGTTGGATCCAAAGTGACACCGGCTTAAGTTCGAAGGCGGAAATTCGAAATTAGAAACGCGAAATTCGAAAAGAAAATGACGTTGGCGGAAGGAGTACGACTGAGGACGAAATGACGACATTTGACAACACACAACAAGCACTGGCTGCCGCTAGGACGCGCATGGAAAAGGCGGTGGACGATTTCCGGAAGGAGCTGGCGACGATTCGAACGGGGCGTGCGAATGCCACGTTGCTGGACAATGTGCGCGTCGATTATCACGGAACGCCGATGCCGGTGAATCAGCTGGGCACGATGACCGTGCCGGACCCGACGATGATCGTGATTTCCCCGTGGGATCCGAGCGCGGTGGCGCTCATCGATAAGGCGATTCGAACGGCGGATCTGGGATTGAATCCGACGAACGATGGGAAAGTGGTGCGGGTGCCGATTCCGGCGTTGACGGAAGAGCGGCGCAAGGATTTGGTGAAACAGCTGCACAAGATTCTGGAAAATCACCGGACGGCAGTGCGGAATATCCGGCGGGATTTGAAGGAAGCGATCGAGAAGCTGGAGAAAGAGAAGAAGATCAGCGAGGACGACAAGAAGCGGTCGCTGGATGAGTTGGAGAAACTTTCGCATGCGGAGACGAAGAAGATCGAGGATTTGAGCGCGGCGAAAGAGAAAGAAGTGATGCAGATTAAATAAAAGAAGTAATGGCGTAAGGAAGTAAAGATGTAACGACAGCGGCGACGAGGCGGAGCGAATCGCTAGTTTTTGGGAAAGCGGATTCTTACATAGAGGGCACAGAGAACGCAGAGTTCACGGAGAAGAGTTTAGCCAGCCTTAGATTGGAATCTCCTGCAGTCAGTTCGTTCTTGCGGCAAAACTAAGAAAAGCTTAGGGCTTTTGGGGTCCGGCGGGAGCGGTGTCGGCGCGCTCGAGGGTGAAGACTTGGGATTCGTCGTTTTGGACAGCGCGAAGGAAGGCATTGTAATCGGCGGCGCGGTCGGCGGGGATATCTTTCAAAATGAAATTTAAGTGTCGGGTGGCAGTGAGGGTGGCATCCTTCGCGGAATATCTGGAAGTGTAGGTGGCGAAATCACGCGAGACAGAAGTGCCGGTGGGGATGTGGGCGGTTGCGCCGGGGGGAAGATGGACCGTTGCGCTGACTTCGACGTCGAGAGGTGTGCCCAGGTCGATGGGTGTGGGCGAAGCGCCTGGCGCGGGCTTTGCGGGTGGATCGGGGAGTCCGAGCAAAGGGAGTATCGCCGGGATGCGAACCGGCTTTTTTGACCAATCCAGGAATTTGGGTTGGGCGATCTCATAGGAGACGGTGAAGGGATCGCGCGTATCGTAAGGGTCGGACGCCGTGGCTTTGCTTATTTTTCCGCGGAAGCCGTCTGAGAGCGCGAGCAGTTGAGCGACTTCGTCCCATTTTTCCTTCGGCGATTGATGAAACGCTACTCGGAGCAACAATTCATTGTCGCCGCGCATCACGTAGCGCGGCTTGGCGGTGAGCTTGCCGTCCGCATCGAGCGTGGCTTCTATCGCTACTTTCTGTGTCGAGGGAAAAGGAGGCTTGGCGTTCAGTGGCTGCCACTCATGACCGGTGGAATTCATCGAGAAAAAGAAGCGATTCAAGATAAATGCGCATTTGCCAGAGTTCGGAGGGATAAGGCCGAAGGGGGCAATTTCCAAGCTTGGATCTATCCAATTCTCCACTTTGCCGTCGTATGCGGAAATGAGCAGGCGTTTGAAAACGAGAGGGCTAGCTGGTCCCGTTTTATTTTCATCGCAGTGTCCAGTCAGGACTGCTTCAGCGCTGAGTCCTACGGCAGATGCCAGGGCTCCGAATAAAACAAATTTGTCTTCTTGCGTTGCATATCCCGAGG
>Ga0209415_10007993_pt1 | contig 18368 bp, 14 predicted proteins | sample PeaSoiSIISIP2007_FD_187696 | JGI IMG/M metagenome (GOLD analysis project Ga0209415, IMG submission 187696) | Peat soil microbial communities from Weissenstadt, Germany - SII-SIP-2007 (SPAdes) (version 2) | ecosystem: Environmental > Terrestrial > Soil > Wetlands > Peat | place: Germany...
GTGGGAGTCGGCACGATGGCGGATCCGGGCAGCGGCAGCGGAATCAAACTGGATGTTGCGGGCGGCACGGTGCGCGGGCAATCGGGCTTCGTGGCCGGTACGAGCGATCCGGCGTTCAGCAATTCGCCGCGCGCGGTGTATCACGCGTTCGTGCCGGTGTTGACGTCCACTTCGACGGACGCCACTTCGACGCTCGATAAGGGCGTGACCGTCACGCGCGTGCAGGCGCAGGCCATCACCGCGCCGAGCGGCTGCAGCACGAATGCGGTGGTGCGCGTCACCGACGGGACTTCGCCCATCAACGTCACGCTCAGCGCCGCAGCGAATGATAGCGGCGCGATCACGCAGAATTACGCCGCCGGCGCCGCGCTAACGATCAGCGTCAGCACCGCCGCGAGCGGCTGCACCACTTCGCCGGCGAACGTAAACGTCGAGGTGCAGTACCGCATGCAGTAGTGCGGGCTAGGCGATGGCGGCCTGGCCTCCGGCAGACGCGCGCAAGCGTTCACAATTCTGGCGGCCGCGTTTCCGCATTAAGCCCAACCGCAGAGCGATGATACAATTCTGGACTTTGAATCCTGGTGTTGCAAAATGCCGAATTTGATTTCCAGACTCGCGCGCTACGCCCGATGTTATCGTGAGTTGACTTTCGGCGAGCGCCCGGACAGCGTCGAACAGGCGATTGACCGCAGTTTGGACTGGCCCATCCTGATCGATCAGGTGCGGTCCGAGATCGTGCAACTGGGCAAAATCCTGCAGGACCTCGCGCCCAAATGCAGCCTGGAAATCGGAACCAACTTCGGCGGCACCCTTTATCTGCTTTGCGCGCTTTCTCCGCCCGGCGCCCGAATCATCAGCGTGGATTTCCCCGGCGCAGGCATACAGGGACAAGGATACCGGCGGCGGCGAGTGCCGCTCTATCGAAGGTTTGCAAGAGATGGGCAGCGGCTGCATCTCCTCCGCGCGGATTCGCACTCACCGGAGACCAAGAATCGCGTGATGCGGATTCTCAACGGCGAGCCGCTGGATTATCTGTTCATCGACGCAGACCATAGCTATCGCGGCGTCGAGTCCGACTTCCAAATGTATTCGCCGCTCGTGCGCAGCGGCGGGGTCGTGGCCTTCCACGACATCTTCAATTACCATCCGAACCCGAACTGCGAAGTCGCCAAATTCTGGGAAGAGATCCGGCAGCGTTACCGCCATCAGGAATTTGTCGAGGGAATGACCGCCGGTAACTGGCCGGTGGCCATCAGCGGTCCCCCGATGCCATCCTCGGGGCTGGGCGTTCTCTACATGCCGTGAGACGCCGCTCGGTGCGTGCCGCGCTGCGTGAAACGTGGCTCACATTGATTCTCCGCTCCTCGGCCGCTTGGCGAGTGCGAGGTACCACGTATCGCCCAGGCGTTTGAGCGGGGGCAGGAGACGTTCCACGCGTTCGTACATCCGATAGGCGCGCCGCCGCAGCGAACGTTCGGACTTGCCGCGATAGCCCGCGTTGCACGATTCGATTTCGCAGCGCAGCTTCTCGAAGCCGAGCCGCTCCATCGCCTGCAATATCTCCGCCGTGGCGTAGAGACGAATGTGGCCGTACGTGCCCGCGGCGTAACTCATCTCGTCCGGCATCTCGAGAATGCTTTTCCCCTTGGCTAGGCGGATGCGATTTTCGAGCGAGGTGAGATTCGGCGACGACACGATCAGGATTCCGCCGGTCTTCGTCACGCGCGCGATTTCGCCCAGGATGGGATATAGCCGCTCCGCGGGCAAATGTTCGAGCACTTCGGAGAAGGTGACCACGTCGAATGCGTCGTCGGGGAAGGGAAATGGTGCGCGCACGATGTCCGAGAGAATTAGTTCGCAATGGAATTTATCGAACGCGGCGCGATATTCGGGTTTGCTGACGAACTCGCGCCCCGGATGCTCGATCGCCGTCCAGTGAATGTGGGGCAGCGCGGCGGCCATCGGAAACAGCAGGCTCCCGAAGCCGGCGCCGATCTCCAGGCCGTTTCCCGCGCGCAATTCGCCGCACAGCTCGAGGGCCAGCGAGATCAGCATCGAGACGCGCTTCACGTCCGGCGAGACGGCCACTAGCGGCGCGGGTCCGTGCGTCGCTTCGGAAAATTGCCGGCAGAACTCGTGAATCCCGGCGATCTCCTTTTGAATTTGGCGACGGGTTTTCAAGGCTGGCTGTTCCAGTCCTGCCGCCGAGGGCGCCGTGGTGGGGGCAGAGGTTGGCATAGCGACGTCGCCACATCATAACAAGGTTTTTCCCCGGGTGCCCCGCACGCCGTACTTGGGTGTGGGGCTTTCGCCGGGCTCCCGTGGTATAAGGTTTGGCGAGCTGGCATGGCGGATAAAATGGAAGGAGAACTTCCGCAGAGCGATTCGCGGCGCGCGCCGGCGCGAAGATTCCGGCTCGCGTTGTGCGCCGCTGCCGCGATCGTCGGCGCGCTGCAAGCCTGGGCCTCGCGTTTTTACATCGAGCCCGACGGAGTGAATTACCTCGATGTCGCCCGCGCCTACCTGCGCGGCGATTTCCACGCCGCCATCAACAGCTACTGGAGCCCGCTTTACTCCTGGCTCCTGGCCGCGGCGATCGCGCTCTTGCATCCCTCGCCGTACTGGGAATCCACGGTCCTGCACGCGGTGAATCTGTTCGACTATTTTCTTTCGCTCGCCTGCTTCGCATTTTTCTTTCGCGAGCTGACCGCGCTCATCGAATCGCGGCGCAGCGCCCCGGGAGAACCCTTTCGCCTCGGCTGGGCCTGGACCCTCTTCGGCTATTCGCTGTTCGTTTACGCCTCCGTCGAATTGATCGGTGTCAACACGGATACGCCGGACCTGCTCGTTTCCGGCGTCATGTTGTTCGCGACGGCGCTGCTGATTCGTTTGTCGCGCGGCGGTGCACCGAAATGGCCGATCTATTTTGCGCTGGGCGTCCTGCTGGCCGTGGGGTACCTCGCGAAGGCGGTGATGTTCCCGCTCGCACTTTGCTTTATCTTTTGCAGTGCCTTCGTGGGAGGGAACTTGCGAAAGCGCGCGCCCCTCGCGGCGCTGGCGCTCGTGGCATTTGTGGTTGCGGCCGGGCCGTGGCTCGCGGTCCTATCGAGAGCGGAGGGACGCCTGACGTTCGGGGATTCCGGCCGCTTGAATTATGCCGCGTACACGAGCGGCGTCGAGACGACGTCCCCGGCCGAGTCGCAGTCCGCGAATCACGGCGCGACGCCGCCCGGCCTGCGCATCCTCAGCGCGTCGCCGCCGGTCGAAGCGTTCGCCGATCACCTTGTGGGAACGTATCCTCCGTGGTACGACCCGAACTATTGGGCCGGGCCCACGCAGGCGCATCTGAAATGGGGCGGCCAACTGAGGGCGCTCGCACTCGATCTCGCCGAGTACTTTCGTCTCCTCTCGGCAGAGAAGGGAATCGCCGTAGGGCTGCTCGCCCTGGTTTTTTTCTCCGGGAGGAAGGGCGCGCTCCTGAGCGAATTCGCTTTCCTCTGGCCGCTCTGGTTGCCCGCCGCCGCAACGCTCGCTCTCTACGCCCTGGTGCACGTGGAATCGCGTTTCCTGGGCGCTGCGATTGTGATTTTATGGTGCTGTTTCTTCGCCGCGATTCCTCTGCCGCGCGCGGACGCGTCCCCGAAACTATGGACGGCAGTTTTGCTGGCCGTCACACTCTCCCTCGTCGTGACCCTCGCCGCGCAATCGGCCGCGGATCTGCTGGCCATCGTGCGCCGTCAGGACGACGTCCAGTGGCGAGTCGCGCAGGAACTTACGCGCATGGGCGTAAATCAAAACAGCCGGGTGGCAGTCTTGGGCAAGGATAAAACCTCGGATTATTGGGCGCACCTGGCCGGCGACACGATCGTCGCGGACATCCCCGCCGAGGGCGTAGCCAGCTTCTGGGGCGCGGACTCCGGGCAGCGCGCCCACACTCTAGACTTGCTGGCGCAAACTGGCGCAATGGCCGTAGTAACGCGATTCCCGCCGCCGTCGCAGGCGGATGAGTGGCAATCGCTGGGTTCTACGGGCTACTACGTTAAACTCCTGCCTTCTCGCGCGAGCCGGTAGAACAGGCATTCTTGGAATTGCCTGTCCTATTACCTGTTACCTGCTAATCGACGCGATAAACGCGCTCGTCGCCGTGCGCGAAGACCAGCGTCAGGCCGGGCGGATGATCCGGGAGACGGAACGCGCCGTGGATATCTTTCGCGTCCAGCACGTGCGTGACGTGCAGCTCGGGCAATAGCGCCATCACTTGCGGGGCCGTCGCGACGCCTAGCGTCTGCTCGCCCCATCGCCCCCACGGTTTGATGTAGGGCTTGTCCAGAAAATACGCCGCGATGCCGTCATTGAGAATCAGGATATTGCCAATCGAAGGGTCGCGGTTAAGGAACGCAAAAGTCGCGGCGCGGGGAGTCTGTTCCAGCATGCGCTTCTGTTCGTAGGAACTCGAAATCGCCGCATGCAGGTCGCCGCGGCGAGCCGGCACGATGTTGCCCAACCCATACAGCACGGAGATGGCGACGACCGTGGCGCACAGCACGCGCCCGAGGCGCGGCGCGACGCCGGCCACGGTGCGCCAGCCGACGACGCCGAAAAGTGCGCCGAGCACGTACAGAGGAATGATGTAGCGCGAAATCTGCGCCGTCGCGAACCAAGCCGTAATTTGCAGGACCGCGAACAGCAGCAGGCCCTTCGCGAAGGCGTTGCGCCGCAAGGCCAGGATACCGAACGGCCCCAGCGCCAGCGGCGCCAGGCCAATCCCGCCCGCGCCGTTGAAGTTCGACGTGTGATAGGTGAGATTGAACGGGAGCAGTAAAAAGTGAACGAGGCCGCCGCCCATGCCCTGGTCCTGGTCGTGCATATTCTTCAGCAGTTCGTGCATCATGGCGGGCAGCATCCCCTTCGGATGAAAGAAGTGCAGCAACACGGGCGGAGGCGGATAAATCGGACAGCCATACAGAATCCAATTGCGGAGGTAGAAGGGCGACGCCAGCGCCATCGCCGCGACGCAACTAACCGCCAGCCCCTTCAGAACCGCCGCCGGCGCGCGGCGAACAACCCAAATCGCAATCACCAGCGAGCAGAACACCAGCAGAATCCAGGCGACGATGGCGGTTTCTTTTGTCCCCATCGAAATTCCGCAGAAGATTCCGAACAACGCATAATGGCTCAGCGTTTCGGCGTCGAACGCCAGCCGGACGGCCGCCAGAAGGAAACACGCGAACAGCACGTCCAGGAATCCAATGATCGCGCCCGTGTACACGGCGGGCATCGCCACCACCAGCGCCGCGGCCCACCATGCGCCGGACGCGTCCGTGCCCAAGCGCATCGCCAGACTCGCCGTGGTCAAAATAATTGCGGTGAGTGCGAAGACGGCGAAAAAATTCGGCGCGCGCTGCCCACCGGTGGCCATCAGCGCGGCGTATTGCGTTTCGACCGCCACGGGGAAGTAGGTGAGCAGTTCGTCGGGAACTGCGCGGATGACGCCGTTGCGTAGCCATACCTTCGGTCCGAGGTAATGGTAGGCGATGGAGTCGTTGTTCATGTCGCCGGTGAGCAACGCGAGGCCGGCGACGGCGGTCACGATCAGAACGAGGGAAATCACCGCGACGGGAATCGGGGGAAACGAAATCTTCCGCACCGTGGCGGGGAATTGCCGCAGCGCACCCAGCAGCGGCCGCACGGCGAGCGCGACGCCCAGCAGCAGCACCGTGAGAATCGGCGTCCGCGCAAACCAGAATTGACCGACGCAAAACAGGATCGTGCCCAGGATGCCGGAGCCGCCGAGCAAAATAATCACCAGCCGATCCAAATCGGTAAATCGTTCCGGGATCAGGCGGCGAAGCAATCCGCCATATCCAATTGCGGACGCGACAAGCAAGAGGTTCGCGGCGATGGGCGCGAGGAGCCTCATCGTCCGAAGACGTGCCGGACCAAGCTGAGAATTCGCTGCGCGGTGTGCGAGCCGAGGATGCGGAGGAAAACGAAAATCACGATGGTCATGAGGATCCACAGCTCGGCCAGGCGCGGCCAAAGAACAGGCGCGAATTCCGTCGGCCCGCCGCCATCTGCGGCACGCACGGCGGGCGGCGCTGTGGAGTTTGCGTCGGCTGGTTCACTCATCGAGAATGGCTGAGAATATCCCGACTTCGCAGCCGCAAGCAATACCCGGCTGATGCCGGTAGGGCAGACATTTGTGCCTGCCGGCGGGCAGGCAGGTCTGTCCATCTTCAATCGTGGCGCAGAACAAAAGAGGACAGGCATTCGCCTTCGCCGAGGCTTCGGCGGACGTGAGAATGCTTGTCCCATTTGCTCACCGCGCGCGATGTTTAGCCCCGTAGGGGCGACAGAAGCCAATAGCCCAGGGCGGAAGCCCTGGGGGATGCAAAGTAAGTTTATTTTCCTCATGTGAGCCTCGTAGGGGCGACACAAGCTTATCCAGCGAGTTCGCAAAATAAGCTGCGGCGATGCTCTGAGCCGCGCGGAATCGGGCGCGGACATGGGGTGCGCGCGCAAAGGTTTATGCCGCCCCTACGGGGCTTAGTTGGTTTTGATGGATGATTCGTTTTCTCGCGGGCGTGTCCAACGCTTCCGCGCTGGGCTAACTTGTTCCGCCCCTACGGGGCTGCACCGCCCCGCGCAAGACGAGGATCTCATGTCCATTGGCACCGTCGAACTCTGGTTTAAAGGATTGGCCGCAGCCGCAATCGCCGGCGCCGCCAACGGGATCATCACGGGATTCGCAGCCGTGGGCATCGATCCCGATAAATTCAATTTGCAAGCGGGTCTGCGCGCGACGCTGACGATCGCCGGCGTGAGCGCCGTCATGAGCGGGATCATCGGCGTGGCGGCGTACTTGAAGCAATCGCCGCTGCCGCAGTAGGACAGGCATTCGTGTTTACCCCGATTCCGCCGTGGCGGACCAAGGGGCTATCCCCCTTGCCGCGGCATAGTGTGAAAGAACTCGCACGGTGCGCTTTAGAAGAGAACGCTAAGCCCCGTAGGGGCGGCACAAACCAATCTCTTGCCGCGCACGCGCGTTACAAAATCAGATTCCCACGCGTTTCTGCAGATTGCTTGTGTCGCCCCTATGGGGCTTGGATGAATTTGAATTCGGTTGTGTTGGGACGCCTTCCCAGGGCTTACCCGCCTCCGGCAAGCCTTCGGCGGGCAGCCGCCCTGGGCTCTTGCATTGTTGCGCCCCTACGGGGCTTGCTTCCTTATCTGGGCATGATCGATGGAAGCGCCAATCCAGCGCCGTAGGCGCGGCACAAGTTAGCCCGGGGCGTAAGCCCTGGGTACGCTTGCCAATTCTGTCTTCCTTTATGTCAGCCCCGTAGGGGCGGCACAAACCCAACCATTTCGGGGTGAGAAAAAAATCAAATTCCCCACACGTAAAACCGACGTGTGGGGCGCCGTAGAGGTTTTCATGTAGCGCCGGGCTTCAGCCCGGCATCTTCGCCTTTACGTCACCACCGGCGCAGATGCCGCTCTGAAGAGCGGCGCTACATAAGATTCCTCTCTCGCCCGCGTTTTTTCCGTGGGTGCCCCAGACGCCGTAGTTGCGTGTGGGGGTTTTCTCCCGGCGTCACAAAATCAAATTCCCCACACGTAAAACCGGCGTGCGGGGCACCCGCGGAACAGTAGGACAGGCACTCTTGCCTGTCCTCTTTTCGTCAATCGCGAAAGACACCTGGACAGGCACGAGTGCCTGTCCTACTAAAATCCCCGACGTGCGGGGCGCCCGCCACGGCGGGCAGGCCCACTGCAAGGCGTTCGGCCGCTGGTGCGCGTTGCTCCATGTCATCTCACAACAAACCGCGCGCGGAGCGTCTTACGCCCGGGCGCGAAACGCAATTGCGCGTACACAAACGGGCACGCAAGGGAACCGCCAAGGCAAAAAAAGACAAGAAAGATAAGGAAAACAAGAGCGACGAGCCCGCGCGGCCCGTCCCGGCGCATTTGCGATTTCAGATCCTCGAGCGCTACAAACAATACGGGCCATTCCCGCGCCAGTGGGAATTTCATCGTTCCACCGCGAAGTATCGCCTCTTCGGCGGCGCGGCCGGGCCCGGCAAAACGAAAGCGCTCCTTTGGGAAACGATTCGCCAGGCCACCAACGATCCCGGCGTGGACACGCTGCTCCTGCGGCGCACGTTTCCCGAGCTTGAAACTTCCATCCTCAATTATTTTCGCCGCGACGTGCCGCGCGATCTCTATCGCAGTTACAACGACAGCAAGCACGTTGTCACCTGGCACAACGGTTCCACCACGCGTTTCGGCTACTGCGCGGGCGAGAACGACGTCTATCAATATCAAGGCGCGGAGTTTCTTTTCATCGGCATCGACGAGCTGACGCATTTCACGTTGCGCCAGTGGCAGTTCCTCACCTCGCGCAACCGGTGTCCCGCACCCGGCACGTTTCCCAACATGGCCGGCGCGACGAATCCCGGCAATATCGGCCACGCCTGGGTGAAAGCGCTGTGGGTGGATAAGCGTCCCGCGCCCGGGATGGATCATCCGGAAGAATATGACGCGCGCGAGTTCGATTTCATTCGCGCGACGCTGCGCGATAACCCCGTTTACGCGAACGACGAATCGTACGCGAAAACGTTGCGCGCGTTGCCGCGCCATTTGCGCCAGGCGTTTCTCGAAGGCGATTGGGACGTTTTTGCCGGGCAATATTTCGATTCGTTCGATCCCGCGCGGCACGTTTTCTTCGCGCAAAGCCTTCGCATCGAGCCGTGGTGGCCGCGTTGGATTTCGATTGATTGGGGCTTCGAGCATCCCAGCGCGGTCTACTGGCACGCGGCGCGGCCCGACGGTGTCGTCGTGACGTATCGCGAGTTCGTGCAGAATCATTTGTCGCCGAGAATGCTCGGCGCGGCGATCGCGGAGCGCAGCGTGGCTTACGGCGCGGGCGGCTCCGGTATCGGTTGCCTGCCGGTAGGCATGGGCTCGCAGCCGGAACGCATCGCGGACGTTTTCCTTTCGCCGGACGCTTTCGCCGAGCGCACGGCCGATTCCAGCATCGCTGAACAATTGGGCGACGCGCTGGCCGCCGCGGGCCTGCCGCGTCCCGCGCCCGCGGACAACGATCGCGTGGGCGGCTGGATGCTGATGTACCAGATGCTCGAAAGCGGCTACTGGCAAATTTCCAGCGCGTGTGAACGCTTGATCGAGTGCATCCCGACGCTTACGCGCGACACCATTAATGTGGAAGACGTGCGCAAATTCGACGGCGACGATTCCGCCGACAGCGCGCGTTACGGATTGAAATCGCGGCTCGATCCCGGCCGCGCGCCAAGCGATGTGGTGGCGGCGTCGCGCATCGCCGCGGAAGATCCAACCTCGCGCGCGATTTGGATGCGCAAGTTCGAGGCGGAGTCCGCCGCGCGGTCGCACGGCAGCGTGGTGTTGCCGCGCCGCTGGCGGCCGCGCGGGTGACGCGCGCCAGGGGATTCATAGAGTTGGGACTGTTCACTGCGATGGCTCGCGCGCAGGCCATGGGGCGTCGGGGTCGAAGGCGCGCCGAACGGCCAGACACACTTGGCGCATCCGCGCGGCCGAGAGCGAACGCGGCAGCCGCTCGACGAGGAGCTGCTTTTGCAGCGTGGTCACAAAATGGCCGCGAAGGCAGGACGGCCCGGGCAAGCCGGTCTCTCCGGGCGGCAGCACGAGTGTCGTCGGAGCTTCGGCGATCCCCGAGGAGAACGGCACGATGAGCACGCTTTGCGCCCGGTCGGATTGATTTCGCGGGTCGAGCGAAACGACAAGCACCCAATGGCGCACCGGAGGGTCGCCCAGATTTGCCGTCCAAATTTCGCCTCGACGAGGCGCGGGCAGGGCCGGGCCCGCTTCACTCTGCATCGAAATCGACCTGCGTCGCTGCGTTGGCGACGGCATCTTCGACCCGCCGCTCTTCTTTCAAGTCTCTTCCCGAAAGGGAATCGTAGTAAGCGGCTGTTGCCGATTCCAGTCTTGTTCTAGCTTCAGCTTGTCGCGCCCCTGCGACGGCGCGGTCCACAGCTTCCGCGACGCTCGCCGCGCGCCCTTCCCGGACGAGCTCATTGAGGTATGCCTGAGTTTCCGGGGAGATGGTGGTCGAGAGCTTGTGACGGCGGCGAGACGTTCGTCGCCGGCGGCGCGACGCAACTCGGGCCCTTCTCCGGCGCGAGGGAGGACCGAGCGGTGCCGGAACTGCTTCGTCGAGAGGCGGTGTCGGTTCCATGTCGGACTAGCCTTCCTGGAAATTTGAGTGGGTCCGATTATAGCAGAAAAGTGTCCCCTATAAAAGGGGACACAAAGAGGATGCAGCCTCCGATGGTTTCATGGCCTGAGTTACGCAATTTCCTGGGCGGCCGGCTACGCGGGCGCTACGTTCGCGCGCTGGAAGTGGATCTCGCTCGCGAGCGCGCCGACTCCGCGACGCTGCGCGAAGAGATCGCCGCGCTACGCGCGGAAAATCGCGCATTGGTGAATTCGCTCCTGGGCACGGCCGGTCTGCCGCCGATCGAAACGCCGGGCGCGGCGCCGCAATCGCCGACCGGCCCCGCGACGCGACGGCGTTCGTGGGCGCAGATTGCGTTGACGCGCGAGATTGACGCCACGCGCAAGGCCGCCGTCCGCGAGAAGCACACGATTCGCGAGCAGTAGGACAGGCACTCTTGCCTGTCCGGATTTGTTCGTACGATGCCGAAGAAGAGATGGACAGGCAGGAGTGCCTGTCCTACTACCCCACTGCACTTCGCACCACAGGAAAACTCATGGCTACCACATTGATTGACGCGTTGCGCGGACTCGTCGCCTCGAACGCCGCCGGCCTCGCGCAACCCCGCGACGCCACGCCCGGCGGCGGGCCCGGCTACGACGTCGAACGCGATGGCAGCAATCCCGGCCGCGTGCCGAATGAAAATGATCTCGACGCCGCCGATGCGGACGCGCTCAACGGCGCGCCGCCCGCCGGCGAGCCGCCGATTCCATTGCCGACGCCGGAAGAGCTGGGCCCGAACAACGAGCGGCTCGAGGAACTTGCGCCGCGTCTCGTGAATGCGTTGCGCGGACTCGTGCTGCAATATCGCGAGGAAGGCTTAGTCGCGCGGCGGCACGAAATTCGCCGCATTCGCCAAGCGCGTTTATTCTGGCAGGGGCTGCAATACGCCTGGTGGAATCCGAACGACATGTCGTGGCATCTGCCGTTTGAGTCGCGCGTGTACGACGATCAAGCGTTCGAGGAGATGCCGCGCTACCAGTTCGTCACGAATTTGTATCAGGCGTTCGGGCTCTCGTTCATTTCCGTGCTCAGCCAGGACGTGCCCGCGACGCGATTTTTCCCGCAGTCGGCGCAATCGCTGGTGGATATTTCGGCGGCGCGCGCCGCGAGCGAAGTCGCAGCGCTCGTCGAGCAAAATAATCACGCCGAGCGGATGCTCACCAATCTCGCGTTCTTCTTGTGGACCGACGGCAAAGTCGGCGGTTACGTGCGTTATGTCGCCGACGGGCCGCGATTCGGTTGGCACGACGAACCGAATCTCGAGCCCATCGAAATCGCCATCGGGCCGGAGTATTACGTGTGCCCGCAATGCGGCACGGAAACGCCCGCGCCAACTCCGGCCGAGGTCTCTGCGAATGGCGCGCCTGCCGATCGCTCGGAACCACGAGATTCCTCGTCGCCCCGCCAGGCGGGGACTCCTCGGAATGACAGTAATGGAAGTGGTGCCGGGGTTTCAGCCGGTGACTCGAATTCCGCGAGTGCCGGAAATCCCGCGCGGGCACAGGCCGCCAATCCTGTCATTCCGAGCGAAGCGAGGAATCTAGTGGTTACGCCCGGTCACCCAGCCGCAAACAAGAAAGCCACCGCGCGCGCAACTTCCCTGACGTCTCCCGTCTGCTCCAATTGCGGAACTGCGCTCAGCCCGGACGATCTGCGCCCCGCCGAACGCGTCACCGTGCCACGCATCACCGGCACGCGGCGCGTGCCCAACGGCCAGGAAGTGATCTCCATCATCGGCGGCCTGGAACTGAACACGCCGGTGTGGGCCAACGAGATGCACGAATTTCCCTATCTGCAATGGCAGATGGAAGTGCATCGCGCAAAATTAAAAGCAGCTTATCCTCATGCCGCCGACAAAATTCAGCTCGGCGGGCCGATTGAGGCCGACGACGTGTACGCGCGAGCCTCGCGTGTTTCGATTTCGCAGGGCATGCCCACCACGCATCCGGGCGACGCGCTGATGAACCTCATCACGTTTTCGCGCTCGTGGATTCGGCCGTGGTCGTTCCACTCGATCGAAGAAAAGCCGGTGCGCGACGCGCTGCTGAAACTTTTTCCCGAAGGCTGCTACGCGGCGTTCGCCGGCGAAACGTATTGCGAATCGCGCAACGAAACCATGGACGATCACTGGCGCGTGCTGCACGCGTTGCCCGGCGACGGCCAGAATCGCCCGGCGGTCGGCAGCTCGCTGGTGGAAATTCAGGAGCGTTACAACACGCTCTCGAATATTCAGGCGGAGACGTACGAGTACGGCATTCCGCCGATTTACGCCGATCCGCAGGTCCTCGATTTCGACGCGCTGCAACAGCAAACCGCCGAGCCTGCCGCGCACTATCCGGCGCGCGCGCGTCCGGGCCAGCCGCTCGCGGCGAGTTTCTTCCAGCCGGCCCCGGCGCAAGTTCCGCCGGACATGCAGCGCCATCAAGCCGAACTGATGGGGCCGATCGCACAATTCTTGACAGGGCTTTTCCCCGCCGTGTTCGGCGGCGAAATGGAATCGCAGAAGACCGCCAGCGGTTACGCGATGGCGCGCGACCAGGCGCTCGGGCGTTTGGGCCTCGTGTGGCGCAGGCTGAAAACGTTTTACGCGGACGTCATGCTGCTCGGCGTGGATTGCTTCCGCAAAAATCGCCCGGACGACGTGGAAATTCCGCTTCTGGGCGAAGACGGCGTGTTTCGCTCGAATTGGATTCGTCTCGCCGATTTGAAAGGCAATATCTTCGCGCATCCCGAGAGCGACGAATCGTTCCCGCGGTTGAAATCGCAACAGCGCGCGGTGATTCAACAATTGATGGGCATGCCCGATCCGCTTATTCAACGCGCGCTCACCGATCCCGCAAACATCGGCTACGTGAAAAGTGTGCTGGGGCTGAGCGAGTTGGTGGTCCCCGGCGAGGATTCGCGCACGAAGCAAATGCGCGAGATCCAGCAATTGCTCGCGAGCGCGCCCATCGTGGTGCCAATCGTGATGCACGGAGGCAAGGAGGCAGGGAAGCAGGGAGCCGCCGGATCCGATGCCAGCGCGCGTGACGCCGATGAAAACAAATGGGCGGAGATAAACTCCGCCCCTACAACTGCAAAAACCATTCGCCCGGACGCGCCCGGTGTTTCCGCCGTAGGGGCGGAGCTTGCCTCCGCCCGCTCTGACGCCGGCGCAGCAGAAAACCCTGGACAGGCAGGAGTGCCTGTCCTACCGCCCGCGCTCATCCCCGCCGGCGAAATCATCCTCCCCAGCATCCCGGTGGACGATCTCCTCGACGATCACGCGACGGAACTGGAAGAAATTCGCCGCTGGTCCGCAACGGAAACGGGCCAGGCCGCGCGCGTGGAAAATCCGCTAGGCTTCGCCAACGTGCGCGCTCACGCGCAAGCGCACCAGCGCGCGTTGACGCAACAGCAAGCCGCCGCGGCCATCACCGCAGCCGCTGTGCCCGGCGCCTCGCGCAAGCGACGGGTCTCGTGATCGGTCAGGGCCGATTGATGATCTTGAGAATCGCAGGAGCGCGGTAGAGCCGATCCCGCTTTCGCTTCGGATCGTCGCGGAGGATGCCCGCTTGGATGAGCTTCTCGATATGCCGCTTTGCGGTTGGAAAGGACACTTGGAGCCTGCCTCTGGCTCGGGAGACCGTAGTCACCGGGTTTTCAAATAAGTTGTCCATTAGCTGAAGCGTTAGGGTTGAGCCGCGAGCCTTCTGAAGCTTACCGCGCCACGCATCGCGGAGTGCCAGGAGTTCCGTTGCGCGGGAAATTGCATCTTCAGCTTGGGCTGCAACGCCCTCAAGAAAAAAAGTGATCCACTCTCGCCAGCTCCCTCGTTGGCTGACGGCAAGCAAGTGATCCATGTAGGCTTGCCGGTTTCGTTCAAAGTGAGAGCTCAAATAGAGCAGGGGGCTCGGCAATTTCTCCTCGTTAACCAGCAAGAGAGGAATCATGAGCCTTCCAACTCTCCCGTTTCCATCTGCGAACGGATGAATCGCCTCAAATTGATAATGGAACAATGCAAGCTTGATCAGCAGCGGGATGTCCTCGTATTGCGGCTGCATGAATTTCTCAAGCGCGTCCAGGGCTGCATCCATCTCTTCGGGTGGCGGCGGAATGTATCGAGCTTCACGAATCGGCTGCCCAGCGTCGCCGATATACACCTGGGTCGTGCGAAACTCACCGGGCCGCTTCGCAGCGCCGCGGCCTCTCAGCAAGAGTCTCTTGTGAACCGTCCGCAGGAGTCGCCGCGAAAAGGGAACCTCCCTTAAGGTGGTGACGCCCATCTCGATCGCCTGCCGGTAATTCAATACTTCTTGGATATCCGGACTAAGAGTCATGCCGTGGGGGTTGGCCTCGAAAACGAGGACTTCCTCTTCCGTAGCCGTCGTTCCCTCAATTCGGGTGGAGGCAACGGCCTCACGGCGGATGAATGGCGCGCCAAGGATTTGAGCGTCCGGGAACCTTTTTCCAATCCCCGCGAGTTCCCCTAAGGAATACTCGGCCTTCGCTGAGAGCGCCGTCATCTCTTGGTCGTAGATTAGAGCCGGCGGCAGCGGGCTGGGAACAAAGGCGAATTGACCTTCGATCGTTGGGATTAGGCGTCCCGGGGCGTTGGGACCAAAGTCAGCAGGATTCATCGGCGGACTTCCTATTCAAGCAATCTTTAATAAGGCGCTCCACTATTAAAGAGTTTAGCCCATTTCGTTAATAAGGACCAGCGGTAAGTAAGGAAGGCCTCGCACCCATAAATAGCTGTATTTCAGTAAGATAGATGAATACGAGACGCTATAACTCCCGGGAGAATGTATGTCACAGGCAGCAACCACGCTGACCAGCACGTGGCTCAGCGACGAAGCGATCCTGGGCATCGAGCCCAACACCAGCGCCACAGCCGAGCCGCGCGCGCCATCCGTCGCGGCGGACGGTTACGCCGACATCGCCGACGCAGGTATTCTGAGCGACGCGAGCCCGTCACCGGCGAGCGGGCCGGCGAGCGATGCGCAATCTGATTCCACACGCGCCACCGATGCGAACGCGAACACTTCTTCCGCGGCGCCAGACGCCAATCGCGCCACTTCCGAAACGGGCCGAAACTCACGGGCCACAGAACACGATTCCCAGTCCGCGGACGCGAGCAAACGCGACACCAGCGTCACGATCGCCGCCCTGCCTGTGGCCACGCTCGAGCAGCTCGACGCCGCGTATTACTCGCCGGAGCCGGCGGCGCGCGCGCAGTTCGCACAGACGCTTTTCGCGAGCGATCCCGCGGCGTTTCGCGCCATGTTTAATGAGGCCGCGCGATTGCTGGGCATCCCAGTAGGACAGGCACTCCTGCCTGTCCAATCCGCGCCGTTACAACAGGAAACCCGGGCGGAGGCAAGCTCCGCCCCTACAACTGCGAAAACCAATCGCGCGGCTGCACCCGGTGTTTCCGCCGTAGGGGCGGAGCTTGCCTCCGGCCGCTCCGCGCCCGACGCAAATGCCGCCACGCAAAATGATTTCACAAGCGCGAACGGTTCTCCGAACGTAGCGCCGGGCTTCAGCCCGGCATCCCCCGCCTTCCCCGCGGCACAATATCGCGCGTTCGAGGCGGCGACCAATGACGCGCTGTCACGCGATGTGCGCGGCGCGATCGGTTCAACGCTCGAACAGGTGCTGCCCGAAGGCACGTCTACAGGCGCGGCGCGTCGCATCGCCGACGACATCTACACCGACATCGGGAAGCAGCTCGCCGCCGACGCGCAACTCTCCTCGCGCGTCGGGGAAGTCCTGCGCGGCTGGCAATTTGGCCCCGGCGAGCAGCAGCAAGTGAGTACATTACTCACCGCTCGGGCAAGACAATTGTTGCCATCCGCCGCGCGTAAAGTAATCGGCGAGTGGAGCAGCAATGTACTCGCCACGGCGCGCACGCGCGCGGCGCGCAGCGAAGCGTCCGCGAGCCGCGTGGACGTGGGGAATGCCGCCTCGCGCCCGGCGGCGAGCAGCGAACCTGCGCGCGCGCTCAAGCCCAAAGAGATCGATTACGCGCGCACCAGCGACGACGATATCCTGGCGATGTAGTAGGACAGGCATTCCTGCCCGTCCCGGGTTTTTCGGTTTGGCGAGGAAGAAGAGGACAGGCAGGAGTGCCTGTCCTACCAGAACGCGCGCCGGGCCAGGTCTGTGTCGCCCCTACGGGGCTCATATGGATTCATTTTATTGGGGACGCTTACCCAGGGCTTCCGCCCTGGGCTAAATTGTGCCGCGCCTCCAGCGCTGCATTGGCGCCGGGCGCCCCACACGCCGTCCCATGGTTTTTCTGTTGTAGGGGCGGAGTTTAGCTCCGCCCGTCCGCGGTCTTTTGCCGCGTTGCAAGCGGGCGGGGGCAAGCTCCGCCCCTACGGCGGAGAAAGCGCGGAAACAAGCGCGGACCAGGCTCGGACACATCTTGCACAGTCAGCCCCACGGGCCGAGGGAGTGACTGTGCCGCCCACGATTTCTCACACTCTCTCAACCTGAAAGGACAACACCATGGCACAGCAGCAGAACGCTCAAACCATCGCGCTGCAGCTGGAAAAGGTGCGGGACAAAGTGCCGCTGCTGTACGAGCGGGACGACGTCCTCCTCACCATGATCCAGCAGCGCGGCGACGTGGAAAAAGTCAGTTCCCGCAACATGCGGCTCCCGTTGCAAGTGAATCCCGGAGGCAAGGCCGGCTCCTACAACGCCGACGGCGGCGACCTCGGCCGCGGCTCCGGCACGAGTTACGACGTCGCGCAAATCTCGCCGATCTTTTTCCGCTTCGCGATTGAAATCAGCAAACTCGTCGAGTACGCCTCGAACGCCCGCGAGAAAGCGATCGAGAACGCCACCAAGCGCGAAGTCGCCAACGGCATGAAGCAATTCCGCGCCTTCCTCGACAAACTCATTCAGACCGGCGGCAACGGCGTGCTCGGCACGATCTCGTCCGTCGGCGGCTCCACGTTCACGATGACCGTCCCCACAGGCGCCGCGCTAGTCTACGTCGGCCAGACGATTCAGATTTACGATCCCACGCTCACCACCAACCGCAACGTCGCGGGCAGCGTCGTCACCACGGTGTTGGCCGCCGATCCCGTCAACGCGCAAACCATCACCGTGGACAACGTGCCCACGGGCACGGCCGCGAACGACGTCATCGTGCACGACGGCCTCACCGGCTCACAGCCCGTCTCGCTCTTCGGCTTGAAATATCACCAGAACAATGCCGTCACCGGCACCTGGCTCAACCTCAATCGCGCCACGTATCCGCAACAGCTCGCCACGCCGCGCGTCAACGGCGGCAATTCCGCGCTGGTGCCCGGCTACGTGCGGCTTGCCATCAACAAAGTGCGCAAGGCGTTGGGCATCGCGCAACTCGGCAAACTCATCGCTTACACTTCGGTGGAACAGGAACACGCCTGGGAGAACCTGGGCATCACCATCAGCCAGATCATCAAGGAAGGCGGCTCCGGCGGACGCTCGAGCGACCTCGATCTGCTCTTCAGCGGGCAGAAAACCATGTCCGGCATTCCCATCAAGAGTTCCATCAACGCCGACCAAACCCGCGTGGATTTCCTCGATTTGTCGCACTGGGGACGCGCGGTGATGAAGGACATCGACTACTTCGAGATCGGTGGACAGACCGTCTTCCCGATCTACGGAACCAGCGGCGGCATTTCCGCGGCGTTCATCTTCTACTTCGATTTGGGGATGCAGGTTTGGAACGACTCCCCGCGCAGCGGCAGCTACGTGGATACGTTGGCGCGTCCCTCCGGCTACTAATGAGTCGTAGCCGCAACCCGTAACCATCGCGCACGGTTTGAGTAGCACAGCCACTCCCTTGGCCCCGTGGGGCTGGCTGTGCGCCTTTCTCCGCGTCACGAAAAAAACGGGCGGAGACAAGCTCCGCCCCTACAACTGCAAAAACCATTCGCCCAATCGTAACCGGTGTTTCCGCCGTAGGGGCGGAGCTTGTCTCCGCCCATCTGCGGTTTTTCTGCACAAAAGAGGAGCCCTCCATGTCCGTCACTCTCAGCGTCACCGACGTCGATCTCGGCGTCGGCCTGATCTACGTCTTCGGCACCGTCGCGTTCTCGGGAACGTATCC
>Ga0209415_10007996_pt1 | contig 18363 bp, 20 predicted proteins | sample PeaSoiSIISIP2007_FD_187696 | JGI IMG/M metagenome (GOLD analysis project Ga0209415, IMG submission 187696) | Peat soil microbial communities from Weissenstadt, Germany - SII-SIP-2007 (SPAdes) (version 2) | ecosystem: Environmental > Terrestrial > Soil > Wetlands > Peat | place: Germany...
ACCACGACCCGGCCGCTGTTGAGGATAACGATGTCGTCGGCGATGTCGAACACGAGCTTGGCGTTCTGCTCCACCAGAACGATGGATAGACCGCGCGCTTTCAGCGCACGGACGGTCGCCATCACCTCTGCCACGATCTGCGGTGCAAGACCCTCGGAGGGCTCGTCCATCAGGAGCACGCGCGGATTGCGCATGAGCGCCCGGCCAATCGCCAGCATCTGCTGCTCACCGCCGGAGAGATAACCCGCGGTCTGGCTCGCGCGCTCGCGCAGGCGAGGAAAGGTTTGGAACACCGTCTCGAGGGTCCAGGGCGCGGCCTCGCCGCCATTCGCGCGCCGAGCTGCGACCGCGAGATTCTCGCGGACAGTAAGGCTCCGGAAGATCCGGCGACCCTGCGGCACCAAGGCCACGCCTTTCGCAGCAATCGCCTCTGGCGGCGCGCCTGTCAGTTCCGCGCCGTAGACCGTGAGCCGGCCGCGGCGCGGCGGCAGCAGGCCCACGGCCACATTCATGCAGGTGGTCTTGCCGGCCCCGTTGCGGCCGAGCAGGCCGAGCAGCCGGCCCGGCCGGAGCCGGAACGAGACGCCCTGGAGGACGTGACTATCGCCGTAGAAGGCGTCGATCTCACCGAGGGTGAGCGCGTCAGGCCCCAAGATACACCTCGCGCGTCCGAGGATCCGCGACCACCTCCCCGCGGGTCCCCTCCACAATCACCGCGCCGAAGTGCAGGAGCGTGATGCGCTCGGCGAATTCGAGCGCCACGTCCATGTCGTGCTCGATCATCACGATGGTTGTGTCCCGCGGGATCGCCAGCAGAAGTTCCAGCACCTGCCGTCGCTCCGGGATCGAGAGGCCCGCGAAGGGCTCGTCGAGCAGCAGCACCTTGGGGCGCTGCGCGAGCGCCATGGCGATCTCAACCCGCCGCCGCTCGCCATAGGAGGTCTCGGCAAGCGGACGATCCGCAATGCCATCGAGGCCGACCCGCGCCAAAGCCTCGCGTGGCTCCTCGAGCAAGGCTGACTGGCTCGTGAGCCTGACGATCGGGTTCCAGCGCAATGGCGACAGCCCCAGGAGCGCGAGCATGACGTTCCCCAGCAGCGTGTCCTGCGGGAACAATGTGATGATCTGATAGGTGCGCGCGAGGCCTAAATGGGCGCGCCGGCGGCTCGGGACGGACGTGATGTCGCGGCCGAGCAGGTGCACCGACCCGCTATCAGGCCGAAGCTCGCCGGTGATCAGGTTGAAGAGTGTCGTCTTGCCGGCGCCGTTAGGGCCGATGATGAGTCGCCGCTCGCCGGCCTCGACAGCGAAGCTGACATCGGTGCTGACGCGCAGCCCACCGAAGGACTTGGACAATGCGCGGGCCTCGAGCGCGATCATCGCGAGGTTGCCGCCGCTGCGAGATCGCGGCCGCGCCGAGCCCAGCGCCAAAGCCGCTGGGACCCCGGCACCAACCCCTCCGGCATGAGCATGATGATCGCGACGAAGATCGCGCCCAGCACGAGGTTCCAGCGCTCGATATAGGCGCTCGCGACAGTCTTCATCGCCACCACGAGCGTTGCGCCCGCGATCGGGCCGAGCAGCGTCCCACTGCCTCCTGAGATCACCATGAGGAGCACCTCAGCGGAGCTTGAGAGGGTCAGCAGGTGCGGACTCACGAATTGGTCGTAGTAGCAGAACAGCAGTCCAGCAATCCCCGTCCAGAAACCCGAGAACAGGAAGGCGAGGAAGCGGATCAGCCAGACGTCGTAGCCCAGCGCCGTCATCCGGCGCGCCTGATCACGGGTGCCGCGCAGGCACGCGCCGAAGGGCGAAGCGACGAAGCTCGCCATTGCTGCGACGGCGAGCCCGAATACCATGAGCGTCGCGATATAGAAGGCGGACGGCGTCGCCAGCGACAAGCCGAGCGGCATGGGTCGCGCGCTCACGTTGATCCCATTGTCGCCATTGGTGAGGGAGATCCAGCGGTACGCGATACCCCACAGAATCTGTCCGAGCGCCAGCGTGATCATGAGAAAGCCGATACCGGTGGCTCGCAACGCCAATACTGCGAAGAGCGCGGACATCAAGACGGTCAGACCGATGGCCCCTACGCCGCTCGCGAGCTGGCCTACGCCCGCCGCCACCAGCCAGGCCGCGGCGTAGCCCGCCGTGCCGAACAGCCCGGCATGCCCGAGCGAGACCAGCCCGCCATAACCCACGAGCACGTTCAGTCCAAGGGCGAAAACGGCCCAAATCAAGATCTGGCTGGCGATGTTGATGTAGTAGGATCCGCCAATCCAATACGGCAGGGTGACCAGCGCGATGATGGCAAGCGCGAGCGCCGCCCGCCTCATAGGCTTTGCCTGCCGAACAGGCCCTGCGGCCGCAGCACGAGCACCAGAAGCATCGGCAGGAACAGCACGACGTAGGCGAGCTCCGGAAACAAGGCCGGGCCGAAGTTGTAGAGCACGCCGACGACGAAGCTGCCAACCAGCGCACCCAGCAGGCTGCCGGAGCCGCCGAGGATCACCACGATGAGCGCCAACGGCAGCATCTCGGCATCGAGGCCGGGATAGACCGACAGGATGGGCGCGCCCAGCATGCCCGCGAAACCCGCGAGCCCCGCGCCCAGGCAGAACACCGTGGTAAAGAGCCGCGATACCGGGACGCCCATGACGCGTGCGATGGGCGCGTCGTCGACGCCCGCTCTAATCATCGCGCCGAGCCGTGTCCAATCCAACATCAGCCACAGTGCCGCCGCGATCACGACCGCGATCAACACGATCGCCAGACGATAGATTGGAAACACAAATCCGAGCAGCGGCACGACCCCTCGCAGCGCCCCGGGCGTGCTCACGGAGATCGGATCGCCCGTCCACTCCATGAGGCAGAGGTCGGCGATAATGAAGGAGAGGCCGAGGGTCATCAGCACCTGCGGCAGCTCCTGGCCCTGGAGCCGGCGCAAGAGGAATCGCTCGATCACGCCGCCGAGCGCCGCCATCGCGAGTCCGCTCAGCAGCGCCGCGCTCCAGAAATCGAGCCCGAGCCGCAGGCCGGTGACGCCGATATAGGCGCCCAGCATGAAGAGCGATCCGTGGGTCAGGTTCGGGATCCGCATCAGCCCGAAGATCAGCGAGAACCCCGCGGAGAGCAGGAAAAGCAGGCCGCCGAAGCTGAAGCTGTTCACCGCGAGCACGACCCATTGGCTCACGGGCGGCTCCAAAACGAGCGCGGCTTAGAGCTTCGCGGGCGCGGCGTCGCGGGTGTAGACGGGCGCCGCCAGGTATTTCGTCTCGTCGTAGGTCCAGAATTGACCGACATCGGCATAGGTCTTGATGATGGAATTAACGAGCTTGCCGTCCTTCCGCTCGATTTTCCGGATGAACACGTTGCCGACGACGTTGCCGAGATGATCGAAGCGGAGCGGACCACGGGGCGTGTCCGTGAGCGACACGCCGCGCAGCGCGTCGATCAGGGCCTGCTTGTTATCGGTCTTGCCGCCGATCTTCTCGAGTGCCGCTTCGATGCACATGCCGTTGATGTAAGTGCCCGCGGCGTAGCCTCCTGGCAGAGTCTGATAGTCGCGCTGCATGCCCGCGATGAATTTCTTGTTGCTGGGCGTGTCGAGTTCGGTCGAGTACCAGCTGGCGGAAACGGCGCCCACCGCCTCGTCGCCGAAGCTCTTGAGCAGCGCGTCGTCATAAGCGGTCCAGCCGCCCACCACCGGATATTTCTCCTTGAGGCCCATGTCCGCGTACTGCTTGTTGAATTTGACGGGGTTGGAGCCGGCGAACCCGTTCCAGACGCCATCGATGCCCGAGAGCTGCGCGAGGTAGGGCGTGTAATCCGCGGTCGCCAGCGGCGGCCAGATCTTCTGCACCACCTTGCCGCCAGCGTCCTCGAACGCGCGCAGGAAACCGCCTGCCTGCTCGTAGCCGAAGGCGAAATCCTCGGCGATCTCCGCGACCGCTTGGAGCTTCATCTCCTTGGCCGCGAAGTCGCCAAGGGCGTGACAGCATTGCGAGGACGTAGCGGAGGAGCGGACGAACCAGGGGTTCGGCTTGCGCTGCGTCATGTCGTCGGCGGCCGCGAGGCTCAGCATCGGCACTTTGGCCTCGGCGATATAGTCGCTGATGGCGAGCAGCTCGAAGGCGGCGAGCGGACCCACGATGACGTCGACCTTGTCGCGCTCCACCAACTCTTGCGCCTTGGTCTTGGCGCCAGCGGGATTGCCGCCGGTGTCGGCGGAGACCAGCTCGATCTTGCGCCCCGCGAGCGTGTTGTTGCGGTCCTTGAGGAACAGCGTCAGGCCCTGCTCCATCTGGATGCCGCCTTGCGCGAGCGGTCCGGTCTTGACGGTGAGCAGACCGATGCGAGCAGGCTCGCTCTGGGCGATCGCCGGCGCGAAGGGTAAAGCGGCGAGACCGGTGCCCACCAGAAAGCCACGACGGCTCAGCGATGACGCCATGCGCTCCTCCCATCCCTCTCGTCTCTCGGAGAGGCTGTCGCGGGCGCCGGGTTCGGACGCCGCGGTTGATCAGTTGCTCATCATGATGGGGAGCAGGCGTAGGTGCGTCTAGGAAAAAATGGCGGGCGGGCGCGAGATCGGCGCGAACAACAACCGTCGGCCGAGCAAGCGAGGTTGACCCTCGACCTTATCAAATGATAAAAATCGCGAATCCTGCAGGAACACGCGCACGTCCAAGGAGAGGTCGATGAGGCTCGGCTATTTCACCATGCCGCTGCACCCGCCGACGCGCAACTACACCGACACCCTGAAGGAGGACCGCGAGGCGATCGTGCTGGCGGATCGGCTGGGCTATTCCGAGGCCTTCGTCGGCGAGCACGTGACCGATCGCGCGGAGACTATCACCTCGTGTCTCGCTTTCATCGCGAGCCTGATCGATGCCACGACGCAGATCAAGCTCGGCAGCGGCACCGTGAACCTGCCGAACTCGCATCCCGCCGCCGTGGCGGCGCAAGTCTCGATGATCGACCATCTGCTGGAGGGGCGGTTCCTGTTCGGCATCAGCCCCGGCGGGTTGCGTTCGGACGCCGAGGCGTTCGGTAATCTCGACAACGACCGCACAGCGATGTTTGTCGAGGCGATCGACATGGTGCTGAAGCTCTGGTCGACCGAGCCGCCCTACAAGCTAGAGGGCAAGTTCTGGAAGGTGACCACGGAGCGCACCCTCGACATCGAAATCGGTCAGGGTGCGATCTTGAAACCCTACCAGCAGCCCCACCCGCCGATCGTGGTGACGGCGGTGGCGCCGTTCTCGAAGGGCGTGATTGCCGCGGCCGAGCGCGGGTGGACGCCGATCTCCGCGAACTTCCTGCAGCCGCCCTGGGTCGCCTCTCACTGGCCGAAATACGAGGAGGGCTGCAAGAACGCGGGCCGCGTGGCGGATCGGCGCGATTGGCGGGTCGCCAAGAGCATTTTCGTGGCGGACGAGGACGCGACTGCGCGGCGTTACGCCAAGGAGGAGGGCAGTCCCTACCGCTTCTATTTCCGCAATCTCATGCGCAAGCTCATCGGGAACGGCCGACCGGAGCTTTTCAAGCGCGACCGCGCTATGCCCGATTCCGCCATCACGCTCGACTACGTCCTGGATTCCCTGGTGATTTGCGGAACCGTGAACAGCGTTGTGGATCAGCTTCTGGCATTTCGGGAGAACACCGGGGATTTCGGCACTTTGCTCTACGCCGGTCATGATTGGGCCGATGCCAAGCTCGGTCGACGCTCGATGGAGCTGATGGCGAGCGAGGTGGTGCCTCGACTCAACAAGGCGACTGGCGTCTCGGCGGCGGCTGAATAGTCGGTCCGGGCGGCTGCCGGGTGCCGAGTCCCCGCCATTGACGCTCGCTCGCCAATCACTTATCGATCGGACGGATTCTTTCGCGCGACTCGCGCATTCCGGAGCCCGCCGATTGCCTCCCTCAAAGCGCCGCCGAGCGCCGGCGCCCAAGCTGAAGCTGCCGAAGCCGCGCCGGGGCCGCCGGCTCGCCGCCGCCGACCGTGAGCAGGAGATCCTGGCGGGCGCCATCCGGTATTTCGCCGAAGTCGGGTTCAGCGGGCAGACCCGGCAACTCGCCGAGCGTCTCGGCATCACGCAACCGCTGCTCTATCGCTATTTCCCGACCAAGCAGGCGCTGATCGAGCGCGTCTTCGCGGACGTATTCCTGAAGCGGGTCGACCCCTCCTGGGGCGAACTCATCCACGATCGCTCGCGGCGGCTAGAGGACCGTCTGCTGGAATTCTACGAACGCTATTCGCGTGCGACATACACCTACGAGTGGATTCGCATCTACATGCTCTCCGCGTTGATGGGCAACAGCATCAATCGGCGCTACATCCGGATCGTGGAGGCGCGAATCCTGAAGCCGATCTGCGCCGAGCTTCGTCATGCCTGCGGCCTCGCGGACCCCGATGCCGTGCCGATCAGCGAGCTCGAGCTGGAGCATGCCTGGGTCATGCACGGCGGCCTTTTCTATTACGCCGTGCGCAAATATATCTATCACAGCCGCGTCGGCGGCGATTTTACCGCCATCGTCCGCCGCTCCGTCGCTGCCATGATCGAAGGCATTCGCGCGATCGGTCTCGGCACAGGGAGCGCCCGATGACGGTTGGGCTGATCGGCGTTGGGATCATGGGCTCGGCGATTGCCGGCAATCTCTTGAAGCAGAGTACGGCGGTCGTGGGTTATGACATCGATGCGCGTCGAATTGCCAACTTCGTTGCAGCCGGCGGCGTGGCAGCGCGCTCCGCGAGCGAGGTCGCGGATCAGGCCGAGATCGTCCTGACCAGCTTGCCGAGCGCGGCCGCGCTGGCCGCGACTGTCGAGACCCTGCTGCGGAAGCCGCGTCCGGCTCTCATCATTGCCGAGCTCAGCACGCTGCCGATCGGGGTGAAGGTCGCCGCCCGCGACCGGCTCGCGGCCGTGGGCATCGCGCTGCTCGATTGCCCGCTCAGCGGAACCAGTGCCCAGGCCGAGATCGGCGATCTCGCGGTCTATGCCTCCGGCGATCGCGCCGCGTATGACCGTGCGGCCCTCGTCTTTGCCAAATTCGCGCGCGTCGCACATTACCTCGGCGAGTTCGGCAACGGCAGCAGGATGAAATTTGTCGCCAATCTCCTCGTTGCCATTCACAATATCGCCAGCGCCGAGGCGATGGTGCTCGGTATGAAGGCGGGACTCGATCCGTCGGAGGTCGCCCAGGTGATCGCGAGCGGCGCCGGCACCTCGAAGGTGTTCGAGCTGCGCGCGCCGCTGATGGTCAAGGGCGATTACGCGCTGCCCACGATGAAGATCGACATCTGGCAGAAGGACATGGCGGTGATCGCCGATTACGCCGCGAGCCTCGGCGTCACCACGCCGCTCTTTACCGCGAGCATTCCGATCTATAACGCCGCGCAGACCGAGGGCCATGGCGCAGAGGATACGGCCGCCGTTTGCGCGGTGTTGGAGCAGATGGCGGGCCTCAAGCGCTGAATTGCTCCCGCCGGTCTCGGCGTTCGCCGGATTCGGACTCCGTCCCCTCCTGAGGTGCGGAACGCGCTTTGCCCGCGTGCATTTTCGTAGATGATGAAGGTGGCGTGCATGCTTCGGCCATGGCCGTAGCAGCTGCCATTCGGGCGCGGTCAGAATTCTCCGTCGCTCCAACCTTGGATGACTGGCACCATGACCATTGTCCTCGATGTCGCTGCCGCCCATGCAGCGAGATATCTTGAGAGCCTCCCGAATCGGCCGATTGTCGCAGCGGCCGCTACCTCGGAACTACGGCGGCGGCTCGGCAAGCCGCTGCCGGAAGATGGCATGGCGGCGGAGGTGGTGATCGACGAACTCGTCCGCGATACCGAGGGCGGGATTCTCGGCTCCGGCAGCGGACGCTTCTTCGGCTGGGTCATCGGCGGCACGCTTCCGGTAGCCTTGGCGACGGATTGGTTAACGTCCGCCTGGGATCAGAATGCCGCCTCGAATGCGACCGCGCCCGCTGAGGCCGTGGTCGAGGAAGTCTGCGGGGCCTGGGCGAAAGAGCTGCTCGGGATTCCCCGCTCCGCATCCTTTGCGTTCGTGACGGGCTGCCAAATGGCCCATACGACGGCGCTCGCCGCCGCACGGCACAAGCTACTCGCCGACCGCGGCTGGAACGTCGAGACATCAGGGCTTTCCGGAGCACCGGCCCTGCGGATTTTGACCACGGAGAACCGTCACGAGTCGATCCTGCGCTCCGCGCGCCTGCTCGGCCTCGGCACCGACGCGGTGGATTACGTCCAGAGCGACAACATGGGGCGCATGGAGATGGGCGCGCTCGAGGCCGCACTGCGGCGCGCGGGTGATGCACCCATCGTCGTGTGCTTGCAGGCGGGAGACCTGAACACCGGCGTCTTCGATCCTTTCGAGCGGGCTTGCGAGCTCTCACACGCGGCCAAGGCCTGGGTCCACATCGACGGGGCGATCGGGCTCTGGGTAGCCGCCAGCGAGCGCCATCGGCGTCTGCTCGACGGCGCCAAATCCGCGGATTCCTGGGCCACCGACGCACACAAATGGCTGAACGTGCCGTTCGACTCCGGCCTCGTGTTCGTGGCCCACGCACCCGCGCATCGCGCGGCTTTCTCGCAGGACACGAGCTATTCGATCCCGCGCGAAGGGTTGCGCAACCAGAAGGACTGGAACCCGGAGTGGTCGCGGCGCGGTCGCGCTTTTCCGGTCTACGCAGCGATGCGCGCGCTCGGTCGCAAGGGGATCGCCGAGATTGTCGAGCGCTGCTGTGTGCACACGGGCCGGCTGGTCCGGGGCATCGGCGCGCTAAAGGGCGCCGAGCTCGTGGCGGCGCCCGTTATCAACCAGGCGCTGGTCCGGTTCATGTCGCGGGACGGCGATCACGACCGCTTCACAGACGAGGTCATTCGCCGTCTCCAGGCACAGGGCGTCGCGTGGTTCGGTGGCGTCACCTGGCGTGGAATGCGGGTGATGCGCGTCTCCGTCTGCAACTGGCGCACGACCGACGAGGACATCGATCGCACCATCGCGAGCGTCGAGGAGGCACTGGGTCATGGCTAGGCAGAATGGCAAGGCGAAGACATGCATCACGTTCGCCCGCGTGAAATCGCCGGTCGGCGAGATCGTGCTGGCGTGCAAGGGCGACGCACTTTGCGCGCTCGAGTTCGCCGATGCCGAGAAGCGCATGGTGGCGTGGCTCGGGCGTCGCTTTGGGGATTTCGAGCGGGTCGAAGCCGCCGATCCCGGCGGCGTGTGCACGCGGCTCGGCGCCTATCTCCTGGGCGACCTTGAGGCGCTTGACGACATCGTCGTGGATGGCGGCGGCACCGAGTTCCAACGCAAGGTCTGGAAAGGTTTGCGGCGCGTCGCTGCGGGCAAGGTCGTGAGCTACCAGGGGCTGGCGGAACGACTAGGCATGCCCAACTCGGTCCGCGCGGTCGCGCGCGCCAATGCGCTCAACCCCATCAGCATCGTGGTGCCGTGCCACCGCGTGATCGGCAGTGATGGATCGCTCACCGGCTATGGCGGCGGGTTGCCGCGCAAGCGCTGGCTCCTGGAACATGAAGGCGTGGTGTTGCCCGTGGTCGGCGCGAAGGTCAGGTGGGATCGCCGGTATCCGGCACCAGGCCCGCGGCCTTGATGCCCGCGACGGCGCAGAGCTCGTCGTTGACCGAGGTGTCGCCGCTGATGCCGACGGAGCCGATAATCTCGCCGCCGCCGTTCCGGACCAGCACGCCGCCGGCCACCGGCACCATGCGGCCATCCGCGAGCTCGGTGAGCACGTTGAAGAAACCCGGTGCCTTTTGCGCCCGCCGCTCGAGCTCGCGGCCGCCGAAGCCCATGCCAAGCACTCCCCAGGCCTTGGCGGTGGCGATCTGGGGTCGGAGCAGGCTCGACTTATCCTCGCGCTTGAGCACCATCAGATGCCCGCCGGCGTCGAGCACCGCTACAGTGAGCGGCTGATAAGCACGGGCACGTCCTTCCGCGAGCGCCGTATCGACGATGATCGATGCGGCCGCCAGTGTGAGCTTCGTCATGGCTCCTCCATTGGTCTTTTACGCGAGAAAGGCGAGCACGAAGTTCTCGTTGAACCGCTTGAAGGAATCACTCTCGTTGCCGTCACGCTTAGCCGAGCTCGACCAAAACGGGTTGGTGATCCGAGGCGTCCGTCTTCACGTCGACCTCGACGCGGCGCAACCGGTTCGCGAGATCGCCGGTGAGAAAGACAAAGTCACGACAGTTCGGTCCCTTGGGCCACTGATCGGCGTCATAGATCCCCGCCGTCGGCGCGTGCGGCTTTCCCGGATGGCGTACGGTCCAGGCATCGCGAAAGGCGGGTACGCCCACGGGGAAAGGCGACAGCATGCGAGTGTACTCGAGCCATCCCGGCTCGAAGTTGAAGTCGCCGCAAACGAGAGCGCTCGCGGGCCTCGGCACGGCACGATAAAGGCCGTCGGAGCCGCCATCGCCGGGCGTCGCCGCGCGCCGCGCCACCTCCTCGTGGCGCCCGCGGATGGCGTCCACCTGCGCCAGCCGATGCATTTCCGAATAGAACTCGAGATGGGTGGTGACGACGCGGAGCGGGCCGAAAGGCGCCTGCACCACGGCCTCCAACGCCAGGCGCTGCATGCTTCGAATCCCGGCGTCGGCCGGCTGTGGCAGAAGGTGCGGCAAGACCTGCAACACCGGCAACCGCGATAGCACCATATTGCCGAAATACTGGCGCTTGCCGCCGGGCGAGCCGAAGTCGAGAGCTGGGCGGAAGATGGGCGTATAGCCTGGCAGCAGCGCCGAGACGGCCGCGGCCTGATTCGCACCCGCACCCTTGTCGAGATCGGGGAAATTGACCGCCAGCTCCTGGAAACAGACCACGTCGGCATCGCCGAGCCGGCGCGCGGTTTCGACGATGCGCCGGAAATCGATCCGGCCGTCAGCGCCCTTGCCGTATTGAATGTTCCAGGTAATCAGGATCAAAGGTTGCTCCTTCGCTTATCCGGAAATGCGCTGCCGCTGGGTCGCGGCCTCGTAGGCTTGCCGGGCGGCGGTCACCTGCGTCCGGGCGGAGACTTCCGGCACCGCCACGTCCCACCAGGCGCCGCCCTCGACGGTGCTGGCCGCCGGGTCTGTCGCGATGACGATGACGCTGGTGCGCCGTTCCTTCTTGGCATTGGCCAGCGCGCCCTCGAGCTCGCCGATGCCGGAGACCGCGCGCGTGACGGCTCCGAGACTCGCCGCGTGCGCCGCGAAATCGACTCCCGAGCCCGCCGGGAACAGGTTGTTGAAGGACGCGCTGCCGCTCGCAGCCTGCAGGCGATTGATGCAACCGAAGCCGCCGTTGTCGAGCACCACGATGGTGAGCTTGCGGTCGAGCTGGACCGAGGTCGCGATCTCCGAGTTCATCATCAGGTAGGAGCCGTCGCCGACGAGTACATAGACCTCGCGCTCGGGTGCTGCGAGCTTCACGCCGAGGCCGCCCGCGATCTCGTAGCCCATGCAGGAATAGCCGTACTCGACGTGATAGGTACCAGGGAGCCGAACGCGCCAGAGCTTGTGCAGCTCGCCCGGCAGCCCCCCGGCTGCGCAGACCACGATATCGTCGGAATCCGCCGAGCGGTTCACCGCGCCCAGGACTTGGGCGTCCGAGGGCAAGGGCGCGTTGCTCGCGGCGGTCAGGCGCTCCACGGTCGCGTTCCAGCCGCGCATCAGCTGCCGGGCTTTATGGGTCCAGGATGCCGGCGTGCGGGCGGTTCCGAGGCGGCTGGAGAGAGCCTCCAGCCCCGCTTTGGCGTCGCTTACCAGTGGCAACGCGCCGTGCTTGCCGGCGTCGAAGCCCGCGGCGTTGAGTTGGATCAGCATTGCCGCAGGGTTGCGAAAGAGACTGCGCGAGGCCGTCGTGAAGTCGGAAAGGCGGGTCCCGACGGCCAGGATGACATCCGCCTCGGCGGCAAGCACATTCGCGGCCGAGGAGCCGGTGACGCCGATGGCGCCGACCGCCAGGGGATGATCCCAGGGCAGGGCGCCCTTGCCGGCCTGAGTCTCGGCGACGGGTATGCCGTGACGCTCCGAGAACGCCGACAGCGTGTCGCTGGCGATGGAATAGTGCACGCCGCCGCCTGCGACCAAAAGTGGCGCTTTGGCCCGTGTCAGTGCCGCCGTCGCCTCGGCGAGCTGGACCGCATCCGGTGGCGGCCGCCGGAGCCGCCAGAGCCGTGGGCGGAAGAACTCCTCGGGGTAGTCGTAGGCCTCGGTCTGCACGTCCTGGGGCAGCGCCAGGGTCACCGGCCCACACTCGGCGGGATCGGTGAGCACGCGCATCGCTTGGGGCAAGGTTTGCAGGATCTGCTCGGGCCGGGTGATGCGATCCCACCACCGCGAGACCGGCCGGAAGCAGTCATTCACGCTCAGTGTCGGCTCGGCGAAGCTCTCGATCTGCTGCAATACCGGGTCGGGCCGGCGGCCCGCGAAGACATCGCCGGGCAACAGAAGCAATGGCAGCCGGTTGGCATAGGCGACCGCGGCCGCGGTCACCATGTTGGTGGCGCCCGGCCCGATCGAGCTCGTGCACGCCATCAGACGCCGGCGCCGGTGCTGCTTGGCGAAGGCGATGGCGGCCAGCGCCATGGCCTGCTCGTTGTGAGTCCGAAGCGTCGGCAGCGCTTCCCGAGCCTCGTAAAGCGCCTCGCCGAGCCCCGCAACGTTGCCGTGGCCGAAGATCGCGAATATGCCTCCTAGCAGCGGCACCTCGCGGCCGTCGATCTCGCCGCGCTGGGCCACCAGGAAGCGCACGAGAGCCTGGGCCATGGTGAGACGAAGGGTGCTCATGGTCTAGTCTACCTACACCCCCGCGTGGTAGGGATCAGGCGCGATGCCGTCCCCGTGCTGCGGGATCGCAAGGGGAACACGCCACCATGTCACCAGCCTCGACCAAGCGAAACAATCGCGCAACCGCCTACTCCTATCTCCGCTTCTCGACACCTGACCAGCTGAAGGGCGACAGCTTCCGCCGTCAGACAGAGCTATCCCAACACTATGCCGAGGAGCACGGCTTAGACCTCGATGACAAGCTGACGTTTCACGACTTGGGTGTCTCTGGCTTCCGAGGAAAGAACGTCACCAAGGGCGCCCTCGGAGATTTCATCAAGGCCATCGACACAGGGCGCGTTCAGTCTGGATCGTACCTCCTCGTGGAAAGCCTTGACCGTCTCTCACGTGACACAGTGATGAACGCGTTCAATCGCTTTCAGGACATTCTCTCCAAAGGCGTCACCATCGTCACCTTGCAGGACGGCAAGGCCTACACAGCGAGGTCACTCAACGAGAGCTTCGGTGACCTCATGGTGTCACTCACGATCATGTTCAGGGCCAACGAGGAGAGCGCCACGAAGGCCAGACGGATGAAGGCAGCGTGGCAGGCGAAGCGTAAGCGTGCGAGTGAGAACGGGGAGAAGCTGACCTCTAGGTGTCCGTCGTGGCTACAGCTTGACCGTGTTGCCAGTGGAGGACGCAACGGTGCCTTCAAGGTCAACTCAAAGCGCGCAGACATCCTCCGTCGCATCTTCGACCTCACCATCAACGGTCACGGCAAGGGCTCTATCGCCCGCATGTTGAACCGCGAGGGCGTGCCAGCGTTCGGAGGGGGCAAGGGCTGGTATCCTTCGAGCATTCAGAACTTGCTGGAGAGTGAAGCCACGTTCGGAGTGTTCCGCCCGATGAGAGAGGATGGCGACGACGCGAGCGGACTGCGGCGCAGGGTAGCTGAAGGTGAGCCGATCCGAGACTACTTCCCCGCTGTGATCTCTGAGGACACGTTCCTGCTCGCCAAGAAGGCACGCCAAGGGCGCAGGATCGCGATCACGAGGAAGACTGAGAGGATGGCGAACCTATTTACCGGCCTTGCGCGCTGCGGTGTGTGTGATGCTCCGATGCATCTCGTTACCAAGGGCACCAAGAGTGGGCGTGCGGTCCTAGTCTGCTCGAACGCGCGGCGTGGCGTGGGCGGGTGTCGCTACGCCTCGTGGCACTACCCGCTGACCGAGCGCTTCATCATCGAGACGCTGGAGGAGTTGGACCTGCGGGAGTTGTTCCCATCGATCTACAAGACCACAGAGACCACGCTTCAGGCCCTCACGAAGGCGAAGGCGACGGCGGATGCACGCTTGGAGAAGGCGAAGGCAGAGAGCGCCCGCGTGGTGGAACTGCTCGTGTCCCGTCCGACAAGCGAAGCCCTACTGGCGCGCCTGGACGAAGCTGAGAAGGCAGTGAGGACGTTGACTGAGGAAGTCCAGCGCCTAGCGCAGGACACAGCAGCCGAAGCTAGGAAGCTAAAGGACGCTGAGCGAGACCATCACGACGCGCGCACAGCGATGAAGGAGCTTCGCCGCGTTCACCGGAGCAGAGACGCGCGGGCGATCTTCGACCTTCGCGTGAGGCTTCACCAGCTTCTAAGGCGAACGATCAGCGCCATCAAGTTCACGCCAGCACGTGACCGCGAGGGACCGATCCAAGGAGACATAGTGATAGAGTTCCAGGGCGCGGATGTAGTGCGCATCATAAGCGTCTGGCGTGGCATGACGGAAGTTGAGAGCGTGCGCGCAGTGCGAGAAGGTGGTCGTCTGAAGCGGCTGTCTGAAACCGTCTACATGAGCGGCAGACGCGGCAAGCTCACGAGGACCAGAGTTGATGAGCGAGACGAGTGAGGAGAGCAAAAAACGTCCCAGCACAGCTTTCGCCGTGTAGGGACGTTCAGTTCTTCCTTCTTCCAACTCAAGTGTCCCGGCAGTTGCCCTGCCGTGGTCCTTAGATGCCTCCGGTGGCCGTGGTCGGCTTAGGTGGCACCGTGCTCACGGGTACACGATGAACCCACTGCCGTCCCGTATGGCGCACGGGCGTGGCGTCTCGGGGGTCACGGTGTCCACCAGCGGGATACCAGCGGGCGGTTGTGTCCGGTGTAGCGCCTTCTCCTTGGTCTCGGTCGTGATGGCGGCGCCGTTGGAAGGTGTCGTAGTCGTTGTCATGGTGTGTGTGATTTCCTTTGGTGATTGGTGATGATGATGATGCCGAGGGGTTAGCGCTGGTACATCCTGCGCCAACGGTCGGGACCATCGGACAGGTCGAGGAGGGTGCAGCGCTTCCCGTTGGCAAAATGGAAGTAGGGCACTAGCGCGCGCCCTGCCTCCTGCCAGCCCGTGGCGACTAGGCAGCCCCACTCTCGGACCTTGCCGTAGCTTTCTGCTGCGGCTCGGTCGTCTTGAGTGATCTCAAGCAGGGTCATGCTTCAGTGATAGACCTTGATCCATCGGCCGGCGCTGTCTCTAACTTGATACAACGCCACACGCTTCCCACCAGCGAAGATGGCGAGCGGGAGCGTATGCCCGTCGTGCTTCTCAGTGCCACTCATCTGCATGACACAACCGTAGCCAGTGCCCTGCGCGGCCATCGGGTGCGGGAAGTCGCAGTGAGCGATGGCGTCAGCTGCGGCTTGCTCTGTGGGTTGAGCGGTCATGGTGTGATGTTGACTTGGATCGTGGCGTTGGGTGTCACACTGCCAACAAGCCGTGCTCGGATCGCAACAGCGTTCGGGTTGGTGACCGTGTAGTTGGCCGTTGGGTTCGCATCGTTGACAGTCGCGACCAGCGACCATGTCGTTTCGATGCCGTCGAGAACTTCAAGGAGTGCGTTCCCGCCGCTGGTCGTGCCTGTGAGGTTGACGGTAAGTGTCTCATTGAGGAGCGGATAGAAGTAGGTTGTTGGTCCGTCCACGTCTTGCATGAGACCGACCATCAGGATGACGTTGTCAGCCATGTGGGTTCTGTTCTGTTAGGTGATGGTGGGTCGGGCGGTTAGCCGTGCTTCGGGCTGATGAAGCCCTGACGTACTGCTACCTTCCACTCGACTTTGCCGACCTGGGGTAACGTGACGTAGACCTTGCCAGTGCGCTGGTCCACCGAGACGCCACGAGCAAGGGCATCGCGGCTGTTCAAGATCAGGTCGCGGCCCTTGGGGCTGTCCGCGAGGGTCTCGTAGAACTTGATCGCGAGAGCCTTGTAGCCTGTGGTCGTGCCTTGATTGACCTGCTTCAGGACCGCAGCGCGAAGCTCCTTAGGTGCCGCCTCGTTAGCCCACTCGAACACGTGCGCTGCTGCTCCGTTGCCGACGGCTGCACTAGCCTGGGCGTGGAACGCAGCCTTGAGGGTATTGACGCGAGCGTCGGCCTCCTCGCGGCTGACACCTAGCGACGTGGCGAGCCTGTTACTCACGTCCTCGGAGATTGCTCCAGTGTCGAGGATGTCTTGGATCGCCGCCGCAGAGTCGAGGTTACCAATCTTCTGCGTGGCTTCGCTCATGATCGCTTCACTCTCAGCGTCGAGGGCTTCGACCTGAGGGACACTGTCTTTGGTAGCCTGTTCCTCGGCTGCACGCCGCTGCGTGTTCGCTTCCTCGAGTTGCTGTGCAGGGGTCTTCTCGGTGGATGCAGTGGCACCTGAGGCGCTGGTGAAGACGCCGTGATCGTTCTGGACGATGAGACCAGCATGTAGCGCAGCGCGCACGCTGGTGGTCACACCGTCGATGGTGACGAGGCTGTTGGGTGTGATCTCGCCTCCGATCAACGCGCGTCCGCCGCTGGTGTGGAACTTCGGGGCTGTACTCGGGGCACTCTCGGTGGAACCGCGCTGAACGTCACCGAGGACATCGTTGACCGTCGTGCGCTGGCCGGTGACCGGATCAGTGGAGGTCGTGGACCTCATGATGCCGCTGCCGACGTTGGGCGCGAGCCGCTGACCGGGGGCTTGCTCTGCCTGACCGCCGTCGACCTGATAGCGGGCGACACCGCCGAAATTCGAGAACTGACCCTGAGGCCCTGAGGCTGCTGGATCGGTCGGGATGACCGCAGGGGATTGGGACCGGAGGACCGGCCCATCGCTGTTGATGGACATGGATAGTGTGGGTAACTTCTCGATCTTGGGGAGAGCGCGCCGAGCGGGTTGCTGGGCGTCTCTGTCTCTCCCTGGTGGAACTTGGTGGTTAGGAAGGGGAGCCTTGGTGGCTTGCTGACTGCCGCGCGAAGGCTGGCTCTAGGGCAGTGAGTAACTGGTCCGTGATCTGGATCATCCGCTCGCCGCACAGATCAAGGACGCGGGGGGAAAGCAGAGGTACACGTGAGGCACGGTCGCGACGGTTGCGGCGCGTGAACTGGAGTACGTGGCGCGCGAGAGCAAATCGGTGCCGTCTGGTCCCGAGCCACTGGAGACCGACAACGCCGGGACTGTTGCGTGCATAGATGTGGAGGCTGAGAGCGAGGATCAGGATGGTGCGCCCTGTGACGCCAGCACTGTGGAGCCGAGCCAGTTCTCTCCGTAGTCTGCCTTCCACGTCCATGCGCTTCGGTGTTGGTTTGCCGTGGTCTAGGAGGGCTGATGATGCGAGCATGTCGGAGAGCGATTTGCAGACGAGCTTGATCGCGTCGTGCTTGCGGTTGATGCGGACCAAACGCCTCGCCGTAGCCTCGTAGGGCCTCACGTCCCTGCGGAGGACCACAGGTGCTGTAGGTGACCCGTAGCGGCCCTGATGCGTCGCACAGCGGCTGCACCAGCGGCTCAGGCCGTGAACAAGCCGACCACAGCCTTGCACGTCACACTCGGTGTACTGACGCTCCTGAGTTCTCTCCCGCCACTGACGGGCTCTTGGGCTCATCTCAGGTGAACGCTGCGAGCGCCAGGATGGTGACGAAGGTGGACCAGACGATGATGGTGGGCATGGGTTGATCCTTGAATGATGGTTCTTGAAACGGAACAACCCCCGACCACTGAAGGCTGGGGGCTGCTGAGATGAGTGGAAGCGAAGTCGGTTAGGACGTGAGTTGTTTAGCTCGATTACTCAAGGAAATGAATTAGATTTATAGTTAGCAAATCATTAACTCATTGACGTAGCTTACTCGGTGTTGAATAAACGTAATAATATATCAACTATTTAACTAGAATTTTTCTGAGCAAGAGCGTATCCAGATTTACCCTGAGTCCTAGTGAGGAAAACCTAGCAATGCGCACCTTGCTTACGAAGCTCATTCGGGACGAGACCGGCCCGACAGCCATCGAATATGGTCTCATCGCCGCTCTCATCGCGGTGGTCACCATCGCCGGTCTCACGACCCTCGGCACGACGTTGAACGCCAGATACAATTCGATTGCGACCAACGTTGGAGCGTGATCGCTGATTGCTCTCTGAAATCCCGAAGCTGAAGACTCGAACCCCAGGAGCGGATGCCGAAAAGCACCTGACTCCTGGGGTTGGTTCTTGGTGATCGAAAGATGCAGTTCGGTCGTTTATAAGTGCTAGGTGCCCCTGCGAAACGCCGCAGGGCTCGACCACAGGCGAGTGA
>Ga0209415_10007998_pt1 | contig 18362 bp, 11 predicted proteins | sample PeaSoiSIISIP2007_FD_187696 | JGI IMG/M metagenome (GOLD analysis project Ga0209415, IMG submission 187696) | Peat soil microbial communities from Weissenstadt, Germany - SII-SIP-2007 (SPAdes) (version 2) | ecosystem: Environmental > Terrestrial > Soil > Wetlands > Peat | place: Germany...
AAGCCACTACGGCGCAAAACAATGCGGTGAATTGGTTTTACGCGAACTTCCCGTCCAATTACTTCGGCACCCAGAACACGGTAATGGGTACAGGCAACGTCAGCGTTTTCGACGATCCTAACAACGCTCACTTGCGCGACGTAACCGTGAGTGCTACCACCCAGGTGAATACGCTTTTTATGAAGTGGGTGGGCGTGAACTACGTTGCCGTGGGAGCGACCGGCAACGCTTCACGCCGCGACGTGGTGGCGATGCTGGTTCTGGATCGTTCCTTTTCGATTCAGATGGCCGGTGAATGCAGCACCATGATCGCGGCCGCCAAAGCCTTTACGGGTCAGTTTGCGGAGGGGCGCGACAACATCGGGCTGGTGTCCTTCGGCGCGGATGTACTGATGGAGCAAGCTCCCACGACCAGCTTCCAGAGCGTTCTCGGGTATACCAACGATCAGGGATCGGGAGCGGGACTCATCGACAACATTAATTGCCAGGGAAATACCAACACGGCTACGGCTATTTCTGTCGCCTATAACCAGCTTTGGACAATGAATCTACCCGGCGCACTTAATGTGCTAGTGATGGAGACGGACGGATTGCCCAATACTCTCACGCTCAATTTCTGGGACTCCACCAACAATGTGGTGGGTCTCACCAGCTCCAGCACCTGCACCGATAACAGCGGCGGCAAGCTGTATAAAGACACGGCCGCCTCATCATTTTCGACGATACAGTGGACACCTAAGATTCCTCTCGGAACAACCAGTTACTTGTCCGGCAATCCCACCACGACGGCGGCTGGGTTAGTCGGCGCGGTCGGAACGGCCGACCCAGGCGATGGCGCCGGCAGCATATTCATTTTCATGCAGCAGCCTTATTACGGGACTATGATGCCCGCGCCCGGGGGTAGTAGCTCCTCGAATTTCGAGAGCACATGGGCCACCTCGGCTTCGGGCCACGCTCAGGGTTGCGCCTGGGCAGACGCGTCAGCCGGCCCATCCGCCGGAGGCAGCAGTAACTACCCCAGCACCCTCTCGGACTTCGCATGGTTCCCGCTGACCGATGTATTCGGCAATCAGTTGAACCCGTCCACGAACCCCTATCAGACTGTGACCCTTACTTCCGATAGCAAGCACATCGCGAATTCGGGGTACACGAATTATCGCGCGGGCGCGCAAAACGCGGCCGATAACGCCGCCTACAATGCCCGTCAGGGCTACGACCTCCCTTCCCCAAACACGTCAACTGTTATGCAGGCCAGCATCTTCATCATAGGTCTGGGTGGCTCGGGCGGATCTCCGCCGGATCCCATCCTCATGCAGCGGATGGCGAACGATCCCAATGGAGACGAGTTCAACACGACTCCGCAGTTTTCGGCTTGCTCGGCGGAACCGACTTGCGTCACCTACTCAAGCCAGCCCCAGGGCTTGCTGGTGTATTCCAACAGTCCTTCGGAATGGTCCGAGGGGTTCTTGACGCTTTCGTCGCAAATCCTGCGGTTGAGCAAGTAGTCCTTGCGCGATCGGCAGAGCGTGCGGAGATCCCCGATTCGCGCCGATCATCGTTGATCCGGGGCGGCGGCCACGACCACACAGGTCGCTCGGCTTGGTGCGCGACTTTTTAATGCGGCGCCCACTTAACTCTTTTGGCGACAGTCACCTGTTTCTGCTACCCGCGCGTTGAGATGGAGTGTGGCTCGGAGCATTTCTGCCATCCGATTCCGAAATACGATTGCTGCTCAATCCGCTCGAACGAAGCTTTTGATGTCTTGTAAATAACCCCGGCCATCCCCGGCGGACATTTTGTCCCACTTTTGCGACTTTTTGTCGCGTTACGTTTTTTGACAGATCCTCGTACATTTCTGAAACACAAGGGGATAGGTGTTGGACCGCGGATTGCTTTTAAGCAATTCGTGGACAAACCCCGGCGGAATGGGAATTCTCAACCGGCGTTGAGACGGAGAAAATTTAAAAGGTGAAAGTAACAGTTCAATTGGCATCCATCCTGATGGGAGTGTCCTGCTATGCTTCCACTGCGTATGTGACGGGTGGAGCTGGACAATTCGGGACTCCGGAGCTGAGCGCAGACGTGTTCACTGAAATCGGCGCGGAACCTTCCCTCTTGAATGGTCTCGGTTGGGAGGGCGAAGCACTCTATGATCTGGACACCAACTCCGATCCTAACTTGGTTGTCATCGACTCGCTCATGGGAGCCATTGACTCGGTTGGCGCCACGGGCTTAGCCCAGGGCAGCATTTTGTCTGCGATCACCGCTAGCTCGCTGTATGCGCTCGATGGCGTTACCAGCAACCTATATTCAGATCCAGGCACGGGAGCCGCGACCCTTGTAGGCCGGCATCCGGGTTTCGATGGGCGACTTCTCGGTGGTGAAATGGGCGGTGTTCCTCGGAAGATCGTTCCTCGGAAGATAGGTGATCGGCGCGTGGTCGCGTTCCAGGGCCGCATGGATTGGGGAGGATCGGGGCGGCTGCGCCCCCTGCAAGCGAACCGCCTGGAAGCAGGTCCCGGCCTGCCGAGACTCTGCGCCATTTGCCGGGGGGCCGATGATACCATTTAAGGACATACATAAGAGATGTCTTCCCACGAAGGTACTTTGCCCTCGGCCCCGTCTTCTCTCACTCCCAAGGTAGTTGTAGCGACGACGGTAGCGCTGACTTTCATTAGTGTTTGGAGCGGAGCTTCCATCGTTCTGGCGGATCTGGCGTCCTCGGCGTTTTATGCCGGAGGAGCGGCGGAGCAGGCAGTCGGAAAGTCCGCCCCCTGGTTCGTCCTGGGGGTCATGCTGTTCAGCTTCGCGGTGCGCAGCGTGTACATGGAAAGCTGCGGCATGTTCGTGCGCGGCGGCGTGTACGTGGTGGTGCGGGATAGCATGGGTCCGGTGCTGGCCAAGGCTTCGGTGTCGTCGCTGGTGTTCGACTACATTTTGACCGGCCCCATCAGCGTGGTGAGCGCGGGGCAGTACGTCGGCGCCCTGGTCAACGAAATCATGGAGTTGTTGCACCAGACAACTCACGTGCCGGTAAATACGTTCGCGGCCGGTTTCGCGGTGCTGGTAACCATCTACTTCTGGTGGGAGAACATCAAGGGTGTGCACGAATCCAGCAGCAAGACGCTGCGCATCATGCAAATCACCACGGTCATGGTGGCGATTCTGCTGATCTGGTGTCCGCTCACCATCATTCTGAAGAACCGTTGGGGAAATCTGCCGCCGGCGCCGTTGCCCCGCAATCTGAGCTTCGCTCCCGAGGCTCAAGGATGGTTCAAGGACACCTTCTGGCTCCAAATCCCGATGGTCGTCATGGTGGTTGCGTTCGGCCATTCGCTGCTGTCGATGAGCGGATTTGAAACGCTGGCGCAAGTGTACCGCGAGATCGCCTATCCCAAGCTCAAAAATCTGCGCATCATGGCCAACCTGGTGTGCTGGTACGCAGTAATCTGCACCGGCGTTGTAACGGTATTCGCCGCGACGATCATCCCCGACGACGTCCGATCCAAGTACTTCGACAACCTGATCGGCGGATTGGCGATGAACCTGGCCGGTCCGTACCTGCTGCGGTTGAGTTTCCATATCTTCGTGGTGATCGTGGGCGGGCTCATTCTTTCCGGAGCCGTTAACACCTCCATGGTGGGCGCCAACGGCGTCCTGAACCGCGTCGCCGAGGACGGCATTCTGCTGCCCTGGTTCCGCAAGCCGCAACGCAAGTTCGGCACCACCTACCGCATCATCAACCTGATCGCGATTCTGCAGATCGTGACCATCATCGGCAGCCGTGGCGACATGACCATCCTGGCGGAAGCTTACGCCTTCGGCGTGGTGTGGAGCTTCTTCTTCAAAAGCCTCGGCGTGATGGTGCTGCGCTTCCAGCGCCACGATCAGGAATACAAGTTTCCGTTTAACCTCCATCTGGGCGGGTGGGAGTTGCCCGTCGGGCTATTTGTGACCACCGCCGTTCTAGGGCTGGTGGCGATCGCCAACCTGTTCTCCAAACAGATCGCGACGAAGTACGGCGTTGGATTCACCATCGCATTCTTCCTTATCTTCACCTTCTCCGAGCACGTGAACCGGCGCAACAAGCACGGGCAGAAGGAACTGGAGCAGTTCAATCTGGATCATCAGGCGGATATCGATTCCTCCACCCTGCACGCGCGCCCCGGATGCGTGGTAGTGGCGGTGCGCGATTTCCACCGCATGGAACACCTGAAGCGGGTGCTCGAAAAAACCAACCTCCGCAAGCACGACATCGTGGTTATGACCGTGCGTCAAATCTCCAGCGGAGCGGGGGAGTACGATCTGGCGCAAAACCAACTGTTCAGCGACTATGAGCGGGAGCTGTTCAGCCACGTCGTCGAGGTGGCCGAGAAGGAAGGCAAGCCGGTGGAGCTGCTGGTGGTGCCCGCGGTCAATCCGTTCGATGCGATGGTGCATGCGGCCAACACATTGCGAGCATCGCGCCTGGTGACCGGCGTCAGCGCACGCATGGAATCCGACGAATTGGCGCGGCGCATGGGCCTCGCCTGGCAAAATCTTCCGGAGGGCCGGCACGCGTTCTCGCTTGAGATCATCAGTCCGGACCGGCCTTCGATCTTCGTGAACCTGGGTCCGCATCCGCCCCGCATGTGGCCGGAAGACGTGGACCGGTTGCATGAAATCTGGCTGGAACTGAGCGAGACCTGCGGGCTGGGGTCGCGCCTGCATCACCGCGACGTGGTGGGGATCGCGCTGCGGCGTCTGCAAAGGGATCTGACCGGAGACCGGCGCGACGCCGCGATCGAAGACCTTTCGAAGGACCTCAGGAAGGGAACAAATTCGGATTCACCATAATGGGCTTCCACCCGCGGATGGTCCAATTAAGGAACACTCCGCCTTTGGTGAACGGATCCTCGCGAATCAGCGCGTCGGCTTCATCCGCCGTTTCCGTTTCATAGATCAGCAGTCCGCCGCTGTCGTCGGCGAAAGGGCCGCTGATCGCCAGATGGCCGGAGGCCAGCAGCCCCTTGAGATACTCGCGATGGGACGGCCTCGCCGCGGCAATCTTGGCGGCGTCCCGGGTGTATTCGATGATGGCGGCAAATTTCATTCCTTCCATTCTTACCATGCCGGATGGCAGGCCGCAAAAGGTACTAAACAGAAAGCCCTATTCTGCCGATAAGCTGTTGTGCAGACGGGACAGTTGTCGCCGGAATTGGCCGACGCAGCGGATGTATTAAGCGACCAGCTACGTGTGCATTTGCAGCGGTTGGCGGTGATTCTTGAACCGCATACCGAGAAGATCGAGCGCAAGTTCCTGAACCGGTTGCGGGCTCTCGGATTCGAGCCCAGGCAGCGCCTGGCGCTGTGCGCCATCACACCGGGCGCGGCCGCCGGGATTCTGGCGCAAGGTTTGCCGGCTCTCAAGTTCATCGAGCAAGTGGAGTACAACGGCCGCCGTCTGGCGAAGTTGAATCTTCCCCCCAGCGCCATTTTGGAAGCTCTGGAAGAGTACGACCTGGTGCTTTCGCCGACGCTCAAAGCCTTAATTCCGGAGGAAGACGCCAATTTCCGCTGGGTTCGCGAGCAGCTTCATTTCTGCGTCATCCTGACTCTCAACAACGCCTATTATCAGGTTCGCGAGGCCGAGACGCAGGCGTTCTATGAGCTGTTCCGCATCGAGATGGAAGCCAAGAATCTGGAGGAGTTGCTGCAGAGGTTTCTGGAATCCCTGGCTCACGTCTGCCACGCCGATGCCGGCCGGCTGTACATGCTCAATGAAGCTTCCACCCAGTGGATTCTCCGCGCAGCCTCCCCTAAACCCGAGCCGTTTTCCGCGCCCAACCGCGCTGGCTTGATCAAGAAGCTCTCCAAACCGCGCTTTCTGAACGGAACTGGCCACGCTGCGGGAGTGAGCGCTGGTGTAATCTTGGACGAATCCTGGCAGGACCGCTTCGATTGCTGCTGGTCCATTCCTCTGGCGACCAACGGCCGCACCGCTGGAGTCATGCAGTTCGGCTTCTCCAAGAACTACGAATGGCTCCCGCGGGAGCAGGAGTTGCTGGCCGCCGCGTCAGAACGCTGCCTGATGGCCGCCGAAAAGCAGCGTCTCATGGAGGATCTGGCCCGGCGGGAGGAGCAAGTTCGGCGCCTTGCCGAGCACATGCTGCACGTCGAGGAAATGGAGCGCCGCCGCATCAGCCGGGAGCTTCACGACGAAGCCGGGCAAAGCCTGCTGTGCATTCGCCTCCAAATGGAATTGCTGGAGCAGGAGCTTCCCGAAGGCGCGGGCGAATGGAAGACGAAATTGCGCGAAGCGCGCGATTTGACCGAACGCACCATCTTAGAGATGCGGCGTCTGATTGCCGCCCTCAGCCCCGCCGTTCTGGAGCAATTAGGACTCGGCGCGGCGCTGCGCCAGCTGGTGAATCGCTTCCAGCGCCTGAACGCCTGCCGCGTCCGGCTTCAATTATCCAAGATGGGCGCCTTGCCACAACAGATCGAGATTATCGCCTATCGCTTGGTGCAGGAATGCTTTAACAACATCGGCAAACACTCCGGAGCGTCCCACGTAAATATTTCCCTTACTTCCGCCGATGGAATATTGAAGCTGAGCGTGGAGGACAACGGTATCGGCTTTAACGTCGAGGAAGCTCTGGCCAAGCGCGACTCCTTTGGAATGTCGGGGATGCGGGAACGAGTAGCACTCTTAGGCGGGCAGTTCTATGTGGAAAGCCGGATGGAAGGCCCTAAAAGGGGTGCAAAGATTTCGATAGAACTGCCGATAGCCAAACTAGAGGCGCGCTTGTAAGGTTGTAGGAAGGCGTAAGACAGCGTAAGCAGGCAAAAAGAGCTTAAGAAGAAGGTCGGGCAAAAACTTATGGCCAAGATTCGAATCATGCTGGCGGACGATCACACTCTGTTCCGCCAGGGAATCCGAACGCTGATTTCCGCGGAAACGGACATGGAGGTGGTCGGAGAGGCCTCCAATGGCGGCGATGCCGTGGACAAGGCGGGCGAAGCGCGTCCTGACGTCGTGCTCATGGATATTGGTATGCCCGGTCTCAGCAGCTTTGAGGCGACGCGTCAAATCAAGAAGAACCGGCCCGAGACGAAGGTCCTGTTTCTCACCATGTACGACGATGAGGATTACCTGGTGGAGGGAATGGAAGTGGGCGCCAGCGGCTATGTGCTGAAAGATAGCCCGAGCCAGCAACTGGTGGCCGCGGTTCGCGACGTGTGCCGGGGCGGCAGCTACTTAAGCCCACGCATGCTGTCTCAACTGGTCGACGATTTCCGCAGCCGCATCAAATCCGCCAACCGGCTTCCGCGCTTCGCTACGCTGACTACCCGCGAACGCGAAGTGCTGAAGATGTTGGCCGAAGGCAATTCCGTCAAAGAAATCGCCTGCGACCTGAACCTGAGCGTCAAGACCGTCGAAGCGCACAAGTTCAATCTGATGCGCAAGCTGGACATCCACAACAAGGCGCAACTGGTGCAGTACGCGATTCAGAAGAAGATCATCAAGATCCCCAACCTGGTTTAAGCAACCACTTCGGCCTTCGGTCAGCGATAGAGAGAGCCCACCGCTCCTATTAGTTCGCAGTTCAGAAAGTTGACAGCTTACTGAACCGCGCGCGCAAGCAAGCGGTGGATGTCGGCTATCCGAAGCATTCATTGCCACTTACCACATACTCAGAAATTTTGAGACACTTTTCCCGATCCACTGTGTTCAACTGAGCATGGAAACCGAATCCACCAGATCCCGCGGGGTCGATACAGAAACGCGAGGTGCTGCATGAAATTTTTGCTTTCGTTGGCCATTCCGGTGCTCCTGGCGGCGCCGGCGAGTTTCGGGGAGGATGTGAGCGCTCGCGAAGCCGCGCGCTTCCTCGATCAGGCGACTTGGGGGCCGACGCCGGCCTCGATCGCGGAGTTTCAGCAGATGGGGATGACGGCCTGGCTGAACGCCCAGTTCGCGTTGAACACGTCGGACATACCGGATCAACCCATTCTGAATGCGGCCGGCCAGGCGAACAACAACGTGGCGCCGGTGCAGGCAGCGTTTTTCCAGAACACTCTCACCGGGCAGGATCAGCTGCGCCAACGCGTGGCGTTCATCCTGAGCCAGATCTGGGTTGTTTCAGCTCTGAACGCCTACGCCTATCCGCCGTACTGGCGCATCTTCCGGGACAACGCCTTCGGGAATTATCGCGACGTGATCAAGGCTTTGACGCTCAGCCCGGCCATGGGCCGTTATCTTAACATGGCCAACAACAACAAGGGCAATCCAGCCAAGGGCACCGCCGCGAACGAGAATTACGGACGGGAATTGATGCAACTATTTACTCTGGGACTCACGCAACTGAATCCGGACGGTAGTCCCGTGCTGGATGCGAACAGCAATCCGGTACCTACGTACAACCAAGCCGAAGTGACCAACATGGCCAAAGTGCTGACGGGCTGGACTTACGCGACGGCTCCTGGCGCCAAAGCCCAGACGAACAATCCCATTTATTACTTCGGGCAAATGCACGCGGTGGAAGCCGAGCACGACGAAACGGCGAAGGCCGTTTTCGGCGGCGTTACCATTCCCGCCGGGCAGACCGCCGAAAATGATTTGGAATCGCTTCTCGACGCGTTGATGGCGCAGCCGACCATGGCGCCGTTCGTGTGCCAGCAATTGATCGAGCATCTGGTCACCAGCAACCCCAGTCCCGCCTACCTGCAACGCGTGTCGCAGGTTTTTGAAAACGACGGCACGGGAACGGTAGGCAATCTCCAGGCGGTGATCACCGCGATTCTGACCGACGAAGAGGCCAGAGCGGGCGACGGCGCGCAATCCGCCATCACCGCGAACTTCGGCCACCTGCGCGAGCCGATTCTGATGATGGCCAACCTCCTGCGCGGCTTGAATGCGATCACCGCCGCGACGAACAACGTCGCCGCCAACGCATCGAACCTGTCGGAGAACCTGTTCGAGGCGTCCAGCGTGTTCAGCTACTTCTCTCCGCTGTTCCGCACGGAACACGGCCTGTTGGGACCGGAATTCCAAATCTATTCCACGCAGACCGCCTCCAGCCGCGCCGATACAATCAACACACTTGTGTATGGCACTATGACCGGCGTGAAATTGAATCTGGCCCCCTTCGTAGCCGTGGCCGGCAACACCACCAACCTGCTGAACTACATCAGCGGTGTATTCCTGCACAGCTCCATGTCGCCGGCGCTCGAAACCGCCATGACCGATGCGGTCAACGCCGCTTCCACGCCGACGGCGAAGGCGCAGGCTGCGCTGTACGTGGCCCTGACATCCAGCGAGTATCAAATCATTCAGTAATCGAATCGGCAATAAGGAGAATGGCAAAAATGCTAACGCGTAGAGGACTTATTCGAGTTGGATCGGCCGCTGTCGGCTCGCTGGCGCTGCGTCCCTTCGGCCTGTTGCCGGCGCTGGCGCAGAGCGGTCCGGATTATCGCGCGCTGGTGTGCGTGTTTCTGTTCGGCGGCAACGATTCGAACAACACCGTGATTCCCATAGACCCCGCCAACTTCCAAGCCTATACGTCGATTCGTGGAAGCCTGGCGTTGAGCGCGAGCGAACTGACGGCTCCCATCACCAGCGCGTCCGGACAGCCGGTCGCGTTTCACGGCAAGTTGCCGGAAGTGGCCAGCCTGTTCTCGAGCAAGGAGCTGGCGGTGGTGGCGAACGTCGGCCCGCTGGTGCAGCCGCTGACGCAGAGCCAGTATCAGAATCAGTTGGCCGGCATTCCGCTGAATCTGTTCTCTCATTCCGATCAGCAGACCGCATGGCAGACTTCCATTGCCCAGGGGAACAGCGCCACCGGCTGGGCAGGCCGCGCGGCGGATTACATCGCATCGCAGAACATCAATTCCTCCAACTTCCCGCCGTTCTTCTCGGTTGCGGGCAACGTGCTGGAAGGAACCGGCGTGAACACCCAGCCGGTGGCGCTGGGACCGGGACAGTCCCTCACGCTCGCCGGATTCAGCGCCTCCGCGGCATCGCAGGCGCGGATGAACGCGCTCACCAGCCTGCTCACCACCGGGAGCGGAGTTTCTTTGGTCCAGGCCGCCGACGATACGATGGCGAACAGCCTCAGCGACGCAAGCGCGCTGACGGCTGCACTGGCGAAGGGCACGCCATTGAAGACCAAGTTCCCCGCCACCACCATCGGCGAGCAGTTGCAGCAGGTAGCGGAAATTATCCAGGTGCAATCGTATCTGGGAATGCGCCGGCAGATTTTCTTCTGCTCTCTGGGCGGCTTCGACACTCACGCGGGCGAGCTCGAGGCGCACAACTCGCTGTACCCCGAGTTGAGCCCCGCGCTGGCCGCCTTCTACGACGCCACGCAGGAGTTGGGCATGGCGCAGAACGTGACGACGTTCACCGAATCCGACTTCAACCGCACCTTCCAGCCCACCACCACCGACGGAAGCGATCACGCCTGGGGCGGCCATCATCTTGTGCTTGGCGGCGCGGTGCAAGGCGGCCAAATCGTCGGGGCGTTTCCAACGTTCGAGCTGGGAGGGCCGAACGACACCGACGTTCGCGGCCGCTGGATTCCGACGACCTCGATCGATCAATACGGCGCGACGCTGTGCTCCTGGTTTGGAATCCCGGGCAGCGCGTTGGCCACCGTATTCCCCAACCTGGGGAACTTCCCCACCTCCAATCTAGGATTCCTGGGGTAGCGGTGGGGCAGGTCACCGACCTGCCAGGCCGCGAGTTTGTATACTGTTGGCATGTCAACAGGCATCCAAACGGGCGCGACGGGGATCGAAATCAAAGCGCCGGTAAACGACGCGCAGGCGGAGATCCTGACTCCGGACGCTCTGCGTTTCTTGGCCAGCATGGCGGGAGAGTTCGACGCGCGGCGGCAGGAGCTGCTGGCGCGGCGTAAGGCTCGTCAAGCCGAGATCGACGCGGGCAAGTTCCCCGATTTCCTTCCCGAAACCGCGGAGATTCGCGCGGCGAAGTGGACCGTCGCTCCCATCCCGGCCGATCTGAACGACCGTCGAGTCGAGATCACCGGTCCGGTGGACCGCAAGATGGTCATCAACGCGCTCAACTCGGGTGCGAACATGTTCATGGCGGATCTGGAAGACGCGAATTCGCCGGTATGGCTGAACAATGTGGACGGCCAGTACAATCTGCGCGACGCGGTGAATCGCGTCATCGACTTCACCAGCCCGGAGGGCAAGGTCTACAAGCTGAACGATAAGACCGCGACGCTGCTGATGCGGCCTCGCGGATGGCACTTGAATGAGAAGCACGCGACGGTGGGCGGGCGTCCGATGTCGGGCTCGCTGTTCGATTTCGGACTGTACTTCTTCCACAACGCGAAGAACCTCATGGCCCGGGGCAGCGGTCCGTATTTCTATCTGCCGAAGATGGAGAGCCATCTGGAAGCGCGCCTGTGGAATGACGTTTTCAATTTCGCGCAGGACGCGCTCGGAGTGCCTCGCGGAACGATTCGCGCGACGGTGCTGATCGAGACCATCTTCGGGGCCTTCGAAATGGACGAAATCCTGTACGAGCTGCGCGACCATTCGAGCGGGCTCAACTGCGGACGCTGGGATTACATGTTCAGCTTCATCAAGAAATTCCGCAATCATCCGAGCTTCATGTTGCCGAACCGCAGCGAAGTCACAATGGAGCGGCATTTTATGAAGTCGTACTCGGAACTGCTGATTCAAACCTGCCATCGCCGCAACATTCACGCCATGGGAGGCATGGCCGCGCAGGTGCCGATCAAGAACGATCCTGTAGCGAACCAGCAGGCGCTGGATAAAGTCCGCGCCGACAAGCTGCGCGAAGTGAAGGCCGGCCACGACGGCACGTGGGTGGCGCACCCAGGTTTGGTTCCGATCGCCAAGGAAGTCTTCGACGAGTACATGAAGGGTCCCAATCAGATCGATCGCAAGCGCGAAGACGTTCACGTCACCGCCAAGGATCTGCTGGAGGTGCCCACCGGCACGATTACCGAAGCCGGCCTGCGCTGGAATATCGACGTGGGGCTTCAGTATCTGGAAGCGTGGCTGCGCGGCATAGGCTGCGTGCCGATTTACAACCTGATGGAAGATGCCGCCACCGCGGAGATTTGCCGCGCGCAGGTGTGGCAGTGGGTGAAGCACGGCGCGAAGCTCGACGACGGCCGGGTGGTGACCGCGGAGATGGTTCGCCGCGCCACCGATGAGCAGCTTGAAAAGCTGAAGAGCCGAGGCGCGGGCCGCTTCGAGGACGCGGGCCGCATCTTCGAACAGATGATGACCAGCTCAGAGTTTCCGGAATTCCTGACGCTGGTGGCGTACGGGTATCTGGAGTAAGCCAGTTGACACCCTGCGCACTGCGCTCAGACTTTTAGGAGCGCCTGGACGTACTCGGCCTTTAACGGAAGCCGGCGCGCGATCTTCCCGGTTGCGTCAAAAAGCGCTGCGGCGATCGCGGGCGCCGCGAGGGCGTTCGCTGCTTCCGATCCGCCGCCGTAGCTTCCAACCTCTGGCCGGTTCAGCAGGACGACCTTGATTTCCGGAAGATCGGCCACCTTCAAAATTGGATAAGTCCGCCAGTCGCGGCTCGTAATCCCGCTCTCGTCGAACTGTAGCTCCTCAAGCAGCGCAATGCTGACCCCCATCACCGTCCCGCCTTCCACCTGCCGCTTTAACTGCATCGGGTTGACGACAATTCCGGGGTCGACGGCAACCGTGACTTTCTCCACCACGATCGCACCGGTGGAGGGAGTGACGGCGATCTGGCTCACACACGCCCAATACGTCGCCGAACGAAACATGACGGAGACGCCCTGTCCTCTTAACGAAGCCGCGCCTGTCCCGGCGCCCTTGGCACGCGGCGACGGGCGTGTTTCCCATCCCGACGCATCGCGGACCGCCTTTAATACACCGATCACGCGTTCTTCCTTCGTGTGGTCCATGCGGAACTGAATGGCGTCCGCTCCAGCCAGCGCCGCCGCCTCACTGATTGCCAGTTCGCGCGGGAAATTCTGCTGGAACTGTCCCGGCGTTCGCATGCTGTGATCGCGAAGTCCGACGGCGAGCGGCGAAGCCTTCTGCCCGATCTGAAATGTGCCGTGACCACGCTCCGCCAGTGTCACTACGCCATCGTAGATCCACGGGTCGGAAATATCGTTGACGGTCGAACCGATGAAGACCCCCTTCTCGCTTGGAGCAGGCATCGTAGGAAGACCCGCGAGCACCGCGCCGATCGGCCGGTCATCCTGCATCGCGGGCATATAGTGGTCGATCTGATACGCCGCCATCTTGCCGTTTGCATCCAGCCCGATCTCGACATCCGAAAGCGCCGCGGGCGACTGTGTCGACCACTGGAAATCCTCCGGCCGCATCCACTGCACGCGAACGGGCTTGCCGACGGCCTTTGACAGAATCACCGCTTCGTCTTCCGCGCCCGCGTTCCCGCCGTTGGATCTTCCATAGTGGCCCGGGCCCGCGTACGTGCGCACGACGATGTTATCGGGGGTGGTCGAGAGCATCATGGCGATCTCGCCGCGAAGCGCTTGCGGGTTCTGGTTATGGGTGTAGATGTAAACGGTCCCGTCAGCGCGAGCGTCGGCCACAGCCAGCGTCGGGCCCATGGGCGCGTGTTTCATATAAGGAAGCTGATAGGTTGCCGTCAGCTTCTTCGCGGACCCCGCCATCGCAGGCGTCACATCGCCTTTGGATTTGTCGCTCTTTGTGACACGCGTCGTTTTCCAGTCGGCATCTCTCTTCAGGTAGTCGAACAGGCGTGTGTGGCCGGGAAGACCTTTCCAGTCCTTCCACTTCGTAGCTCCGGCCACCTGCTGAGCGGCCTGGATGGCTTCCCACTCCGTGGGCGCAACCACACCCACCAGATTGCCCTTGACCACCACCTGCGCATTCGGGAAACGGGTCTTGTCCAATGCGCCCACGGATGTCAACGTCGAACCCAGACTCTTCGGATGCACCATGCGCGCATGCAGCATGCCTGGGAGCCGTATGTCGGATGCCCAGGTCTCCTTGGCAGCGACCTTCGACGCCGTGACCGAGTTCCGGAAAGACTTGCCGATGACCGTATATTGGCTGACCGGCTTCATAGGCGGATTGCCATCCACCGACAATCCCATCACGCTGGTCAAGTCACCTTTGACGGGAATAGTAAGCTTTAACTGCTGCCCCTTCACCAGATCCCCATACGACATGCTCTTTCCGGCACCGGAAACGACGCCGTCCTTCACGGTAAGCTCAGTTTTGGCAACACTGAGCCGCTGCGAAGCAAGATCCAGCAGAGCCTGATACGTATAGGCCGCCGCCTTGCGAATGTTTGGCGTTCCGCTACCCAGAAAATCGAAGGCGCCGCTGCCGTCCGGCGTACGATCGGTGTCACCCATCACCACGGTCGTGATGGCTTCAAACGGTGCATTCAGCTCTTCGGCCACAATCTGCCTATAAGCGGTGAACGTCGTGCTTTGGCCAAAATCGCTTTTGCCGGTGCGAATCAGGATCGTGTTATCGGGATGAATTTCAATCCACGACTCGGGCAGCGCCGGATCCAGCGAGTTCCGGGTGGTCGCGGCTTTTGCGGAATTCTTCAAGCCGTCGACGCCAACCATGCCGAAGCCGACGAACAGCGCTCCGCCTGTCTTGACGAAGCCGCGGCGGGTAAGGGCAGCGCCGAATACGTTACGTTGGTTTTTCGTCTGCGTCATCTTTTTATGGCTCATGGGTTACCTCCCCTTCGCCATTGTGGTGGCGGCACGCTGCACAGCCTGGATAATCGCGGTGTAACTTCCGCAGCGGCACAGATGCGCCGATGGAGCCGAAGTCGTAAATGCCTCTTTGATCTCGGCGATGGTGGGCGACGCGACCCGCTCCAACAGTTCGGTCGCCTTGATCATCATGCCGTTCTGGCAGAAGCCGCACAAAGGCGTCTGCTCCTCGATCCACGCCTCTTGAATGGGGTGAAGCGTCTGCGTTGCGTCCGCTGGTGACAGCCCTTTCTGTTGCGCCCACCGTGCCGGGAGGCCTTCGAGTGTGGTGACCTCCTTGCCCGCGGCAGCCGACAGAGATGTGACGCACGAACGGATTTCCTTGCCGTCCAGCAGCACCGAGCAAGCCCCGCACTGCGCGAGCCCACAGCCGAACTGCGGTCCGGATAACTCGAGATCATTTCGCAAGACGTAAAGGAGCGGGGTGTCGGCAGGCGCCTGAACTTCGCGCCGAACTCCGTTAACGACGATCATGGCCATAAAAAAACTCCTTGAGCAGGTACCGCAATTTGGTTTCAGTCTATCAAAAGTACAATGCGTACCTGAGACCATCAACGGGTGATGCAACCGATCAAGTGCCACGCCTGCATGCTAGGCTTTGTTTGTCATGTCTGACGCTAGATTCGATCTCCTTGCCGCCGCCCGCCAGGAGATGCTTGCAGAGGGCTTCCAGCCGGATTTTCCTCCGGAAGTGGACCAGCAACTGATCGTGCTCAAAACTCGACCGTCGCCCGCGATGGACGGCCAGGTACGCGACTTGCGCTCATTGGCGTGGTCCTCTATCGATAACGACAGTTCTCGCGATTTGGACCAAGCCGAGGTGGCCGAGCGTGTCAATGGCGGAATTCGCGTTCGAATCGCTATCGCCGATGTCGATTCCTGCGTGCCGATCGGTTCGCCGATCGATGTCCACGCGGCCGAGCAAACGACGACAGTCTATACCGGCATCAAAACCTTTTCGATGCTTCCAGAGGAACTGTCTACCGATCTCACTTCGCTCAACGAAGCTGCCGACAGGCTGACGATCGTTGTAGAGGTGACCGTGGCTCATGATGGCTCGGTTTCATCCGCGGACGTATACCGCGCCTTCATACGCAATCAGGGCCAATTGACATACAACGAAGTCGGCCCATGGCTTGAGGGGACCACGGCCCCGCCACCAAAAGTGAGCGGATCGGCTGATCTGGCGGCACAGCTCAAACTTCAAGATGAAGCGGCGCAGCTTCTTATGGACGAGCGAAATCGGGAAGGGGCATTGGACATCGATCGCATAGAAGCCGAGCCTGTGATAGCCGATGGCCAAGTACAGGGAGTCAATACTCGGCAAAGAAATCGGGCCAGTGAATTAATCGAGAATTTCATGGTCGCCGCCAACGGGGCAATGGCGCGAACGCTGGGGAACGCGGGTGTGTGCTCGATCCGGCGCGTTGTAAAAACGCCAGAACGCTGGCCACGGATGGTAGAGCTCGCCGCCCGGTACGGCGATACGCTACCTGCGGAGCCCGATTCCAAAGCCCTCAATGCCTTCTTGCAGAGGAGAAAAGCCGACGACGCCACGCACTACGCGGATGTCTCCCTTGCGGTGATCAAGCTTATGGGGCCGGGCGAATATGTCGTCACGCGAGCCGACGACCAGGACCAGGGACACTTCGCACTGGCTCTTCACGATTACACACATTCCACTGCGCCCAACCGCCGCTTTGCCGATACCGTAACACAGCGACTCATTAAGTCAGTGCTGGCCAAACAGAAGTCGCCGTATTCGGATCAAGAACTTGATTCGATCGCGAGAAACTGCACGTTAAAAGAGGACGCTGCGCGCAAAGTGGAGCGGGTGATGAACAAGCGCATCGTCGCAGTGGCGCTCCAGCGACGTGTTGGGGAAACCTTCGCCGCCGTGGTAACCGGCGTGACGCCGAAGGGCGTTTTCGTGCGCGTTTTAAACCCTCCCGCGGAGGGCCTTCTCATCCGTGGGCAGCAAGGGGTGGACGTGGGCGACAAGCTTCAGGTGAAATTGGTCAGCACGGACCCGCAGCGCGGATACATCGATTTTGTCCGCTGATCGGCGCCACAATTCCCCGGTGGGCAACTCCTGGTGCTCCGTGATACTTGATCGGGTAGATGGCGCAAACCGTGCGATGAGCTTCGAACCAGCTACCATGATGGACGTGGGAGCAACGAAATGAAGGAAGTCCTCACCAAGAGTTTTTGGGAGGGTGTGAAAAAGACATTTCATGAAGCGCTCGAAGGTCCGCCGCCAGCGGGTACAGACTTGCAGGCGCCGACCGAGAGCGACCTGAGCGCGTCTTCAAAGTCAGAGACACCATCGTCGCCATCCGTTTCGAGCGATCGCTGAAGAGCCCGGCTATGGTTAACGCGGCATCCTTTCAAAGGCGCGTCCGCTGCCTTCCGAGGTCACGCGCTCCCCAATTTCCTTTTCATCATCCTGCTAGAAGTGGAAGCCGATGGTTCCGGTCACAGTCCGCGGCGACACATAATGGGTTCCGCTAAACGTCGAGAGGAAGTTATAGACGGCCACTTTGTCCATCAGATTGATCACCTCAATTCGAGCGCTCACTTTGTACCTGTCGCCGTGAAAAATGTTGTCGTGTCCCAGCGCCAGGTCAAACAGGCTGCGCGGCTGAATCCGCTGTGGATTGTGATCGTCGTTCTCGGTGAAAGGTGCCGGTATTTTCACCAGGTTGGAGGTGAGCTGGTTCGCGGGGCAAGTGTAGAAGCCGGGAAATCCGGGTATAAGCGTCCCGATGGGTGTGGTTGGGGTAGCCTTCATGCCGCCGCAGGAGAGCCCAGATTGGAACTCCTGGTCAGCGGTAAGGGGCAATCCGGTGGCGTTATTCTGGAGGAGTACACTGCCCTGTGGAACGGGAACGGAGCTATAGACTGCAATTGGCGAATCGGCACTGCCCGTTGAAAATGAGCATGTTGCCGTCGCGGCAAGGCAGGGCAACGGGCCACTCACAAGGCCGCTGTCGTACCTCCAGTTGAAGCCCAGCCAAGGGCCGCGCTTAAACGGTTGATATTGGATATGCGTCGTTTGGTTAAAATGCTCGTCGTGGTCGATGCGGAACACCCCCGGTGGCTGAGGGGGTGCGATTCCGCTAACCGTTGGCGGGAAGAAGCGTGCGGCGACACTCGACATCACAATAAATGCAGTCAAACCATGCCACGCTGGAAAACTTCCGCGTATGGCATATCCCGGAATCTTGGAACGGCCCCATTCGATGGGGAGAGTGATGGGGCTTGTACCAAGGATGTTGAAGTCATATCCGTTGTGTGTGTACTTCCAAATGTACTCTCCGCTCAAGACGAAATACTTCCCAAAGGCCTGTTCCAGGCCTGCGTGGAATTCGTTGCGGAAGCCAGGACTCAGCGGCGCTTGAGGTAGGATTGCGCCGGAGGGTGAAACCTCACCACAGGGGAAGCCCTGGGCAAGCTGCATAACCGCGGCGACCTGAGGGGTGTTGCACCCAGTACCCGTAATAATCAGGTTCTCATTGAATGGGCTTTCCATGGTGCGAGCATAGGAAACGCGGAGCACAGTGCCTGTTTTTTTGATGTTGTAGGCGACGCCGGCTC
>Ga0209415_10007999_pt1 | contig 18361 bp, 16 predicted proteins | sample PeaSoiSIISIP2007_FD_187696 | JGI IMG/M metagenome (GOLD analysis project Ga0209415, IMG submission 187696) | Peat soil microbial communities from Weissenstadt, Germany - SII-SIP-2007 (SPAdes) (version 2) | ecosystem: Environmental > Terrestrial > Soil > Wetlands > Peat | place: Germany...
GTGGAAGAGACTGGTCGCGAGCTGATTGCGGTGGACCCCCGCTACACGTCGCAGCGCTGCTCGTCCTGCGGGCACGTCGAGGCGGCCAACCGGTGCTCCCAGGCCGTGTTCCGATGTCTGGCCTGTGGCTATCAAGCCCAGGCCGATCTGAACGCAGCCCTGAACATCCTGTGGGCCGGTAGGGCCCAACGGGGACTCGTCCCCGTAGAGGGTCGAAACTGACCCACTACCCCTCCTGACTCTGTCTGCTAGGTGGTGTCCTGGTCGAAGAACCCGCTCTCCTCCTGCTCGCCGTCGGCCCCCGCCATCTGCGCCTCCGCCGGGGCGGGGGCGCGCGGCGTCGAGATCGCCTGGAGCTTCTGGCGACCCGAGCGCACCGTGCGCATGATGCGGTCCAGCACGATCTCCATGCCGGCCAGACGCTGGTCGCAGTAGTCCTCGGTCTCGTGGCGCATGCGCCGGGACTCCTCGTTGGCGTCGTCGAGGATCCGCTGCGCGACCTTGTTGGCCTGGCGGACGATGTCGGTGCGCGAGACCATGCGCTCGGCCTGCGCGCGGACCTCGTCCATCAGCGCCTCGGCCTCGCGCGCCTGCTCGGCCAGGAACTCGTCGCGCTCCTTCAGCAGCCAGCGGGCCTGTCGCAGCTCGTCGGGCATCCGCTCCAGCGCGCTCGAGAGCAGGGTGACGACCTCATCGCGCGAGATGAGCACCGAGGCCGACAGCGGCATGGCCTTGGCGGCGTGCACGACGTCGAGCGCCCGGCCGACGAGGGTTTCGGCGTCGAGCCCGTCGAGGCCGTACTCGTCGGACAGACCGTCGTCGGGCTCGGTCACCGGGGCCCCCTCAGAGCCGTCCGTTGAACTTTTCGTCCAATCGGACCGAGACGACCTTGGGCACGAACGGCGAGACGTCCCCGCCGTAGCGCGCGACCTCGCGCAGCAGCTTGGAGGCGATGAAGGAGTTCTGCGGGCTGGTCGGCACGAAGACCGTCTCGACCCCCGAGAGCTGGCGGTTCATCTGCGCCATCTGCAACTCGTTCTCGAAGTCCGACACGACGCGCAGGCCGCGCACGATGACCGAGGCGCCGACGCTCCTCGCCGCCTCGACCACGAGGGTGCTCATCGACACGACGCGCACCCGTTCTAAGTGTGCCATCGAGTCGACGAGCATCTGCTGGCGCTCCTCCAAGCTGAAAAGGGGTTCGGCCTTCTGCGGGTTGCGCAGCGCGGCGACCACCACCTCGTCGAAGAGGAGCGTGGCGCGCTCGACCACCTCCAGGTGGCCGTTGTGCACCGGATCGAAGGAGCCCGGGTAGAGGGCGACGTTCACGACCCCACCACGCTCGAAGAGGGCGTTTGGCGGACCACGGTCACGAGCGTACCGCCGTAGCGCCGCGCCCTGGCTAACAGCCAACCGTCGGGAACCGGGATCTCCTGCTTGGACTCGAGGACGGCCACGTCGGCCTGGAGGTGGGTGAAGAGGCGGTCCCAGTCGCCGAACACGTAGGGGGGGTCGCAGAAGGCGAGGTCGAAGTGGCTGGTCTTCTCCAACCAGGTGGCCACGTCGGCCCGCACCAGTGTGGCCGGCTCCCCGGCCAGGCCGACGGCCGCCAGGTTGGCCCGCACCGCGTCGAGGGCCGCCGAGTCCGAATCGACGAAGGTGGCCGATGCGGCACCCCGCGACAGGGCCTCCACCCCGTAGGCCCCGCTGCCGCAGTACAGGTCGAGCACATGGAATTCCTGGACCCCGCCCATCGAGCCCAAGATGTCGAACACCGCCTCGCGCACCCGGTCGGCGGTCGGGCGGACGGTGGCGGGCAGACGGGCAGACAGCCGCCGGCCCCGGCTGCGGCCACCGATCACCCGCACGCCGCCACCGTAGCTGTGGCCGCGGCCGCGGCCGCGCAGGGTGTTCCCCTCCGGTGGTCGCGCGCGAGCGCGTCAGCTCTTGAACAAGAAGGCCTTCGCCTCCTCGTCGAGCAAGAGCGCCAGCTCGTCGGCCAGGAGCGGGTGCTCGGCCAGGGTGGGGTCCTCGGCCACGATCGCCTCGGCCAGCTGCCGCGAGCCCGAGACGAGCTCGTCGAGGTCGCGCTCGCGGCGCTGCCAGGCCAGCCGCACGTCGCTCCCGCCCTGCTGGCGGCGGCCGAAGGTGGTGCCCATGCCGCGCAGCTCGAGGTCGAGCTGGGCGAGGAGGAAGCCGTCGGTCGTGGCGGCCAGCGCCTCCAGGCGCCGGACGCCGTCGGCGGTCGGCGACTCGCCCAGGAGGTAGCACCAGCTGGCCCGGTCGCTGCGGCCCACCCGTCCCCGCAGCTGGTGCAGCTGGGCGATGCCGAAGCGGTCGGCGTCTTGGACCACCATGACCGTCGCCTCGGGCACGTCGACGCCCACCTCGATCACCGTCGTGGCCACCAGCACCTGGATCTCACCCGACCGGAAGGCGTCCATGACGCCCTCCTTCTCGGCCGTCGACATCTGGCCGTGCAGGAGGGCGAGGCGCACGTCGGTCAGGACCTCCTTGGCCAGCCGGTCGCGCTCTTGGGTGGCCGAGCGCGCGGCGATCCGCTCCGATCCGTCGACCAGGGGACAGACCACGAAGGCGCGGTGGCCCGCCCGCACCTCGGCGCGCACGCGCTCCCAGGCCGCCGCCACCTCGAGGTCGCCGCGCGCCCAGACGGTCTCGACCGGCCTGCGGCCGGCCGGCAGCTCGTCGAGCTGGGTGATGTCGAGGTCGGCGAACACGACCATGGCCGCCGTGCGCGGGATTGGGGTGGCCGTCATGACGAGGAGGTCCGGATCGGCCCCGGCGTCCTCGTCGGTCTCGCCCCTGCCCTTGGCCCGCAGCGTCGCCCGCTGCTCCACGCCGAAGCGGTGCTGCTCGTCGATGACGGCGAGACCGAGCGAGGCGAACCGCACGTCCGAGGTCAGCAGCGCGTGCGTCCCAACCACCAGATCGAGGGCGCCCGAGGCCAGTTGCTCCGCCATCCGCCGCCGCTCGGCCGCCGGCGTGGCGCTCGTCAGCAGCCCGATCCCGAGCGGGCGCTCGCCCCCGAGGCGGCTCGGGTCGACGACGACCAGGCCCTTGGTCAACGAGCGCAGCTCGAGGTAGTGCTGCTCGGCCAGCACCTCGGTCGGGACCATGAACGCCCCCTGGTGTCCCCCCTGGACGGCCGCCAGGAGGGCCGCGGCGGCGACCACCGTCTTGCCGGAGCCGACGTCGCCCTGGAGGAGCCGGTGCATCGGGAGCGGGCCGGCCATGTCGGCGAAGATCTCGTCGGCGGCCCGCCGCTGGGCGGCGGTGAGCTCGAAGGGCAGCTGCGCCACGAAGGCCTCGACCAGGGCGGGCTGGCCCGGCGCCCCGGGGCGGCCGAGGGCCGCCACCCGGTGGCGGATGGGCCGGGCCGCCGCCTCGAGCGCCCGGCGCCGCAGCACGAGCGGCAGCTGGACCAAGAGCAGCTCGTCGAAGGCGAGGCGACGGCGCGCCCGGTCGAAGTCGGCCACCGACTCGGGCCGGTGGATCTTCTCCAGGGCCTCGGTGCGGTCCACCAGGCGCAGCCGGCGCCGCTCGGCCGCCGGCAGCGGATCGGCGAAGGCGCCCGCCCGCTCGAGGGCGTCCTCGATCCAGGTCCCGAGCTCCCAGCTGTTCAGGCCCGCCTTGGCCGAGGCCGGATAGACGGGCACGATCCGCAGCATCCGCTGGCGCCGGCCCACCGACTGCTCCTCGGTCGAAACGAGGAGGTCGACGACCGGGTTGACCAGCTGGCGGACCCCCCGGTACTCGGCCAACTTCCCCCACAAGAGCACCTGGGACCCGGCGGCCAGCTGCCGCTCGCGCCAGGGCTGGTTGAAGAAGACCACCTGGAGGGTGCCGCTGTCGTCGAAGACCTCGAGCTCGACCCGCACGCGGCCGCGCCGGTCCCGCGGCGCCCGCGCCGCGCGCACCTCGGCCAGCACGACCGCCTCGTCGCCGACCGCCATGTCCGCCACGTCTACCTGGCGGGTGCGGTCGAGGTAGCGGCGCGGGTAGATCGTGAGCAGGTCGAGCACGCTCTCGATCCCCGCGCTCTCCAGGGCCTTGGCCTTGGCCGGCTTCACCGAGGCCAAGACGTGGACGGGTTGGGCGGCCAGCTGGCGGAACTTGCGCCCGGCGGGCACCGGGCCGGCGGGCGCCGCCGCCTGCGAGGACCCCTGGTTCACTCGATGCCGAGGAGGTAGGGGTAGAGGGGCTGGCCGCCGTGGTGCACCTCGATCGAGACCGAGGGGTGGCGGTCCGACAGCCACTGGCTGATGCGCCGCGTGTCGCCCGGGGTGGCCCCCTCTCCCTCGATCAGGGTGACGAGCTCGTGCCTCGGGCCGATCAGCCGTTCGAGCAGCGGACAGGCCGCGGCCGCCGGCGAGTCGCCGATCGACAGCACCCCGTCCTCCGAGAGCCCCATCCAGTCCCCGGCCCGCACGGGACCGGCCTCGGTCGGCGCGTCGCGCACGGCCCGGGTCACCTCGGCCGAGACCACGTGCGAGGCCGAGCCGGCCATCGCCTCTGCGTTGGCCTTGGACTCGGCCGCCGGGTCATAGGAGAGGAGCGCCGCGAACCCCTCCACGATGCTCTTGGTCGGCACGACGCGCACCACCTTGTCGCTCAACGAGTCGACCTGCTCGGCAACGGGGATGATGTTGGCGTTGTTGGGGAGGATGACCACCTCGTCGGAACCCACCTGCTCCACCACGGCCAGGATCTCGGCGGTGGAGGGGTTCATCGACTGGCCGCCCAGCACCTGGTGGTGCACGCCGAGCGAACGGAAGATGCGTCCGACGCCGCCGCCGGTCACGACGGCCACCACGCCGGTCGTGGGCGGGGGGCCGGCGAGCTCGGGCTCGGACGCGGCCGCCCCCTCGCGCACCCAACGCTCCTCCTCCACCTGCTCGTGCAGGTCCGTCACCCGGATGCTGCGGGGCCGGCCGGACTCGAGTGCGGCCTCCACCGCGGCCCCGATGTCGTCGGTGTGGATGTGGCAGTTCCACAGGCCGTCGCCGCCCACCACCACGATCGAGTCGCCGAGGCCGGCCCAGACCTCCTTGAAGTCGCCGATGGTGTCGTCGGGGGCCGACAACAGGTACATGACCTCGTAGCGCGGCCCGCCGGCCAGCCCCTCCTCGGCCGCGCACATCTCGGCGCCCGGCGCCAGCGAGTCGAGCGGCGGGGCGTCGGGCATCGGTCGGCCGTCGAGCACCAGCAACAGAGCGTCGAACAAGAGCACGAGGGCCGCGCCGCCAGCGTCGACGACCCCGGCCTTGGCCAGGACCTCCAGCTGGTTCGGCGTGTCGGCCAGGGCGACGGTCGCCGCGCGGTGCGCGGCGGCCGCCACCCCGACCAGCCGATCGCCGGCGGCCGCCACGGTGGACGCGCCCTCGCCGGCCGCGCGCGCCACGGTCAAGATGGTGCCCTCCACCGGCCGCATGACGGCCTCATAGGCCAGGTCCGAGGCGTGGACGAGCGCCTCGGCCATGTCGGTCGAGCCCACGGTCGCGCCGCGGCCGAACCGATCGGCGAGGCCCCGCAGGAACTGAGAGAGGATGACCCCCGAGTTGCCACGGGCGCCCATGAGCGACCCGTGCGCCATGGCCCGGCACACGTCCACCATGGACTCGTCCGGACCGAGGCCGTCCAGCTCCTCGACGACCGCCTCGAGCGTCCGGGCCATGTTGGTCCCGGTATCGCCGTCGGGCACCGGGTAGACGTTGAGCCGGTTGATCACCTGCTGGTGCGTCAGCAGCACGTCGCGGTAGGCCACCATGACCCGGCGGAGGTCGGCGGCGACCAGCGCCTCCTGGGAGCCCATGGGACGGATGCTAATCTTCGGGCCGTTCTCCACGGCCTGTCCGGCCGCCGCCGCCCGCGCTCGGCGGGTGTCCGAGGAGACCCGATCGCAAAGGGACGTCGGCCATGGCAGCGGTGTGCGAGCTCTGCGGGAAGAAACCGTCGTTCGGGATGAGCGTCAGCCACTCCCACCGGCGCACCAAGCGCCGTTGGGACCCCAACATCCAGCGCGTCCGGGCACTCGTCGGCGGCTCCCCGCGCCGGCTGCACGTGTGCACCTCGTGCCTGCGCGCCGGGCGCGTGGTGAAGCCGCCCCGCCGCACCGTCCCCGCCCGCTGAACCGCCGCGGCCGCCGGGCCGCGCCTCAGGTGCCTCCGGCGTCCCCCGGCGCCCCCCCGACCCGGTGCTGGAAGCCGAGGACGGGCAGCGGGCCGCCCCCCAGCCGGCGCTCGTCGGTGCCCCCGGTGCACTCGCCGATGCCGATCGGCTGCCGGAGGCCCGCCGCCGCGAACGCGGCGAGGAGGGCGTCGGGATCGCGGGTCGCCACCACCAGCTCGTAGTCCTCGCCCCCGCCCAGCGCCTCGGCCTCGGTGGCCCCGGCGGCAACCGGCACTGCGTCCAGCGCCAGCCCCACGGCCGAGGCCCGGGCCAGCCGGTGCAGGTCGAGCGACAGCCCGTCGGAGCAGTCGAGCATGGCGCTGGCGCCGGCGTGCCGGGCGGTCCAGCCCTCGACGAGGCGCGCCCGGGGCCGCCGGTGCGCGGCCACCGCGGCCGCCGCCGCCGGGTCCTCGGGCACCCAGGCCGGGCCCGCCTCGCTCGCCGCCCGCAGCACCCGCAGGCCCGCCGCCGACGCGCCGAGGGGGCCGGTCACGAAGAGCCGGTCGCCGGGTCGGGCACCGGCCCGGGTGACCGCCGCCGGGCCGTCCCCCAACCACCCCACCACGGTGACCGAGACGACCACGACCGGGGCGTCGGTCAGGTCGCCGCCGACGACAGGGCACCCCCAGGCGGCCGCCGCCTCGGCCAGGCCGGCCACGATGCGCAGCACGTCGGCGCCGGCGGGGCCCCCGAGTGAGGCCACGGCCCGGCTGGGGCGGCCACCCATGGCGCCGATGTCGCTGACGGCGACGGTGAGCGCCTTCCACCCGAGGTCCTCGGGCGAGCAACGCGCGAGGTCCACGTGCACGCCTTCGACGACCGCGTCGACGGTGAGGAGCACCCTCGTCGGGTCCCCGGGCGTGGCCGAGACCACGGCCGCGTCATCGCCCGCCCAGAGCTCGCCGGCCGGCGGCGCACCTTCGGAGCCGTCGAGCAGTGCGGCGATAGCCTCGACCAAGGCGTCCTCGCCACCCAGCGAGCGCGGTGGTTTGGGGTCCACGACGGACCATGCCTAGCATTGTGCGCCGCATCAGTCGCCCGCTCGAGGCCGGTCCGACCGCTCGCGTCGGAGGAGGAAGCGATACAGGATGGCACCGACCAACAATCGCAAGCTGCTCGAGTGGGTGCAGCAGGTGGCCGCGCTGACCACCCCCGATCGAGTGGAGTGGTTGGACGGGTCGGCAGAGGAGTACGACCGGCTGTGCCAGACCCTGGTCGACGCGGGCACCTTCATCCGGCTGGCGGACGCCAAGCGCCCCCACAGCTACTGGGCGCACTCGGACCCGGGCGACGTGGCGCGCGTCGAGGACCGGACCTACATCTGTTCTCAGCGCGAGATCGACGCCGGTCCGACCAACAACTGGCGGGACCCGACCGAGATGCGCGCCACGCTGGACAAGTTGTTCGCGGGCTCGATGCGCGGTCGGACGATGTACGTCGTGCCGTTCTCCATGGGCCCTCTCGGCTCGGAGATCGCCCACCTCGGGGTCCAGCTAACCGACTCGGCCTACGTCGCCGTCTCGATGCGGATCATGACCCGGATGGGCACCGGCGCCTTGGAGGTGCTGGGCGACGACGGCGAGTTCGTCCCTTGCCTGCACAGCCTGGGGGCGCCGCTCGAGCCGGGGCAGGCCGACGTGCCGTGGCCCTGCGATGCAGAGAACAAGTACATCGTCCACTTCCCAGAGACGAGGGCGATCAGTTCCTACGGCTCGGGCTACGGCGGCAACGCCCTCCTCGGCAAGAAGTGCCTCGCCCTGCGCATCGCCTCGGTGATGGCCCGCGACGACGGCTGGCTGGCCGAGCACATGATGATCGTGAAGCTCACCTCCCCCGACGGCGAGACGCGCTATGTCTCGGGTGCGTTCCCGTCGGCCTGCGGCAAGACCAACCTGGCCATGCTCATCCCGACCCTCCCGGGATGGAAGGTGGAGACGATCGGCGACGACATCTGCTGGATGAAGTTCGGGGCCGACGGCCGCCTCTACGCCATCAACCCGGAGGCTGGGTTCTTCGGCGTGGCGCCGGGGACCAACATGAACACCAATCCCAACGCGATGCTGACGCTGGCCGCCAACGTCATCTTCACCAACACGGCCTACACCGACGACGGCGACGTGTGGTGGGAGAAGATGAGCGACCCGCCCGCCCACCTGACCGACTGGCGGGGCGCGGACTGGACGCCCGAGAAGGGCACGCCGGCCGCCCACCCGAACTCCCGCTTCACCGCCCCGGCCGCCCAGGACCCGGCCATCGCCCCCGAGTGGCAGGACCCGGCCGGCGTCCCGATCTCGGCCATCCTCTTGGGTGGCCGCCGCGCCTCGGTCGTCCCCCTCGTGCTGCAGTCCTTCGACTGGGCCCACGGCGTGTTCCTGGGCTCGATCATGGCCTCCGAGACGACCGCGGCGGCCGCCGGCGCCGTCGGCAACCTGCGGCGCGACCCCTTCGCCATGCTGCCGTTCTGCGGCTACAACATGGCCGACTACTTCGGGCACTGGCTGAAGATCGGCGCGTCGACCGACGCCGACCAGCTGCCCAAGATCTTCTATGTCAACTGGTTCCGCCAGGACGAGAACGGCCAGTTCCTCTGGCCCGGCTACGGCGAGAACTCCCGCGTCCTCGAGTGGGTCTTCGAGCGCTCGAGCGGCCGCGGCGAGGGGGTCGAGACCCCGGTCGGCTGGGTGCCCGCCCCCGGCGAGATCGACATCGAAGGCCTCGACGTGTCCAAGGAGGACATGGAGGAGCTGCTGGGGGTGGACGCCGCCGAGTGGCGCGCCGAGGTGCCCCTCATCCGCGAGCACTACGCGCAGTTCGGCGACCGCCTGCCCGGCGAGCTCCGCCAGGCGGTCGACGCCCTCGAGCGCCGGCTGGACTGAGGCGGTCCGTCAGCCGCGCGTCGCCGCGGCGGCCGACGCCAGCGCCGCCGCCCGGGCCTCCGCCCGCCGCGCACCCACCGGATCGCCCAGGCGGGCCAGGAGCTCGGCCCGCTTCCTCCAGGCGTAGGCGCTCGACTCCCGGAGGCTGAGCCGCTCGCTCAGCAGCGCCCGGGCCAGGTCGTGCCTCCCGGCCCGGATCGCCGCTTCGAGGAGCGTGCGCTCTACCACGTCCCGCTGGGCGTGGCTTCCGCCGCACGCTTGCACGAAGCCGCGGACAGACAGCAGCGATTCGAGCGCGCCGTCGAAGTCCGCGGTGGCGAAGCACACGAGACCGGCACACACCGCCCGACCGACCTCGGTCGCCCGTTGGCGGCCCGCCGCCGCCGGGTCCGCCGCCTCGACCGACCGCTCGAGCGCGGCGACCACCCGTCGCGCCTCGTCGAGATCTCCGGCCCCCACGTACGCCATCGTGGCGTGCAGGTCGTTGAACGGGTAGAAGCCCGGGACGAGCACCCGACGCCAGGCGTCCGCCAACGGGGACCAGCGCGCGCCGAGCGGCGTGCCGTCGAGCTCGAGCCGCCACAGCAGGGACGCCGAGTCGACCAGCTCGTAGGCCACGTCGCGCGCGCCCGGGGGATGCAGCACCTCGTCGTAGATGGCGAGCGCCCCGGTCGCGTCGTCCCCCTCGAGCGCCAACAGCGCGTAGTGCCACGAGTTGTGCACGCGAAGGAAGTTCTCCCCGCTCCAGTCCGGCCGGCGGTCGTCGAAGAACCCCAGCCCGTCTCGGACCTGGCCCTGCATCTCGTAGGTGTGCGCGACCGCATGCAGTCCCCAGACGTCCTCTGGGTGGGCCGCCAACGCCGCCAGCCCGGCGTCGGCCGCCCGCCCGTACTGGTTGCACTCCTCCAGCCCGAAGGCGTGCATGCCCAGGAGGAAGCCGAACGCCGGGTCGTCGGTGCTCCAGGCCGACAGGGACCGGCCGATCCGGTCGCGCAGGTTGGCCGCGTCGCCGGTCAGAAAGTCGATCTGGTGCCCGACGTAGAGGGCGAGGAGATCACGCGGGTACTCGACCGAGAGCCGGTCGAGGAGTGCCCCGCTGCCGCGCAGGTCGCCCGCCACCCAGCGCTCGACCACCGAGCGGTGGGCCCGCTCGCGCTCGACGAGGGGACGGTCGTCGCCGATCGAGCCGAGGACGGCGGCGGCCCGCGCGACGTCGGCCCCCTCGGTCGAGAGCAGGGCCAGGTAGGCGCTCAGCACCCGTCCCATGACGGAGCTCGGATCGCGGACGGCGGCCACCACCGCTTCGAGCACGTCGATCCGGAAGCGCACCAGGTGCTCGACGGCCCGGTCGTACGCGGCCACCGCCTCGGCCGAGCCGGTCATCTCCAACCCCTGCTGGTCGAGCACCCCGGGCACCCCTCGGCGTCGAGGCCGCTCAGGGCGCCTGGTGCTGGCGCGGCAGTGCCCGGGAGTGCGACGCCCGGCGACTGGTCACGTAGAAGAGGCCGCCGGCGCCGGCCGACGCGGCGATCACGACGTCGCCGGCCGGCAACGGGAACGAGACGACGACCGGCAGGAGCGCCGCCGCCACCCACACCAGCTGCTGGCGGGTGGCGAAGCGGGCGAACGCCCGCCCCTGCTCGGCCACCGGTACGTACCGCTGGGTGATCGCGTCGAACGAGGGCTGGCCCCAGGCGCCGCCGACGCCGATGGCGAGGGCCAGCAGAGCCTGGGCCGGTAACGCGCCCCAGGCGGCCGCGAGCGCCGCGATCGCGCCCACCAGCCAGAGCGCGGCGAGCAGCAGCTGGGGCTCGGAGAGGAACTGGCGCAGCCGCCGCACGAGGGAGAGCCCGAGCAGCGACCCCACCCCGCTCGCCGCCAGGGCGAAGCCATACCAGGGCAGGCCGGCGTGCGCCCGCCGCAGGCCGAAGGCGAGCAGGAAGACGAAGAAACCGGCGATGCCGCGGAGCAGCGAGTTGGCGGCCAGGCCGAGGAGTACCTCGGGGTCGGCCGCGGGCTGCAGCTGGGCCAGGTCGGAGTCTCCGCGTGACGTCCAGTCCGCGTCCTGCGCCGCCGGGGCGGCAGTGGCCCGCTCCTCTGCGCCTGCGTCAGCCAGCGCCGCGGCCGCTCGCCGAGCGGCGCGGATGGGCAGCCGGAAGCCGGCGATCGCCGCCGCCCCGAACACGAACGCATCGAAGATGAGCACGGCCGGCGCCCCGGCCAAGCGCAGCAGCGGCACGCCGGGGACCGAGGCGGCGAACCCGGCCAGGGTCCCGAGCAGGGTCAGCCTGGCGTTCAGCGCGGCATAGCCGGGCTGGACGCCGGCGCCGGCCGTGCCGCCGCCCGAGAGGTCGGAGTGGGCCCGCCACGAGCGCGGGGACGTCGTCGGTTCGGGGGCGCCCTCCCCGGGTGCCGCCTGGTCCGGCGGGAACGCGGCCGCCGGGGCCAGCGCCATCATCTCGGGGACGAGGGCCCCGCGGGTGACCAGGTACAGCTTCGACAGGACCAGCACGAGGAACGCCTCGGGGAAGAAGAGGAGGCTGTGGGTGTCCGACGCCATGATCGGACAGAGGACGGCCCGGCCGACGGCCGAGAACACGACCATCGCCTTGCGCGCCCGGCGGCTGCGGTCGATAACCCGGCCGAGGAGGGGCGACACCACGGCCAGCGGAGCCAGCGTGAGCAGCAGGTAGAGGAGCACCTTGCCCTTGGCCTGCTCCGTCGGGATGAAGAGGAACAGCGTCCCGGCGAGAGAGATCGTGACCAGCGTGTCGCCGGCCAGCATCAGGACCTGGACGAGCGCCAGACGGCCGAAGGGTTGGCGCTGGTCGAAGAGATCGCGCAGTGCCTGGCGGGCGAGGGCGCGGAACTGGTCCACCCGGTCGCCGACGGCCACGGCTCCAATGTAGGTGAGGCCGCCAAATGACCTCGCCCGGGCCCCCGTACCGCCACTGGGAGCGACGGGGTTTCCCGCCGGCTGAACCCCGGCGTCGAGCGCCGCCGGCCTCCGTCGACGCCCTGGGGGGCGCCGCTCCGCGGGGCGCAATCAGCGCAACAGTTGTGGAGGGTCCCCCACTTGGGGTTTCGGGTCAGGTAAACATCCGTTGCGCTACGACAGCGTTGGCGCCACCGTCCAGGGACCGGGGGGAAATGGAACATTCGATGCGGGAGCCCCGCACGTGGCATCCGTTCGCGGCCGCCGCACTGGCCGTCATCGCGCTGGGCACCACCGCTGCATTCTCGGTGGCCGGGTTCAGCGCCCAGATCGTGAACAACGCCAACTCCTTCTCCTCGGGGACGATGCAGCTGAAGGAGAGCAACGGCGCCATCAACTGCTACTCGACGGGGAGCGGCGCGGGTGGCTCGGTCGGCGCGGCCAACAGTGCCAACTGCGCGATCAACAAGCTGGTGGGCACGCTCGACCAGGTGCCGGGCGGCACGCCGCTGTCGACGAACGTGACCATGACCAACGTCGGCGGGGCCGGCGCCAGCCTCGAGAGCCTGGTCATGGGCGCCTGCTCCGCGGCCGCGGCGTCCGACGCCAACGGCTACGTGGGCAGCGACACCGCCGGGTTCTGCGGGAAGGTCGACTTCTCGATCGGCACCGCCACCAAGTGCATCTATCCCGCCAACGCGGCGGCGGCCTGCCCGGCCACCCCGACGAACTCGGGAACGCTCGGGGCGGTGGCCGGGACCACCTTCAACAACTCCTCGACGCCGCCCCTCGTCCTGCTGACGGCCGGCTCCTCGCAGGCCTACACCTTCACGGTCGTGCTCGATGCGTCCGCCACCAACGCCGATCAGGGCCTGGCGGCCAGCATGACCATGACCTGGAACCAGTCCTGACGGACTGGTCGTCGCAGCCGAGGCGCCCGGGCCGAACCCGCTGAACCATGCCGACACGAGGCCGGGGTGGGCGGGCGCGCCCAGGACGGACGGGCCGTTCGCCGATTGCGCTCGGTGTCGGAGCCTGCTCGGTCCTCGCCGTGGTCGGGGGCGGTGCGGCCTGGGGCGTCTTCTCGGCCCAAGACATCAACAACGCCAACGCCTTCTCGGCGGCGACGCTGCAGCTGAAGAGCGTCACCCCCGACTCGGTCAACTGCTACTCGACCGGCGCGGGCAGCGGCGGCAGCGTCACCGCCAACGTCACGCAGTGCCCCGGCGATGAGCTGCCGACCGGCCAGCTGGTCGTAGGGACCGGGGTGAACGCGTCCACCGCCCTCTCGTCGCCCGGGACCAGCACCGCCACCTCGCTCACCGCGTCGACGCTGGCTTGCGGCGTCGAGCAGGTGGCCGACGCCTCCGCCGCCGCCAATCCGGGCCTGCTCTATGCGGGCGTCACCTACGGCGCGTCGTTCACCTCCCCTGTGCACTCCTCGTTCACGTCGACCGGCGTCACCCTGGACGGCGTCGCCGGGTCCTTCCTCGGGACGACCGTCCAAGAGACCGATCCACTGGTCTTCACGCTCGTCGCCTGGGTCCGGACGAGCTCGGCTAACGGCGGCTCGATCATCGGCTTCTCCAGCAACCAGGCGGACAAGGGGACCAGCGTCGACCGCATGATCTGGGTGGACGACACCGGTCACGTCGTCTACGAGGTGCTGAAGAGCGGGACCGTCGAGGAGGTGACGAGCACCGGCGTGGTGAACGACGGGGCCTGGCACCTGGTGGTGGCGACCCTCTCGTCCTCGGGCATGGTCCTCTACGTCGACAACGAGGCGGCGGTGTCGAACACGACCGTCACGACGGCCAAGAACTACAGCGGCTACTGGCACCTCGGCTGGAGCGGCAACGCGGCGGTCGCGGACGCCTCGACCGACGCCACCCTGACGGGCTCCCTCGCCGACGCGGCAGTGCTCACGACCGCGCTCAGCGCGGCCTCGGTGAGCTCGCTCTACAACGCGACCTCGGCCGCCGCCTACGCCGCCGTCCTCCAGGCCGCCTTGCCCGCCGGGTACTGGCCGCTCAACGACACCGGCACCGTGCCGTACACGGGGACGATCCCCGCCTTGGGCGCGGGCGTGAGCATCTGCAGCCGCGTGCGCTTCGAGCTGCAGGTCACCGCGGGCCCGACCACCACCTGCATCTACCCGGCCAGCGCCGGCGCCTGCGCCGCCAAGCCGCCGACCGGCTCGCTCCTCTCGTCGTTCAGCTCGGCCGCCCTGCCGGTGCTGAGCGCCGTGCCGCCCAACTCCTTCGAGGTGATCATGGACCTGAACAACACCTCCGCTTCCGGAGTGCTCGGCCTCCACCTGCTGCCGGACCTGGCCATCACCTCGGCGCTCGGCTCGTGGTCGGCACAGTTGCAGTACCTCGCGGCGAGCGTCGAGCTGTGAGTGCTCGCGTTGCTGCGCGACCGGCGATGGCCGAGCGCGGCCGGTGGACGCCGGCCATGAGCCCGGACCCGCCGGTCGGCCCGACCCGGACCCGTCGGCGGCGGCCCGGCCTGCTCGGCCTGTTCGGCGTGCTGGTGGCCGCCTGCATCCTGGCCTCGTTCGGCTGGCGGCTGGCCGGCGGCTCTATCTACGCGATCCCGACCGCGTCCATGTGCCCGGATCTCTGCGTCGGGACCCTCGCCGTCGACTGGCCCGTGACCGGCACCGTCCACCGGGGCGAGGTGGTGACCTTCCACCCGCCCGACACCGGGACGCTCTACACCCACCGCGTGGTGGCGGTGCTACCCGGCGGTTCGTTCAAGACGGCCGGCGACGCGCGCCACACCGTCGATCCGTGGACGGTGGCGCCGGCCGACGTGCGCGGCCACGTCGTGTTGAGCGTGCGGGCGCTCGGGTGGCTCTGGCCCGCGCTCCCCTGGCTCGCCGCCGGCCTCGCCCTCATCCTGGTGCTGCGCCGCCCGATGACCGAGGCCACGCGCCGGGACTGGGACCGCCTCTTCCTCACGGCGCTCTTGGTCGTGCCGATCCTGGTGCTGCGACCGCTCGTCCGCGATGCGGTCGTGTCCTACGAGACATCGGGCGACCAGCAGGTCCACGTCGTCCTCGCCAACGCCGGGCTCCTGCCGACGCGCTTTACGGCGGGCGACGCCGCGCCGGTGGACATACCTTCCGGCCACCTCTTCTCGGCGCAGGCCGGGGCCACTCCGGCGGCGCCCCTCGTCGTTCGCCAGGTCGCCGCGCTCAGCTGGTGGGAGTGGGTGGTGCTGGTCTTGGTCGTCCTCTCGCCGATGCTCGGCTACGCAGCCCGCGCCCTGTGGCGCCGGGCGGGCGCCCACCCAAGGGGCTCGCTGGCACCGGCCGGCACGGGGTAGCCCGCCCCGCCCACCGCCCGAGGGCACGGCGATAACCTGCTGGGACGGTCCAACGGGGAGGAACGATGCCGGTCAGCGCGTACGTACTCATCCAGACCGACGTGGGCAAGTCGGCCGAGGTCACCCGCCAGGTGCGAGAGATCGATGGCGTCGTGTCCGCGGAGGACGTGACCGGCCCCTACGACGTCATCGCCTGCATAGAGGCGCGCTCGGTCGATCAGCTGGGCCGGCTCGTCGTGGGCCGCCTGCAGCGCATCGAGGGGATCACCCGCACCGTCACCTGCCCGGTCGTGAACCTCTAGGCGTTCGGAGTCCCGGCACCGTTCAGGCGAGCGCGCCGTCCTCGTGCAGCGAGCGGGCGACGGCGGCCGGGATGCCCCAGGTGTCGAGCACCGCGTCGGCGGCAGCGCCCACCACGTAGTCCCCCGGCGCGGCCGCACTCGGGGTTCGCCCGAAGCGCGGGACCGGCGCCGGCTGCACGACCCCGTCGAGCTCCACGTAGGTCTGCCGGTGCGACACGTGCTCGTGCGCCGGGGCCTCCGCCGGGCTAAGGACGGGGGTCACGCACGCGTCGACGTCGGCGAAGATCACGGTCCACTCCGCCCTCGTCTTGGCGGCGAACAGCCCGGCGAAGAGGGTCTTGGTCTCCTCCCAGTGGCGGCGGTCCATCTGCGCGGGCAGGTCGGCCGCCTCCAGACCGAGCCCGCGCACGAGTTCGGCGTAGAACTGCGGCTCGATGGCGCCCACCGCCATGTACCCGCCGTCGGCCGTCTCGTAGACCTCGTAGAACGGGGCACCGGTGTCGAGGGTGTTGACGCCCCGGCGGTCCTCCCACACGCCCATGTGCCGGAAGGAATAGAGCATGGTGAGCAGCGAGGCGGCGCCGTCGACCATCGCCGAGTCGACGACCTGCCCCTCTCCCGAGCGCGCCGCCTCGAAGAGCGCGCTCACCACGCCGAAGGCCAGCACCATCCCGCCGCCGCCGAAGTCGCCGACCAGGTTCATCGGCGGGACGGGCCGCTCGCTCGCTCGCCCGAGCGGCCACAGTGCGCCGGCCACCGCGATGTAGTTGATGTCGTGCCCGGCGGCGTTGGCCATCGGGCCCTCCTGACCCCAGCCGGTCATGCGCCCGTAGACGAGGCGCCGGTTGCGGGCCAGGCAGGGCTCGGGCCCGAGGCCCAGGCTCTCGGCCACGCCGGGGCGGAAGCCCTCCACCAGTGCGTCGGCCGAGGCCACGAGGTCGAGCACGAGCGCCGCTCCGCCCGGCCGCTTGAGGTCGACGCCGATCGAGGTCCGGCTGCGCAGAAGGAGGTCCCCGCCGGGGGTGCCGAGGCCGGCCGGCGCGTGCGGTCGGGTGATGCGGAGCACGTCGGCACCGGCGTCGGCCAGCAGCATGGAGGCGTAGGGGACCGGGCCGATGCCGCCCAGCTCCACGATCCGCACGCCCGAGAGCGGTCCAGCCATCGCTCGATGGTGCTGGGTCGCAGCAGGGTGGTCAAGCCCAGCGCTGTGCAAAGCTCGGAACTGGGTCAATTTCGCTTGTCACAGCCGACACCTACGTTTGGCGGAGCGAAAGCCGTCGGTCCCTCGGTAGGAGGGAGCGTGAAACTGCTCACCTGAGCTTCCGACGTAAAGCCCAAATGTACGTGGAGGGTTGAAATGACCCACTACCCAAGGCTCGCCGCGTGGCGGTAGACCGACGTGTCCGGGTGACCGCCCCGGGTCGCGTCAACCTGATCGGCGAGCACACCGACTACAACGGTGGTCTGGCGGCACCAATGGCCGTCGATCGCGCCGTCGAGGTGGTGTGGCGGCCGGCGGAGGGCCGTACCCTGCGCCTGCACAGCGACATCGACGACGGAACGGTCGAGCTGCCGGCTGGCCCAACCGCGGGCGCCGAGCTCGGCGGGCCGCGTTGGGCGCGCCTCGCCTGCGCGGTGGTCGCCGAGGTCGGCCGGCCGGCGGGGGGCACGATGGAGGTCACGAGCACGCTCCCGGCCGGGGTCGGGCTCTCTTCGAGCGCGGCCTTCTGCGTCGCCGTCGCATTGGCGCTCGGTTCCGCACCCGAGCCCTGGTCGATGGCCGAGCTCTGCGCACGAGCCGAGTCCGCCGCGGGCACTCCGGTCGGTCTGATGGACCCGCTCGTCTCCATGGCCGGGCGGGCCGGACATCTCCTGCGCATCGACTTCGCGACCCGGACCCAGCGCGCCGTGCCGGTGCCGGACGACGCGGAGGTGGCCGTCGTCGACACCCGGGTGGTGCGGGACCTCGAGACCACCCCCTACGCCGACCGGCGCAGAGAGTGCGAGGCGGCGGCGGCGCTGGTCGGCCGGTCGCTCGGCCTGGCCGACGCCGGCGCCGTGGCGCGGATCGCCGACCCGACCCTGCGGGCGCGGGCGCGCCACGTGGTCTCGGAGTGCCGGCGGGTCGACGAGTTCCTCGCCGCGCTGGTGGCGGGAGACCTCGGCGCCGCCGGCCGGCGCATGCTCGAGAGCCACGGCAGCCTGGCCGGCGACTTCGCGGCCTCCACCCCGGCCATCGACGCGCTGGTCGAGGGCTTGACGGCGCTGGACGGCGTCTACGGCGCCCGCCTGTGCGGCGGTGGCTTCGGCGGGAACGTGGTGGTTCTCTGCCGGCCCGGCAGCCTGTCGGGCACCCAATGGTCGGCCCGGGCCCAGGTGCTGCGGGCTTCGAACGGCGCAACTCGCACCGAGCTCGAAGAGGACCGCCGCTAGGTCGTCGAGGAAGCGTCCGCCTGGGCGGCGGCCGCCTCCTGGGAGACCCGCACCAGTTCGTCGAGCACCGACAGCGCACGACCTTCGTCGATCGAGGCCTCGGCCAGCGCCACGCCCGTGGCCATCTCGGCCGCCGCGCCGCTCACGACGAGTGCGGCCGCGGCGTTGAGCACGCCGATGTCGCGCCGGGCGCTGCGCTCGCCCTGCAACACGCGACGGATCACCGCCGCGTTGAACCCGGCGTCGCCGCCGCGCACGTCCTCCAGGTCGGCCGACGGCAGTCCGACCTCGGC
>Ga0209415_10008000_pt1 | contig 18359 bp, 19 predicted proteins | sample PeaSoiSIISIP2007_FD_187696 | JGI IMG/M metagenome (GOLD analysis project Ga0209415, IMG submission 187696) | Peat soil microbial communities from Weissenstadt, Germany - SII-SIP-2007 (SPAdes) (version 2) | ecosystem: Environmental > Terrestrial > Soil > Wetlands > Peat | place: Germany...
GGTGATTGCGAACGGCAGCGCGAGCCCGCCGTTGTAGTCGGTGTGCTCGCCGATCAGGTTGACGCGGCCGGGCGCGAACGCGGCGCTCCGCTCACGCGGCACGGGCGATCGCCTCGCGCAGCGTGGCGGCGGATTCCTCGGGCAGCATGTCGGAGATGAACGTGCCCGCGCCCTGCTCGGATCCCGCGAGGTACTTGAGCTTCTCCGCGGTGCGCAGCGGCGGGTAGAACTCGACGTGCACGTGCCCGGCCGCCGCGGACTCGGGCGCCGACCCCACGGTGGGGGCCTGGTGCACGGCCATCACGTAGGGGAAGGGCCGCCCGAAGAGCGCGTCGTAGCCGCGCACCACGCTCTGCAGCGCCTCGGCGAGCAGGCGAAGCTCCCGCGCCTCGCAGGCGAGCAGGCTGGGCCGGTGCTCGCGCAGGCAGACGTGCACTTCATAGCCCCAGCGCGCCGCGTATGGCACGTAGGCGACGATCGACTCGTTCTCGTAGATCACGCGTCGTTCCTGGGCGAGCTCGTCGCGCAGCAGCACGCAGGCGGCGCAGCCGCCGAGACGCGCGTCGGCGGCGAGCTCGAGCGCGGGCACCGGCGGCAGGAACGGATAGCCGTAGATCTGGCCGTGCGGGTGGTGGAGCGTCACGCCCACCTCGACGCCGCGGTTTTCGAAGATGAACACGTAGTCGACGTCCTCGCGCGCGCCGAGCTCGAGGTAGCGCTGGCGCCAGACCCACGTCAGCGCCTCGACGCGCTCCGCCGCGAGCGTGCCCAGCGACGCGTCGTGATCGTCGCTGTAGACGACCACCTCGGCGGCTCCGCGCGGCGCCCGGAACGCGGGGAAGCGGTTGTCGAAGACGGCGATCTCGAAGGCCGCGAAGGGGATCTCGGTGGGCGGCCCGCCGGGCCGCGTGGGGCACAGCGGGCAGTGGTCGCGCGCCGGCAGGAACGTGCGCTCCTGCCTGTGGATCGCGTAGTCGACATGCTCGCCGCGCAGCTCGTTGAAGCGCAGTTCGCTCACTCGGGGTCCTGCGTCACGCGCGCGTAGAGGATCAGCGCGCGGTCGTCGTCTTTGCGGTGGCGGGCGATCGCGAGAACCCCGAAGCGCTCCGCGGGCGGGTCTCCGCTGGCCGCACCGCCCGCGCCGAGGGCGCCCGCGGCGTCCTCGCCGGTGCTCGCGCCGCCTGCGCGCGGACGACGCGGCGGCTGCTCGGCTGATCTCCGGGCCATCCGCCGAGGGTATACCCGCCCGCGTGGACGCTCACGGGCGGGCTCCGCCCGGCGGGCGTCTGCTGCGCCCGCGCCCGAGGCCGCTGCGGGTTTCTTCTGAATCTGTGTGCGGTGTTTCCGCGGAGATGACGGTTGACTGCGGTCCCCACACGCGAGAAGGTAGTGTCCGTTGTCGCAAAGCAGCGAGGGCACCTGCAAACCAGGCTGACAGGAGGACCGATGGCAGACACCGACCAGTCCAACGAAGCGGTTGAGCGGCTCGACTACTACGACCAGAAGGAAGATCGCCCCGGCTTCGACCGCCGCGCGTTCCTGCGCCGCACGGCGCTCACCGGCGTGGCTGCCGGCTCGGTCAGCACCCTGCTGGCGGCCTGCGGCAGCAGCGCCTCGACGGGCGGCAGCTCGGCGAGCGTCTTCGGCTCGCACCCCGAATACAAATTCACGTTCGTCAACCACGTGACCACGAACCCGTTCTTCGTGCCGACGCAGTACGGCATCCAGGACGCCTGCAAACTGCTCGGCTGCAGCTACAGCTGGACGGGCTCGGAAACCAGCAACGTCAGCCAGATGGTCAACGCCGTCAACAGCGCCGTCGCTGCCAAAGTGGACGGCATCGCGGTCTCGCTGATCGACCCGACGGCGTTCAACGCGCCGGTGCAGTCGGCGCTGAACGCCGGCATCCCTGTCGTCGCCTACAACGCGGACGCGGTCGGCAACCCGCGGCTGGCCTACATCGGCCAGGATCTGTTCGTCTCGGGCGAAAAGATGGGCGAACACATCGCGGCCCTGGTGCCCTCGGGCGAAGTGGCGCTGTTCATCGCCACGCCCGGCTCGCTGAACATCCAGCCGCGCATCAACGGCGCGCTCGTGGCGTTGAAAAAATTCCCGGCGATCACGACGCGCACGATTGCCACGGGCGCCGCCGTCCCGGCGGAGCTCACGGTGATCGAATCGTACCTGGCCGGTCACCCCAACACGAAGGGCATGTTCGCGGTGGACGCCGGCTCGACGCAGGGCGTCGCGCAGACGATCCAGAAGCACGGCGCCGCGGGGACGATCAAGGGCGGCGGCTATGACCTGCTGGAAATCACCGAGCAGCTGCTCGCGTCGGGGCAGATCCAGTTCACGATCGATCAGCAGCCCTACCTGCAGGGCTTCTTCCCGGTCATGGAGATGTTCCTCTACCAGGTCTCCAAGAAGCTCAGCGGCCTCGCCGACGTCGACACCGGCCTGAAGTTCCTGACCAAGGAAACCGTCGTTCCGTACAACAGCACGAAGAGCCGCTTCGAGGGAACCTCCTCGGCGGTCGGAGTCTCCTAGGCTCCGCTGTGGCGGTCGCGTCGGGCAGCAACGCTTCCGCAGAAGCTCCCTCCGGGGGTCCGGCCAGCACGGGCCGGACCCTCGGTCAGGAGGCCTCCAGCCTGCTGCGCCGCTTCCTGACGCTGCGCGAGGGCAGCATCATCATCGTCACGATCGTGACGACGGTGTACTTCATGGTCAACGCGAACGGCTTCGCGACGAGCGCCAACTTCAAGACGCTGCTGCCGTACTTCGCGCCGATCGCGATCCTCGGCGCGGGCGAGGTGTTCGTGATGATCAACGGCGAGATCGACCTGTCGATCGGCGCCGTCTACCTGATCACGCCGTTCTTCTTCTACAAGCTCGCCAGCAACGGCGTGCCGCTCGTCCCGGCGGTCATCGTGTCGCTGATCGGCAGCGGCCTGATCGGCTTCGTCAACGGCTTCTTCATCGCCGTCGTGGGCATCTCCTCGTTCGTGGCCACGTTCGGGATGCTGTTCACGCTCGACGGGCTGACGCTGGTGATCTCGCACACCGCGCCCGTGTCGACGCCGGGCACCTCCGCGATCCACGTCAACACGTTCGCGCAGGTGTTCGGCGGCGGCATCTACTCGGAGCTGATCTGGGCGCTCGCGATCGTCGTGATCCTGCAGCTCGTGCTGACGTTCACGCGCTGGGGCATCTACACGGTCGCGGTCGGCGGCAACCGCCTCGGCTCCGCCGAGGCCGGCGTGCGCGTGCGGCTGGTGCTGATCCGCAACTTCATCATGTGCGCCACCCTCGCGGGGTTCGTCGGGGTGCTCGAGGCGGTGCGCACCGTGACCGCGACGCCCGACCCGTCGGGCTCCAACGAAATCCTCTTCCAGGGCATCGCCGCGGCGGTGATCGGCGGCACGCTGCTGCGCGGCGGGTCGGGGACGGTCGTAGGCGCGCTGATCGGCGCGCTGTTCCTGGGAGTGCTGCACGACGGCCTGATCATCAAGGGCGTCAGCGCCGACTACCTCGACCTGTACCTGGGTCTTGCGATCATCCTCGTGATGTCGATCAACGTCTTCGTGCAACGCGTGCGTACGGGGTCGGGCGTTGGCTGAGCAGCCACCTCCCGAGGACGCGCTCCCGCCCGGCGAGGTGCTCCTGCCGGCCGAGATGGTCGCTGGCGAGGAGGCGCTCGCCTCCCGCGGCGCGCCCGCCCCACGCGCGGCCTCCGGCGGGGCGCGCGGCGAGGAGGTGCTCCGCGTCGAGCACATCGCCAAGAGCTTCGGAGCGACCACTGCCCTGCGCGATCTCAGCCTGACGCTCCGCAAGGGCGAGGTGCTCGGCCTGCTCGGCGACAACGGCTCGGGCAAGTCGACGCTGATCAAGATCATCTGCGGCTTCCAGAAGCAGGACAGCGGCCAGATGTTCCTGCACGGCGAGCCCTACGAACCGAAAAGCGTCGACGATGCGCGCGCCCACGGCATCGACACCGTCTACCAGGACCTCGCGCTGGTCGACGAGCTGTCCGTCTACCACAACATGTTCCTGCGCCGCGAGCGCGTCCACGCGCCGATCCCCTTCCTCTCGAACGCGATCATGAGCCGCGAGGCGCGCAAGGCGCTCGACGGCATCGGCATCAACATCCCGCGCCTCGACGTGCCGGTGGCGCGCCTCTCCGGCGGTCAGCGCCAGGCGATCGCTGTCGCGCGCACCGTCTACGGCGAGGCCAACATCCTGCTGCTCGACGAGCCGCTCGCCGCGATGGGCGCGAAAGAGGGCGGGATGATCCTCGAGCTGATCGAGCGCCTCAAGCAGGAGGGCAACGTCTCGATCCTCATGGTGCTGCACAACTACGTGCACGTGCTCGCGACCTGCGACCGCGTCAACCTCATCCAGGACGGCACGATCGCGCTCGACAAGCCGACGGCCGAGACCTCCGTCGAGGAGCTGACAGAGATCGTCGTCGAGGAGTACCGCCGCGCGCGCGAGGCCGCGATCGCGGCGGACGCTGCCGCACACGCTGCCGGGCCGAGCGCTTCGCGGTGACGGGCGGCGCATACGCGCTCGGTGTGGACTTCGGCACGGAGTCCGGCCGCGCGTTGCTGCTCGACCTGCGCAGCGGCGCCGAGGTCGCGGTCAGCGAGGTCGCCTACGCGCACGGCGTGATCGACCGCGAGCTGCCGGAGAGCGGTGAGCAGCTACCGCCCGACTGGGCGCTGCAGCACTCCGACGACTGGCTCGCCGTGCTCGACGTCGCGATCCCGGCGGTGCTCGAGCAGGCGCCCTCGGCGCGCGAGGGGGTCATCGGGCTCGGCGTGGACTTCACCTCGTGCACCGTGCTGCCGGTGACCGCTGAGGGGCTGCCGCTGTTCAAGCAGGAGAGCTGGCGTTCGCGGCGCCACGCGTGGCCGAAGCTCTGGAAGCACCACGCGGCGCAGCCGATCGCGGACCGCCTCAACGAGGTCGCGGCGGCACGCGGCGAGACGTTTCTCGAGCGCTACGGGGGGCGCGTGTCCTCGGAGTGGTACTTCCCCAAGCTGATCGAGCTGTGGCTGGAGGATCGCGAGGTCTACGACGCCTGCCACGGCTTCATCGAGGCGACCGACTGGATCGTGTGGTACCTGACGGGCAGCGAGCGCCGCCAGAGCTGCACGGCTGGCTACAAGGCGATGTGGTCGCAGGAGGAAGGGCTGCCGTCCGCCGCCTTCTTCGAGGCCGCCTACCCCGGGTTCCACCAGCCGGCGGCGAAGCTCGGGACCGCCTTCGCGCCGCTCGGCACGCGTGCCGGCACGCTGCGGCCGCAGCTGGCAGCGCGCTTCGGCCTGCCCGAGTCGGTCGCGGTCGCGGTCGGCAACGTCGACTCGTTCGTGTCGGTCGCGGGTGCCGGCGTGCAGTCGCCGGGGACCTTCGTGATGGTGGTGGGAACATCGATCTGCGACCTCGTGATCGACCCGGCCGAGGTGCGGCTGCCGGGGATCACGGGCGTCGTGCGCGATGGCATCCTCCCCGGCCTCTACGGCTATGAGGCCGGGCAGGCCGCGGTCGGCGACATGCTCGCGTGGTTCCTGCACACGCTCGCGCCGCCCGGCGCGGAATACGCGGCGCTCGAACGGGCGGCGGCCGCGATCGGCCCCGGGGCGAGCGGGCTGGTGGCGCTCGACTGGTGGAACGGCAACCGCACGATCCTCGCCGACGCCGACCTCAGCGGTGCGCTCTTCGGGCTAACGCTGCAGACCACGCGCGAGCAGGTCTACCGCGCGCTGCTCGAGTCGATCGCGTTCGGCAACCGGCGGATCATCGAGAACTTCCAGGAGCACGGGCTGGCGCTGAGCGAGATCGTCGCCTGCGGCGGGATCGCCGAGAAGAGCCCGTTGATGATGCAGCTGCTCGCCGACACCAGCGGCCTGCGCGTAGACGTCCCAGACTCGATTCAGATCCCAGCACGGGGCGCGGCGCTGTTCGGCGCGGTGGCCGGCGGCGTCTACGCCGACATCGGCAGCGCGATCGCCGCGACCCGACCGCGGATCGCGAGCAGCTACGTGCCGGACGCGGACGCGCAGGCGATCTACGATCGGGTCTACGCGGTCTACCGCAGCCTGTACGAGCGGATGGGACGCTCGGACGCCGGGCTGCTCCACGAGCTGAAGCGCATCTACACCGAAAGGAGAGCGTCGTGAAACCCCGGATCGGACTGCTCGGGATCATGCAAGAGCTCTACGACGCGATGCTCCCGGGCATCACCGAGCATCAGGCGGAGTACGCGCGCGCCGTCGCGGCGCGACTTGGGAACGTCGCCGAGGTCGACTTCATCCGCCCGGCGCGCAATCGCGACGACGTCGAGGAGATCGTGCGCGAGTACGACGCGCGGGGGCTCGACGGGATCGCGATCGTGATGCTCACGTACGGCCCGGCGATGCGCACGGTGCGGGCGCTGGCGCAGACGCCGCTGCCGCTGATGCTCGCGAACATCCAGCCCGAGCGCGCCGTGACCGCCGCCTGGGACATGGCCGACCTGACCTACAACCAGGGCATCCACGGCGCCCAGGACCAGGCGAACGCGCTCGTGCGCTCGGGGATCCCGTTCTCGGTGATCACGGGTGAGTGGGACTCGGAGGAGTTCGTGCGGGAGTTCGGCGACTGGGCGCACGCCGCGGCGACCGTGACGGCGCTGCGCTCCACGCGGATCGCGCTGTTCGGCTATCCGATGAACGGCATGGGCGACATCCTCTACGACCCCCCGGCGCTCCTGCGGCGGCTCGGCCCGCTAGTCGTCGCCGAGGACCTCGGCGCGCTCTACGCACGCATGCAGGGCGTCGGCGAGGATCGGATCGAGGCGCTGATCTCACGGCACGGCGAGCTGTTCGAGATCGACCCCGCGCTGCCGCACGCTGCGCATGCCTACGCGGCGCGCTACGAGGTCGCGCTACGCGACCTGCTGCAGGAGAAGGGCTACCGCGCGTTCTCGGCGCACTTCGACTCGGTCGGCGGCGATGGCCGCTTCGAGCAGCTGCCGCTGCTCGCCGCCTCGAACCTGATGGCCGACGGCTACGGCTACGCGGCGGAGGGCGACACCAACACCGCAACGCTGATGTGCGCAGCGCAGACCCTGATCGGCGACGCCAACTTCAGCGAGCTCTACGCGATGGACTTCGAGCTGGGCTCGGTGCTCGTCAGCCACATGGGCGAGGGCAACTGGAAGGTCGCGCGACGCGATCGCCCGGTGCGGCTGATCGACCGCGAGCTCGGCATCGGCGGGCTGGGCAACCCGCCGACCACCGTGTTCTCGGCGCAGCCGGGACCCGCGACGACCGCCGCGCTCGTGCCGCTCGAGGGCGAGGCCTACCGGCTACTCGTGGGGCACGGCGAGGTCCTTGACACCCCAGAGCTGCCGAACGTCGAGATGCCCTATTTCCATTTCCGGCCGAACGCCGGCGTCAAGGACTTCATGGACGGCTGGCTGAGCCTTGGCGGACCGCACCACTTCGTCACCAATCTCGGCACCCACGCCGGGCGCTGGCGGCGGCTGGCGGAGCTGCTCGACGTCGAGCTCGAGGAGCTCTGATGCGCGAGGCCGTGCTCGCGGCGAACCTCGCGCTGCCGGCGCACGGGCTCGTGACGCTCACGTGGGGCAACGTCAGCGGCATCGACCGCGAGCGCGGGCTGGTCGCGATCAAGCCGAGCGGCGTGGCGTACGAGTCGATGACGCTCGCGGACATCGTGCTCGTGGATCTCGAGGGCAACGTCGTCGAGGGCGAGCGGCGGCCGTCCACCGACACGCCGACGCACCTCGAGCTGTATCGCGCCTACGGCTGGATCGGCGGCATCGTGCACACGCACTCGACGTGGGCGACGGCCTGGGCGCAGGCCGAGCGCGAGATCCCACTGCTGGGCACCACCCACGCCGACCTCAGCGACCACGCGATCCCGCTGACGCGGCCGCTGACCGACGCAGAGGTAGCGGAGGAGTACGAGCGGGCGACCGGTCGGGTGCTCGTGGCGGCGACCGGCGAGCACGACTGCTGCGCGCTGGTTCGCGGCCACGGCCCCTTTGCCTGGGGCGCCTCGCCGGCTGCCGCGGTCGAGGCCGCGGTGACGCTCGAGCAGGTGGCGCGCATGGCGCTGCTGACGACGCTGCTCGCCCCCGATGCGGGCCCGCTCGCCGATGCGATCCGGCGCAAGCACTTCGAGCGCAAGCACGGGCCGCACGCGTACTACGGGCAGTGATCTTCGTCGAGCAGGGCGCGCTCGAGCGGCTCGTGGCGTACGTGCCGCGGCCGGCGCTGGTGGTGATGGACGCCAACACCGAGGCGGTCGCCGGCGCACGCCTGGCGCGCGAGCTCGACGCCGACGTGCTGCGCCTCCCGGCAGACCTGCACGCGACCGAGGCCGCGGCGGCGCGGGTGCGCGCGCAGCTGCGCGACGGGCTCGTCGCGGTTGGCTCGGGGACGCTCACGGACATCGTCCGCTACGCCGCGCACAGCGCGGGCTGCGACTTCGTCAGCGTCCCGACCGCGGCGTCGATGGACGGATATGCCTCCAGCGTCGCGGCGCTCGAGCGCGACGGCGTCAAGCTGACGCTGCCGGCGCGCGCGCCGGTGGCGATCTTCGCCGACCCGCGGATCGCGGCGGCGGCGCCGGTGCAGCTGACGCGGGCCGGCGTCGGCGATCTGCTCGCGAAGACGACCGCCCGGGTCGACTGGCTCGCGGCGCACCTGCTCTACGGCGAGGAGTGGCGCGCGCTACAGCCGCCGCCCGAGCTCGACGTCGATGCGCTGCTAGCCGGCGACGTGGACGCCGTCGCGGTGCTGCTGCGCGCGCTGATCGAGTCGGGCCTGGCGATGGCGGCGGTCGGCAGCTCGCGCCCGGCGAGCGGCTGCGAGCACCATGCATCGCACCTGTGGGACCTGCTCGCCGGCCGCGGCGCGCGGCCGCGAGCGCTGCACGGGCTGCAGGTCGGCTACGCGACGGGGTTCGCGATGCGCCTGCAGCGGTTCGCGTTCGGCGGCGACGTGGCGCTGCCGCGGCGCCCGACGCCGGTGGCCGAGCCGCTCGACGCCGCCGCGCGGGCATGGCTCGGCGAGCCGCCGCCGGATGTCCTGGAGGCGGTCGCCGAGAAGCAGCGCCTGACCGCCGCGGTGCCCGCCTCGTGGCCCGACGAGGAGGCGCGGTGGGCGGCGCTGCGCGCACGCCTGGAGCCGTCGCTACAAGCGTTCGAGAGGGTCGGCGAAGCGCTGCGGCGCGCGGGCATCCCGGATCGGCAGCCGGGCTACCTCGGCATCGACGCGGCGATGCTGCGCGCCGGGCTGCGCTACGGCGGCCGGTTGCGCGCGCGCTACACGGTGGTCGACTTCCTCGAGGGGCAGGGCGTGATCGAGGACGCGCTCGACGCCGCTCTGTAGCCGCTACCAGCGCCCGTGGACGTGCTCGCGGATGAGGCGGTCGTAGACCTCTGCGACGCCCTCGAGCTGGTCGTGGCGCAACGGCGCGAGCGCGGCCGCGGCGGCGTTCTGGCGCACCTGGTCGGGGTTGCGCGCGCCCGGGATCACGGTGCTGACCCCCGGCTGGTCGATCACCCAGCGCAGCGCGAACTGCGACAGCGTGACGCCCGGGTCGAGCAGTTGCTGGAGCTCCCGCGCCGCGAGGAGGCCGACCTCGTAAGGCACGCCGGCGAACGTCTCGCCGACGTCGAACGCCTCGCCGTGGCGGTTGTAGCTGCGGTGGTCCTCGGGCGCGAAGGTGGTGTGCTCGTCGTAGCGTCCCGAGAGCAGGCCGGAGGCGAGCGGCACGCGCGCGATGATCCCGACGCCCGCTTCGCGCGCCGCGGGCAGCACCTGTTGCAGCGGCTTGTGGCGAAAGCAGTTGAGGATGATCTGAACGCTCGCCACGCCGGGCCGAGCGATCGCGCGCAGCGCCTGGGCGCAGGTCTCGACGGACACGCCGTAGGCGCGGATGTGGCCGTCCCCGACGAGGTCGTCGAGCGCTGCGAAGACGGCGTCGTCCTCGTAGACCTCATCGGGCGGACAGTGCAGTTGCACGAGGTCGATCGGATCGACCCGGAGGTTCGCGCGCGAGCGCGCGTTCCAGGCGGCGAACGCGTCGCGGTTGTAGTTCTCCGGCAGTTGCTCGACGCGCCGGCCCATCTTCGTGGCGATGAGGAGCTCCGGGTGGCGCGCGTGCAGCTCGCCGCAGAACTGCTCGCTGCGGCCGTCGCCGTAGACATCGGCCGTGTCGAAGAAGGTGATGCCCTCGGCGACGGCCGCGTCGAGCACGACGTGGGCAGCCTGCGGCGTGACCGCGCCCCAATCCGCGCCGAGCTGCCAGGTGCCGAGGCCGACCACGCTGACGCTGCGTGCGAGTCGCTCGATGCGGCGCTGCTCCATCGCCGCGCATGCTCGCAGGTCCGGCCGCGAGGCGCTCTAGGCGAGCAGCGCGTGCAGCTCGGCCGGGCGCTCGACGAGCCAGTCGGCGTCGTGCAGCTCCTCGCGGTCGCCGATTCCCCAGGTGACGCCGATCACGCGCAGGCCGCACGCGCGCGCGGCATCGACGTCGTAGTAGCGGTCGCCCACGACGACGGGATCGCGCGCGCCGAGCGCCCGTCGGGCGCGCTCGACGGTCAGCGACTTCGGCTCCGCGAGCTCGGGCGCGCTGATGACGGCGAACTCGATCCCGAAATGCTCGAGCAGCGGGGCGACGAACTCCAGCACCTTCGAGGTGGCGAGCGCACGCGGCAGCGTCAGTCCGCGCAGCAGCTCGGGCATCCCCTCGATGAGCCGCGTCTGCTCGAGGTACACGCTGCGGTAGATGTCGTGATAGCTCGCCACGCACGCGGCCACGGCCTCGGAGTCCTCGGCGGCGCCGGTGAGCTCGGCGAACGCGCTGGGCGCCGTCGGGCCGATGTAGCGCTTGACCTCGGCGCTGGTGCGCTGCGCGTAGCCGTGGGCGAGGAGCGCGCCGTTGATCGCCGTCTCGACCGGCGGGAGCGAGTCGATGATGACGCCGTCGAAGTCGAAGATGGCGGCGTCCGCGGGCGGTGTCAGCGGCATGCGCGCAGCGCGGGGTAGAGGGCACGGAAGCGCTCGCGCGCGGCGCGGTAGGGCGCGATCCACTCGGGCACCGGCTCGATCAGCTCGCCCGGGCGCACGGTCGCGGCGACGGCGGCGGGGACGTCCGGCCAGACGCCGCCGGCGACGCCGCCGAGCAGCGCGGCGCCGAAGGCGGCCGCGTCCTCGACCGCCACGCGCTGCAGCGGCAGCTCGAGCACCGAGGCGACGATCCGCAGCCACTCGGCGCTGCGCGCGCCGCCGCCGGAGACGCGCCCGAGCTGCGGTCGCCCGCCGAGCTCGCAGATCAGATCGAGCGAGTCGCGCAGGCCGAAGGCGACGCCCTCCAGCAGCGCGCGCACGAGCGCGCCGCGGTCGTGGCGCAGGCTCAGGCCGGTGTAGGCGCCGCGCGCGTCGGGGTCTGCGTGCGGCGTGCGCTCGCCGGCGAGATAGGGAAGGAACAGCAGCCCCTCGCTTCCCGGCGGCCAGGCGCTCGCCTCGGCGCCGAGCACGTCGTAGTCGACGTTGAGAATCGACTGCAGCCAGTGCAGCGAGCCGGCCGCCGAGAGCATCACGCCCATCGCATGCCAGGTGCCGGGAACCGCGTGGCAGAAGGCGTGCACGCGCGCCTGCGGGTCGGCGGCGAAGTGCTCGAGCGCGGCGAACACGACGCCCGAGGTCCCGAGCACGACCGAGACCGGACCCGGGCGATCGACGCCGACGCCGAGCGCGCCCGCGGCCTGGTCGCCGGCGCCCGCGGCGACCGGCACGCCGTCGTCGGTCGCGCCGCTCACCTGCGGGCTCTCGAGCACGCGCGGCAGCCACGCCTCCTGCAGCGCGAGCGCATCTATCATCTCCGCGCTCCAGCGCCGCTGGGCGACGTCCAGCAGCAGCGTCCCGGACGCGTCGGCGACGTCGGTGGCGTGCTCGCCACAGAGGCGCAGGCGCACGTAGTCCTTCGGCAGCGCGATGCGCGCGATGCGCGCGTACACCTCTGGCTCGTTGTGCCGCAGCCAGAGCAGCTTCGGCGCGGTGAAGCCCGGGAGCGCGCGGTTGCCCGTCAGCGCGATCAGCCGCTGGAGACCGAGCGCGGCCTCGATCTCGCGGCACTCGGCGGCGGTGCGCTGGTCGTTCCAGAGGATCGCCGGCCGTAGCACGCGGTCCTCGGAATCGAGAGCCACGAGGCCGTGCATCTGTCCCGAGAGCCCGATGCCCTGCGGCGGTCCGGCGGCCGCACGCAGCCGCGCGAGCACCGCCTCTGCCGCCCTCCACCAATCCTGCGGATCCTGCTCAGCCCAGCCGGGGCGGGGTGTCGAGAGCGGATAGCCGGCCTCCGCGGCCGCCAGCACGCCGCCGTCGGCGTCGAGCGCAAGCCCCTTGACGCCGCTGGTCCCGACATCCAGCCCGAATACGCTCACCCCCGGTGCCTGGCGTGTGGGCGCCACTCACGCGCCCAGGGCGGCGTAGACGAGCTCGTAGGCGGCCACGGCGTCCTTGCGAGCCTGCGCCTCGGCGAGCGCCGCATCGTCGATCCGCGCGGCGATCGAGTCGATGAAGTTCCACTGGATCACCGAGCGCCTGACCGCGCCGATCTGATCCTCGGTGTAGGGGTAGAGGTCGAGCCCGAGGCGCTCGCCGTTCTCGCCGTAGCCGCAGCGGCGCAGCTCGAGCGCCAGCTCGATGGTCTCCATGAACGCGGTCGCGCCGAGCATGTTGTCGTCGTCGAACGTTCCCCAGCCGGAGTTACCGTGCTGGTGGCCGAGCAGTCCCTCGGAGTGGAGCAGCGCGGCGTACTCCGGCAGGTGCTCGTCGTTCATCAACAGGTGCTGCCAGTCCATGTTGATCTGGACGTTGTCGAGCCCCTCGGCGCGCAGCTTGTTGGCGACGTAGATCGTCATCCCCATGTTGCGCATCAGGATCTTCATCGCCGGCTCGGAGTTCTTGTGCTCGAGGAACAGCTTGACGCCGTGGCGCTTGCAGATCGCGGCGGCCTCTCCGATGCCCTCGATCAGCCAGTGCCACGAGTCCACGTAGGGCGTCTGGAACGGGTAGTTGTAGCCCTCGATGCCGGGCCAGATGATCATGTTCGCGCCGAGCGATCCGGCGAACTCCGCGCCCTCGCGCACGATCCGCCGCGCCTCAGCGCGGACGTGCTGGTCGGGGTTGACGAGGCCTCCGCGCCCGAAGCGCGCGTCGAGGTGCAGTCCGCCCGCGACGCAGTAGACGTCGTGGTCGCCGAGCGCCGCCTGGACGTCGCTGATGTTCTCGTGCGAGAGCTCCTGCGGGTAGTGGAACTCGTAGCCGTCGATCAGGTCGCCGAGCCCCTCGACCGCGCGGTGCACCTTCTCCGCCACCGGTTCGGCGTCATAGGTGTGCGCCGGCTGGTAGCCGCCGGGAACGAAGCGCGTGATCATCGGGCCGAACGCCCAAATGCCAAGACTCGTCTTCATCGTCCTACCTCCGTCGGTTCGTTGGCTTCGGCGCTCGTGTAGATCGCGGCGATCGCGCGCGCCTGCGCGACCGCGTCCTCGCGTCCGTAGCGCGGCGGGCGCTCGCCGGCGATGGCCGCGGCGAAGTCCTCGAGCTCGCACGTGTAGGGGTTGCGCGGCTGAACCTCGCAGCGCTCAACCGAGCCGTCGGCGCGGCGCAGCTCGATCGCGGGGCTCCGCGCATGCCATGGATCGTCGAGCCAGAGCACGCCGCGCGTGCCCGTCACCTCGAGCTCGTCGCGCGCCGCCAGATCGAGGCCGCAGTCGATGCTCGCGAGCACATCGCCGGTGAAGCGCAGGAGTGCGGTGAGGCGCACGTCGACGCCGTCCCCGCCCCGCACCTGCTGGGCGCTGACGGCAAGCGGCTCGCCGGCGAGCATTCGCGCGGCGCTGAGGCAGTAGCAGCCGACGTCCATCAGCGCGCCGCCCTCGAGCGCACCCAGCAGGCGCACGTCGCCGATGCGCTCGAGCAGGAAGGAGAACGATGCACGGATCAGGCGCAGCTCGCCGATCTCCTGCAGCAGCTCCACGAGCCGGCGCGCCTGCGGGTGGTGGCGCCACATGAATCCCTCGGCGAGCACCAGGCCACCCTGCTCCGCCGCGTCGAACGCGCGCGCGACGTCTTCGGGATGGCGCGACATCGGCTTCTCGCAGAGCACGTGGCGGCCGGCCTGCAGCGCGCGCAGCGACCACTCGACGTGAAGCGAGTTGGGCAGCGCCACGTAGACCGCCTCGACGTCCGGATCGGCGAGCAGCGACTCGTAGGAGTCGTGCGCGCGCGGCACGCCGAGCGCCAGCGCCTGCGCCTCGGCGCGGGCGCCGTCGCGCGAGCCGATCGCGACGACCTCGACGCCGGACGTCTGGCGTGCCCCCGCGACGAGCTTCTCGTTGATCCGCGCTGTCGAGAGCAGGCCGAGCCTCATGGAGGCCATCTTATGGGGCTGATCGAGCGGCGCCGCACGACGGGCGCGCCGCGCCGCAGTTGCGTGGCGCCCCCCGCGCGAGCTGGCGGACCCGGCGCCGGAGGCCTAGCGCCGGCCGCCGGCGAGCAGCCGCTCGATGTAGGGGCCGAGCAGCGTGGCGACCGAGTCGGCGGTCATGCTCGCGGGCCCTTTGGGCAGCGCGGCGTAGCTGATCGCCAGACGCACCAGGCACTCGCTGAGCAGCTCGGCGTCCTCGCGGCGGACCAGCGGCCAGCCGTCGACGATGATCGCGGTGAGCCGCTCGGCGGCGCCTTCGACCACGGGCTGCCCGTGTGTGGTGAACAGCACGAGCAGCCCCTCGGCGCCCTCGCCCTCGACGATCGTGCGGATCAGCGGGTTCTCGGCGGCCGCCGTGAGGAACACGTCGAAGGCCGCGGACAGCGCGGTGGCGGGGTCGTCGATGTGGGCGCCCACGGCCTCCCGCACGGCCACGAGGAAGCGCTCGGCCTCGCGCAGGACCAGCGCCTGGGCGAACTCGTCGCGCGACCCGAACTCCTTGTAGAGCGTCTGGCGGCTAACCCCGGCCGAGCGCGCGATGTCGGCCATCGTGATGCCCGACCAGCGCCGGTCTCCCAGCTCGTCGCAGGCGGCGTCGAGCAGCGTGTTGCGCAGCAGCTCTCGCGCGGCCAGGGAGTAGGGGATGCGTTCGCGGGCAGGGGCCATCGTGCTGGGAGAGCTGGCCGCCGCTGCTGGCACGCCTCAGACGTCCGGCTCGAAATCGACCTTATCGCGAACGCCGCAATCGGGGCACGCCCAATCGTCGGGCACCTCGCTCCAGGGCGTTTCGGGCGGAAACCCCTCGCGCGGGTGTCCGTGGCGCTCGTCGTAGACGTAGCCGCAGCTCGGGCAGCGGTAGCGGCTCATCGCGCCGGGCGGTAGCGCCGCAGGGCGCGTGCGCTGATGCGCGGGCGCAGGTTGGCGCGCGTGAGGTCGCCGTCGTAGTGTGCGAGCACGCGCGGGTCCATCACGCGCCGCCAGAGCGGCGGCAGAATCGCGGTGAGGATCATGCCCGCGTAGCCGGTGGGTAGCTGCGGCGCCTCCTGCACGTGGCGCAGGGCCTGGTAGCGGCGGATCGGGTTGGCGTGGTGGTCGGAGTGGCGCTGCAGGTGGTAGAGGAGCACGTTGGAGGCGGCGCTGTTGCTGTTCCAGCTGTGCTCGGGCCGGGTGCGCTCGTAGCGGCCGTCCTCGCGCTTCTGGCGCAGCAGGCCGTAGTGCTCGAGGTAGTTGACCACCTCCAGCAGCGAGAAGCCGACCACCGCCTGGAGGATCAGGTAGGGCGCCACGGTGAGCCCGAAGCCCGCGAGCAGCGCGGCGAACAGCACGACGGTCATCGCCCATGCGCCGAGGATGTCGTTGCGCGGCGTCCACGGCGAGGAGCCTGTGCGGGCCAGGCGCACTCGCTCGAGCTCCCAGGCCGAGCGCAGGCTGCCGATCACGGTGCGCGGCAGGAAGCCGTAGAAGCTCTCGCCGAGCCTCGCGCTGGCGGGGTCCTCGGGCGTGGCCACGCGCACGTGGTGCCCACGGTTGTGCTCGATGAAGAAGTGCCCGTAGCCGCTCTGGGCGAGCGCGACCTTGCTCAGCCAGCGCTCGCTGCTGGCGCGCTTGTGTCCGAGCTCGTGGGCGGTGTTGATGGCGATGCCGCTGACCATCGCGACGGTGAGCGCGAGGCCGATGCTGTCGAGCACGGAGAGGCCGCCGCGCGACCACAGCCAGCACGCGAACACGAGCCCGGCGTACTGGATCGGAAGGTACAGATAGGTGCACCAGCGGTAGTAGCGGTCTGCTTCCAGCCACTTGATCACGCCGTCGGGAGGGTTGCGTGCGTCCATGCCGATCGCGAGGTCGAGCAGCGGGAACAGGCCGAAGACGAGGATCGGGCCGAAGAACCAGAGCAACCCCAGGCCGCTCGCGTGGACGAGCGCCCAGGTGAGGAAGGGCAGCGTTGGGATCAGCAGCCCGAGCAGCCACGCGTAGCGCTTGGGATCGCGCCATCGCACGGTCCCGGGCTCCCGCGCAACGGGCTGCTCGGCGTGCGCGTGCTGGGCGCTCTGCGGGGCGTGGAGGGGGGGTGCGTGGGGCAAGGCGGAGCCTTTCGGGTCGGGTGGCGGGGCCGCCTCGGCAGTTTACAAATCTACGACGACCTGTCAAGCATGCAGACAATCGCGATATCTGTGACGGGTCGCGCGCGACCGCTCGCGGGCCGGGTCGGGGCGAGCGGAAATCCGCTTGCACTGCGACCGCGCGGCTATGTGCGGGCTACACTCACAGCTTGCAGGCGTCAGCCTGAGGGAGCCCCGTGAGGTGCACATGGCCGTATCTTCGGTAGGACAGAGTGGTGCCTTGCCCCGGCGGCGTGCGCTGCCGATCGTGCTGGTGTCGATCGTGGCGCTCCTGCTGCTGCTCGTCCTCGGCCTCTATCTCTACGACCACTCACGCCGCGACGTGATCGCGGCGGGCGTGCGCATCGATGGCGTCGCGGTCGGCGGCCTGCACGCGAGCGCCGCGCGGGCGAAGCTGCAGCGCGAGCTCGTCGCCCACCTCGACGAACCGGTGACGGTGCGCGTGGGCTCGCACAGCTGGACCCTGCAGCCGCGCCGGGCGGGGGTCAGCGTCGACGTCAACAACATGGTCGACCAGGCGGTGAGCGCGAGCAGGGAAGGCTCGTTCCTCGCGCGCGCCACCAGGGACCTCTTCGGGGGGGAAGTTAACCGCAACATCCCGCTCGTGGTCAGCTACTCCCACGCGGCCGTGCGCGAGCTCGCCAGCGAAGTGCGCGCGGCGGTCGACCGACCGCCGCGGGATGCGAGCGTGGAACCGAACGGGACCGGGCTGCAGGCGGTTCCTAGCCAGGTGGGCCTGGCGGTCGACGGCTCGCTGCTCGGCGCGCGCATCGACCGCGCGCTCACGGGGATGGCGGCGAGCCGCACCGTGCACGTGCCCACGCGCGCGACCGAGCCGGCGATCACGACGGCCAACCTCGCGGCCCGCTACCCGGCCTACATCGTGGTCGACAGGACGAACTTCAGGCTGCGCTTCTACCACCACCTCAAGCTCGAACGGACGTATGAAATCGCGGTCGGCATGGAAGGCCTGGAAACGCCTGCGGGCCTGCACAAGATCGAATGGGAGCAGGTCAACCCGCCGTGGTACGTGCCCAAAAAAGCCTGGGCGGGAGCGCTCGCGGGAACCGTGGTGCCACCCGGTCCGGCCGACCCGCTGAAGGCGCGCTTCATGTCCTTCGACGGCGGCGCGGGCATCCACGGCATCGACCCGAGCGAGTACTCCTCGATCGGCCACGACGCATCCCACGGCTGTGTGCGCATGCGCATCCCGGACGTGATCGACCTCTACTCGAAATCGCCGGTGGGCACCCCGGTGTACATCATCTAGCGGTGCGCGCGGGTGCCGCTGCCGGGTCTTCTTGATGAGGACCCCTTCCGGGGTCCCCGAGCTCGCGGCGGGCTGAGGTTCGCGGGAGCGCTCCGGGCGATCAGGCGCCGGGAGGGCGCCGCGAGGCCCGGTACTCCTGGTTCTGGCGGCGCTCGCCGCGGATCTGCAGGGCGATGTAGATCAGGATGATGTTGACGATCAGGCCGATGCCGCCGAACGTGACGACCAGGCCGAAGGTCTTGCTGAACGCTTCGTCGGCGGCGATGAGCATGGGCGCAGCCTAGCAACGCGAGCAGCACGGGTGTCGTAGCCTTCGCTGCACCGCCCGCCGGTCCCGGGATCGGCGGCGCCGCCGCCCCGCGCGGCGGCGATGCGCCAGGAGAGGTGCCGGAGCGGTTGAACGGGCGCGACTGGAAATCGCGTAACGGGGGAAACCTCGTTCGAGGGTTCGAATC
>Ga0209415_10008001_pt1 | contig 18359 bp, 18 predicted proteins | sample PeaSoiSIISIP2007_FD_187696 | JGI IMG/M metagenome (GOLD analysis project Ga0209415, IMG submission 187696) | Peat soil microbial communities from Weissenstadt, Germany - SII-SIP-2007 (SPAdes) (version 2) | ecosystem: Environmental > Terrestrial > Soil > Wetlands > Peat | place: Germany...
ACCCGTCTCCCGCATCAACCGTCCGACACTGCCGACCCCGATCCAGTCCACGACTGGACCTAACAGGATACCCCTGACGTATATACAGCAGCGTTCGGGGTGTCAATCTCACCGGAACCGATCCAGGTCGCGCAGCTTCGGGAACCAGCGCGCCCACAACGCCGCGACCGCGAGCGTCGCAATGCCGCCGACGACCACCGCCGGCTTCAGGCCCCACCACGCGGCCGTGACCCCCGACTCAAACTCCCCGAACTCGTTCGAGGCGCCGATGAACATCCAGTTCACGGCACTGACGCGACCGCGCATGTCGTCCGGCGTCTCGAGCTGCACCAGCATTTGCCGCACGAACACGCTGACCATGTCGGCCGCGCCGAGGACTGACAGTGCGACGAGTGAGGCCCAGAAGCTCGTCGACACGCCGAACACGATCGTCGCCGTACCGAACGTCGCCACCCCCGCGAACAGCGTCGCCCCGACTCGCCTCCCGACGGGCCGAACCGTGAGTCCGGCGGCGGTGATGGCCGCACCGATGCCGGGCGCAGCCCTGAGCCAGCCGAGGCCGTCGGCACCGACGTGCAGCACGTCCGCGGCGTATGCAGGCAACAGCGCGGTTGCCCCGCCGAACAGCACCGCGAACAGATCCATGGAGATCGCGCCGAGCACGACCTCGCGCCGCCACACGAACCGGAGGCCCTCGACCACGCTTGCCCAGCTGAGCGGCTCGGCCGAGCTCGCTGAGCGCGGGGCGCGCAGCCCCGCCAGGCACGCGACCGCGACGCCGAGCAGGACCGCGACCGTCGCATACACCGGCGCCGGACCGGCGGCCGCATACAAAATCCCGCCGAGAGCCGGGCCGACGATCGTCGCGACCTGCCACGCGGATGAGTTGATCGCCACCGCGTTGCCGAAGAGCGCGATCGGCACCAGATTCGGCACGAGCGCATTGCTCGCCGGCCCCATGAAGGAGCGCGTCACACCGAACACGATCATCACGGCGAATAGCGGGACGAGATTCTTAAGTCCCAGAGTCGTGAACGCCGCGAGCGCCACGGCGCACAGCAGCTGGACCGCGATGCACAGCAGCACGATGCGCTTGCGGTCGCGGCGGTCGGCGGCGTGCCCGGCGATCAGCACGAAGCCGACGAACGGCAGGAATTGCGACAGCCCGATCAGCCCGAGATCGAGCGGGTTGTGCGTCAACCCGTAGACCTGCACGCCGACCGCGACGGACTGCATCTGCACCGCCAGCGAGGCAGCGAAGCGCGCGCACAGGAATCGCGTGAACGCACGCTGGGCAAGGACGGCACGCAGCGTGCCGCGAGCCGGCGCGTCGGAGCCCACCGTCAGGGATCGCTCGGTACGCTCATCGGAACGCGGCAGTATAGCGGGCAGGAACCCCGCCGCCGCGACCGCACGCCTCGTACCACCGCGTTCGCAGCCGCGGCACCAGCCGCGCAACTCAGCTTGTCTGCGACAGCCACGGCTCGACCAGCGCCGCGAGCGCTTCGGGCTCCTCGTGGTGCATCATGTGCCCGGCCCTCGCCAGCACCGCGAGCGTCAGATTCGGGTAGATCGAGTGCAGGTACTCGTCGGACCCCTCGCTGCCGAGCTTGTCACGGAAGTCCGACAGCCCGCCGAGCACCATCAACACCGGGACAATGCACCGTCGCCAGCAGGCTTCGGATTCGTCGCGGCGGTAGGGCACCGGGTAGATCAGCCGATGTGCCGGATCGGCACTGACGGTAAAGCTGCCGTCGGCAAGCTCGCGCGTCCAGCTCTCGGCCACGAACGCGGCGCGCGCCGCCGACAGGCGCGGGTTCTTCTTCATCAGCATCGCCGCGAAATCCGCGCGCGAACGGTAGCGCCCGAATGCCGGCAGCGTCTTCAACTGATCGAGCCAGCGCCGATAGCGCGCCGGGGCACCATCCGGCTCGGTACGCGGCAGGCCAATGCCCTCGAGGTTCACGACCGCACGGACTCGCTCGGGACGAATGCCCGCGTACAGCCCGGCGATGTTTCCGCCCATGCTGTGACCAAGGAGCGTCGCGGGCGCATCCGGTACCAGCGCATCGAGCAGCGCGTCGAGATCGGCGAGGTAATCCGGGAACCAGTACGGCGTTCCGAGCCAGGCGCTGTCGCCGAAGCCGCGCCAATCGAGCGCGACGATCGCGTGCTCGCCTTCGAAGGCATCGACGAGAAACTGAAACGTCGCGCCGGTGTCCGCCCAGCCGTGCAGGAACACCGCCGGCCGCGCCTCGCGCGGCCCCCAGCGCACCAGGTGGTGGTTCAGCCCGCGCAGCTCGAGCGTCACGTGCCGCGGGGCGCGCCGAGGTCGGTAGTTCATCGATCCCGGCACTCCTCGGCCGGACGTCGGCCCGGTGCACACGCCGGCCCGGCGTGCGCGAGGCTGCCAGGCAGGCGCGGACCGTGCCCGCGCGACCCGCCAGCCCCGCCGGGTGGCGGGGCTGGCGCAGCGTCGGGTCCGCGGCCCGTCAGTGCGTGCCGCTCGGGTCCTTGGCGGGGCCCGAGGTGGCCGGGAGCGGGTCCGGGGCGCGCGGCGCCGATGGAACGGGCGCTGCTGCCGGTGGTGTCGGCGCCGGCATGGGCCTCGGCGCCGGCGGTGCCACGTAGGCTGGCCTCGGCGCCGGCATGGGTTTCGGTGCCGGCGGTGCGACGTAGGCTGGCTTCGGTGCCGGTGGCGGTGCGACGTAGGCTGGCTTCGGTGCCGGTGGCGGTGCCATGAAGGCTGGCTTCGGTGGCGGTGCCATGAAGGCCGGCTTCGGCGCCGGCGGCGGCATGGGCTTCGCCGCCGGCATTACAAACGCCGGCTTCGGTGCCGCAGGCGGCGGGGCGACTGGCTTTTGGACAGCGACGACCGGTGCCGGAGCGACGGGCTTCGGAGCTGCCTTGGCCGGCGCGGCCTTCTTCTTCGGCGCGGCGCTACGCTTTGCGACCTTCTTCTTTGCGACCTTTCGCTTCGCGACCTTTCTTTTAGCGGTCTTTCGCATGCCGGCCTTGCGCGCGGCGCCGGCAGCCTTCTTGACCTTTCTCCCCTTCGCTTTGCCCTTCCCCTTCGCCTTGCTCTTCTTCCGCTTCGCCATGGCAACTCCTCAAGAAAAGCTTCGAGTACAACGGCCCCCGCGGCACGCCGCGGCGGGGATGCGCTACGTTCTCGCGAATCCAAGGTCCGACGCAAGTGCTTCGACACCAGACAGGGGCGTCGGTCAGCCGCCGAGGAACATCCGGTAGGCAGGGTTCGCGGTTTCCTCGAAGAAGTTGTAGCGAAGCTCGGCCAGGTGTTCCAGGAACTCCGGCGCGCTCGCCGGGGGCACCTGGATGCCGGCCAGGACCCTGCCATAGTCAGAACCATGATTCCGGTAATGAAACAGACTGATGTTCCAGCGGAACCCGATCGCCTTCAGAAATCGCAGCAGCGCCCCGGGACGTTCCGGAAACTCGAAGCGAAACAAGCGCTCATGCTCCAGACCGTGGGCCGGACCCCCGATCATGTAGCGGACGTGGAGCTTGGCCATCTCGTTGTCGGTCATATCGACGACCGGAAAGCCGGCGGCCGTGATTGCCCCGCGGACCTGCTCCTTCTCCGCGCCACCCGTGGACAGCGCCAGGCCGACGAACAGGTGGGCCCGGGATGGGTCGGCGTAGCGGTAGTTGAACTCGGTGACGTTGCGGGGCCCGAATGTCTCGCAGAAGCGCAGGAAGCTCCCGGGCTGCTCGGGAATCTCGACGGCGAACAGCGCTTCGCGCTGCTGACCCAGGTCGGCGCGTTCTGCGACGTGGCGCAACCGGTCGAAGTTCATGTTCGCGCCGCAATTCAGCGTCACAAACGTCCGACCGACGGCGCTCTCGCGCAGCACCCATTTCTTGAGTCCCGCCACGGCCAGCGCGCCGGCGGGCTCCGCGATCGAGCGCGTGTCCTCGAAGATGTCCTGGATCGCGGCACAGATCTCGTCGGTGCTGACCAGCATGACCTCATCGACATAGTGCTGGGTCAGCCGGAACGTCTCGACTCCGACTGTCTTGACGGCGACGCCATCGGCAAAGATGCCGACGCGCTCGAGCGTGACGCGATGACCGGCCGCGAGCGAGGCATGCATGCTGGCCGCATCCTCGGGCTCGACGCCGACGATGCGGATCTCCGGGTACAGCGCCTTGACGTAGCAGGCGACGCCGGCGATCAGGCCGCCGCCGCCGATCGGCACGAAGATCGCATCGATGTGCTCGTCATGCTGGCGCAGGATCTCCATCGCGATCGTGCCCTGGCCGGCAATGACGTCGGGGTCATCGAACGGATGGATGAACGTCAGGCGGCGCGCCCGGGCGAGCCCGAGTGCGTGCTCGCAGGCCGCGTCGTAGTCGTCGCCGGCGAGTTCGATTTCGCCGCCCAGGTCGCGCACCGCGTCGATCTTGATCTGCGGTGTCGTGCGCGGCATCACGATCGCCGCAGGAATCCCGCGCCGCCGGGCGGCAAGCGCGACGCCCTGCGCATGGTTGCCCGCCGAGGCGCAGATCACGCCGCGCGAAGCATCGGCCTCGCTCAGGTGAACGATCTTGTTGTACGCCCCCCGCAGCTTGAACGAGAACACGGGCTGCAGGTCCTCGCGCTTGAACAGCACCTCATTGCCGAGTCGCCGCGACAAGCGCGGCGCCCGCTCGAGCGGCGACTCGATCGCGACGTCATAGACGCGGGCCTTCAGGATCCTTTCGAGGTACTCGGACTTCACGTGCCGATCTTGCGGGCAACTTGTGCGTCGCCGCAACCATCGTCTACGCGGCGGCACCGGGCGGACCCGCGGTCGGCACCGAGACATGTCCCGTCGAGCTGCCCGCAGCCGGTCCTCGCCCGCGCTGCACGGTCAGTGGTCGAGGAACTCCCGTACCCGGGCCGCGACGACCTCGGGTGCGACCCCGAAGAGCCCCGCGCCGAGCTCGCCGAGGTCCTGCCAGCGCGCGGTCGGGAGCAGCGGCTCGGCACGCAACGTCGGCTCCCACAGAGCGTCGCGCGGCCGCAGCACGAGCACTGGCTGCCCCACCAGCGGCAGGCGGTCGTGAGCTGCCCAGGCGTAGGCCGCGCGCACCGCCCAGGATGCGTTCGGCCCATTGTGCAGCGCATCGGCAAAATCGTCCGCGAGCTGCTCGAGCGACATTCCGGGCCCCCTGGCGGCGAGGCGCCGGCGCCATTCGGCGAGCCAGTGGCTGCCATCGACGGCCGGCGGCTGCGGGTATGGTCGGGCCGCGAAGGAGTCGCGCTCCGTTCCGGTGTAGACGGGCACACCCGCAAGCACGAGTTTGCGCACGAGCGCGGGCTGGCGGATCGCAAGCTCGGCGGCAATTGCCGAGCCTTCGTGATAGCCGAGCACGTCGACGCGGCGCAGCCGCAGGCTGCCGAGCAGATCGCCGATCGCCGCTGCGTAGTCGGCCACCGTGGGCTGGGCCGGCGGTGAATCGGATTCGCCGCATCCGGGCGTGTCGGCGGCGTACACCGAGCGGTCGGTTCCCATCGTCGCGAGAAACGGCCCGAAGGCGCGGCTCGATCCGCGGCCTTCATGCAGGCACACGAGCGGCGTGCGCTCGTCGAAGCCGCCGGTCGAAGGGAACGACGTTCGCACGTGCAGCTGGCCGTAGCGACACTCGAAATAGGCGCGGCGCAGATTGACGACGGCGCGGTCGGCGGCGAGTCGTTTCATGGGCGTCAAGGTTAAGGCTTCAGAAACGAGCCGAACAGCGCGCTGCATCACACGTCGCGATCGAGCGGCGCCTTATGTCGGTCCGCGCCAGTCTCATGGGCGGCTGCGAATGGACAGTGTGGATTACCGCGATTTGACCAGCCCGCCATGTACCGAAATACGGATGGCCCGGTATCACGCCAGCATCCACACTCACACTCCAGACGGCGATCGAGAGATGTGGACGAGCGGGACCAGCGGCCCGATTCCGCGGCGGCGGCGGTCGCGGCCGGCCGGTTCCGGTCGCAAGCTTGGGGCGCGGCGGATTGTTTCCCCCCTTTTGAGTTCGCCGCGCATCTACAGGCCGGGCGTCGCGCCCGGCCTGTTTTTCATTGCGCCGACGGTCATTCGGCCGGCTCGAAACTGAGCACAACCCCATTGATGCAGTACCGAAGCCCGGTCGGTTCCGGGCCGTCCGGGAACACATGCCCCAGGTGACCCGCACACTTGGCGCAGTGCACTTCGGTGCGCCGCATGCCGAGACTGGAGTCCTCGTGAGTGCCGAGCGCGCCGGGTAACGGCGCGAAGAAGCTCGGCCAGCCGCTCCCGCTGTTGAACTTGGTGGCCGACTCGAACAGCGGCGTCCCACATCCCACGCAGCGGTAGATCCCGCCGCGGTACTCCTTGTCGAGCGGGCTCGAGCGCGGCGGTTCGGTGTCGCGCTCCCTGAGCACGCGCCGCTGTTCGGGAGTCAGCGTCATGCACCACTGCCCGGTCGTGAGGTCCGCCGTCGGCTTCCGGTCGCTCATCTGTCCTCTCCGATCGCTGTAGGGATCATTGCCCCGCTAAGATGGGGCTCGAGCGGTTGGTTCCCAAGGTACCCGAGATGGCGCCGTCCGTTACTCTCCCTGTCGCCGCGCCCGATCGAAGGGCGGCCCGTGCTCGCCACCGCAACCGGCGGCTCGGCGCCGCGACGCTCGCGGCGCTCCTCGCCTGTCAGGCGGCGCACGCTGCCTTGCCTGCGGCGCGGCCGGTTCCCGGGGGTGTAGCGATTCTCGACCTCGGGCCGGCGACCGGGTCGCCCCCGTCCGTAGTGCGCGACACCCGCCGGGTACTCGTCGCCGCCGACGCCGGACGCTGGTACGCGGTGGTCGGCATTCCGCTCGCGGCGACCCCAGGGAGCGAGTCCGTCGACGTCGCGGCCGGTGACGGTTCGAGACGCACGCAAAGCTTCGCCGTCGAGCCAAAGCAGTACGTTACGCAGCAGCTCACCGTGGCGCCCAAGCATGTGGACCTGTCGCCGGCAGACCTCGCGCGTTATGAACGCGAGAAGGTGACGCTCGCGCGCGTGCTCGGCACCTGGACCGACCGGGGGCCTGCGACGCTCGCGCTCGCCGTTCCGGTGTCCGGGCCGCGTTCGAGCTCGTTCGGATCGCGGCGCGTATTCAACGGCCAGGCCCGCAGCCCGCACACCGGGATGGACATCGCCGCGGCCGCCGGCACACCTGTTCAGGCACCCGCTGCGGGCACGGTGATCGGGACGGGAAGCTACTTCTTCAACGGCAACACCGTCATCCTCGACCACGGCGAGGGCTTCATCACCCTCTATTGCCACCTGAGCCGCATCGACGTGCGGGCAGGCCAAGCGCTGGTGGCCGGCGAGACGCTCGGGCGCGTGGGCGCGACCGGCCGAACGACCGGTCCGCACCTGCATTTCGCAGTGATGCTGAACGGCGCCTGGGTCGACCCGGAGTTGTTCCTTGGCCCGACGCCCGTAGCGGACCCGTAGGGTCGCCCCGGGCGGACGTTCACTCGCGCTCACCGAATGCGCGGTGCACGAGCCCGGCAACCACCGCGCCCGCGATCGGCGCCACCCAGAACAACCACAGCTGTGACAGCGCCCACCCGCCGACGATGAGCGCGGGTCCGGTGCTGCGCGCCGGGTTCACCGAGGTATTGGTCACCGGAATGCTGACCAGGTGAATCAGTGTGAGTGCAAGGCCAATCGCGAGCGGCGCGAAGCCCGCCGGCGCACGGCGGCCGGTTGCTCCCAGAATGATCAGCAGAAAAAAGAAAGTCATCGCGAATTCCGTGACGACTGCGGCACCCAGCGAATAATGCCCCGGCGAGTGCTCCCCGTAGCCGTTGCTCGCCAGACCGCTGGCCACGACGTCGAAGCCGGGCTTGCCGCTCGCGACGTAGGCGAGCACCACTGCCGCGGCGATCGCCCCGAGCACCTGTACGACAATGTAGCCGGCCGCATCGCCGATCTTGAAGCGCCCTGCCGATACGAGGCCAACCGTGATGGCGGGATTGAAATGGGCGCCGGAGATGTGGCCGACTGCATAGGCCATCGTGACGACCGTCAGGCCGAAGGCCAGCGCGACGCCCAGTAGTCCAATTCCGACGCCGGGAAATGTCGCCGCAAGCACGGCGCTGCCGCAGCCGCCGAACACCAGCCAGAAGGTACCGAGAAACTCCGCCGCCAGCCGGCTTTTCATGTTCGCCCCCCTGTAGTTGTCATTATTTGAATCCGCGGACGCTACCGCATCCACGCGCCCCGCCGCGCTGCACCCGCTCGGCTACCACGGCAGTTCCTTGCCGTCGTACTGCCAGAATCGCCCGGATTTTTCTTTGGTGAGTCCGGCGATGACCTGGCGCATGCCGGCCACGCTGTGCTGAGGCCGCATCGGCGCATCGGCACCACCCATCGCGGTTGCCGTCCAGCCCGGATGCAACGGTACCGCGATGATTCCGCGCCGCGCGAGATCGAGCGCCATCGACCGCATGATTGCGTTCACGCCCGTCTTGGTGCTGCGGTAGGCGTACAGACCGCCGAGATTGTTGCTGCCGATCGAGGCAATCACGCTCGACAGCGTGACGATCTTCTTCTGCGCGCTGGCGGCGACATGATCGGCAAATGCCTCGGCCATCTTCATCGGCCCGAGCGTGTTGACCCGAAATGTATGCGTCCAGTCCTCGTAGTCGGATTTGCCCAGGCGCTGCGCCTGCATACCCTGTCCGGCGAAGCTCTGCGCGCCCATCGTGCCGGCATTGTTGATCAGCACGTCGACCGGGGTCCCGGCGAGCCGCTCGGCGAGCGCGTCGATCGCCGCGTGATCGACAACGTCGAGTGCGAATACCTTGATCCGGCCCGCCGCGGCCTTGGTGAGAGCCTCGAGCTCGGCTGACTTGGCGGGGTCGCGCGCCGTGGCGAGCACGGTCCAGCCGTCCGCCCCGTACTGCCGCACGAACTCGAGCCCGAGGCCACGACCGGCGCCGGTAATCAGCACTGTGGGCATCGAGGATCCCCGCATGGCGCCGCGCCGCCGCCCGCGGCCTCGCACGCAACGCGCCGATGGTAGCAGGGTGGCGGCGCACTAGAGTGTGGCCCGTAGTACTGCGGCGAGCCGTATTCCGGCGCGCGCCAGCCGCTCACCGACGATGCCGGCGGCGCCGTCCGAGTACTCGGCCGGGAGCCGCAGCACCGATCGAGGCGGCTCACCACAGCTGAACTCGGGCAGGCGGCCGTACACATAATCGCGGGCCAGCAGATAGGACTCCTGCATCCAGTCCGCGAGATCGCCCGACTCGATCTGCGCCCGCACGGCCTGGTGGTCGGCCGCGAGCCGCGCCGCGAACTCGCGCTCTGGCGCGCCCCGCATCGCCCGTTTGACGAAATCGACGTCCCAGGCTGCGTGCAGCGGTTTTGCGTGGCTGTGCCTGCCGACCTGTACGAGAACCCGGTTGGCGCCGCGGTCACTGTTGTCCGCGGCGTGCAGCGGCTGGTGGGCATCGGCGAGCACGTGTACGACGACCCGGAGCGCAAACAGCCGTGACTCATCGGGCGCAGCGTGGTCGCGCAGCACTGCGAGGTACTCGTGGTAGGCGTGCGAGGCGCAGTTGCCGTCCGCGCAGTAGCTGTCGACCGTGGCCTCTGGCCGACAGACCGGCCGATCATCGTAATGCCAGCGCTCGGATCCGGGCTCTGCGGCACTCAGCCGGACCTTCTCCTCGTCCAGCCACAGGCCCAGCTCCGCCAGGCTCGCATCGCCCGCGAGCCGCTGGATCTCGGCACGGGTGCGTGCATCCAGGAATGCCTCGGCCACGTAGCCGACGATGCGGTGCCCCTGCGCCCCCCAGCCGAACACCGGTGCGGACGGCAGCAACGCGAGGATGAGCCCAGTGACGAGCCAGCGCCTCGCCGATGGGCGTCGGGCGATCCGGTGCAAGGCGGGAGTGTCTCCTTCGCGGCTCGCAGGCACGGCGTGCCCGGCGCCGGTACTGTACCGGAGGGGCGACCGGCAGATCGGCGACGATGGACGGCGACGAATATCCCCTGCGCTGTCGCCGCTGAGCCGCGCACCGGTGCCCTCCCGGCCGACCAGCCGCGAGTCCTCCTCAGCCGGGTCCGACCGGTGCCCTCGGCAAAGCGCAATCGCCCTTCGGTTTGCACGGTTGCGGGCCGTGCACGTACTGCCGTTTCATGTTCCTATACCGACACACCTCGCGGCAGAAGGGGCGACCGCCATGAATGCAAGGCTCACCGGAACGATGGTCATCGGACTCGCCTGGGGGATCGCTGCGTACGGCCAGGCGCCGCCCGCGGGAGATCCGGTCCGCGGTGCCGAAGTGTTCAAGGTGCAGTGCGCCGCCTGCCACCTCGCGAAGCAGGGCCAGCCACCGCCGATCGGACCGCAGCTGTATGGCGTGCTCGGCCGCAAGGCCGGCTCATGGGACGGCTTCCCTTACACGGACTCAATGCGCAAGGCCAACATCACCTGGACTCGCGCACTCCTCGATCAGTACCTCGAGAACCCCTACTCGCTCGTGCCGGGCGCGGCGATGGGTTTGCTGGTGCCGTTGGAGCTGAACCGCAGCGACGTGATCGCCTACCTTGCCTCGCAGCCCGAGGCGCTGAAACAGCCGGAGCGCGCGCACTAGGGCGCAGACGAGCCGGCGCCGCTGCGCGCGTGCGTGCGGCTGGCATGCGCGCATCGCGCGATGCGACTCGTGATGCGCCGCTCAGGCCGCGGTCCCGGAACAGCCGGTGTGCACGCAGCCCGGTGGCCGCGCGCTGCCAGCCCCGTCTTTGGCGATGATCACCACTGCCCGCTATTGGGCATCGACTTCCATGGCTCCGCGGCGGGCTGTGCAGCGCCCTTCTGCAGCAGCTCGATCGAAATATTGTCGGGCGAGCGAACGAAGGCCATGCGACCGTCGCGTGGTGGGCGGTTGATGGTCACGCCCGCGTTCATCAGCCGAGCGCAGGTCGCATAGATATCGTCGACCTGGTAGGCGAGGTGCCCGAAGGCGCGCCCGATCGTGTAGTTCTCGGGATCCCAGTTGAAGGTCAGCTCGACCTGGGCGTCGTGATCGCCTGGCGCGGCGAGAAACACCAGCGTATAGCGGCCAGCCTGGTTGACGCTGCGCCCGGCCTCCTCGAGACCTAGCTTGTTGCAATAGAAGTCGAGCGATGCCTCGAGGTTCGTGACGCGGACCATCGTGTGCAGGTATTTCATGTATAGCCTCCTCGAACCCCGCCATGATGCCGCGGTCCACCGCTCCGGTCACGCGGCCACGAGGACCACTGTGATAGTCTCGCCGCCCTCGTGGCCTTCCCCCACCGCCTCCGAGGTATCCTCGTGACCACCATTCAGCTTCTCGCGTCCATCCTTCTGCGGCTACGGCCCTGGGCCACCGTTGCGGCCAGCGTGGCGCTCGCCGGCTGCAGCGTCCAGGGGCCCGCGAACGGACTGACGCATGATCAGGGCGATGCGATCATCGCCGAGCTCAAGGAGATCCACCGCACGCTGCTCGAGCAGCAGCGCGACAAGCCTGCCGACCCGGACCCGGCCCAACCGGCGAAGGTACAGCTCGACGACAGCGCCCTGCACACGCTCGGCGCGGCGAGTGCCAAGGTGATCCTGGTCGAATTCACAGACTACCAGTGCCCGTTCTGCAAGCGCTTCCACGATCGGACCTGGCCCGATCTCAAGCGTGATTACGTCGATACCGGAAAAGTGCGTTACGTCGTGCGTGACATGCCGCTGTCGTTCCATGCCGCGGCGTTGCCGGCGGCTGAGGCCGCCCGCTGCGCCGGCGAGCAGGGCAAGTTCTGGGAACTACACGATGCGCTGTTCGCGCTCCAGGAGAAGCTGTCGGCGGCGACGATCCGCAAGGCCGCGCTCGACCTCGGCGTCGCGGCCACCCTCTTCGACCAGTGCCTCAAGAACCCCGCCACCCACCAGGCGATCGAGGCGGACACTGCCGAGGGCGATCGCATCGGCGTCAACGGCACGCCGGGATTCGTGCTTGCCGAGAAGCGCAACGGCAAGCTCGAGGGCGCGCTGGTGCTGGGCGCCCAGCCGACTGCGGTATTCACCTCGCGGCTGGATGCCTTGCTCGGCGCCGCCACCCCGCCTCGCTGACGCCGGCCGGCCCGTCGCACGGGCTGCAGCCAAGCCGCGGCCGATCGCGGACGGCCGCGGCGCCCGCCCCGACACTCAAAACATTTCGTTGGCGCCGGGCGGGCGCGTCGGTCCCTTGCCGCGCGAGACGATGTGCTCGCCGGTGATCATCTCGTCGTACGCCTGGCCGGGCCCGACCATCGGATAGACGCCGGCGTCCGGATCGATCAGCACCTCGAGGAACGCCGGGCCCTTGAAACCGATGAACTCGGCCACGACGCGGCGGACCTCGGCCTTGCGCTCCAGGCGCTGCGCCCAGCGGAACCCGTCGGCCTGCGCGGCCTTGACGAAGTCCTTCTTGTGCAGCGACTTGTCGCTCGCCGACAGCCGTCCCTTGAAGAACAGCTTCTGCCACTGCTTGACCATGCCGTCGCCGAAGTTGTTGAGCACCACCACCTTGATCGGCAGGTCGTAGGTCGTCACCGTCTCGAGTTCGCCGACGTTCATGCGGATGCTCGCATCGCCGTCGATATCAATGACCAGCCGGTCCGGCTGCGCAAACTGCGCGCCGATGGCGGCCGGCAGCCCGAAGCCCATCGTGCCCATGCTGCCGGAAGTCAGCCACAGGCGCGGGCTCTTGAAGTCGAAGTACTGTGCCGCCCACATCTGGTGCTGGCCAACGCCGGTGGTGATGACCGCCTCGCCGCGCGTCAGCCGGTTGAGCTCCTCGATCACGTAGTACGGCTGGATCAGCTCGCTATCTCGGTCGTAGTTCATCCGGTGCACGCTCGCAAGCTCGGCACAGTGCGCATGCCAGGCCGACCAGTCGCGTTTGAAACCGTGGCTCTTGCCGTGATCGAGCAGCTGCACGATCGCGTCCCCGAGCAACCCCACGTGGCTGAAGTGCACGCGCTTGACCTTGTTGATCTCGGAGGCGTCGATGTCGAAATGCGCGATGTGCTTGGCTTGCCCCGCAAATCTGAGCGGCACGCCGGCGACCCGGTCGTCGAAGCGCGCGCCGAAGGCGATCAGGAAATCGCAGTCGTCCACCGCGTAGTTGGCAAAGGCGGCACCGTGCATGCCGAGCATGCGCAGCGCCCGTTCGTGGGTCGTGTCGATCGCGCCGATGCCCATCAGCGTCGTGACGACCGGCACGTTGAACTCGCTCGCGAACGCCCTCAGCGCCTCGGCGGCGTCGCCGTTGATGACGCCGCCGCCGGCATAGACCAGCGGCCGCGCGGATTCACCGAGCATCGCGAAGAACACGCCGAGCTCGCGCTCGCCAAGGCGCTGGGCCTCGAGCTGGCGCAGCCGGCTGCGGTAGCCAGGGACCGGCAAACGCCCGTGGCCGCGAAATGTTCCCTGCCAGGTCTGCACGTCCTTGGGGATGTCGAGCACGACCGGACCCGGCCGGCCGGTGCGCGCGATCTCGAAGGCCGTGCGGATCGTCGCCTCTAGCCGGGTCGGGTCCGTGACCAGGAACACGTGCTTGGCGACCGAACCCATCAGCGCCGACACCGGCGCCTCCTGGAACGCATCCGAGCCGATCGCGGTAGTCGGAACCTGGCCGCACACGACGAGCAGCGGAACCGAATCGGCCATCGAGTCGCGCACCGGGGTCACCGCGTTGGTGGCCCCGGGCCCCGAGGTGACGACACACACGCCGACCCGGCCGCTGGCGCGGGCGTAGCCGGCGGCCATGAAGCCGGCGCCCTGCTCGTTGGCCGGCACGATGAGCGGCATCGGCCGCTGGGTGCTGTCCCGGTTGTAGACGAAGATGGCGTCGTAGGTCGGAAGGATCGCGCCGCCGCTGTAGCCGAAAATGACGTCGACGCCCTCGTCGGCCAGGACCTGGACGATCATCTCGGCGCCGGACATCGTGCGTCCCGCGAGCGGGTGGCGGTACTCGCCAGCGGTCTCGTGGTTCGGTCTCACAGCGGCAGCGTTCTCCCGGTCAGGACGATCGAGAGTAGCAACCGCCCGCGATGTCGTCTATGCACCGCAAAAAAATCCGCGGTATGCTCTCAAATGCCTTCCAAACCAGCCGGTTGTCGTCATGCGCCACATCGTCGCCATTCTTCTGCAGAACGAGGCCGGTGCGTTGAGCCGGGTGGCGAACCTGTTTTCGACGCGCGGCTACAACATTGAATCGCTGGCCGTGGCCCCGACCGACGAGCCGACTGTGTCCCGCCTGACGCTCGTGACGACCGGCAACGATGCCGTGATCGCCCAGATCATCAGCCAGCTACGCAAGCTGATCGACGTCGTGCAGGTGGACGACCTGACCCGCGGCGAGCACTTCGAACGCGAGCTGCTGCTGCTGAAGCTCCGGGTCACGGCGTCGCAGCTCGAGCCGCTCTCGGCCCTGGTGACGGAGTCGGCCGGCCGGGTGCTGTCGGGGTCGTTACAGAACTTCGTCGTCGAGCTCACCAGCAGCGAGGCGCTGGTCACGCGTTTCCTGGCTCAGGCCTCCCAGCACGGTGAGGTGCTCGAAGTCGTCCGCAGCGGGGCGCTCGGGATCAAGCACGGCGCCGCGACCGTCGCGCAAATCCCAGCCGCATAGCCGCGGCTGCCGCTGCCTGCCGGGCAGGGGAAGGGCAACGCCGCGGACCGATCACTGTGCGGTGAGCTTCCCGACCGCGCTGCGGATCGCCTCCGGCACCGGCACCACGCTGCGGGTCAGCGCATCGACGTACACGTGCACCAGCCGTCCGACGGCCGCAGCCTCTTCTGCCTCGCCGCTGAACAGGCCGATTCGATAGATCACGCTCGAATTGCCGAGCTTCTCGAGCCGCAAGCCGGCGTACACCGGTTCCGGAAACGACAGCTCCTTGAGGAACCGGCAGCTCGTCTCGGCGACGATGCCGATCGCCGGCAGGCGCCGGATATCCGTGCCGGTCGCCTCGATCAGATACGCGTTCACGGCCGTGTCGAAGTAGGAGTAATAGACGACGTTGTTGACGTGGCCGTAGACGTCATTGTCCATCCACCGAGTCGTGATCGTGCGAAACGCCCGATACTCGGCGCGGGCGGTACTGGGGTCGTGCAACTCGGTCGCTCCACGGTGCGCGGCGCGGGGCTAGACTAGCAGAGCACGGGCCGGTGCCGGCCTTCGGGAGTTCCATGCACATCCGCGCCGCAGTACTCGACCGCTCCGGCGATCCGGTGCCGTACGCGGCGAGCCGCCCGCTTAGGCTCGCCGAGGTCGAGCTCGATCCGCCCGGGCCGGGCGAGGTGCTGGTGCGAATCCGCGCGGCCGGCCTGTGCCATTCGGACCTGTCGGTCATCGACGGCAACCGTCCCCGGCCGCTGCCGATGGTGCTCGGCCATGAGGCCGCCGGGACGGTCGAAGCGCTCGGTGCCGGCGTCACGGACCTGGCGCCCGGGACGCACGTGGTGGCATCGTTCGTGCCGGTCTGCGGGATGTGCGCCCCGTGCCGCGCGGGGCGCCCGGCGCTGTGCGAGCGGGGCCTCGCCGCCAACAGCGCCGGCACGCTGCTCGGCGGCGCGCGGCGCCTGCACGAGCACGGCGCGGCACTCCATCATCACCTCGGCGTATCGGCGTTCGCCACCCACGCGGTCCTGGCACGGCAGAGCCTGGTGGCCGTGGATCCCACGCTGCCGTTCGCCGAGGCGGCCGTTTTCGGCTGCGCCGTCATCACCGGCGTCGGCGCGGTCGTGAACACCGCGCACCTGCCATCTGGCGCGAGCGTCGCCGTCGTGGGCCTCGGTGGCGTCGGTCTCGCGGCGCTGCTCGGTGCCCGCGCGCTCGGCGCGGGTCCGATCGTCGCCATCGACCTCGATCCGGCCAAGCTCGCGCTGGCGCGCGAGCTTGGCGCGACGCACGTCATCGACGCGCGCGAGGCCGATGCGGCCGAGCGCGCCAGGAGCGCCGTCGCCGGCGGCGCGGAGTTCGCCTTCGAGATGGCCGGCAGCAGCCGGGCACTCGAGCTCGCGTTCGCGATCACGCGCCGCGGCGGGACCACCGTCACCGCCGGACTCGCGCCCCCCGCGGCGCGGTTCATGCTGCCGCAGACCCAGCTGGTCGCCGAGGAGCGCACCCTCAAGGGCAGCTACCTCGGCAGCAGCGTGCCGGCTCGCGACATCCCGCTGTACATCTCGTGGTACCGCGCCGGACGGCTACCAATCGACCGGCTGCTCGACCGGCGGCTGTCGCTTGATGGCCTCAATGACGGCTTCGACCGGCTCGCGGCCGGCAGTGCGCTCCGGCAGATCGTCGTGCCCGACGCCTGAGCTCAGCCGCGTGCGAGCGGATTCGGGGTCGGTTCGCCGATCTTCACAAGTGTGTTGCGATCGGTGTGGTGAAACGGCTCCTTCTGGCCGCTGACCAGCAGCACCGTGTCCTCCTCGTATGACCACGTACCGTCGCCGTGCACCGTCACGCGGATGCGGTACTCGATCGTCCGGAACGTGTCCTCGAGGAAAGGGTTCGAACAGATGCCATTGGTCGTCTCGCCGCGCCGGGCGATCAGCTCGAAGCTCTTTGCGTCCTTCGCCGCGCGGCCCATCGCGAGTGCGGTCTGGCCCCGTGGAATGGACAGCGACTGGAGAATCGCGCCCGTCGCCGGCTCCCACAGCCAGTACCCCACTTGGTCGTGGTAGGTCTCGACCTCGTCCGGCTTGACGATGTGGGTGTGGTAACGCAGGCCATAGAACAGCTGCGGCCCGTTGGCCTGCGGGTCGATCGGCTCGAGGTCGATCGTCTCGACGAACACCTGCCGTCGGGGCCCGTCGGCCTTGGGGTTCACGTCGAGGCCTCGCGTCCCCTGGAAGCACCCGGCGAGCGCGGTCAGCGGCCCGAGGTTCCGCAGCGTGTGGACGTCGATGTCCGCCGGTTCGGTGTAGATGTCGTCGCCGTAGGTGTTCATGGTCAGAACCGTGCCTGGGTTGCAACGCTGATCTGGACTTTTCTGACCCCGGTCGGCGCATCGAGCGCATACGAGAGATCCACGTGCAGCACATTCCCGAGGCCGGAGCGGTTGTTGCCCGAGCGGATGCCGATGCCGACGTCCTTGAGAAGTCCGAGCGGCACGGCACCGGCGAAATCGCGCCCCCAGGTGCGTCCGGCATCGAAAAACACTGCGCCGCCGATCCGCAACAGGCGCAGAGGATACCAGTTCGTGTACAGCCGCTCCTCGAGCGTCAACAGCGCACTCGAGGTGCCACCCTGGAATCGGATCGGGTAGCCGCGCAGGCCGTTGTCGCCGCCGAGCAGCAGCTGCTGGTCAGCGTCCAGCCGGTGGGTCGTGGTGCCCGACAGCGATGCGTAGAACAGGTCGCGGTCGGTGAGCCGCTGGAAGTAACGCCCGCCGGCGCTCAGGCTGACGTTGTGCGCCGCGCCGTCATCGATGCGCCCGGCGAGTGCGGAGTTCAGGAACAGGTAGCGACGGTCGTCCGACTGCCACCCCTCCGACGCCGTGGCCTGCACGAGCCACGAGCGGCCGATGCCGCCAAACGGCGGCGCCGAATAACCGAGCTCCCCGTACAGCGAGCGCCCGAGGTACTGGTCCTCGGTGCGGCCGATCAGATCCAGATTCTCGGTCTTGGCGTAGCGATCCTCGATCACCTGCCAGCCGAACCATGGATAGACGAATTTGCGGTCTCCCGGCAGCGCGGCGGGCTGCATCACTGCAGCGGGATCTTCCTTGAACGTCGTTTCGTCATAGCGCACACCGGCAAACCAGCGCTGTGTCCAGCCGTCGACGAGCCCTGGCGATCCGCCGATGTAGCCCTGGACCTGGTCGTGGAGCACGCTGAACTGGTCGTAGATGCTGCCGTTCGAGTAGCGCGAGACGACGCTGGTGGAATCGTTGACGATGACCCCGCCGGACTCGTGCGTGTCGAGCGAGAAGAACGGCCGGACCAGGGTCAGTGCCTTGACCTTGCCGTCGCTGTTGTCGGAGTAATTGACACCGAGCTGCCACCAGTCGCTGCCGAGGTTGGTGTCGGAGTAGCTGAACGTCGTCGACGTCCGGTCGATGGTGTGGGACCGGTTTACCGTGAGGCTGGTGCCGAAGCCGAGCAGGTTTTCCTCCTCGATCTGGACGCTGGACTGGTTCGCACCGCCGCTGCGACCAATGGAGACCCCGGGATTGAGCGTCCAGACGTCGCGCACGGTGACGGCGAGGTCGACGACGTTGCTCGCCGGATCGTAGGCGACCGGCACGATCCATGCGTCGTTGAGATACACGCGCGACCGCAGGATCCGCTCGGTCTCCGCGAGCCGCTCGGCAGACAGGGGCTC
>Ga0209415_10008003_pt1 | contig 18358 bp, 13 predicted proteins | sample PeaSoiSIISIP2007_FD_187696 | JGI IMG/M metagenome (GOLD analysis project Ga0209415, IMG submission 187696) | Peat soil microbial communities from Weissenstadt, Germany - SII-SIP-2007 (SPAdes) (version 2) | ecosystem: Environmental > Terrestrial > Soil > Wetlands > Peat | place: Germany...
CTGCAGGTCCATGCACCCGCGGTGGGTGCCTTCGTCGGGGTCGTGGCCTTGGCGGAAGAGCTCGTGTGGCGCGGGACCGTCACGCAGCTTCTCGCCCAGCGGGTGGGTTCTCGCACGGCCTGGATATGGTCCGCCGCGCTCTACGCCCTGGCATACCTGCCCACGATGTGGGCGCTTCGCGCCAGCGCGGGGATCGATCCCGTGCTGGTGGTCGGGGCGCTCGGGGCCGGCCTCCTCTGGGGGGGCATGGCGAGGGCGTTCGGAAGGCTCGCTCCGGGCATCCTCGCGCACGCGCTCTTCGACTGGGCGGTCCTGATGATGTTTCCGCTCTGGGGTCCCGGCGCCCACGGGTGAAGGCTGCAGGCTACCGGCGCTCTTACGGTTTGTACGTCGCGGTCCAGGTGCCGCTCCCCCCGAAATCGAGAAGCCCGTAGCCGGAGTCCGACAGGTAGCTCGTCGCCGGTCCGCCGTCGGGACCGGGGGAGCCGCCGTCGTTGCCGGCAAGGGCCTCGGCGCCGTTCCAGGTGCCCATGACGAAGGAGAGGGTCGAGGTGTCGTAGTTGGCCGTCAGCGGGCCGGCGAACTGGCCGCCGACGCCCATGGTGTAGCCGCTGGTGCCGCCGAGGTTGAGAAATTGGCACGACATCCCGCCGTCCGCGAGCGGGCCCACGCAGTAGGTGCACTGGATCCAGCCGTTGACCAGCTTCTTCTCCGCGCAAGCGAGCGTGCCGGTCATCGTGCAATAGTACGGGAATCCTCCTCCCCCATCGTCCCCGTTGGCCACGCCCGTGATCGTGCCGTTCTGCAGGCTGAACAGATCGCTGCACTTGCTGACGGTGGCCTCGCCGACCAGCATTAGCGTGCACTTCTGCTGATCGGTTCCTTCCTGCTTGAGCGTCATGTCCACGTTCCCCGTCACCATGAGCGAGATCCCGAGGACCGTCAGGTGGGAGGAGTACGTTCCGGCGAACGTCCCGTCGTACTGCCCGCCTTTGCAAGGTTCACTGGCGTCACCTCCGATCATGTCGCTATCGGTGGTGAAGAACAGGGACGCATCGTCGGTGGTTGGAAAAATGATGCCCCCGCCGCCGCCGCTGGCGTCGTCGCCCGCGTCGTTGCCGTCGGGACCGTTGGGCCCAAAGGCGCCGCTGCCCTTGCTCCCGCAAGCCGCAACCCACGTCAGAGGCAGTGCAACACCGAACGCCCACAATGAACGCATCGCGATCTCCATTGGATCTGGCTACACGGCGATGCAGCCCGAACGACTCCGCACGCACCACATTGCGCAAAGAAGCCGCGCTCCGCAAGTATTGAACGTGTCTCAATTGCGTGAGGGCAAGCGCTTGGCCGTTGTCAAGGCGGGCATCGGTTCCCGGGGTCCGCGCGTATAACCAGAAGGAAAAACCGCCGGTTAGGCCGGACGCGATTACCCTCCTCATCGGTGATCGCCGACGACATCGCACCCGGCGAGGCGCGCGAGGCCCGCGCGCGGATTGCCTCTCGACTCGCCGCGATCGGCGAGCGCGCCGGGGGGGACGTCGTCGAGCTCGGCGCCTTGCTCGCGTGCGCTTACCCGGCGCTCGCCCGATCCATCGACTCCAACCCGGAAGACCTGGTCGCCATCGCGCACGGCACCAGCCAGGCGCGCGACCTCCGGGCGTATCGCCGTCTCGCCGCGGTCACCATCGGCGATATCGCCGACCCGGCGAGGGTGGTGCGCGGGCTTCGGCGTTTTGCCTCGCGCGAGAAGCTCCGCGTCGCCGCGCGCGAGCTCCTTGCGTACCCGGGGCACGACGTCGACGTCACGGCGCGCGAGCTCTCCGACCTCGCGGACGTGTGCTGCGAGCTCGCGCTGGCCGAGGCGCTCGCCTGGGCGGAGGGCCGCTTCGGCGCGCCCCTCGCGTCCACCGGCGAGCCGTGCGGGTTCGTCGTCGTCGGAATGGGCAAGCTCGGAGGCCGCGAGCTCAACGCGGGGAGCGACGTCGATCTGGTGCTGTTCTACGAGACCGACGACGGCGTCGTGCGTCCCCGCGAAGCGGCCGGGGGCGTCCACACGTTGCACGAGCATTTCACCCGGGTGGCGCAGCGCTTCGTCGCGACCCTCGACCTCGCGACCGACGACGGAGTCGTGTGGCGGGTGGACCTGCGCCTGCGCCCCGAAGGCACCCGCGGCCCCCTGGTGAACGCGCTCGCGGCGACCGAACGTTACTACGAGACCTGGGGACGCACGTGGGAGCGCGCGGCGCTGGTGCGTGCGCGGCCCGTCGCCGGTGACCTGCGCCTCGGCGAGCGCCTGCTCGAGACGCTGGTGCCCTTCGTGTGGAGGCGCGGGGTGGATCCAAGCATCGTGAGTGAAATGGCGTCCATGCTCGCGCGCGCGCGCGCCGAGGCAGTGTCCGGGGCGCGTGAGGACCTGAAGATCGGCCCCGGGGGTATCCGCGAGGTCGAGTTCTTCACGCAGGGCCTGCAGCTCGTGTGGGGCGGACGCGACCCGGGCGTGCGCGCGCCGAACACGATCGACGCGTTGCGCCGCCTGCACGGGCGCGGCTTCGTCACGGAACGCGAGCAGCGCGAGCTGCTCGACGCTTACTTCTTTCTCCGGCGACTCGAGCACCGCGTGCAGTTTGCCACGGGCCTGCAGACGCACGAGCTTCCGCGGGACGTCGACCTGGTCGCGCGTATCGCGCGATCGCTGGGTTTCGAGGGGGCGGCGCCGCTCGCGCGCGAGCTCGGCGACGTGCGCGCGCGGGTGTCGACCCGCTTCGCGACGCTTCAGCCGGCGGGAGCCGCGTCGGAGGATCCATCGCTCGAGAGACTGTGGGCGGCGCTCGACGCGGACGACGAAGCTGCCGTCACGATCGCGGCGGCCGAGCGCTTCCGCCTGACGGCTTCGACGGACCTGCCTCGCCATCTGCTCGCGCTCGCGGCCCGCCCGGATGCTCCTCTCGGGGCAGCGACACGGGATCGTGACCCTGCGTTCGCGCGGCGCCTCACCGAGGCCCTCGCCGACGCGGCGGACCCGGAGCAAGCGGCGCGCCTGCTCGCCGCCTTCTTCGCCCGCTTCGAGACGCCAGGCACGTACCTGCGCGCGCTCGGCGACGAGCCGCGGCTCGTCCGTGCCCTGTCTTCCTTCCTCGGGGCCAGCGCCTTTCTCGGCGAGGCGCTCGTGGCCTATCCGGACCTAGTCGATCGCGTCCTTTACGGCCGGGCTGCGCCCACCCCGCAGACCGCGCGCGCGCTGGTCCGCGAGGAGGTCGCCGCCCTCTCGCCGGAGGCTGCGCGCGACGTCGGCGAGTTCGTCGGTGCGCTACGCAGGGCGAAGCGGCGCGTGACCTTCGAGGTGGGCCTGGCCGACCTCGCAGACGAGCTCGAGACGCGCGACGTCGGGCACGTGCTCACGGAGCTGGCCGACGTTACGCTGGAGTACGCGTGCCGGTTCGCGATGGACGAGCAGATCGCCGACGCGCCCCCGGGCGGCCACGACGCGAGCGGCCTCGCGCTCATCGCCATGGGGAAGCTCGGCGGGCGGGAGATCGGCTACGGATCCGACCTCGACCTGTTCTTCGTCTACGACGCGTCCGCGGCCGCCGGGCCCGAGCGACACTCACGGATCGCGCAGCGCGTCCTGCGGCTCGTTGAGACTCCGCACGGGGAAGGACCGGGGTACACGCTCGACACGCGTCTGCGGCCATCGGGCAATCAGGGGCTCCTGGTCGTCTCGCTCGACGGCTTCGCGCGCTATCAAGAGAAGCACGCCCAGCACTGGGAGCGTCAAGCCCTCGTCAAGGCGAGGGCATGCGGCGGAGACGACGCCCTCGGCGCCAGGGTCGTGGCGATCGCGCACGAAGCCGCCTACGAGCGTGGCGCGCCGGATCCTCGCGAGACCCACCGCCTTCGCACTCGCATGGAGAGGGAGCTGGGCCACGAGCGCCTCGAATCCTCTCCCGCGCGCTACGATTTGAAGGTGGGCCGCGGCGGCGTCGTCGACGTCGAGTTCGCCACTCAGTGGCTCCAGATGCGTCATGGCCACGACAGGCGCGTGCGCGCGACCGAGACCGAGATCGCGCTCTCGGCCCTGGAAACCTGCGGCTACATCGAGCCACCGCTCGTCGACAGCCTCCGGGAGGGCTGGCGCTTCCTGCGGAGGCTCGAGCAGCGCCTGCGAGTTTCGCACGGCTCGAGCGCGACCCTCATCGAGGAAGGCGCGCCCGGTCTCGTCACGCTCGCGCGGCGGATGGGCATGCGGGACAGCCCCCGCGCCCGGGCGGTCGAAGCCTTGCTCGAGCGATACGTGTCGATCACTCGCGAAGTCCGGGGCGCGTACCTCTCGGTGCTGGGGCTTTGACGCGCGATCGGCGAACCTCGGGTTCAGGGCCGCCTGAGCAGGCCCCCGAGCGACTCGCGGCGCGGCGTCGGGTCGTTGTCCCGCAGGAAGCGGAGGTTGTGAAGGTTGATGACGGCGTGGGCGACCAGCGGCCCGGCGAGGCTCCCGGTGGCCGCGAAGACCGACCCGAAGAGGAGGCCCATGACCGTGGCCCACGCCATCCATCCCCAGCGGGCCTGCCCGCGGACTTGGTGCAAGGCGCCGAAGACCATGGATGACGTGACCACCCCGGCCAGCGGGACCAGCAGGCCCCGGAACAGAAGCTCCTCGCCGGTGGCGCTCGCCAGGGCGACGAGCCACAACCCCGCGTCGCCGGCGCCGTGCACGGCGGGCCGGAGCGCCAGGTGAAGTGCCCGAGCCCAGCGGAACCGCTGGATCAACGCCCGCGTCGACAGGATGGTCGCCGCTCCCAGGAGCACGCCCAGCCCGAGGCTCAGCAGCAGCCCTGCCGCTCCTCTCGCCCCGAGCCACCCGTCGCAGGACGTCGGATCGCGACCGAGGGCCAGCGAAGCGACGACGGCGACGGCGCCGGCGATGGAGTAGACGAACAAGACGAGCAGCACCCCGCGCAGGCGCCCGAACGCGCCCCGGTCGCTGCGCGTGCCCAGTCGCGCGGCCTGAGCGCCGAGGGCGTGCCCGTCCTGAGTGGCCGACATTGCCGCTAGCCTGCCCTTACGCTCACACGCGCCGGGGCGCCTTGCAAGCCGGGCGGGCGGGGGATCTGATAGAGTTTGAGCAGTCCGTTGACGATGGCCACCTCCACTCCCGACGAGCGTCCGCGCGTACTCATCGTCGACGACGAAAAATTCATCCGGGACATCCTGGCGGACTTCCTCGGCATGGAGGGGTACATCGTTCGCACCGCGGAGGACGGCAGCGCCGCGCTCGACGAGCTGCACAACGCCCACTACGACCTCATCATCAGTGACCTCAAGATGCCCCGGATGGGGGGCATCGAGCTCCTCGACGCGATCGGCACGGCCGCGCCCAACGCGTTGACCGTGATCATGACGGGGTTCGGGACCGTCGAGACAGCGATAGACGCCATGAAGCGCGGCGCTTACGACTACATCCTCAAGCCGTTCAAGGTCGAAGAGGTCATCCGGGTCGTGCAGCGCGGCCTCGAGAAGCAGCGTCTCGCGGCGGAGAACCTGCGTCTGCGGGAGGCGATATCGCTCTACAAGGTGAGCGAAGCCATCGCCGCCAGCCTGTCGCTGGAGGAGGTCCTCGCCACGATCGGCGACACGGCCATCAACGAGGTCAAGGCCGACCTCGTGTCGACGTGGCTCGAGGACGGGGAGGGCGGTTATTTCGAGCGGCAGCGCCTCGTGCCGGAAGGCCCGGGGGAGTCGCCGCTCGCGCCGGCAGCGCCGAAGTACGGCGTGTTTTCATCGCAGGCCTTCCTCGAACACTACGCGGCCCACTCGGCGTTGCTCGAGCAGGGAACCAAGGGGGCTCGCTTCTTCGCGCAGGCCTCCGACGTGCCAATCGTCTCGCTCGTGTCGGTGCCGCTGCGGATGAAGACCCGCATCCTCGGCTGGATCTGCGCCGCGAGCTTCACCAAGCAGAAGCGCTTCAACGAGGGGCAGCGCAAGCTCCTGTCGATCGTCGGCTCGCGCGCGGCGGCGGCGATCGAGAACGCGCGGCTCTACGAGGATCTGCGCGCGACGTTCCAGCAGACGATTCGGGGGCTCGCCCGCGCGATCGACAAGATGGACCGCTACACCGCCGGGCACTCCGAGCGGGTCGCCACCTACGCCACGTACCTCGCGATCAGGCTCGGGCTGCCCGCCGACGTCGTCGAGATCGTTCGCCAGAGCGCGCTCATGCACGACATCGGAAAGCTCGGGTGCGTGATGAACCTCAACAAGCCGGGCAAGCTGACGCAGGATGAGTACGAGGTCTTCAAGCGGCACCCTGTCTACGGCCGCGACATCCTCGACCCCATCAAGTTCTTGCACCCCCTGATCCCTGGCGTGCACCTGCACCACGAGCGCTGGGACGGGCGCGGCTACCCGCTGGGGCTCAAGGGGAACGACGTCCCCCTCATCGCTCGCATCATCGCGGTCGCCGACACCTACGACGCCATGACGAGCGACCGCGCTTACCGCCGCGCCCTTCCCCACGAGGTGGCGATCGGCGAGATCGAGCGCTGCAGCGGCACGCAGTTCGATCCCGAGGTGGCCCACTCGTTCACGGGGGGCCTCGACGATTTCCGCGAGGAGCAGTCCACCGGCGGGCAAAAGATGCCCGACTGAGCCTTTTCGGGGCTGTCCGCCACGCCTTGCTAGACCGTTCGCAAGCGCTCGGGGCCGAGCTATACAAGGACATGCTCGATGACACGCTCCACGAGTGCCTGACGTTTGACGACGTCCTGCTCGTCCCCGCGTACAGCGAGGTTCTTCCGAAGGACGTCGACGTAAAGACGCGGCTGTGCCGCGGCTTCGACCTGAACATCCCGCTGCTCTCCGCGGCGATGGACTCGGTGACCGAGAGCCGCGCCGCGATCACGATGGCCCGCGAAGGGGGGATCGGCGTCATCCACAAGAACATGACGATCGAGGCGCAAGCGCGCGAGGTCGAGCGGGTCAAGCGCGCCGAGAGCGGGATGATCCTCGGTCCCATCACCGTCAGGCCCTCGCAGTCGCTGCGCTCGGCGCTGTAGGTGATGCGCGAGCACGACATCAGCGGCGTGCCGGTCGTCGAGGGCGAGCAACCCGTCGGGATTCTCACGGCGCGTGACATCCGGTTCGAGCAGAACCTCGACCAGCCGGTGAGCGCGCTCATGACGCGCGAGCTCGTGACCGTTCCGCCCGGCGTGAAGGTCGACGAGGCGAAGCGCCTGCTGCACAAGCATCGCATCGAGAAGCTGCTCGTCGTCGACGGCGGCAAGCTCGTCGGGCTCATCACGATCAAGGACATCCTTCAGGCAGACAAGTACCCGCAGGCCGTCAAGGACGACCAGCGCCGCCTGTGCGTCGGGGCCGCCATCGGTCCGGGGCCGGACCGGCACGAGCGCACGGCAGCCCTCGTGGGCGCCGGGGTCGACGTGATCGTCATCGACACGGCCCACGGCCACCACAGCGGCGTCATCGACGCGGTGCGCGCGACCAAGAAGGAGTTCTCCGGCGTGAAGATCATCGCCGGGAACGTGGCGACGAAAGAGGGAACCGAGGCTCTCATCGAAGCCGGCGTCGACGCCGTGAAGGTGGGCATCGGTCCGGGGAGCATCTGCACGACGCGCGTCGTCGCCGGCGTCGGGGTGCCGCAGATCACTGCCGTGAGGGACTGTTCGAGCGTCGCGGATCGGCACGGGGTGCCCGTCATCGCGGACGGCGGCGTGAAGCACTCCGGCGACGTCACGAAGGCCATCGCCGCGGGCGCCAGCGCCGTCATGGTCGGCTCGCTCTTTGCGGGGACCGACGAGTCGCCGGGCGACCTCGTTCTCTACCAGGGGCGCAGCTACAAGGTGTACCGGGGCATGGGCAGCATCGGCGCCATGCGCAAGGGAAGCCGCGACCGCTATGGGCAGGCTGGCACGGCGGACGAGAAGCTCGTGCCCGAAGGGATCGAGGGCCGCGTGCCTCATCGCGGGTCGCTCGCATCCATCCTCTACCAGCTCATCGGCGGCCTGCGCAGCGGCATGGGCTACACCGGTTGCAAGAGCGTTGGCGAGCTCCGCGCGAAGGCGCGCTTCGTCCGGATCACGTCGCAAGGACTGCGCGAGAGTCACGTGCACGACGTGATCGTCACCGAGGAAGCGCCGAACTATTTTCGTTCTTGATGTCGCGCGCTTTCGCGGCGTACTGGCTCGGCCGCGTGCGTTATGCGCGCGCGCACGCGCTGCAAGAGAGGCTCCTGGGCGCCCGGCTTCGGGGGGAGATCGAGGACACGCTCCTCTTGCTCGAGCACGAGCCCGTGGTCACGCTCGGCCGGGGGGCGCGGGAAGCGAACGTGCTCCTGCCGAGAGAGCGGCTGGCCGAGCTGGGCGTCGACGTTCACGAGACCGGCAGAGGAGGGGACGTCACCTACCACGGCCCCGGTCAGCTCGTCGCATACCCGATCTTCGATCTGCGGCCTGACCGCTGCGACGTCCGCCGGTACGTGCGCGACCTGGCGCGCGTCATGATCGGCCTTGGCCGCGCCTATGGCGGCGTGGACGCAGGCTTCATCGAGGGCGACTCGAAACTCGTGGGCGTCTGGGTCGACGAGGCGAGCCCGCACCGGTGGCCCGGCTCGCGAGGCAGCGCGCGCCTTGCCAAGATCGGCGCCATAGGCGTGCACCTTTCGAGGTGGGTTACAACGCACGGGTTTGCCTTCAACGTCTCGACGGATCTGTCCGGATTCCATCTCATCGTCCCATGCGGGATCGCGGAGCACGGCGTGACGTCGCTGGCGGCCCTCGGCGTTCGCCCGCCGCCCATTGACGAGGCGGCCGAGAGGGCAGCTGGCATCTTCGAGGAGGTCTTCGAGGCCGAGGGGTCGATGGCCGGATCCGAGGAGACGGAATCGCTGCTGGCCTATCCGTCGCCCGCGGGTCCCTGAGGGCCAGGCGAAGCCGGGGGAGAGGCGGCCATCGAGCTCGAGGTGCGCGCCGCCGCGACCATGCGCAAGTACATCTTGGCGCGGGGGTTGTCCGGCTCCGTCTCGAGGACCTTGTTCCACTCCTCCACGGCGGCGTCGGTGTCGCCCATCGAGAGCAGCGTGACCCCCAGCTGCATCCGCGCGGGCACGTAGTTGGGCCGAGCGTTCACCGCGGCCTCGTACTGCTCGCGCGCGCGGGGCAGGTCGTTCATCTCGCGCAGCAGCGTGCCGAGCTTGGTCCGGAGATCCGCGAACTGGGGGCACAGCCATACGGCCTTCTCGTATTCGGCAATCGCCTCGCGCCCGAGCCCGGCGTCCGCGTAAGCCTGGCCAACCTCCGCGTGCATGTTCGCGATCTTTCCGCGCGCGAACGGATCGAGCCCGCCGACCGGAGTCCCCTTGATGCGCTTGTAGACCTGGCGGGCCGCCTCGTACTTGCCCCGGTCGTTGTAAGTGACGGCGAGGTTGAGCGCGGCCTCCGTGTAGCCGGGATTGATCGTGAGCGCGCGCTCGAAATGGTGCTCGGCCTGCGCGAAGTTCCCGCGCGAGTGGCAGATGACCCCCAGCATGTCGTGCACGTCCGCCAGTCGATCGTTGTGCTCGACGACTTGCCGCAAGGCGTCTTCGGCCTTGTCGAACTCGCGCTTGTGGTAATGCTCGCGGCCCAGGAGCAAGATCTGCTTCGTGTGCTCGTCCATCAGGCTCAGCCCGCTCCCGCTGCCGTGGAGACTACGACGAATCGTGGAGGGAGGGCGATGAGGATTTTTGCGTCGCGAAGTGCGGGCTTGCTCGCGCGCGCGTCTACCGCTAAGGGCGACTGACCGGCAGTGGTGGAGGAGACGCCCGAGGCAGCATCCACGTCGAGCTCGGTCACCCTCGCGGAGCAGGCCCGCGCGGCGGGCCGGTGGAAGGCACTCTCGCCGCGCGCGCGTGCGGCGATCGCTCTCGCCGGAGGCGCGGCCGTGCTCATCGGAGCCGTCGCGACGTCGCTGACCGTAGGTGAAGGTGCGCCCGCGGCGCTGCCGGCAGCCAGCGCCGCGTCCCTGGCCGCGTCGCTCTCGGTCGACATGATCGTCGACGCTGCGTCCGCGGATGCGGTCGGCGACTCCGTCTCCGACGGTGCGCCTCCTGCGTCCACCGTCTGGCGCGTCTCCCAGCTCGCGGACGACCCAGGCGTGACGCTGGTAGACGTCGTGATCAACCGTCGGCCGCTGCTCTCGGCGCTCGGCGACGCGAGGCTGTCGCGCGGCGAGGCGAAGCGTCTGATGCAATCGCTCGCGGACGTGCACAGCGTCGAGCGCTTCGGCCCCAAGGACGCTCTCGCGATCGCTCTCGACAAGGCCACCCGCCGCATCGTCGCCTACGAGTTCGCGACGTCGCCCGCGGACGTCTGGCAAGCGCGCGAACAGGAGCCGGGCGCCCCTTCCCAGCTCGAGGCGCGCAAGCTCCCGCTCGAGGTCGAGCGCGTGCGGGTGGGCAAGTCCGTCCTGGTGGGCCCGGATCTGCGCGCGTCCTTCGTCGAGGCAGGGCTGGCGCCGATCGACGACGTCCTCGCGCTGCTCGACGATGCGCTGGAGGGCCACGCCGAGCTCTCCGACATCCGGCCGGGTGCGCGCCTGCGGGTCATCGCCACCCAAGAGCGCATCGACGGCAGCTTCGTGCGCTGGACGTCGCTCGACGTCGTGGAGTACTTCCCTGCCACGGCCAACGCTCCGTCGGTCCGCGTGTACTGGTTCGGCGGAGGCGGAGAAACGGGCGAGCAGGCCGGCTCCGCGTCGAAGCATCGTGGCTGGTACGACGCGAAGGGGCGTCAGCCGTACCACGGGGGGTGGCGCTCTCCCGTCCCGCTCGCCCGCATCACGTCGCGGTACAACCCGCACCGTATGCATCCGGTGCTCCACGTCGTCATGCCCCACAACGGCGTCGACTTCAAGGCGCCCGTCGGCGCGGCCGTCTACGCGACGGCGGCCGGCGTCGTGGAGAGCATGGGCAACGACGGGCCATGCGGGAACAAGGTCGAGATATCGCACCCGGGCGGCGTCGCGAGCATCTACTGCCACCTCTCGCGATTTGCGCCGGGCCTTCGCGTCGGCCAGCACGTGGAGCAGAGGCAGCTCATCGCGTTCGTCGGACAGACGGGGCGGGTCACGGGGCCGCACCTGCACTTCGGCATCCGCCGCGCCGGGATCTTCATCGATCCCATGACGCTGAGGCTGGACGGGGTGCGCGTCGTCCCGAGATCGCTGCGCGACGAGTTCGATCGCCGCCGGGGCGTCCTTGACGCGGAGCTCGACGGCATCCCGCTTCCCGCCGCGGGCGTCGCCGCGCCGGAGGCCGCCGAACCGGATAACTTCTACGAGGAACCGTGAGGCGAACGCTGGTAGCGTAGCGAGCGCGGGTAGATGGCGAGAGGCACGCAAGCGGCCAAAGTCGGGCTCTTCGTCGCGCTTTCCGGGGCGGCCGCCTACGGCATCCACCGTTTCGTCAGCCCCGCGGTGAGCGGCGCCAACGGCTATTCCGTCCACGCGTACGTCCACGACGCGACGGGGCTCGCGACCCGGTCGCGCGTCACGATCGCCGGCATCGCCATCGGCACGCTCGAATCGATCAAGCTCGAGCGCGGCGAGGCGCGCCTCGACATCAAGGTGCGAACCGACGTTGCTCTCTTCGACAACGCGACGCTCGGCAAGAAGAGCACGTCGCTGCTCGGCGAATCGGTCGTCGTCCTCACGCCGGGCACGTCCGACCGTCGCAAGCTGCACGAAGGCGACGAGATCCACATCATCGTCGACGAGACGACGCCGGCCCAGCTGATGGACGAGGTCAAGGAGATCGCCGACAGCGTGAGGGCGGTCGCGCGGCAGCTCGCGGGCTCGATCGGGACCGAACAGGGCGGGCAGAACATCCGCCTCATCCTTCAGAACGTCGCCGACGCCTCCGACGCGCTCAACAAGACGATCCGCGAGAACCGTGAGGTCATCCGCGACGCGCTGCACAACGTCGAGTCGATCACGCGGACGGCGAACCCGGAGATCACCCGGATCCTCGAGAACGTGAGAGTCGTCACGCAGGACGTCCGCGAGCTCATGGCGACCGCGGCTCAGTCGCCGCAGGGTCAGAAAGGCGAGCTCAGGGAGTCTATCGAGCGGCTCGATCGGGCGAGCAAGAGCCTCGAGAGCGTCCTCGAGCACGTCGACAGCGTCACCGGGCGAATCGACCGCGGGGAGGGGACGATCGGCAGGCTGACCAAGGACGATGCGCTGGTCAACGAGGTGCAGGGCGTCGCCGAGGGCGTGAACGACTACGTCCAGGACCTCACGCGGCTGCAGACGGTCGTCGGTCTGCGCAGCGACTACAACTTCCTCGCGAACACCATCAAGAGCTACGTGGAGCTCCGCCTCCAGCCGCGGGAGGACAAGTACTACGTCGTCGAGCTCATCAACGATCCACGTGGCCTCACGTCGATCTCGGACCAGAGCGTCGACACGACGAACCCGAACCTACCGGCGCACTACCGGACAATCACGACGACCACGACGGACTCGTTCCGCTTCTCGTTGCAGTTTGCCAAGCGGCTCGGTCCGTTCACGGGGCGCTTCGGGATCAAGGAGTCGACCGGAGGCCTCGGCCTCGACATCAACTTGCTCCACGACCGCTTCGAGGTGGTAAATGACCTCTTCGGCTTCAGCGAGCAGCCGCAGCCGCGCTACCGCGTCTACGTCGCGTACGAGTTCGTCAAGCGTCTCTGGCTTCTGGGCGGGGTCGATCAGGTGTTCTTGCCCAGCCAGCGGGATTACTTTCTCGGCCTTCAGCTCCGGTTCACCGACGAGGACCTGAAGACGATCCTGCCCTTCTCGGGCGGGGCGGCCGCCGCGGCGAAGTGAAGGTTAACGCCAGACCAGCAGCTTCGCCGCCAGCAGGACCTCCACCGCGCGAAGCGCTTCGCTCGCCGTGGCGACACCTCCCTGCGCCATGTCGGCGAGCACCTCCCGTAGCGGTCTGGGCCGATCCGCCACGCCCAGCAGACGTCGTACCGTCGGAGGCCACGGAGCGGCGTGGAGCTTCGGGCGCGACCCGTCGGGCGGGCCGATGAGGGCGTCCAGGCGCGGGCGCCACGCGTCCAGCTGCACCTCTCCTTGGGCTGCCTCGATGCCGGCCAGGATGAGCGGGGGGATGTCGAGGTCGAGCGGGAACTCGACGTGCTTGGCCGTCTGTCCGCCGTAGAAGCTCAGCTCGCCGCTGTGCCACCGGAACAGATCGACGAGGCGGTCGCGGCCCTGATCCCGGATCGCCCGGAACACGTCGAGCGAACCGACGAGGCCGAGCGAGATGAGCGTGTCGCCCATCCGCCCGCCGTAGCGGGGAAGAACGGCGAGCGCGAAGTCGAGCTCCTCGCGCGAGATCACGCTGCGGCGAACGAGATACTCGCCGAGAAGCTCGCTGGCGTTGTTGGACGCCACGTGGTGAAGCTTGCCGTCGACGACGTAGAGCTCCTTCCTCCCCCGCTCCGCCTGACCTCCCGCCGACACCCTCGGCAGCGCCCGTGACTCGGTGGGTCCCTCCGCGAACAGGACGCCCGTCGCCCCGAACTCGACGGCGCGAAGAAGGACCGCGACGAGCGAGGTGATCGACACCGTGTCCACGAACTCGGGCGAGCCCACCTCGCCGAGCCGGTTGGTCGTCGCCGTGAGCGTGGGCAAGAAGCGCGCGAGTTGCTCGATCGACTCGACCTGGGCGAGACCGCGCCCCATGTAGTCCACCATGTCCCCGCGACCGACCTGACCGGTCGCGATGGCCTCGACGAGCCGCGCGAAGGTCCAGGGGCCGAGCTTCTCCCCCCGCGTGGTGACCACGGTCGAAGGGATCGTCGTGTACTCGCCGGTCGTCCGCTCCGAGTCGCGCACGGCTTCCGGGCGATTCGCTAGGCCGGAGCGCAGCTGCGCGGCTCCTTCGCGCACGGCGTTCATCTGCTCGACCGACGGCGCAGTCTGCACCCAGCGCACGAGCGCTGCGAGCTCGGCGCGGGCCGTCGCCTGGTCGGCGGCGAACGGGGCGAGCGCGCCCGAGAGGGCGGCGGCCGTCTGGAATCGCTTCGACGGATCGCGCGCGAGAGCGCGCTCGAGGACCTCGAAGAGGCCCTTGGGCATGGAACCGCGAGCCTCGCGCAGCGCATCGATCCGGCAGTCCCGGATGGCGAGGAGCACGGCCAGCTGCCCGCTACCGGCGAAGAGCGGGCGGCCGAGCAGCATCTCGCTCAGGACGACCGCCGTGGCGAACAGGTCGGCCCGCTGGTCGAACGTCTCCCCGGCGACTTGCTCGGGCGAGAGGTAGGCAAACTTGCCCTTGAGCGCGGCGGTCCCGGTCGTGCGAAGCGTCGCGCGGTTCGACGCTCGCGCGATGCCGAAATCACCGAGCTTGACCCGCCCGTCGACGGACAAATAGACGTTGGACGGCGTCACGTCTCGATGGATGATGCCCATCGGCTGGCCGGTGGGGTCGCGCGCCCCGTGAGCGCTCGCGAGGCCGCGCAGCAGCTCGCAGGCGAGGTACGCGGCGACGGCGGGATCGAGCGTTCGGCTCTCCCCCGACAGCCGCCGCAGCAGGCGGAAGAGGTCGCAGCCGTCGACGAGCTCCATGGAGAGCCAGGGCTCGCCGCCCTCGACGCCGTACGCGAAGACCTGCACGACGTTCTCGTGGTGCACCGCGGCGTGCAGCGCCGCCTCCCGCTCGAACATCGTGCGCCCCTCGGGATCCGCGGCGAACTGAGGCAAGAGGCGCTTGATGACGAGCCTCCGCGGGACCGCGCCGGGATCGATGGGGCGCCCGACGTAGACCTCGGCGGTGCCGCCGACGGCGAGGCGCGCGTCCAGCCAGTAGGGGCCGAACTTCATCGGTCCGCCCGAGAGCGGGTGCGCCAGACCGCGCGCCCGAGGATTTTCGCCAGACCCCATCGCTGGCAGAGTGTATCTATGCGGCGGCCGTCGAACACTAAATGACGGTCTCGATCGATCGCCCCACCATGCGACACCTCCTATTTGGCCTGCCGGCCCTGGCGCTGGGGCTGGCCGCGTGCGAAGGATGCCGGTCGTCCCGGGCGCCCGGAACGGCCGTTGCCTCCGTCGCGGCCAACGCGGGCGCGCCCACGCTGCGCCTGTACCTGGCGACCGACGTCGCCGGCGCGCTCGAGCCGTGCGGCTGCACGAGAGACCAGCTCGGGGGCTTGGGCCACCTGGGCGCCTGGATCAAGCAGAGCCGCGTCCAGGCGCCGGCGTCGCTGCTCGCGTCGGTGGGGCCGCTCTTCTTCATGGACGACAAGCTCGACGCCGAGCGCGGCGATCAAGACAGGGCCAAGGCCCACGCCATCGCGCGCGTCCTTCGCGGCCTGGACTTTGCCGCCTTCGCGCCCGGCGCCAACGACTGGGCCGACGGGTCATCGGGCCTGACCACGCTCGCGAACGAGTCCGGAGCGGCCGTGCTCGTCGGCGGCGGCCTCGCCGCGGCGCCGTTCGCGACGGCCGTCGTGCGCGACCACGGCGGACTCAAGATCGGCCTCGTCGGGGTCGGCCGGTCGGGGCCCTCCCCGACCGCCGCGAGCGCCGAGGACGACGTGAAGCAGGGAGTGGCCGAGGCGACGAAGAAGGGGGCGAACGTGCTCATCGCGCTGGCCGCCGTCGGTCGGGGCGAAGCGAAGCGGATCGCGGATGCCGTGCCGGAGCTGACGGCGGTGGTCGTCGGCTCGGCGCGAGCGAGCGGCGACGCAAACACGACGGCGCCGCGCGTGGAGCAGGTGGGCGAGGTCCTCATCGTGGAGGCGGCGAATCACCTGCAGTCGGTGGCCGTGCTCGACCTCTACCTGCGCGAGCAGCCGGTGCCGGGTCGGCTCGTGAAGTTCGCCGATGCGACGGGGCTCGAGCTCGCCCGCCAGCGCGAGGACCTGGCCCGTCAGATCGACGAGCTTCACGTCAAGATCGCCGCGTGGCAGCGGGACCCTGCGATCGCGCCGAAGGACGTGGAGGCCCGCAAGGCTGACCTCGCGCGGCTCGAGGCGCAGCGTGACGCCCTCGACACGAGGCGGCCGCCCGCCACCGGGAGCTTCTTTCGCTACACGGTGAAGGAGGTGCGCGAGTCGCTGGGGAGCGACGCTGCGATCGAGGCGGACATGCGCGCGTACTACAAGGCGGTCGACGACCACAACCGCCAGGCCTTCGCCGACCGTCTCCCCCCGCCGCGGGCCCCGGGCCAGGCGGGCTACGTGGGCGTGGAGGCGTGCTCGTCGTGCCATGCAGACGCCCGGCGAGTCTGGAACAAGACCCCCCACGCGCACGCGTACGCCGCGCTCTCTTCGCAGTTCAAGGAGTACAACCTCGAATGCGTGGGCTGCCACGTGACCGGCTACGAGAAGCCCGGAGGCGCCACGGTGACGCACGTCGACAAGCTCGAAAACGTGCAGTGCGAGATCTGCCACGGTCCGGGGTCGAAGCACGTGAGCAGCCCGAGCGACAGCACGCTCATCGTGACGAGGCCGGACACCTCGGTATGCGTCTTTTGCCACCACCCGCCGCACGTCGAGGAGTTCGACGCCCTCGTGAAGATCAAGGAGATCCTCGGGCCTGGGCACGGAATGAAGGCGGACTAGCAAAAAACAGCTGCACCGGAGGCCCGTGCGCGACTCGGCCAGGTCCGCCCGTCACCGACGGGGGGCAATCGTCTCGGGGGGGGGCGCCGAGGCGGTTCAAGCGTCGGCTCGACGCGGTCTCCAGGCCGAGTACGAGCACTCCGGTGCAGCCGCGAGGCCTCTGGAGCAAGCCGCGCGCCAGCTTCGACCGCAGGAAAAATCGCACGATGGCGAGGGCCGCCCCTGTCCCGGACGTCCCTGCGGGTGTCGCCGATGCGTCACCCGGCTTCGAAGAGCGCCGGCACGGCCTCGGTCGCCTTGCCCAGCCGGCACTGGTCGAACAGGTCCGCGTTGTCCGGCTCCTCCGGGCCCACGTACACGCTCGTCGCCTCGATGCCCCCGCGGCGTGCGCGCGCCCTGACCGCCGAAACGAAGCCCGCGGCCGGGTACACCGCGCCGCTGCTGCCGATCGTGACGAAGACATCGCACGCCTCGAGCTCTCGCGCGATGCGGTCCATGTCGAACGGGACCTCGCCGAACCAGACGATGTGCGGGCGCACGCGAGCCCCGCACCCGCACGAGGGGATGGAAGGGTGAGCTTCGCGGTCCTCGAAGGGCGGACGGGTGCATCGCTCGCAGCGGCTCTTGAAGAGCTCTCCGTGCATGTGGACGAGCCGCGCGGAGCCCGCCTTCTCGTGCAGGTCGTCGACGTTCTGCGTGCAGAGAAAGAAGCGATCGCCGAGGACGCGCTCGGTCGCCGCCAGCGCCCTGTGGGCGGCGTTGGGCTCGCAGGTGCCGGCCTGCGCGCGTCTCTGGGCGTAGAAGCGCCAGACGACGTCGGGGTTCGCGCGCCAGCCTTCGGGGGAGGCGACGTCCTCGAAGCGGTGCTCCTCCCAGAGGCCGTTCGCGTCGCGGAAGGTTCGGATCCCGCTCTCCGCGCTGATGCCCGCGCCGGTGAGGACGAAGAGGCGCGCGGTGCGCGAGAGGCGCAAGGGGGCGAACTCGTGGAAGGGGGCGGAGCGGGGCATTGGATCATTGTATGAGTTACGCGGGTGGGTACTGCAGGGACGACCGGCCACGACGCTCGTGTGGCTCATGTCGAGGCTCGACTGTCTCACTTTCAGCTTCTTGGAGTCTCATTTCGCCACACTTGTGCGCCATATGAGCCTCGACATGAGACGATTCATTTTTCTATGTGAGCCATAAACGTCATACGATGCGCCATTAGCCGAATTATTTTGCGCCATCCGATGCAGTATATGAGACGCATATTACCAATATATGCGCCACAAAATACCTGAGTGTCTCATGTTGAAGCAACAAATGAGCCGAGCGACCTACGACATGAGACATCCGACGCCGGGGATGCGCAATCCCGTGGCCGCTGCGAAGCGGCACCCGTTCCACTGGCCACGGCCCGCGCGCTAAGTTGCCGGCCCTCGCTCGCGCGAGCTATGGATTGAGGGTGAGTGTCCCCCCCAAGGGTCCCCTCCCGCCCGCCACGCCTGTGGACGTGGCGCGGCCGTCGCGGCGTGAGGTGCTCGTGCGCCTCGGGGCCGCGGCGGGCGTGATCGGCGCCGCCGCCGCGGGGGCCCGGGCGGTGTGGGACAAGGGGGGGTTCGACGTGGTGCAGTCGAGCGCGACGCGCCAGGTGCGCGACTACCGCCTGGCCGAGCGCGACGCGCAGCACGCCGAGTTCGCGATCGCGCGGGCGGTCCCCAGGGAGGCAGGCGACGACTCGCCGCATCCGACCGCGACGCCCGAGGAGCTCGTGC
>Ga0209415_10008004_pt1 | contig 18358 bp, 20 predicted proteins | sample PeaSoiSIISIP2007_FD_187696 | JGI IMG/M metagenome (GOLD analysis project Ga0209415, IMG submission 187696) | Peat soil microbial communities from Weissenstadt, Germany - SII-SIP-2007 (SPAdes) (version 2) | ecosystem: Environmental > Terrestrial > Soil > Wetlands > Peat | place: Germany...
TACTCGATTCGATTTGCGGAGCTGAAGCTCCGCGCGGGATGAATCCCGCCCTCCAACCCCGGCTCTGAGATATTCAATGGATTTTAGAGACAGGACACTAAGGGGCTTTTGAAAAACCCTGGGGACAACCGCTCCATCACTGTCGCGGCTCGGCAAGTAGCTGTAAACGCAGACCGCCGATTCAGAGCCGCGAGAGTCATCGAGCGGACAATTACATTTTCAACAAGCTCCTAGGGCTTCCGAAATTCCCAGGCGGCGTACATCCAGTCCGAAGAGACCTGGACATTCATCACCCGCATCAGGGCTTTGTGCGTCGGCGAAAAGGCCAGGTAAGGATGCAACTGTCCTGACCACGACTTCCGCAGGTCCGCTTCCAACTGCTCCAACGCATGGCCCGGCGTGACGTCACGGGGATTACGTAGAAACCACACGTGGCGGATCGCCGGATTGGCGAGTTCCCGCCGCGCGGCATCGGCGTCCTGCGCCGTGAAGATCTCCCGCGTGGAGAAGCCCGGGAGGTAATACTCCAGCACCACGCCGCTCAGATTCGGCCCGTCGACCAGGACCATCGTGTCGGCCGGAAAAGAACTGCGGGCGATGTCCCGCGCGATGCGGTCCAGCGGCGCCAGGTAGCCGATGTTCAACAGATCCCGGCCCTGGAAGTAGCTTCCGATTCCCACCAGGTTCGCTCCCAGGAGCGCTGCCGCAATCACGCTCCCGGCGCGCGGACTGGATTGCGCTCCTCTTGCGATCGCGAGCAGGACGAGCGGCAATAAGAACAGCAGTCGCGCCGGACCGAACGCGTAGGAGACCCAGCCAGCCACGCCGGCGAACCCGATCAGGGCCGTTACGGCTGCGGGGACCAGCCAGGTCCGGGCGGTGCGGGCGCCTGTCCACAGAAGCCAGCCTACCGGGATCGCCAACACGGCAGTCACCGGCAACATCCACACCGGGATCGCTTCGCCGTAGAAGAAAGAGAAAATCCAGTAGGCCAGCTTGACGACCGATTCGAGCACACTGTTGCCGGTAAGCAGAAGCAAGCCGGGTTTCGCTCGCCACACTGCCACCACGGATGCGAGCGTCATGAGCCAGGGTAAGTAGGCTGCCAGCACGACCAGGTTTCCGATCAGCCAGCGGCCGGGACGTTGGCGCGCATGACGCACCAGCAGCACGTTGACCCCGGCCCAGGCGGCGATGCCAGGCACATAGTGCGTGTAGAGCAGCACCACCAGCGCGCCCGCGCAGATCAGCAGGCGTTTCCAGGAAGCGAACTCCTCGTTCCAGCGCCACGCCGCCCAGCACACGACGATGAATCCCAAAACCTGCAAGCTGTAGGATCGGGCCATGCGGGAATAGAGCAGCAGGCATGCCGAACAGGTCCACAGCGCCAGACACCACAAGCGCAGGCCCGGAGGAGCATGCTTGAGCCACAAGCGGTCCAGCGCGATCGTGGCCAGCAGCGCGAACACCACCGACAGCAGGCGCAGTTGCGCCAGGGATTCGCCGCCGGGCGCGACCTGGATCCAATAATGCGCCAGCAGGAAATACAACGGCGGATGCACATCGCCGCGGACCATCTGCAGCATTGCCTCCACGGGCAGCCGCGCGGCGCGCAAGGTGAACAGCTCGTCATTCCACATCGGGAGCAAATTCAGGAGATTCGTCATCAGCACGGACTGCACGATCAGGCAGAGGATGAGCCATCCGTCCGCTTTGCGACTGTCCGCTGGCTGCATAGGCTGAAAGTTGAGGTTAGCAGCCTGCACGGGGCCGGAGGTAACATATGGGCGGAGATATCCATGCGATATTCGGACGTCACGCCCAAGGAAATCTACCTGAACCGGCGCAGGTTCCTCGCCGCAGCATTGACGCTGCCAATTCCCGCCGTCGCCGCGAAGCTTGCGGCCGGCAAAACTGCGTTCACTGCCGACGGCGAAAAGGTCACGTCGCAAAAAATCGTCACCACCTATAACAACTTCTACGAGTTCGGCACGGGCAAGGACGAGCCCGCCAAGAATGCTCCCGCGTGGAAGCCCAATTCGCCGTGGACCGTTCGCATCGAAGGCGAAGTGGCGCAGCCAAAGACTCTGGACGTCGATCAAATCCTGAAGCTCGCCCCGCTGGAGGAACGCATCTACCGCCATCGCTGCGTGGAGGGCTGGTCGATCGTGGTGCCGTGGATCGGAATCCCTCTCAGCGCGCTGTTGAATCAGGTTCAGCGTACCGGCAAGGCTAAGTATGTCGCCTTCGAAAGCGTATACGATCCCCGGATGATGCTCTCGGCAAGGAAAGCGGGTATCGAGTTTCCCTACGTCGAAGGTCTGCGGCTGGATGAGGCCATGAACCCTCTCGCGCTCCTGACCGTCGGCATGTATGGCGAGACTCTGCTCAATCAGAACGGTGCGCCGCTCCGCATGGTGATCCCCTGGAAATACGGCTTCAAGAGCATCAAGTCGATCGTGCTGATCCGCCTTTCGGAGAAGCAGCCTCCCACCACCTGGAGCACGAGTTGGCCCGCCGCCTACGGTTTCTACTCCAACGTGAATCCCGACCACGAACATCCCCGCTTCAGCCAGAAAGACGAGGAAAGATTGGGCGAGGGAACCCTGTCGAACCCCAAAGTGATCAAAACGCGAATGTTCAACGGCTACGGCGACCAGGTCGCCAAGCTCTACACTGGCCTGGACCTTGACCGCAACTACTGAGGAAGAAAAAAGGGGGACAGGCAGCTCTGTCCCCTCCAGTAAACTCTTGACTTCGCCTGCCAGCGTGGGAGTGGACAGAGTAGCCTGTCCCCCCTTTTTCTTTTACGCCGTACTTCGGAGTTACTATGAGATGGGAGACTGTGAACCATGCTCATCCGGAAACCTGCCGACCTCCGCTATTCCGATGTCACGCCGAAGGAAGTGTACTTGAACCGGCGCCGTTTCCTCGGCGCGAGTGCAGCCACACTAGGTGCGTTGGCGTTGCCGTCCGCGGCACTGGCCACCAGCAAGATCGACGGCCTGGTCCAGACCGGTCCCTTTCACAACCTGGGGAATGAAAAGGCGTCGCCCAAGGCTACCGTCACCGGCTACAACAACTTCTACGAATTCGGCACGGGCAAGGAAGATCCTTCCCAGAACGCCCCGAAGTGGAAGGTGCCGGCGGAATGGCCCATCCGCATCGAAGGCGAGGTGATGCAGCCCAAGACCCTCAGCCTGGATCAGGTGATGAAGCTGGCGCCGGCCGAGGAACGCATCTACCGGCACCGGTGCGTGGAGCGCTGGTCGATTGTGGTGCCGTGGATTGGCTTCTCCCTCAGCACGCTGCTGAAGCAAGTTCAACCCACCGGCAAGGCTAAGTACGTGGCGTTTGAAACCTACTTCGATCCGAAGTCGATGCTATCGCCGCGCGAAGCCGGAATCCCCTTCCCGTACGTGGAAGGCTTGCGCCTGGACGAGGCCATGCATCCGCTGACGCTGCTCTCGTTCGGTATGTACGGCGAGACCCTGCCCAATCAAAACGGCACGCCCATCCGGCTGGTGATCCCGTGGAAGTACGGCTACAAGAGCATCAAGTCGATCACCCGGATCCGCTTCGTCGAGAAACAGCCGCCCACGGACTGGGGGATTTACTCCGACCGTGAGTACGGATTCTATTCGAACGTGAATCCGGACGTCCCCCATCCGCGCTGGCCCCAGAACGAAGAACAGCGGCTGGGCGGCGGCTTCCTGGGCCAAGGCACCCGCATGCCGACCGTTAAATTCAACGGCTACGGCGAGCAGGTGGCCGGCCTGTACAGCGGGATGGATCTGAAGGTATTCCACTAACTCGCCTCGGCGGCTGTTCGGCGGCATGAATCGATTTCTTTCCAGCCCGTGGACCAAGGTCGCGGTGTTTGTGCTCTCCCTGGTCCCGCTGGGCGTGCTGCTGTGGTGGTGCTGGGAGGCGTACCAGACCGGCAACCCCACCGACTACGTCACCGCAAATCCGATCGAGTATCTCACCCACTACACCGGCAACTGGACCATCCGTTTCATCTGCTTCACGCTATGCATAACGCCGCTGCGGATGTTGTTTAATCGGCCGCAGATCACTCGCTTCCGCCGCATGCTGGGATTATTCGCGTTCTTCTATGGGTGCCTCCATCTGTCCATGTGGCTGTTCCTGGACCCCAAGCAAAACACGATTTCCGCCATATGGGAAGACATCATGAAGCGGCGCTATATCACCGTCGGCATGCTTGCATTCCTCGCCATGCTTCCTTTGGCGATCACGTCCACGGCCGGCTGGGTGCGCAGACTTTCATTTAAACGCTGGAAACAGCTTCACCGGCTCGTTTACCTGGCGGCCATCGCGGCGGTGATCCACTACTGGTGGCTGGTGAAGTCGGATATCCGCCTGCCGCTGATGTACGCCTCGATCGTGACCGTGCTGCTGGGGTATCGGATCATCGTGTGGATGCGTAAGCGGAAGCCTATTTCGATCCCGGGCGTCGGCAGGAGTGCCGACGCGGCAAACTAAAGTTCGCGCCACAAGTGGCGCACGCACTCTTGCGTGCCGTGTCGAGACTCTTCTCGACACAAGCGATTATTTGTGCTGCGCGGCAGTTTCCGCCGTGGGAGGAGTCAGCACCGCCACGCAATTGCGCCCCTGGTGCTTGGCCATGTACAGCGCGTCGTCCGCCAGGTGGATGAGTTCATCGGCGGTGGAATTCGCGTCCGGCCGCCAGCTGGTGGCGCCGAAACTGGACGTGACCACGTGCGCCACGTCCCCGATCATCATGGGTTCGTTGGCCAGAGCCGCCCGCATGCGTTCCGCCTGGTTGCCCGTGCAGCGCTCGTCGCAGCCGGGAAGGATGATCAGGAACTCTTCCCCGCCGTACCGGCCGATGGAATCGTAAGGCCGCATGGCAGCGGTCATGCGCCTGGTGAACTCCCGCAGCACGGCGTCACCCGCGAAGTGGCCGTAGGTATCGTTGACCGATTTGAAGCGGTCCAGGTCCGCCAGCACCACACCCACCGACCGTTTTTCCCGCGAAGCGCGAGACAGCTCGCGGGTCAGCACGTCCAGAATCGAAGAGCGGTTCCAGATCCGCGTCAGAAAATCCTTGGTGGCCTGTTCGCGCAGCTCCTCGCGCGCGGATACCAGCTCGCGCTGCAGATCGATGATGCGCGTTCCGGCGCGCAGGCGAACCTTCAGCTCGTGCTGGTCAAAGGGCTTGGTCAGATAGTCGTCCGCGCCCGCTTCCAGCCCCTCGATCAGATCCTCGCGCTGGCTTTTCGAGCTGAGCAGGACAATGTAGGTGTAATCCAGATCCTTGTTTTTCGTGTTCTCGCGCACGCGGTTGCAAACTTCCGGTCCGGTGAGCCCGGGCATGACCCAATCGAGAATCGCCAGCCGGGGAGGATTCTCGCCTTGCAGCACATTCCACGCCTCCACACCGTCGGTGGCGACCACGACTTCGTACCCCCACTTGCGCAAGGTAGCCTCCAGCAGGTGCCGGGAGACCACGCTATCGTCGGCGATCAGAATGCGCATATAGTCGTAAGGTGGGGCGACTGGTCACCCTACCCCTAGAATTATATCGGCAGGTTTCGAGATTCCCTTGGATCTTTATGCGCGCGGCTGCTATCCGGTCGCGTATCATAGAGTTTAGAGCGAGTTTGGAGTGCCCGGTAGGCCCATAGTTTAGGCCCCTAGTTTAGGAGAGATTGCATGCAGAATTCCGTTCTGGTTCCGATGGTCGTCGAGCAGACTTCGCGAGGCGAGCGAGCCTTCGACATCTACTCGCGCCTGCTGAAGGAGAACATCATTTTCCTGGGCACGCCGATCGACGACAACGTAGCGAACCTGATTATCGCCCAGATCCTGTTCTTGGCGGCGGAGGACCCGGAGAAGGATATTTCCCTCTACATCAACTCTCCCGGCGGCTCCATCACAGCCGGCTTGGCGATCCTCGATACCATGCGTTTGGTCCAGCCGGATATCATCACCTACTGCGTGGGACAAGCAGCCTCCATGGCGGCCGTCCTGCTCGCCTGCGGGACGAAAGGCAAGCGTCACAGCCTGCCCCATGCGCGCATCCTGATTCACCAGCCGTCCATGAGCGGCCTGGGCGGGCAAGCTACGGACATCGACATCTACGCCCGAGAAATCCTCCGGATGCGCGAGACGCTGAACGATATTCTGGCCAAAGCCACGGGCCAGCCGGTGGAGAAAATTGCGCGCGATGTGGATCGCGACTACATTCTGGAACCGGTCCAGGCGCTGGAGTACGGCATCATCGACCACATCATCGAGAGCCGTTCGCTGCAGCCGGTGACGAAATAACTACTGGACTGTCTTACTGCACAAGTTTCGGTACGATCACCAGGATCAATGCATCCCCGGTGCTGTTGATGCTGGATTTCCCGACCACGGTCTTCTGGCCTTCGCGAATGTCCAGATCGGTACTGATGCTTGCAAGAGGGTCGGGGACCGATTTCCCATCGCCCCCACGACGATAGTAGTTATTGGTCAGGACGATACGCAACCCGTTTATTCGGATTAACGGTGAAGTCTCCGACGAAGCCTGGGCCGCCGAGTACCGGAACTCGTAATGAATACCGGACCCGCCGGGCAACACGCCTTGGGCGCTCGCGCCCCCGCCCAGGCGTCCCCGCAGCATGAAGGATTCGGTCAGCTTGTAACTCCTGTAATTGAAGATCGACCGCAACTGCTTCACGGTTGCGACAAGATCCTGAGGAACGTCGTCGGTCGTTTCGCCTTGGGCGACTCCAGACAGCAAATACACCGTGAGTTCGATATTATTCGCCTGCGGACCGGATGGCTTCTCTTGCCCGCAAGCCAGCGCGGCCGTAATCGCTAAAATTGAAATCAGTCGCTTCATAGCTGCGTTCCTCCCTTTCTAATCGATCAGCCAATAAATCACGACGTCCGGATCCGCCGTCAGCATCTTCACCCGCAGCGGCTCCGTATTGGCGACGGGCACGATAGGAACCTCCACCGGTGTAAGCTTCTCCGGGATCTCCGCCTTCACGTACGGCACCTCCGCTTTCGGAACCACTCCGGTGACCTTCACGTCGATCGAGACAATCTGGGGCGGTTTGGCCGGCCGCGACGCCCACCAGGCAGCGGCTACGGTGATGACTACGGCGGCTGCGGCCGAGGTCCATCTCCACCACGGATAAGCCGCGTGGCGTCGAGCCGGCGCGACCGGAATGACTTCCTCACCCAGCGCGCGCATGGCGTGAGCGTTCGCCTGCAGCTCAGCCGCCAGCGACCGGCAATTCGGGCATCCGGCCATATGCCCCTCGACTTCAGCGCCGATTTCGTTCTGCGCGAGCAACAGCTCGCATTCCTCGCACTTCATTTCCTTCTCCTGACATATTTCGCCAGCTTCACCCGCGCCATCGAAATCTGGCTGCGCACGGTGACTTCTTCTACGCCCAGGATCGCCGCGACTTCACGCGTCGACAAACCCTCGATATCCCGCAGCACCACAGCCGCGCGTTCCCGCTCGGGCAGTGTTCGCAATCCTTCCGCGAGCAGCCGCTTGCGTTCTTCCATCGCCAGTGCATGCTCGGCATTGGGCGCGGCATCCGCGAAATGATCGTCTAATTCCATCACCGCCGGCCTGCGCCGGTGCTGATCGTTACAAACGTTCACCGTCACGCGGTACAGCCACGCCTGCGGGTCGCCGTCGATCCGGTGCAGGTTCTTCAGCAGCCGCAGGAACACTTCCTGGGCGGCGTCCTGAGCGTCTTCCACGCGCCCCAGCAGCCGGTAAGCCGTCCGCAGGACCTTCTGCTGGTGTAGAGCGACAAGATCGTCAAAGCTGCGCTCGCTCACCGCCGGTTCGATCCCCAGACTAATCTCTCCTGCTGCCGCTTGCATGGCTTCTTTCATGAAGAGATACGCCGCCGGAGGTCCGTTCGTTGAGGACTATTTGGGAAGCTGGAACACCGCGTCGTAGCTGCTCCGCCCATTGTTCCAGTAGAGCTGGCGATGATCGCCCATAAAATCCGGACCCGGGGCGTCCATCTCGAACCCGGGCATGCTGAGCGGAGTTCCCGATGCTGCCGCCGCTCGAACCAGGTCCGGCCGGTCGTCCACGTTCCGCAGATCCAGTAATACGCGACGTCCCGACTCGCGCAGAGCCTTGAACACGCCCTCCTCGTATAGCTGCACGGGTTCATCGCCGGCCTCGATCTCGACACCTCGGATCAGCGGACAAGTGTCCAGAATCCCTCGCAGGCGGGCGTAAACTTGCTGCGGATCGCCCTCCAGGTGCCGGATGCCCAGGACGAAATCGACGCCATACTCTCCTGCCGTCTCTGAGAGCATTCGCAGACGCTCGATATCCGCATCGGCCGAAGAGATCATCAGGCTGATGCGGTTTAGACGAGCGCGCGCGAGGGTCTGGAAATAATCCCGCCAATGAGCGTCCGAGGTGAACCACGGCTGGGTCAGGTCGTAGGAGCGCAGCGTCATGCGGACGCCGCGCACGGCCGTGGCCGGTTTTCCGCTGACTGCCTTGAGCTTGCCGGTCGCGCGGATCTGCTCCGACGCTTCGATCAAGCCATACATCAGGCCGCGCAGATCGCCGCCGGTGACGCGGATCATGCCAGTCTTGTACAGCGTGATGCTAAACGTTTCGGGAGGATTCAAGCTCAGCTCGGTATCCACATGCAGCTTGAGCTTGCGCTCGGCCAGCGCGGCGTTCAATTCCGCGTTGCCGAAATCGACCGGTCCGGCCGCGCGCATCGAAACGGTCGCGAGAAGCGCAACGATGATCCTAATCCACCACCGCACTCCAACCCCTCCGCGAAAGATTGCGATAGATGACGGCGAAACCGATCGCGCCCATCGCCAGCAGCTCCAGTCCGGTGCTCGTTTCATGCAGCAGAAGTTTTCCGGCGCCGAATAGCGCGCCATAGATCAGCATACAGCCTCCCCCCCAGCACAGGAGATTGGACAACCCGTCGCGCGAAGGCTGAACTTCCGGAGCAAGTGCGGCGATCGGTCCCCACCCTGTCTTAGACGGACGAGTTCGCCGGTAGAATGCAACCAGAACGTCGGTTTTCTCCGGACCCGTGAGAAACGTCACGGCCAGCCACACCGCGGTGGTGATCGCCACCGTGGTAATCATCAGCCAGGCGAAGTCCAGAGGTTTGTCGCTATCGAGCCCCCACCCGACTTGCAGCCCCACCGATACGACAAAGGCCGTCAGCATGGCCGAGACTTCACTCCAGGCGTTGATCCGCCACCAGTACCAGCGCAGCAGCAGCACGCCTCCCGTTCCAGCGCCGGTCACCAACAGCAGCTTCCACGCACCAGCGATCGATTCTAGATAGAACGTCACCACCGCGGATACCAGAGTGAGGAACACCGTGGCAACCTGCGAAATGGTCACATAGTGCTGCTGGCTCTTGCCCGGCTTCCAGAAGCGGCGATAGAAATCGTTGACCAGATAACTCGCTCCCCAGTTGAGCTGCGTGGCGATGGTCGACATGTACGCCGCCGCGAACGCCGCCACCATCAGGCCGCGCAGCGACGGAGGCAGCGTCGCGATCATCACCCGAATGTAGCCCGTTTCCGGTCTTTCCAAGCCCGGGAACAAGATGAGCGACGCGAGCCCCACCAATATCCATGGCCATGGCCGAATCGCGTAGTGCGCCACGTTGAACCACAGCGTCGCGAGCAGCGAGTTCTTTTCGTCCTTCGCGCTTAGCATGCGCTGAGCGATGTAGCCTCCGCCGCCCGGCTCGGCTCCCGGATACCAGGTCGCCCACCAGTTTAGCGAAATGTAGACCAGGAACGTGAGCAGCGGCATCCAGGCAGAGTGCAGATCGGGGACGAAATTCAGCACGGATCCACCTCCCGCACGCGTGGCGTCGATCAGCAACAGCTTCTGTTTCATCGCCTCCATTCCACCCACAGCCCGCACGGCGAACACCGCCAGCACGATCACCATGCCCATCTTGATCGCGAACTGGAACAGATCGGTCACCAGCACGCCCCACAGTCCTGAGAGTGTAGAGATGAACGACGTCAGCGCAATCAGACCTATCACAATGGCCAAGGCTTGGAGCTTTGTTACACCTAAGATCAGCATCAGGATGTCCACCATGGCCTTGTTCACCCAGCCCAGAATGATGCAGTTGATCGGGATGCCCAGGTACAGCGCGCGGAATCCGCGCAGGAACGCCGCGGGCCGCCCGGAGTAGCGGATCTCGGCGAATTCGACGTCGGTGGTGACGCCCGAGCGCCGCCAAAGGCGCGCGTAGAAAAAAACCGTCAGCATGCCGCTCGAAACGAAACACCACCACAGCCAGTTTCCAGCGATCCCGTTGGCCGCCACCATCCCAGTTACGGCCAGCGGCGTGTCCGCGGCGAACGTCGTCGCCACCATGGATGTGCCTGCCAGCCACCACGGTACGTTGCGGCCGGAGAGGAAGAATTCGTCGACGCTCGACTGCGCGCGCGACTTGTAATAGAAGCCGACCGCGAGGTTGAACAGGAAGTAGAGCCCGACCACGGCCCAGTCGGCGACGGTGAGTTGCACTCAGGGGGATTATAGCGGGTCGTGCAGCGGAAGCGGCGTCACGGCAGAACGCATTTTCGCCGGAAGATCGGACGGGCGGGTTCGGGAACGTTTCCGAAATGCGAGAATCAAGAGCATTCCGCCGCCTCCGCCGATCGCCCCCAGAATTGTTCCCGCGAGGGGGCCTTCAAACATCATGATGATCGAACCTTCGAGCGCATCCGAGTATATAAAGTCGGACAGTTGCTCTTCCGTAGGCGGTGTGGGCGAGGACAGCTCATACTCGTGGACGTTTCCCGGATCCTTCATCATCGCGTCGTGAAAAGCGATGGTCATCCCCATTCCGGTCACGAAGAGAATTGAACAGCCGATCAATCCGCTCAGCGCGCCAACCTTGAGCGCCGCGATGAAACTTCGCGTTCGGAAGCTGGCCATAAACCCCGCCAACGCAAGCGACGCAATCCCGCCCCCCGTAAACCAAATCGGCCAACGCATCCCAAAAAAGTCGGGATGTAGCTCACGGAGATGCGCGAAAATGGGCGTGCCAAACAGATTCCCGGTCGCAGACATTGCCGTCAACATGGCTCCAACGAGGACGCCGAAGGTCCAGCTCAGCTTTCGAACCATGGCGGAAGTATATCAGGTGAGAGTTGCGGGCGCCGTGGCCGCCCAATTGCATGTTGCTACAGCGATGGCGACGACTCACAACCTTCGATGGGTGATATTCCTCAGCGCCGCGGCCAGTATTTGGGCGGCCGATGCGCGAAATGGAGCAATGGTGCTGGAACAGCAGGGCTGCCAGCAGTGCCACCCGGTTCGCGGGCAGGGCTTGGGACACGAACCTCCCCAGGTCGCCCGCGACCTCGGCGAACGGCTGGCGCCGACCTACGGTCCTCACGCGCTGGCCAGTGCGCTATGGAACCACACTCCGGCCATGTGGGCCGAATTTTCCGCGAACGGCATGCCTCCTCCCGCCGCTACCGAATCGGAATGGCAGGATCTGTTCGCGTACTTCTACTCCTTGCAGTTCTTTGAGCCCCCGGCCGAAGTCGGTCGCGGGAAACAAGTGCTAGAAAGCAAACGCTGCACCGACTGCCACTCTTTGACGAAAGCTCCCACGACGCGCGGTCCGTCCGTTCCGGACTGGGCTCACATGGACGATCCCGTGGTGCTGTTGTATCAGATGTGGAATCACGCTTCGTCGATGAAGAGAACCTTCGCCCGCAATAAGATCGAGTGGAAAACGATGACTGGCAGGGACTTGGTGGATCTCACCGCGTATGTCCAAAAGGTCCAGACGCTGGTTCCGAACGGCGAATTCTCGCTGCCCGCCCCCGAGAGCGGCAAACCGTTGTTCGACTCGAATTGCGGCCTGTGCCACCGCGACTACAACTCGCTGGCGATGAACCTTCGCAATAAGACCTGGATGGATATCGGCGCGGACATCTGGAATCACTCGCAGCAGATGCCGACCATCAGCATGGTGAGCCCCGACGATATGCGGAAGCTCCTGGCGTACGTCTGGCAACTGCAATACGACGGCCCGCCCGGGAGCCGCGCGCTCGGCCAGAAAGCGTTCGTCGAAAAAGGATGCGTCGAGTGCCACCAAGGTCCCCTCAAGGGCGGACGCATCACGTCCTTTTCCATCGTCGCAGCCGCTTGGGGTCCGGCGCGTCAAGCGCACCATCGGATGCTGACCCAGGGAGTTCCGTGGCCGAACCTTTCTCCCGCGGATGTCTCTAATCTGGTCGCCTACCTGAATTCGCGCGATCCGGCTCGCTGATTCTGAGCCAAATAACGCCGTGGGCCAAATAGCGCAATCGCGTAGAATAGCGGTTTGCGGCATTTTCTCCGTACCCACATCCCGGACTGCTCGCGAATCCTGCTGATCGAAAGCGGACCGCGCCTGGTCATCGAGAAAGTGATCCTCCACCTGCGGGACCTGTTCGGCCCGGATGTGGAGATGGACCTGGTCACCTGTTATGCAGGCGAGCCGGCCGGATTCAAGGGCCGTGTCTTCAATGTGAACGATTACGGCGGCGCGTCCGGTCGCGAGGCCTTGTGGGCTGATCTTGTCCAGCGGAATTACTCGGCGGCCGGCTTGGTCTGTGCGGCCGTGCCCATCATGACCAAGTGGAAATGGTGGCTGGCCTACAAGGTGCCCGCGAAGATTTTCATCATCAACGAAAACGCCGACTACTTCTGGCTGGACCGCGCCCACGTCCGGCAGTTACGGAAGTTTGTCACGCACCGGCTGGGGATCAGCGGATCGGCAGCCGTGCCCTCGCTGGTGCGGCTGGTGTTTTTTCCGCTGACGCTCGCCTATCTGTTGTTGTACGCTGGCACGGTACACCTGCGAAGGAAATTACGACAATCATGAAAGCTGTCTATGTCGAACAAACCGGCGGAATCGACGCGATGCGTTACGGCGATTTGCCCACTCCCCAGCCCGGACCCAGCGAGGTGCTGGTCAAACTCGCCTACTCCGGCGTGAACTTTATCGATACGTATCACCGCAGCGGTTTGTACAAGCTGCCTCTGCCCGCGGTGATCGGTTCGGAGGGCTCCGGAACCGTGGAGAAGCTCGGCGAGGGAGTCACCCAATTCAAGCCCGGGGAGCGCGTGGCATACACTCTGGCGCGAGGTTCTTACGCGGAGTTTCATTCAGTCCCCGCGGCGCAACTGGTGAAGATTCCCGATGGCGTGGATGACGCGACCGCCGCCGCGTCCATGCTGCAAGGCTGCACTGCGCACTATCTCACGCATTCCACTTTCCCGCTGAAAAAAGGGCAAACCGCGCTGGTTCACGCCGCGGCCGGAGGCACCGGCAGGCTGATCGTGCAGATGGCCGCCATGATCGGCGCGCGCGTGATTGCCACGGTCGGTTCGGAGGCGAAGGCCAAGCTTACGCTGGGAGACGGCGCTTCCGATGCCATTCTCTACAACACCCAGGATTTCGTCGCGGAAGTGAAACGGCTGACCGATGGCAAGGGCGTGGATGTGGTTTACGACGGCGTCGGCCAGGCGACACTTCTCAAGGGTTTCGATTGTCTGAAGCCGCGCGGCATGATGGTCGCCTTCGGCAATTCGAGCGGTCCCGCAGCCCCCGTCGATCTGCTGCTGCTCAGCCAAAAGGGATCGCTCTACGTGACGCGGCCGACGCTGTTCACCTACATGGCCAGCCGCGAAGATTTCGAGTGGCGCTCGTCCGACATGTTCCGCTGGATCGGCGAGGGCAAGCTCAAAATCAACATCGACAAGGTCTATCCGCTGGCAGAGGCCGCTCAGGCGCATGCCGATTTGGAAGGGCGCAAGACCACCGGAAAGCTACTGTTGAAGGTTCCGTAGTAGCTAAAGAGCTAAGAGTCACTAAAGGGGACAGACGATTTTTCGCGAGAGCCATCTCACTTCGTGACGGCCGCCTGACCCAAAATGTCGTCTGTCCCCTTTAGTGCCTTTGGCGGACGCCGTTACCGCGCCAGCGTGACGATCGCCTGTGCCTCGGCCGAGCGCCCTTCGCCAACCGGCCCGACGCGTTCCGCCGTCTTGAACTTCACCGACACACGATCCATCTCGATCCCCAGCGTCTTCGCCAGCGATTCGCGGATCGGTTGCCTATAGTCTTTGAGCTTGGGCCGTTCCAGGACCACCGTAGAATCCACGTTTACGATCGTGAATCCGCGCTCGCGCACCAAGCCGGCGGCATTCGCCAGGAAACGGAGGCTGTCGGCGCCTTTCCAACGCGGATCGGTATCCGGGAAGTGCATCCCGATATCGCCCAGCGCGGCCGCCCCCAGCAAAGCATCCGTGATGGCGTGAGCCAGGATATCGGCGTCCGAGTGGCCCTCCAGTCCGAGCTCGCTGGGCACCGTTACACCCCCTAGAATGAGCGGCCGTCCGGTGGCGAGACGATGAACGTCCCATCCGAGACCGGTCCTGGTCTCGTTTAACGATTTCGCAGGCGAAACCTTGCTCACGATGCTGTTTCGTCCGTGACTTCTTCGGAGAGGAACAAGCGCGCCAGTTCCATGTCGGTGGGCTTGGTGATCTTGATGTTGCGATCGCTGCCCTGCACCACATGGACCTCGACCTCTTCCAGGCGCTCCACCAGGCTGGATTCGTCGGTGCCGGTAAAGCTGTCCTTGCGGGCCTTGGCGAACGCGCGCTGGAGGAGATCGAAGCGGAATACTTGCGGGGTCTGCGCCATCACCAGATGCTCGCGCGAAAGCGTCGCGCGGATCTTATTTTTGTGCACCTGCTTGACGGTGTCCACCGGGACGATCCCGACGATGGCGGCTCCCGTCTTCCCCGCTTCGGCGATCACGCGTTCCACCAGTTCGGAATCGATGAACGGGCGCACCGCGTCGTGCACCGCCACCAGATCGGTATCGGGGGCCAGGGTGGCGAGCGCGTTTTCGACCGATTGCTGGCGGCTGTCTCCGCCTTCGACCACGCGAACCGGCTTGGAGGGATGCTCCTGATGAATCAGGCCGCGGGCCCAGTCCATGTCCTCGGCGCGCAACGCCACCACGATTTCAGTGACCGAGGGACTGCGCAGAAATTTGCGGATGGTGTGGATCAGGATCGGCGCGCCCTCCAGCAGCATGAACTGCTTGCGGCTGGTGCCGGCCTTTTCCCGCCCCATTCGGGTACCGAGACCAGCGGCGGGAAGAATGACGGATACGTTCATGAGGAACTCTTTACGAGTGAACTACCGATTGTAATGAATTCGGCGACGCTCTGCTCGGGAACGGGATAAAATGGTTTGGTGGAGCGTATTATCCGCCGGTTCGATAACCACGCCGAGGCCGATGCTGCGGACCGCGCCTACTACCGGAGTCTCACGCCCCAACAGCGGCTCGAAATCCTGTTCGACCTGGTTCGCCTCTATCGGGAGGAGCATGGCTGTTCCGAAAGACTTGAGAGAGTTTATCGAATCGTTGAACTCTCACGGAGTTGAATGCCTGATCGTAGGGGCGCACGCGCTCGCCTTTCACGGGTTTCCTCGCTACACCGGAGACGTGGACATTCTCTTGCGCCCCACCCCTGAAAATGCGGCGCGCGTCGAGCAGGTTCTGGTCGCGTTCAGCTTCGCGTCCCTCGGACTCAGCGCGGCCGACTTTCTGCAACCCGGATGCGTGGTGCAGCTCGGAATAGCACCGAGCCGGATTGACCTGTTGACATCGCTCACGGGAGTAACATTCGAAGAGGCTTGGGATCGGCGCGTACCCGGCGATCTGGACGGGGTCCCGGTCGCTTTCTTGAGCAAGGAGACGCTGATCAAGAACAAGCGTGCGACAGGGCGAACACAGGACGCAGCAGACGTCGAGAAGTTGGAACAGTAACCCTACGCGCCGCCGCTCGCCGCTTCCCGCTGGGGACGCTCGCGTTCTTTATCGTAGACCGTGTGCGAACGCTCATCGAAGCGGCCGAAGATCATCTTGCCCGCGGTGGTCTGCAGGACGCTGGTTACGGCGACGTCGATGGTCTTCGAAATCAGCTTGCGCGCATTGTCCACCACCACCATGGTGCCGTCGTCCAGGTAGGCCACGCCCTGGTTATATTCCTTGCCTTCCTTGAGAATGAACACGCGGATGGTTTCACCGGGCAGCACCACCGGCTTGAGCGCATTGGCCAGATCGTTGATGTTCAGAACCTCGACGCCGTGCAGTTGTGCGACCTTGTTCAAATTGAAATCGTTGGTGACGATTTTGCAGGCGTACAACTTGGCCAGCTCGATCAGCTTCATGTCCACTTCGCGGACGTTAGGAAAATCGTCTTCCAGGATCTGGATGTTCAGTTGCGGCATCTTCTGAATGTGCTGCAGCACGTCCAGCCCGCGGCGGCCGCGATTGCGTTTCATCCCATCCGAGGAATCCGCCACCTGCTGCAGCTCGCGCAGAACGAACTGCGGGATCACCAGCGAGCCGTCGATAAACCCGGTCTCGGCGATATCGGAGATCCGGCCATCGATGATGACGCTGGTATCCAGAATCTTGAAGGAATTCTTGCTGGCTTTTTCTCCCCCGAACAGCCCGCCAAAAGCCGCCAGATTCAGCATCTCGCCCTTCGCGGCGCCCACCACCAGGCCGCAGTAGGTCATCAGCGCCAAAATAAGGACTTCCAGAAAAGGCACCGTGTTATCGCTATCCGGCATGGCCTTCTCCATCACCAGGGAGATGAGATACGCGCCCAGGATCCCCAGTACGCTGCCGAAAGCCGCCCCGATCAGGCGCCGCATGCTGACTTGCTTGATGCGGATCTCAAACACCACCACGGCGATGCCGGCGACTACGCCCACAGCGGCGGCCACGGGGCCCTCAAGATTGAAAGGATGGAGAAAGTAGGCGGCAAACGCCAGGACGGCGATGAAAAGAAGCCTGATGATCAGTAAGTCGCCCATGGGCTTAAAATCCCGCTCCTAGGCGGGGACCCAACATTAAGATTACTTAGGGATCGAGTATACCACTTTTGGCGTACTCGCCTCTAGGGCGGGCGAACAGAAAAGGACTTATAAGGCTTTGGCGAGCTCTTCGGCGAAGGAACTCTGCGGGCCGCGGCTTTCGCTGCGCTTGGCGAAGGTCTTCTTGGCGCGTCGCGGTGGCGGAGGCGGCCGGTGTTCGGTGCTTTGAGGAGCGGCGCCATGCCCTTCGGTATGGGTTACCCTCGGTGCGACGCCTGCACTTCGCTCAGCGGTGTGCCCTGATGGACCGCCTTGAGACGGCCCAGGCCCGCCAGGACCACCCATTGGGCGGCCACCTTGGCTTTGCCCCTTGGGACGGGCCGGCTGCGCGGGGTTGGCCCGAAGCAAGCGATCCTCCAGCGGAGCACGATCAAACCGGCGGATGATGGAATTCATCTCCTCGGTGTTGGGCGCTTCGATAAACGCGAAGCCTTTGGACTCCTGCGTTTCGGGGTTGCGGATAACTTTAATTGCGTCCGCGACCAGGTTTTCGGCTGTCAGCCATCCCTTGATATCGTCCGCGGTGACCCAGGTGGGCAAATTGCCCAAGAAGACGGTAAAACTCATTCCGTAATTGTCTTTATCTCCGTGAGAGGGGGTTTGCTTCCAGAGAACGTCCCAGAAGCACTATCATGCTACCACAGTCGATCAAGTCCGTAAATGGACCAGTTGGTATATCCTCGCCGTCATTTCCTTCCGAGGGGCACCCGCACCGACCCGCCGGCGCCGGTGGCATCGTCCTGCACCACCACGTGGAGCTCCCCCGTTGGTTCTGTTAGTCCAACGGAAACGTCGACCACGATTCCCATTTCCAGCGCAGCCGCAAGCTGGTCATCCGGTATCGCGATCTTCCGGGTGATTTTATAAGCGGACGGCGCACCTTCCATGTACAAGGAAACTTCCACCCCTCCCACCCAGCGCGCGTCCTGATGCTCGAGATGCACATCATGCAGGTCCGCGGTTACCCGCAATTTATAAAAGCCCGGCCGAGCCTGATCCGGCGTGGTCTCGGCGCGCAGCCCGATTTCGGCCGCGTCCAAAGTGTTGTGAAGCAGTTGCGCCAACGTGGGATGCTGATCCGCGTCGGCCAGCGCTTTCGACGCGAAGTACGCCTCGCGGTAACGCACGGCGACACCGCGCTTGTCGACCGAGACCTTCAGCGTGTGCCAGTCTCCGTCCTGCGATTCCTGTGAGGGGTAGAAGCCCAGCGTATAAATAAGTTCGGAGTCTGCCACGGCTTCTTCGATCAAACTATCGAGGCCGTTGTCAGCATAGAAAGCTCTGCCGCCGGTGAGCCCCGCGAGGTTGTTCATGGTGTCGATCCCAGGCATGGTGAGGCCCCAGGGTCTGCGGGGGTTCGCGAA
>Ga0209415_10008005_pt1 | contig 18355 bp, 18 predicted proteins | sample PeaSoiSIISIP2007_FD_187696 | JGI IMG/M metagenome (GOLD analysis project Ga0209415, IMG submission 187696) | Peat soil microbial communities from Weissenstadt, Germany - SII-SIP-2007 (SPAdes) (version 2) | ecosystem: Environmental > Terrestrial > Soil > Wetlands > Peat | place: Germany...
CACATCATGTCGGCGGCCCAGGAATTTCAGGTCCGTATCGTTGAGCGCCTGCAACCCCATGGACAGCCGGTTGATGCCGGCGGCGCGGAAATCGCGGAAGCGGTCGGCGTCGATGGTGCCGGGATTGGCCTCCAGGGTAATCTCGACATCGGGCGAGATCGGCCATAGCCGGGCGATGCGGCTCAGCAGGGCTTCGGTGGTGGCCGGGTCCATCAACGACGGTGTGCCGCCGCCGAAAAAGATGCTGGTGACTTCCCGATCAGGGGTCCAACCGTTGAAATAGCTCAGCTCGGTCAGCAGGGCTTCCCGCCAGCCGGGCTGGTCGATGCTTTCGGCCACATGGCTGTTAAAGTCGCAGTACGGGCACTTCGACAGGCAGAACGGCCAGTGGATATAGATGCCGAAAGCTTGGGTCACGGTGATCCTTGAAAAGTCATTCTTCGAGACGCCGCCGCGCAGACCCTTGGGGTGTAGCCCGAAGAGGGAGCGCAGCTCCCCGTCTCGAAGGATGTTTATTGTGCCTCGAAGCAGGCTTCGACCAGCTTGCCGAAGGCTTCGGCCCGGTGGCTGATGGCGTGCTTTTGGTCGGCGGGCATCTCGCCGAAGGTTTCCGAACGGCCGTTCGGCTGGAACATGGGGTCGTAACCGAAGCCGTTTTCACCACGGATCGGCCAGACCAACTGGCCATGGACGAAGCCTTCGAAAGTTTCCACATGGCCGTCGGGCCAGGCCAGCGACAGGGCGCAGACGAACTTGGCCCGGCGGTCGGGATTGTCGCCGATCTGTTCGTGGATCTTGGACATGGCGTGGCTGAAATCCTTGGTCGGCCCAGCCCAGCGGGCGGAATAGATGCCGGGAGCCCCCAGCAGCGCATCCACCGCCAGCCCGGAATCGTCGGCCAAGGCGACGCAGCCCGAGGCCTTGGCGGCGGCCAAGGCCTTCAGCTCGGCGTTCTCGATGAAGGTCGAGCCGGTTTCCTCGGGTTCAGGCAGACCCAGTTCGCCCGCCGATACCACCTGAGCGCCATAAGGCGACAGCAGATGGCCGATCTCGCGCACTTTTCCGGCGTTGTGGCTGGCGATGACCAGCCGTCCGCCCTCGAAATGGCGGCGCTCGGTCATAGCCCCAGAGCCTTGCGCTGGGCGGTGGCCAGTTCGTTCACTCCCTTCTGGGCCAGCTCCAGCAGTTCCAGGAACTGGCTGTGGCTGAAGGGATGTTCCTCGGCGGTGCCCTGGATTTCCACGATGCGGCCGTCGGCGGTCAGCACGAAGTTGGAATCGGCCTGGCAGTTGCTGTCTTCGTCATAGTCCAGATCAAGGACGGCGGTGCCCTGGTACAGACCGCAGGACACGGCGGCGACCTGGCCGTTCAGGGGAACCGAGGTCAGAACGCCGTCGCGGACCATCTTTTGGAAGGCCAGGCTCAGGGCCACATAGGCGCCGGTGATGGCGGCGGTGCGGGTGCCGCCATCGGCCTGCAAGACGTCGCAGTCGATCTTGATCTGGCGTTCGCCCATGGCGGTGAGATCGGTGATGGAGCGCAACGAACGGCCGATCAGCCGCTGGATTTCCTGGGTGCGGCCCGACTGCTTGCCCTTGGCGGCTTCACGGTCGGTGCGGGTGTGGGTGGATCGCGGCAACATGCCGTATTCGGCCGTCACCCAGCCCTTGCCGGAGTTGCGCAGAAAGGGCGGAACCTTTTCGTCCACCGAGGCGGTGCACAGCACATGGGTGTTGCCGAAACGGGCAAGACAAGAACCCTCGGCATATCTGCTGAATCCCGGCTCCAGAGAGATGCTGCGGAGCTGATCCGGGGTGCGGCCCGATGGTCTCATGACGGTTTCCTATTAATAGTGTGGGTCCGTAAAGGTGATTGCGGCGCAAGTTAGTCCTTGGCGAAGGCCGAGTCCACGTTGACGCGACAGGTCGCGGCCACTAAATTTTGCATCGAGCGGATAACCCGGGGAAACAGGCAGGCGGATGACGCGCAGCAAGAACGTTGCCGAACTGAGCGAGCGGTCGCGGGAGATCTTCCGCCAGATCGTCGACGCCTATGTGGAAACCGGCGAGCCGGTGGGCTCGCGCACCTTGTCGCGCCGCCTGTCGGTGGCCTTGTCCCCGGCCACCATCCGCAATGTGATGTCGGACCTGGAAGAGGCCGGGCTGCTTTATTCCCCCCACACCTCGGCGGGGCGGATGCCCACCGAAGCGGGAATGCGCCTGTTCGTCTCGGGCCTGCTGGAACTGGGCCGCCTGCCGGACCTGGAGCGGGAAAGCATCGAGCAGAAATGCCGGGCCACCGGAAAGAGCCTGGACAATTTGCTGGAAGACGCCCTGTCCACTCTGTCCGGCCTGTCGGGCTGCGCCGGGCTGGTGCTGGCGCCCAAGACCCAGCTGGCGCTGAAACATATTGAATTCGTCCCGTTAAGCCCCGGCCGCGCCTTGCTGGTGTTGGTCACCGGCGACGGGCTGGTGGAAAACCGCGTGCTCGACCTGCCGCCCGACGTCACGCCCTCGGCCCTGCGCGAGGCCAGCAATTATCTGAACGCCCGCGTCGCCGGCAGCACTTTGGAAGAGGTGCGCGACCTGATCACCACCGAGCTGACCGATCAGCGCAGCCAGCTGGACAGCCTGACCGGCAAGGTGGTCAAAGCCGGTCTGGCCACCTGGGCCGGAGGCAAAAGCGGTCAACTGATCGTGCGCGGCCAGTCTCATCTGCTGGACGACGTCACTGCTCTGGACGATCTGGAGCGCATCCGCACCTTGTTCGAGGCGCTGGAGACCAAGGAATATCTGCTGGGCCTGTTGGACGCCGCCAATGCCGCCGAGGGGGTGCAAATCTTCATCGGCGCGCAAAACGAGTTGTTCCAGCTGTCCGGCTGCTCCATGATCGTCGCGCCTTATCATAACAGCCGCGAACAGATCGTCGGCGCCATTGGCGTCATCGGCCCGACCCGGTTGAACTATGCCCGCATCATCCCGCTGGTGGATTACACCGCCAAGATGGTCGGGCGCCTTATTGGATAAAGAGACTTCAAGGACCGTTCCATGACTCAGCAGGACCCGCAAACCCCCGCGAACACTCCCGAGACGCAGCCGGAAACCCCCGCCGCGGCCGAGGCTGCCGCCGCGCCGGAACCGGCGTCCAACCGCGAAGACGAGCTGGTGGCGGAAGTCGCCGCCCTCAAGGATCAGCTGCTGCGCGCCGTGGCCGAGACGGAAAACGTCCGTCGCCGCCTGGAACAGCAGGCCGAGGATCGCGGCAAATACGCCGTGGCTGGCTTCGCCAAGGATATGCTGCAGGTGGCCGACAATCTGCGCCGTGCCCTCGAAAGCATTCCCGCCGATGCCCGCGAAAACGATTCGATGGCTCATAAGCTGGCCGAAGGCGTCGAGCTGACCGAACGGGTCATGCTGTCGGCCTTTGAACGCTACAACATGAAAAAGATCGAAGCCCTGGGCCAGCGTTTCGACCCCCATCTGCATCAGGCCATGATGGAAGTCGAAGATCCCAATCAGCCTTCGGGCATGGTGGTTTTGGAAATGCAGGCCGGTTACGTCATCGCCGATCGCCTGCTGCGTCCGGCTATGGTCGGCGTCTCCAAGGGCGGCCCGAAGCCCACCGCCGAAAACACCAGCGGCCTGGACACCACCGCCTGATAACCAACGCTTGCACAGCGAAGGCGGAAACTGTAGGTTTGCGCCCTCGTTTCGCCGAAATAGCTCAGCGGTAGAGCAACTGATTCGTAATCAGTAGGCCCCCGGTTCAAATCCGGGTTTCGGCACCATCTTTTCAAGGGGTTAGCGGACTTCGGTCCCTAACCCCTTTTCCTTGCGGACCTGTAGCGGACCCGCTGGGGCAAATCGGCGCGGTCGAACATGCTGGCTCATGCTCCTGCGCCCCTATCATCATACCTCTGGCTGTAACTAGAGCCTGCATTTGCACCATGTCAGGCGCAGGTGTCCCCGTGACGCCCTAGGCAAGCCATTTTCCCCATGCAATAATCTCCGTGCCGTTCGTCAGTTTGATCGCTGGCGGCGGTGCGCAATGCGCGCTGAACAAGGGGCTCCCGCTAAGTCGGGCGGCCCACGGAATAAAACACCCTTCGAAAAGGTGCTGGGTCGCTCCTGGCATCGGGAATACGTGGGGCGTGCTTACCCTTGTTCGCGCGCGATCAACCGCCCGGCACCAGCCGGACGGGCGAACAGGGGAGATTTTGATCATGGAGTTTGGCCCATATATTGCCTTCATCCAGTTTATTGCAACAATAGCCGCCGTGCCATTGTTAGTAGTAATCGTAATATGGCTGAAGTTTAAATCGACCATTAAACGTCAGAATAAGATAATTTTCGATGAGCAGGCAGCGGTTATGCTTATTGAACAACACGCTCAGACGCTTGCTCGTAAGAAGCGGCAATGCACGTATACCGATGATTATGGAGCACCAGTTATAAAGGGATGGGATCGTGAAATAACATACTTTCGTGAAAATATTCTAAGAAAAACACTCGCCGATAAAGCATATATATTGGATCTCATGGACAGTGACATGGCTATAGAACGCGCCATTGCTAAATGTCCCCCCCCTATACCAACAAATTTTAGTTATGACATGACGCCGCAATCCTATGAGAGAATGTGTGCTGATATTCTCGTTGCTAATGGATGGAATGCCCGGACCACGAAATCAACAGGCGATCAGGGTGTTGATGTGATCGCAGATAGAGACGGAATTAAGCTCGTCGTGCAATGCAAGCTCTATAGCAATCCTATTGGAAATGGTGCCATTCAAGAAATTTTCGCGGCCAAGGCCCATGAAAGGGCACACCATGCCGCCGTGGTGACGAATGCCGGATATACTTCAGGGGCACGTCAATTAGCGAACACAACCGGGGTTGAACTCTTGCACCACGAAAATTTGGCCGAATGGGCTGCGTCTCTACTAATGGATTTCGTGGACATCTCCAACGAACCGCAGACTGTCAAGGCCGGAAGCTTGCCGTAGGGGCATGTGCCGGCCAGCCGCGCCTTTGTTGCCACGCTATCGAGGACGGAAGACAGGGGCTCGCCGGATAGGGTGTGCCGGGCGATCTCCGTCAAGGCGGCATGAGCATCGGCAGGGGACTTGAGCCACGCCAGCGGCGGCTAGGGAGGCTTTCAACCGAGCGGGTAGTGGCGGCATGGATCAGAGGAGCCCCAGCGCATCAAACACGGCCCGCGCTCGCTCTGAGTCCGGGTCGGCGGCAATCTGCGCCTCAATCTCTGCCCGGATATCCTCGCCTGCGTCCTTGCGGGCGGTCAGGTCGTCTAGATAGGATTTCACGCTGGCATCCCGCTCCCCCTTGGTCCGGGCGTGTGGCTGGTACAGGGCGACGGCTTCCAGGCGGGCCAGCCGATCAGCGCGGCGGGTCATTGGTCGCGCCCATTTTCAGGCAGTGCGTAGATGGTGCTCTTGGGGTCCATGCCTTGCCGCTTCGCCGCTTGTTCGAGCGTCTCGCCGGGGCGATAGATCAGAACCGGCGAAGCCGTCTTATCCTCGTCAGGGGTTACGGTTTCTAACTTGGTCAAGCGGATTTCAATGTTTCTGGTCATGACGTTTTGCCCTCCAGAGCGGCAATGCGCCGCTCGATCTCAATGGTTTCTATGGCCTTGCGCTTCAACTCCAGCAGAGCGGCCACGCTCCCCGCTTCGTCCGGGGTGATCTCCCCAGCGGAAACCGCCATGAGAATGGCACCCAGGGCGGAAAGAACGTCTTCGGCCTTATCGACAGGCGGAAGGTCGAAGGCGACGGGGCGGCCCTTGCGTGGCGGGGCAATGCGCTCCAGCACCAGCCGGGCGGCGGTCATGTCTCCGCCCTTGGCGGCGGCAATAACGGCCCGTGCCACCTCTCCGGCTTCGTCCTCCATAAGCGTCTCTGCCAATACCGTGAGGCGATGGCGGGTGCCCTTGGGCTTGCCGGCGGGGTTGCCGGATTGGCCGGATCGGAACCTGCCCACCTGCTTTCCGCCAGAATTTTCAGGTGATATGGTCATGCTGCATCCAATCTTTAATTTTCCTCGCCGATCTTCGTGAGTAAATCGTCGCGAACCCGTTCAAGCATAATCGTTGCCATGTTTGTTGAGCCCGACTGTTCAATAAATCCGAGTGTGGTTAATCCATTTGCCAATTCGTTAAGAGCAAGAATCATCGGATTTAGCGAATTGGCACAATCCGAAATGGCGCTTAAAAGTTCCTCATCCATTCTCGTCTCCGTTAGCGGTCATCGGTACAGTTCCCGGTCGGCAGCGGCTTCGGCCTTGGCCGCATTGCATTCGGTAATCCAGCGTTCGACGGCCTCCAACCGCGCCACCACGTCAGTGAGTATCGGCGATGGCATCACCGGGATAGAGGTTCCCTCCGCCAATAGGGCCGCCAGAGTGCTTGCCAGATCGGGGCGGGTCCGCAGCGCGCGGGCGATGTTGCGTATCAGCGGCTGGTGTTCAGGAGAGCAACGAAGGGAAATTGTTGGCAATGGTGACATGTGCGCCTCGTATTGCGTTCGTATTGCATAGTAACACGGATGGAGTGAGGTGTTACAGCGCATTACGTTCGCACTACGTCTGTATTGCAGTTTAGCTGCCTTGCTTTGGGGCCAATGGCTCGTGCTATGCCAATTCGCTGCCCGACTACAGGCCCGCCCGGTTCTTCGGGAACAATGCGGATGCCGATTTGCTGATACAGTGCTTTCGCATCGACGGGGGTGACGGTCTTCACCACATAGGTAAGCCAACCCCCAGGCGAGGTCTGGCGGGTATGTAGCATCTTCGGCAAAACCTCCCCACGAATAGAGGGTCCACGGAGCCAGCGACGCAGACTACTGGACAGGTTGCCGGTAGCTTCGGGAGGAGCTGCCACCAGGATATGCACATGGTCGCCAAGCTGTCCGCCCTGTTCGCGGACCCATAGCCAGTAGGCCGGGCAATCTTTCCGCTCCTGCCAGTGGCGCAGATGGTCCAGTAGTCTGCGCATCGTCTGTTCGTTGGTCTGGGGCGCGTCCAGCAGGGTCAGGTTGATGGTGATGCTACGCCAGTACGGCCAGCGGCTTGCGCCATACCGTATTGCCTCCACCAGCCGCATTACCTCGTTTATCGTCATGTGCGGTCGAGCGGCAGGAGGGCGCGGCTTGCGGGGTAGTATTGGGGCAGAGACGAGACTGATTATATCGGGCGTGCGCGTAGCAAACAGTGTGCCATCGGCTGGAGCCCCGCGCGGTGCCTGGGGTTTCGGCAATCCGCGCGGAGTTTTGGCTTCCATTTTTTTGCAGGGCATGGCGGAGCCCCGATTTCGCCGTCGTCAAGCTCCTCTCGGTGCCGGGCGGCGGCGGGCGATCAACCATGCTTCAAGGTCGTCTTCCAGTACGCCACGGCGGCGGGCGCTAATGTGAATGATGGCCGGGCCGGTGCCTTCAGAGATAAGACGCTCAAGGGTTCGCCGAACAACGCCGGCCCTTTTGGCGGCTTCGTCGTAGGAGAGAACTTGCATCAGTATTGTCCTGTGTCGTGAATTACAGCGACAGAGGATGGTGGATTACTTGTTTTCATGCAAAATAATGGAAATTATGCAAAAACATAGTTTTCATCATTTCCGCACATGGTTTTCATAATTAAGTTTTCTGCGGTCGTCCTGGGGATTTTCGCATTCCGGCATATTCGGAATGATCAAGTATCGCGCGCAAGTCTTTGACCGGCTTGAAGCCACTCTCTTTTATGGCCTTTCGGATAATGGGCTCGGCCTTCGATATGCCGAGCATTTTCCCATCAGGGAAGCACTTGCATATGATAGCTCGAAGTTCCTCACCGGACGGGGGGTTGCTTGGACAGAGATATTGCGTCTGCCCGTCAGCCGATGGCGCAGTCTGTGGTCCGGCATGTTGCGATACAGTGGTGCTACCAGAGGGAGGGAAAACGGCTAACAACTCAGCCGTGGCAATGCGCGCATCGGTCCATAACGCTCCCCAAATTGGCGTGGGCTCGCCGTCCTCTACCGCCTCGAAGCCAGGGCCGAAGTATTTTCCGTCTCGGTTCTCCAGCGTAAAGTCGCCGTTCACAAGCTGTTCCAGAAGTCCGTTAGTGTTCGGTCCGTATAGTGTTTGGACCCAGTTGCTTTCGTAATTGAAGCTGGTTCTGGCCTCATTTGTGTCTGAATATTGCCCGCGATCAAAAGCCTCAACCGGAATTATCGCACTGCTTTTTTCTTCATATCCATCCCGCCAAGATATCGTGTCTTTATCATCAATGCATAGTTTAGATGTGACTTTATGTCCCACAATTTTAATTTTTCCTTCTATCGCCGCAAGCAAAAGAAGACTTTCAGCTTTCTTATATTCTGGGGTGTCAGGGGGTGAAGCTGAAATACCAAGATTTTGTTCCCGCCGGTCAGGAACCGGCCTTTTCTTTTCGGCAATCCATCGAACCGCTTGCCGCAAAGGGCACCAGTCCGGCAACGGCACGACCCGGTTCACAGCTTCATCAAAATCAATCATCAAGTCCCCTCCACTAAGGGTCCGCAATGTGGTCGGCGGGGAAACGCGGTGCGGAGCCGCGCTTGTCGTCTGGCCGGACTATCCCCGCCATTTCGTGAAGTTCAGGCGCGCTTGGTAAGTATCACCACGTTGCCGGTAGCAGTGCGCCCCTCCACCAAAGCCATAACGTGTTCGGCCCAGCCGTCAAGAGCGGCCCGCTTTTCGTCAGCCCAAGAATGCCGCTGATAGACACCGACAATTCCCGACCGGCTCCCCGACACATGGTTTAGTACGGCCTCGGTCACCTCCAGACGCACCCCCAGCCGCTGTAATCCTGTTGCCAGGGTTCGCCGCAGATCATGAATGCGCCATGCTGGTAGGCTAGACACATCGTCGGGACTCTCTCCAGCCTCAGTAGGCGCTTTGCGCCGGGCTTCGGTAATCAGCTTGTCGAGGCGTATTTTCGCTTTCGACCAGCTATTGAATGGACCAGCCTCACCAGCGAACACGAATGGGATTTCCTTGCCTTCAGCATCTTTGCGATGAGGGAGCAGGCCAAGGATATCTCTTGCAGCGTCCGATAGCGGGACGATGTGGGGCGTTCCGTTCTTTGTCCGAGGGCCGGGAATAGTCCATTCCGTCCGGTCATTCGCTAATTCATCCCAGGTCATGCCGGCTACTTCTTCGCGTCGTTGGCCGGTCAGCATGAGAAAGCGCACTAGGGGACCGAAGGGGGCGGGCATGGACATGGCGACCCGCCAGACAGCGGTGCATTCATCATCGGTCAACACGCGGTCCCGCGTTGGAACCGCCCCCATTGGGGGTAGAGCCGCAAAGGGGTTGGCTGCGACGGTTCCTCGTTTCAGAGCCCATTGGAAACAGGCACGCCCATAGGCGGCAGTCCGGGAAGCCATGGCAATGCTGCCAGCGCGGGTCAGGCCATCAAGGACACGGACAACGGTAGCGCGGTCGAGGTCTTCCGCTGGCCGGTCCCATTGGCGAGCAAAGGCGACATTAAGGGCGCGGATCGCTTCCGAAGCATAGCGCGGGCGCTTTTGAACAAGGTGCAACGTCTTCCAGGTGTCAACCAACACGGAAAGGGTTGTCCGTTCCTTGGCGGCTTGGGCGCGGGCGGTATAGGCAATCTCTTTGCGTTCTGCTGCGGGGTCCAAGCCTTTTGCGACATCGCCCATGATGGCCTTGGCCGCGTCCCGAGCATCAGCCAGTGAGACGGCCCCGCAGGAGCCCAACGGCACCCGGCGGCGTTGACCGGCGAAGGTGTATTGAGCCAGATAGCTTTTGCTACCGCTGGCCGTCACGCGAACAGCCAAACCCTTTTGAGCGTCATCAAACACCAGCCGATCCTTTTGGCCGGGTTCGCATTTCAGATCGTCAATTCGGGTCATCGTCAGCTTCATAGCCCGTTCCTTCTGCGCTCAAGGTTTGGGGTCCGCTCGGCATATGCGGACCCACAGCGGACCCCGCAAGATGACATTTAATGTCGTCTCATGCCGCATATAATCAGAAGGTACTCTCTGAAATGCGCTGTATTCAAGGGAATTTGACGGGTCCGCTCATTTCGTGTCGTCTTGCGTCGGATAAATCCCGCTTATTCGTAATCAGTAGGCCCCCGGTTCAAATCCGGGTTTCGGCACCATCGTAAGCCCCTGAAAAGCAACGCTTTTTGGGGGCTTTTGGTTTGGAGCAGAAGTGAACATCCAACTGCTGTCAGACTTTTGTTCATTCGGTGTTTTACGCTAGCCGTCTTAATCGGTTGCCGAAGTGGAGGTGAGGCCGCAGCCGATGTCAGGGGGACGCTACGGCTTCGGGGGTGTTGCTTTATACGGAGCCGGTCGAAATGCTCTTCGTGGAATGCCAATCTATTTTCTAATTTTAATGGCTAACAAAAATGACGGATCATCAATTCCGTAATTTTTGTATTAATAGATGGCGTGCTTGGATCAACATGTAATATTTATACAAATTACGCCAACTATTGCGGCGGCTATTGTATCTATTTTTTTGTTTATTGAATTCATTGTTGTTGTCCATCGTTATCCGCTCCGATGTGATGGGCGAATATTTCTTGTATCGCCATTATGAGGGTGGGTGGTTGTATCTTTCGCCACAAGTTAAACGCCAAAAGATTGAAATGTTGGTGGCTAGGTGATTTCAAATTCCAGTTTAGCCGCCGCTCCTGAAAGATGGTCTGCCTCTGTTCGTTTCGTATTGTATGGGTAAATCCTCAGGGCCCCAGCTTCGGTTGGGTGGGAAAATCGAGGCAGCTTGAACTTCCCGCGCACCCCACCGACCGCTGCCGACAAAGATCAAGGCGTCCCGTTTCGCGCTGTTCGATAATCTTCAGGACTTGCGACTGTCTGGCGGCGGCGGGAACGGGGTTCATTACGGATAAAGAATAAGTCTTTGCCCCTTTAGTGGATTTTTAAAAAGGGGTATAGCTATGGGCATAGGTCATATTCCGGTATGAGCCACTGAACCTTAGGATAGTCGAAGGCTTCGGTAATTTTAACTAAAGGTAACCCTGATAAGACCTTTGCCTTTGGATTGGGGGTTTAACCTGACAGGGGGCAATGGCTATTTTAAAGGTGCGTTACAGGTTCTGCGCCAAGCAGTGTCCTGGCGCGGGCTCACTCTAGGTTGATTGGCGTCATCACACCATGTCCCTGCCTGAACCCCTTAACTCTTCTGCCGTCGCGGAGACGGATCGCGAGGCATCCTCGCGCGCGAAGGCTATGGGGAGTTGGGATGCGGGATTTTGGGCGGCAATTGGTCAGGGGTTGCCCGACCCGTTGCTGGTTCTGGATCGCAAGGGGCTTATCTTGGCGGTCAATCCGGCGCTGCTGACCTTGGCCGGGCAGGGGGAAGCCGATCTTGTGGGTTCGGCGGTCGCTCACCTTTTGGACGATATGGCTTTCGAGCCCTTCCCCCCGCTGATAAGGGATGTCAGGCTGCGGACTAGAGACGGTCGGAAATTGCCGATGGAGTCGGCCTGGAGTTGTTTCCCCATGGATTTTCCTGACGAGCAGCCCAAGGCCGTGTTCGTTGGCGTCTTGCGTCAGCTGACTCAACGCATGGAGTGCCGGGAAAGCCTGGGCCGCGCCGAAGAACAGCTGGAGGTGCTGACGGCCAATCTGCCCGGCGTGCTGTTTCAGCGGGTGATGTCCAGCGACGGCAGTCTCAGCTATCCCTTTTTTAGCGAAGGCGTGCGGCAGATTCTGGGGCTGGGCCCCGAGGAGCTGCGGGTGGCCAGCGATGGCTGCCTGGATGTGGTTCACTGGGCCGACCGCGACGACCATCTGTCGGGGGTGCGCCGTTCGGCGCAAAGCCTGGAGCCCTGCCGCGAGGAATTCCGCGTCATTACCAAAGACGGCGATGTTCGCTGGCTGAGCGGCAGTTCCAGGCCTCGGCGTCAGAGCGACGGCAGCTTGCGCTGGGACGGTCTGCTGTTGGATGTGACTGACCGCAAGCGGGCCGAACAGAAGCTGCAGATGATCATGGATCACGCAGCCGACAGCATCGTGACTTTGGATATCGAAGGGCGCATTGAATCCGTCAATGCGGCGATGGAAACTCTATTCGGCTTCAGCGCCGCCGAGATGATCGGCCAGCCCATCACCATGCTGATGCCGGACCCCTATCGCAGCCATCATCAACAATTCCTGGATCACTATCTGGAAAGTGGCGAAGGCCAGACTCTGGGGCGCGGCCCCCGTGAAATGATCGGCCAGCGCAAGGATGGGTCGTCCTTTCCGTTTGAAATCGCCACCAGCGAAGTCCGGTTGGAGGGGCGTCGCCTGTTTATCGGCATCGGCCGCGATATCACCGAGCGCAAAAAGACCGAAACCGCCTTGCAGGAGACCGAGCGTCGCCTGTCGGAAGTCACGGCCAACATGCCGGGGGTGCTGTTCCAGCGGGTTTTGCGCACTGACGGCACCATCGAATATCCCTTTATCGGCGAAGGCATCCGCGATCTTTTCGGGCTCGATTCCAGTGCGGTGATGCGCGATCCCAATCTGATGATCGACGCCATCGATGTAGAGATCCGCGATGCCTTTCTCGATCAGGTCAATCGGTCGGCCCGGACCATGGAGCCGGTCGAGATCGATTTGCTGATTCATGGTCCCAATGGCCGAACCTCATGGGCCCGCAGCAGCTCGCGGCCCCGTTTGCTGGGCGATGGCTCGGTGGTGTGGGAAGGCGTGATCCTGGACGTCACCGACCGCAAGAAGGCCGAGGACGAGGTTCTGTATCTGGCCTATCACGATCCCCTGACCAAAACCGCCAACCGGGCCTTGCTGCTGGAGCGCTTCGCCGAGGCGAGCGCGGTTCCGGCTGATGCGGGGCTGTTGGCGGTGGTGTCGCTGGGCATCGATCGTTTCAGTATCATCAACACCACCTTGGGTCATGTTTTCGGTGATCAATTGCTGGTGAAGCTGGCCGAACGGCTGGCCACCTGCCTGTCGCCGGGCGACACCCTGGCGCGGGTTGGCGGCGACCGCTTCATGCTGTTGCTGACGGGGTTGGCTGACGCCGCCGAGATCATGATCACCGTCGAGCAGATCATGACCCGCCTGCAAGATCCCATTGCCGTGGGCACCGAAGAGATCGAGATCACCGCCAGCGCCGGCGTCAGCCTCTATCCCCTGGATGGCGGTGACGGCGAGGCTTTGGTGAAATGCGCCGACACCGCTTTGTTGCGGGCGAAAAGCTCAGGTCCGGGCTCGATCCATCGCTTCGTTCCCGAGATGAATGCTGGCGTGGTGCGCACCCTGTCCCTGCAAAGCCGTCTGCGGCGCGCTCTGGAGCAGGAAGAGTTCGTCGCCTTCTTCCAGCCGCAGGTTGATCTGGCCGAAGGCCGCATTGTCGGCATGGAGGCGCTGGTTCGCTGGATGAGCCCCTCGGGCATGATTCCGCCCGTGGAATTTATCTCGGTGGCCGAAGAACTGGGACTGATCGACGGTATCTGCGAACAGGTGCTGAAAAGCTGCTGCACCCATCTGCGCCATTGGCGGGACGAGGGGCTTGATGTGGTGCCGGTGGCGGTGAATATCTCGGGCCGTCAGTTCCAGCAGCCCAAGCGTCTTTTGCATCTGGTGGAAGAGGCGCTGAAGGAAAACGCCCTGGACCCCCATCTGCTGGAGCTGGAGCTGACCGAAAGCTCGGCCATGACCGACCCCCAGGCCGCCATCGCCGTGGTAGATAGCCTGCGCGAACGGGGCGTTGCCTGCTCCATCGACGATTTCGGCACCGGCTATTCCTCTTTGTCCGTGCTGAAGGGCTTCCCCATCAGCAAGCTGAAGATCGACCGCAGCTTCGTCATGGATATCGACAAGGATCCCAACGACGCCGCCATCGTCACGGCCATTGTCGCCATGGCTCACGCCTTGAAGCTGAAGGTGGTGGCCGAGGGAGTGGAAACCCAGGAACACCTGGATTTCCTGCGAAATCTGGGCTGCGATCAGATCCAGGGCTATTTCTTCAGTCGCCCGGTGCCGGCCTCGGACATGCGCGAAATGCTGCGCACCAGCCGACGCCTTGGGGCTCGCAGCTTCTAGCACCCCCAACCACTTGATTCACATGCAGTTGTCGCCGTCATCGGATGGCGCATTTGTAGTTGGCGGCGGCTGCGATACAACTCCATTTGTAGATTTTTGGGTTGGGCTCCCAGGCCGGATTCCACGAAATTTCCACGCTGATCAGGCTGTGCGAAATTCACATATGTTAATTCTTCATTAACTCAACGGCTTGCAGGATAAGGCTGAGATGGACGTGTAAAACCAACTTTCGTAGTTGACGGAAGGTGGAAGGCGTCCTATTCGTTACGGCTAAGACATGCATTCGCCCCAAAGGCCTGTTCAAGGTGGCGGCGATGGCGATGGACCAGACGGGTGGAAGAGGTAGCGGGCACAAAATGACAGGGACCGTGCTCAAGCATTCCTACACAATTCCCTGCGCCACGGCCTTCCGCGACGCGGTCGAGGCTCTGGCAGCCAAGCGAAAGGTCAATGTCGGCGACCTGGCGCGCTCGATTTTGCTGGTGGTACCCACCCAAACAGTGGCGGATTTCCTCGATCCCGGCGAACCGGCGGCGGATGATCGGGAAACCGTGGTGCTGAAATCCGGCCCGGCCGAGGGGCGTCCCTGGCGGCGCAAGCCCCGGCTTCAGGTGCGGATGCCCCCCGGCCACGATATTCCCTTTATTCGCAAAGCGTTAGGCCTGGCCTTAGCGATGGATGGCGGTCATCTGCAAGTGAAGTTGTGGGATGGCCGCGAGACTCCCAAACCGCAGCCGCAACCCCAGCCGAAGCCCGAAGAGAGCCATAAGCTGGTCGAGATCAACGAAGAGCTGGAGCGGCTGAAGGTGCTGGTCGGCGTCTTGGCCTTCGAGCCTTTGCCCAACGGCATCCATACCCGCGAAGACGCCTTGCATGTGCTGGGTTTTCCCCCCAGCGCCGACCCGGACAGCCGCACCGTGCGGGCTAAGTTCCGCATGTTGGCGACCATCCATCATCCCGACAGCCACTATGGCAGTCATCAGCGGATGAGCCAGCTGAACCAGGCCATGGAAATCCTGCGCCGCACTGCGGCCTAAGGGAGCCTCCCTCCTTCGAGAGGTCGGTTCGTAAGGCCTACAAGCGGGGGAAATGCCCGTTTTGCGGTTGGGTTCCTGCCCTCCAAACCCCCAGTTTATCTATTTTTCAATGGGTTGATAACGCTGGAGGGCTTGGGAGGCTGGGCCTCCCAATGGGGGGGTCGGGGGAAATCCCCCGAAATGAGGTTTCCCTCGGCCCCTTTAGGGGGTCAGTCCGCCGCCACCAATTGGGCCTCGGGCTTGGGTTCCGGCATGGCCTCGGGAAGCTTGTTTTCCCAGGCGCGGGCGGCGTCTTCGTTCTTGTATTCCAGCCGTTCCAGACGGGCCAGCAGGCGGTACAGCCGCTGGGTCGGCCGTTGCTCCACCGCCAGCAGCAAATGCTTGCGGGCCTGACCCCAAATCTTGGCCTCCAGGGCGGCTTCGCCGACCACCAAATGGCTTTCCACATGATCGGGGCAGCCCGACACCAGCTTTTCCAGGCGGCGCAGGCGCGACAAAGCGTCTTCGCCATCCTTCAGATCGGCATAGGCGGCAGCCAGAGAAGGCGATGGGAGGGCTTTCCAGGCGGCTTCCAGGCTGGATGCGGCCCGGCGCAGCTTTCCGGCCTCTTTGAGGGCTCCGGCAAGCTCTAATGCGGCGGCAGTGTGTTTTGGGTCGGCGGCAAAGGCCTTCTTGGCCAAAGATGCCGCTTCGCCGGGTTGGCCCAGCTCTCGGGCGGCGGCGGCACGGGCGGTCAGCACCAGGGCCAGCCGCTGGGACTGGTCGGCGGGGCTGAAGGCCTTGCGCCGCTTGGCGTCGGCCAGCAGGGACTGGGCGTCCAGATAGCGCTTGTCCTTCATGGCCAGTTGGAACGACAGGTCGGCCAGCCAGGGATCCTGGGGGGCCATCAGGCGGGCGCGGGCGGCCAGTTCGGCGGCGGCGGCGTCATCGCCGCGCTCCAAAGCCTGATCCAGCAGGCCGCGCAGGCCCAAAGCGGCGGTTTCCGGGCGTTCCAGCATGGCTTTGTAATGGTCACGGGCTGCCGAGGCATCACCGGCCAGCTTGGCGGTCTGGGCCGACAGATAGCTGGTCAAAGCCGGGTCGGCCAGCAGGGAGCGGGCCTTTCCGGCCAGTTTGGCGGCCTTGCTGGACTGACCGGCGGCGGCGGCGGCCAAGCCGTCGGACAGGGCCTGATAGCCCTTACGCAGGCGGCGCGAGCGCCAAGAGGCGGCCCAGCGTCCGGGAATGCGCCACAAGGCCAGGATCAGCCGCAGGGCCACCACCATGACGATGGCGATCACCAGCAAAGCGGCCAGCAGCACCGGGACCGAGGTCTCGATCTGCCATTGCAGCCATTCCACATGGACCAGACCGGGGCGGTCGGCCAGCCAGACGGTTCCGGCCACCAGGGCCGCCAGCACCACGGCGTAGGACAGCAAGCGCAGCATCAGTTTTTCCCTTCTTCCCGATCAATGCGGGCCAGCAGCGAGTCCTGCTCGGGCCGCTCGGCGGTCAGTATCTGCCGCCAGGGCATCAAGCCCAGGGCGTCGGCCACCGCCGGGCTCAGGGCGCAGGCGGTGATGGCTCTCCCGGTTTCGGCGCATCCGGCGGCGGCGGCCAGGGTAACAAAGGTCGCCGCCGTGCGGGGAGAGAAAAAGAGCGCCAAGTCAATTGCTTCGCCCTTCAGGGCGTCGATCAGGCCGGGCGACAGGCATTCCGCCGTGCGGGCTTCATAGAGAATCTCCCGGCGCAGGACGTAGCCCAGGGCCGCGAGACCGCCGGAAAGATCGCCGGCCACTTTCGTTCCGGCTGCGTGCAGAAGCGTCCCGGCGGCGGGATCGACTTTTTGCGAGACCAGCCGGGTCAGGCTGGCGGCGTCGCCTCTGGCGCTGTCGACCTGGGTAAAGCCCAGCGCGCGGGCGGCCCGCGCGGTGGCGTCGCCCACCGCCCACAAGGGCAGGGTCAGGGGGGCATGGTTGGCGACCAGGGCGCGCACGCCGTTGGCGCTGGTGGCCAGATAGCCCTGAACTCCGTCAAGTTCCAACCGAACATCCGTTCGGCTGTGAATTTCCAGCAGGGGTTCGGCCAGAACGGAAAAACCCCGTCGCTCCAGAGCCGCCGTCAAAGAAAGGGAATCCTCTCTCGGGCGGGTGACCAGGGCGACGGGGTTGCTCATGCCGTCTTGAAGTCGAAGAAGCCGGGGCCGCAACGGCCCAAAAGCTCTTCACCCGCCGCCCGGCCGATGGATTCGGCTTCGGATCGGCTGCCCTTCAGGGTCAGTTCGTGGGCTTCGCTGCCGTCGGGACGGATGATCAGACCACGGAAGGTCAGGGCATCGCCCGACAGTTCGGCCAAAGCGCCGATGGGGGTGCGGCAAGACCCGTCCAGCACCGCCAGGAACGCCCGTTCGGCAATGACCCGGACATGGGACTCGGGATGGTTCAGCGGAGCCAGCCGGGCCAGGGTGGCCTGATCGCCGCTGCGCGTGGTGATGCCGATGGCGCCTTGGGCGACGGCGGGCAGCATCTCTTCCGGGGCCAGCTGCGAGGTGGCGCGGTCGCCCAACCCTAAGCGGTTCAACCCGGCCATGGCCAGCAAGGTGGCGTCGACCACCCCTTCTTCCAGCTTCTTCAGGCGGGTCTGCACATTGCCGCGCAAGGGTTCGACCTTCAGATCGGGGCGGCGGAACAGGATTTGCGCGCCGCGGCGCAGGCTGGCGGTGCCCACTACCGCGCCGGATGGCAGATCGGCCAGGCTTTTGGCCTTCAGGCAGATAAAGGCGTCGCGCACATCTTCCCGTTCCAGGATGCAAGGCAGGCTCAGCCCGTCGGGCAGAACCGTCGGCACATCCTTCATGGAATGCACGGCGATGTCGATGCGGCTCGACAGTTGAGCCTCGTCGATTTCCTTGGTGAACAGACCTTTGCCGCCGATTTCCGACAGCGTGCGGTCCAAAACCATATCGCCGGTGGTCTTGATGATGACGATCTCGATGGCCCCTTCGGGCACGAGGTCGGGATGGACGGCTCGGAGGCGCGCCTGCACCTCGTGGGCCTGAGCCAGCGCCAGCGGGCTGCCGCGGGTGCCGATGCGGAGAAGGGGTTGGTTCGTCATGGTTATTGTTCTAACGGCTGGATTGGGAAGAGGAAAGGGGTTAGTAGGTTGAGCATGATCATCTTGGGTATCGAAACGAGCTGCGACGAGACTGCCGCCGCCTTGGTGCGCGACGATCGGCCCATCTTGGCCGACGTGGTGCTGTCGCA
>Ga0209415_10008006_pt1 | contig 18355 bp, 15 predicted proteins | sample PeaSoiSIISIP2007_FD_187696 | JGI IMG/M metagenome (GOLD analysis project Ga0209415, IMG submission 187696) | Peat soil microbial communities from Weissenstadt, Germany - SII-SIP-2007 (SPAdes) (version 2) | ecosystem: Environmental > Terrestrial > Soil > Wetlands > Peat | place: Germany...
AAAACACGAGAGAGCGTCAGGGAGAGTCTCTCCGGCTCCGAACTGCCCCACTCAAGCCAAAACCCGGCTTGAGTGGGCCCCGTCCCGTCCTTTGCTATCGAGCGCCACCCGTCCGTCCACTTTTGTACGTACAAAACCGCGCGTACAAAATGTTCCTGGAGGAACACTTCTCCATTTTGCAAGCCCGGGCGCGACGGCTCAGTCTTCGGCGCGATGGTGGTGGTGCCATGCCTGCTCTTCCGAGCTCTCTTTCGCGATCCAGCGCAGCATGGCTTGTTCGCTGAGATTCATTTCCACGACGGTGGCCTCGTCGGGCTCGATGCTGACGATCAGCATTTGCAGCTTGCCGTCTCCCATGTTCACGTAGATGAGCGTGTCTTCGGAGTTATCCCGGGTGTGGGTCCGCACGAACAGGCTCCAGTCGGAGCCGAGGGAGTGCTCGACCACCTGTTCGAGATCGCCGGTCCGGCTCGGGGCGATGTCCGCAGAACTGCCGGAGGACGTAGAGTGGAAATCCTCAAACAGCGCGAGCCTGAAGTTGCTGACGCCCGCAGGACGGGCGGCGACGGACACGACCAGGCCCAGAAAAGGGATGTGGGTATGGCGCACCCCGTAATGGCTTTCGATCGCCTTGACCACCCCATTGAACTCGCGCCCGTGAAAGGAGTCTCCGGCAAAGGAAACAGCGGAGGCGCACGCGACGAAGAGAAGACTGCCGAGGAGGGCGCCTAGAAAAGTGCGCAGCGAAGTGCGAGTAAGGAGTTTCACTTTTGATCTCCCTTCGGGGCCTTCGGCAGGCTCCTGCGGTTCAACTTGGGGATGCCGAACTCGCCGCCCAGTTCGGCCAGTTGGTCCACGTCGAGGGGGCCAACAATGTTGACGAAAGTCAGTTCCTTGGGCTCGGCGGAGATCACGACGATGCCCGCCATCTTGTCGTCTTCCAGCTTGAAGAAAACGTCGACGTTCTCGCCGTCGGTCTCGCTGCGCACGCCCACCACCCGGGTCCAGGCCGGCCCGCGAACCTGCGCGCGCAGGGATTCGACGTCGGCGGCGGAGTACTCGCCTTCTTTCGAGAACTCGAAGCTGCGCACGTAGATGCCTTTCAGGTTGGCCACCACTTTCGCGGCCTGCTTTTCTTCCGGATCTTCGGTGTTCAGAAACTTGGCGGCCCAGCGCAGCATGGGGCCTTCCATGTTGACTTCAACCGTCTCCTTGGCCTTGGCCGAAAGTTTCTGGACGTCGGCGGGAATCTTGAAGTCCTGTGCCGGCGCGCAGAGGGGTAATGCGACGAACAGCGCGAGGCACAACGTGAGCGGCCTCGCGGTGAACCGCGTAAGTGACAACCCTGGGTTTTTCTTTGTTGCGTGTGCATTTCTCATGGAATTATTCCCTTTCCTGCTGGTTCTCCGTCTGACTGAAATTGGTTGGGTCCGAGTTGATCTGGTCGACCTTGGCCTTGGCCAACTGCAATTTGCTTCCGGCGATGCGCAGAGCTAGAAGCAGTTGTTCTTTGGCAGCTTCTCCCTGAGCGCGCTCCCGCTGGACGTTGCGGTAGTGGATGCCACCCGCGACCAGCGCTACAGAGACAGCGGCTACGGCGGCCCAGCGGAGCAACGGCTGTGCGAATACATTCCACAAGGAATCGCGCCAGGTGGACCTGAGTGGCCGCGGAGCCTGCCCCGCCGTACGGGCTAGGACTCGGTCGGCAAAACCGTCTGGTGCTTCCTGCAGCTGCAGCGCGTTCTTAAGTTCGTCCTCGAAACGGGTCATAACGTTACGTCTCCCATATCACTGCGTCCCACATCACTTCTCGGATCTCTTTTCTCCCATGGTGCGGACCACCTTCTCGCGCAGCATGCCCAGCGAGCGTTGCAGATGGCTCTTGACGGTCGCCACCGGCATCGCCAAAATCTCAGCGATATCTTCTGGCGAGAGGTCTTCCTGATAGCGCAAGATCACGATCATGCGCGCCTTCCCCGGCAATGACGCCACCAATTGCTGCAGCCTGCGGGCCAGGAAGGGATCCGCTGGCTGAAGCGCGGGTGAGAACTCCAGCACGCCGGACTCCGGGACATCTTCCAAACTCACCTGTGGCAGCCGGCTGCGGCGCAGGTGATCGATACAGCGGTGGCTAGTGACTCTGCGCAGCCAGAACTTCACATGCTCGGGCGACTTCAGCGAGCTCAAATTGGCATGAAGCTGCATAAAGACGTCCTGGGCCAACTCCTCGGCGGCGGGCGGGTCGGCGAGGAAATGCAGGGCAATGCTGAACACCATGGACTGGTGCCGGCGCACGATCTCCGCAAAGTCGACTGGAACGGCATCCGCAGCTACTCCTGCCTCTGCGGGAACCGGCTCTGCCATAGCCACACTCTCTGACCGCCTCACTCTACATATACGAGGAGAATTGCGGTAGGGAATGCAAAATGTTTGGGCAGAATGAGAAAAGGTCGCCACGGCGGAGATCGGCGGTTAGCCGTCGGCAAAATCCCCACTTCTCGTAAAGAACGCGAGAAATGGGGCACCCACGCCAGAGATAGCGCACCCACGCGAGAGATAACGCACCCGCGCGAGAAATGGGGCGCCCGGCTGGGAATAAAAAGGGGCGGCATCCGAAGGTTCCGGATGCCGCCCCGGTTGTTGCTACTTGGGTTAGGCTACTGGACCGAGGACACCAGCTGGGTTTCAGCCTGATCGGCCTGCTCGCGTTGTTCGTCGAGCATGCCGCGCAGTTCGTTGGCCGAGACCTGCGGTGCGCCGTCCACTGAGGGGCGCGGCTTGCCTGCGACCGCGTCCAGCGGAGCCGCGGGGATTCCATCCCCCTGGTGAGCCAGCAGCGTTCCCAGGCCAGATTCAACCTGGGCGTGGAACGCGTTCTGCATGTCCTGCAGATCCTGCAGGGTTACGCCCACCGAAACTCCAGCAGGGCAATTCGAGCGCTTGCTGGCGGCCACGTGCAATTGCACGATGGTCTCGTCCGGTCCCGGTGCAGCCATGACCTTCAGAACGTCACCCGCCTCGAGCCCGCAATTCTGGCCCTGGTCGGTGATGACATCCAGATTGCCCGACACCATGAAAACGTGGTTGGGTTGGTTGAGCGCCGCGATCAGTTCGTCGTGCTTGACCTGCTCGGCCTGGGCAACGGCGTTCTGCTTGTCGATTTCGATCTGCTGTTTCACTTCTTCGGCGAGCTGGTCTTTGACGTCCTGCGTGATCGGCGTGTTAGCGGTTGCCTGCAGCCGCTCGGATTCTCCGGAGCCGTTCATGTTGTCCGAGACGCTGGCATCCTCCGCGTAGTCCGCGTCGCTGAATTTCTCCGCCTTGGCATCTTCATGCATCTGATAAGCGGCGGAAATCGTCTGGCCAATCATAAAGTCGGTGAGCCAGAACGCCGCGCTCGGATACATGCCGTAAGCGCCGAAGTAAGGGTTGGGACCACCAAACCAGGGCTCGGCGCCCCATCCGAAGTCGTAGGCCAGCGGGTCCGCCCACGGGTTGTAGGCCCACCCGTAGAATCCCGGCGAATAATAGAACGGCGCGACAAAGCCATTCAACATCACGCCACCGTAGTTGTAGCCAACGTAATTCCGCACAACTACCTGGTGATTGATGATGGTGGTGCGCTGAACGTAGTTTCTGCCGCCCACTGAGTAGTTGCGCTCCACGTAACCGCCGTGGGCGCCGGTGCTGACGATGCGGCTGTTGTCAGGGCCGCGGGTAACGATGGTGCGCCCGGCCGGACCGTGGCTTACCGACATGGTCGGCGTATGAATTGAGGTGACGGCTCCGTGATTGTTAAACGTGGCCGACGTATTCTGGTTGCGGAACGAAGAAATCGTACCGTTGGGACGCACTCCATATTGCGAACCGCCTGCCGCAGCGATCGTGAGATGGCCGTTGGTGTGAACGGTCACGTCACCGGAAGGCAGTGGCCTGGCGTTGATGCCGGTCATGTGAGCGCGCGAGGCGTTTACTTGTCCCACCACCGCCGCCGATCCATTCTTGCTCAGTGTCGTGGGCGCGGTTCGTGAAAGGTTCTCGCCCTCAGGCACGTGATACGCAGCGGAAGCCGCGGCGTGCGGTTGGGCAGTGGCCGCAGTTGGAGCTGTTGCTGGATGCGTTGCCGCGGCAGCCTGGGTTGCTCCCTTCGGCGAATGTTTCGACTGCTTGGCCTGCGCCTTCTGCTGCTTCTGCTGTTGCTTGGCCTGTGCCTTCTGTTGACGGGCCTGGGCCTTCTGCTGCTGTTGCTGCTGCCTGGCCTGTGCCCGAGTGGAACCACTCTGCGATTGTGTTTTCGGGGCTCGAGTCCGTGCTGAAGCATTCGACCGCGACGAGGTCCTCGGGGCGGACGACCGCGTCGATGGCGCCGACCGCGTCGACGGTGCTGACCGCTGCGGTGCCGACCGCGGCGCCGATACCTTTGGCGCTGAGACTTTTGGAGCCGAAATTTTTGGTGCCGAAACCTTCGGTGGCGTGTATTTAGGCACCGAGTACTTCTGAGCCACTGCGACGCCCGTAACCGCCAGGAACGTGAGTGCGATTGCCGATGCTTTCCCGAGCTTATTCATGAAATCTCCCCCGTGACCCGATGCTGTTTTTGCGCTCACTGATTCCGGCCCACCGCCTGAGAAATCTGGCATTCCTTCCCGGAGTAACTGGGACCAGCTCTTGGGCTGCTCCTCGGTTGCAGATCGGCCGTCTCGCCTACTTTCGCGAAACGCCGACGCACAGACCGCGCATGGGTCGAAGCTTATGAGACTTTCGGAAGGCCTGCAAATTACTGGAATCACGCGGTAATTAGTACTCAGGTAATCTGGTAACCAGGGGATTTGGCGCGCAAAGTACGAGGCCCCCAGCGGCAACCTGGGGGCCCGAACGATTCGTTTTTTGTTCGTGGACGGTCTTACTCTGCGCCGCCCGACCGGATGCGCATCCCGTAGAACGAACGGTAAACAAAGAAGAAGGAAACCACAAAGAACGCCAGAGCCAGCACGCGGGTGATAGTGGTGCCCTGTTCTTTAGCCAGCGTGACAGCCAGTTCCACGGCCAGCAACCCGAACAGCGTGGTGAACTTGATGACCGGATTCAGGGCCACCGAAGAAGTGTCCTTAAACGGATCCCCCACCGTGTCGCCAATCACCGTAGCGTCGTGCAAGGGCGTGCCCTTCTGCTTCATTTCGACTTCCACGATCTTCTTGGCGTTGTCCCAGGCCGCGCCCGCGTTGGCCATGAAGATGGCCTGGTAGAGACCGAAAATCGCAATCGAAATCAGATATCCGATAAAGAAGAACGGCTCGACAAAAGCAAATGCGAGCGTGCCGAAGAAGACGGCAATAAAGATGTTCAGCATGCCCTTTTGCGCATACTTGGTGCAGATTTCAACCACTTTCTTGCTGTCGGCAACGGAAGCCTTGGTTACCCCTTCGAGTTTAATGTTGGCTTTGATGAACTCGACCGCGCGGTAGGCGCCCGTGGTCACGGCCTGGGTAGATGCGCCGGTGAACCAGTAAATCATGGCCCCGCCGGTGATCAGGCCGAGGAAAAAGGGAGCGTGGAGAAGCGAAAGTTTTTCGACGTCGGCGGTGAGCCCGTGGGTGAGCGCCATGATGATGGAGAAAATCATCGTGGTCGCGCCCACAACGGCCGTGCCGATCAGAACCGGTTTCGCCGTCGCCTTGAAGGTGTTGCCCGCGCCGTCATTGGCTTCGAGGAGGTGCTTGGCGCGTTCGAAGTTGACGGTGAGGTTGAAGTCTTTCTTGATCTCCGCCTCCACGTTGGGGACCTGTTCGATCAGCGAAAGTTCATAAACGGACTGCGCATTGTCGGTGACCGGGCCGTAGGAATCGACCGCGATGGTTACCGGGCCCATGCCCAGAAATCCGAACGCCACCAGGCCAAAGGCGAAAACGGCCGGCGCCAGCATGGTTGCGGCTGCGGCCAGGCCCATGGTGCTCATGGAGTAGGCAACGGCCATCAGGATCATCATGGCGAGGCCGAGGTAGTAGCCGGAGAAGTTGCCGGCCACGAACCCGGAGAGAATTCCGAGCGAGGCGCCGCCTTCCTGCGCGGAGATCACGACTTCCTTCACATGCCGGGACTCGGTCGAAGTAAAAACCTTCACCAGTTCCGGAATCACCGCGCCTGCGAGCGTTCCGCAGGAAATGATTGTGGCCAGCTTCCACCACTGGGTGCCGTCGCCGCCGAGGTCGGGAATGGTGTAGCGCGAAACCAGATAGGTGAGTGCAATCGAGACGAGCGAGGTAAGCCATACCAGCGAAGTCAGGGGCGCTTCAAAGTTCATCTCGTCCGCGTTGCCGTACTTTGCTTTGGCGATGGCGCCGTTCAGGAAGTAAGAACCCGCGCTGGCAAACAGCATCACCACGCGCATTACGAAGATCCACACCAGCAACTGCACTTGCACGTTAGGATTCTTCACGCCCAGCAGAATAAATGTGATCAGCGCAACGCCAGTTACGCCGTATGTCTCGAAGCCGTCGGCCGAAGGTCCAACCGAGTCTCCGGCATTGTCGCCAGTGCAATCGGCGATCACGCCGGGGTTGCGCGCGTCGTCTTCTTTAATCTTGAAGACGATCTTCATCAGGTCAGAGCCGATGTCGGCAATCTTGGTGAAGATGCCGCCCGCAATGCGCAGCGCCGCCGCGCCCAGCGACTCGCCGATGGCGAATCCGATGAAACACGGCCCCGCGTAATCGCCTGGCACGAACAAGAGAATGAAAAGCATGATGAGCAGTTCCACGCTGATCAGCATCATGCCGATGCTCATGCCCGCTTCCAGCGGAATCTGGTACACGGGATAAGGCTTGCCGGGCAGGGAAGCGAACGCGGTCCGCGAGTTGGCAAACGTGTTAACGCGAATGCCGAACCAGGCAACGCCGTAGCTGCCCGCGATCCCCACCAGACTGAAGGCCAGAATGATGACCACGCGCATGGCTTCCATGTGCTGCAGCACGCCGAAATAAAGCAGAATGATGACCGCAATAAACGCCCACAGAAACAGGATGAATTTTCCCTGCGTCAGCAAATAAGTTTTGCAGGTTTCGTAGATCAGTTCCGAAATCTCCCGCATGGAGCTATGTACGGGCAGATTCTTCAGGCGCATGAAAATGACCATGCCAAAGCCCAGCCCGAACACGCAGGCCAGAATGCCGATCAGTAACAGATTGTGGCCGTTGATGGCGTTGTTGAAGAACGACACATGGGAAAGGTCGGGCAGTTTCAGGGAAGCTTCGCCCCCGGCAGCCTCGGCGGGCTGACCCAGGGCAGCGGCGGCGCTAACGCAGATGAGGGCGGCAACCGCCGCAGTCTTCTTTATGAACTCGTTTATGAATTCGGTGACCAGTCCGCGTCCTTGGAACGCAAACCTGGCGAGCAAGGTGCGCATAAGAAAACCTCCAAAAAAAATCTAATAGGGAATTATCGAGTTAAGGCTTACTTCCGCAGCAACGCTTCACCGCTCCAAATCGCGGCTCGGCGCAGTCACGGCCGTTACGCAAAACCGATGTTTATAACACGTCAGAGGTACCCGGTCAAACGTTCCCTGAAGTGGTAAATAACCGCTGCCCGCGGGTAGGAATCAATGTCCGGCAGGTATCGGATCGGGCAGATCGCTGCGTCCTTGCGTCGGCGGGGGCGCTAAACGGTGCCCCAGCCGGATCATCGGACGCTCTACCACGGTGTAACTCAATGCTGCCGCCGCAAAAATCGCGATCAGATTGGCGGGAAAGCTCTGCAATAAAGAAAATCGACCAGTCGCCCCCGGCACCAGAAACAACTCCTGCCACAAGTAAAGGCTGTAGGAAAGTCTTCCCACCCACTTCAGCAGCGGATTCTCCAGCGCCCGCCCCACGAGTCCCTGAGGCCGCAGGACGGTTCCCGCAACCAGGGCTGCCAGCAACGCCGATTCCCAAATGCTGTACGTGTGCTTGCGCGGCACCACCTGAAACAGAACGTAACCGGCTGCGAGCGCCCACCACAGCCACGCGCTGAAGCCGCGTTCGATGCGGGCCCGCCGCTGCGGTTCCCCCAGGATCAGCGCCGCAAGGCAGCCCAACAGCAGTCCGTCGAGCCGAACATCGGTGCGCCCGGCAAACAGTAAATTCGGAATCAGGCGGTTAAGCCATTGATGATGGAGTTCCCAACTGCGCCAGAGCGCGACCGACACGGCCAGCCCAGCCGCCCAATAGCGCGCCCGCACTCGTCCGGAGAATGCCAGCAGGGCCGGCCACAGTAAATAAAAGTGTTCTTCGACCGCCAGCGACCAGTAGTGAATGGTGTATCCGCCCCAGCCCGCGCGAATCCAATCCGGCGATACGTAGTTACGGAAGAATAAGACGCAACTCCACCACTCCAGCGGGGTCAACGCCACCACTCTCGCCATGGCCAAAATCCCCAGCACCGTGAGATAGGCTAACGCCGCCGGCAGAATGCGGCAGGCGCGGCGAACGTAGAAGCCTTTCAGGCTGATATGGCCCCAAACCTGTTCTTCTTCCAGCAGCCGTGAACAGATCAGAAAACCGCTGATGGCGAAGAAAACACTCACGCCGTTTGGCCCGGTTCGCAGAAACGGATCCCCGCTCCACTGCCGAAAATGGGTTCCGGTGGCATGGTCGAGCAGGACAGCGGCAATGGCAACCGCCCGCCAGCCATCCAGCGTTGGCAGGTAGCCACGTCTCGGCCTTGGAACAGTCGGGAGCTTCGGGGAAGAAACCATGGCCCGCAAAGTAAGGTCTGCAACGAAAACCTCGATGCTATACGGAGATACTATACGGAACCGCGCGGATTCGTCGCCCGGGCGCAGGCTGTCCGTTTTCGATGCGCCCGCCTGCGGCTTGACTCGAATCCGAGCGTCTCACTTGATCTTCCTGGCAATCATGCAGTACAGATCAATGGCCTCGGCCAATTGCTGTTTTTCGATGTATTCGCCGTCGGTGTGGGCGACGTGAATCGATCCCGGGCCGATCAGCAGCGGCTCGCCCCAGTTCGTAAACTTGGGGATGTCGGTGGTGAAGGCGGCAATCATGGTCGGCAATCCGTCCACGGTGCGCAGGCGAAGGAAAGGCAACTCCAGCGGGAACGTGATTTTCGCCTGATCGCCGGCGGTCGCGACAATCTGCTGGCGCAGTTCGTCGGACGGCCCGACGAGACGATAGAGCAGGTCGGCATGGGCATAATCCGGAATCACATTGGGCGCGCGGCCGCCTTCAATGAGTCCGATATTCAGGGTGCAGGGGCCAATCTGGGGGTCGGACGGCAAGGGCATGGCGCGCAGGCGCGTGAGCGCGGCCAGCAACTTATCGATGGCGGATTCGCCCAGTTCGGGATAGGCAGAGTGCGCCATGCGCCCGGAGGCGGTCACCTCGACGCGCAGAGTCCCTTTCGAGGCCAGGGCGATGCGATTCTCGGTGGGCTCGCCGTTTATCAAGAAGCGAACGGCTTTAGTCTGATCGGCGGGTTGCCCGGCTGGGCGGCTTGCGGCATATTCATTGGCGACCTGCGCGCCGAGGCTGTCGCGTTCTTCGCCCACTACAAAGAGCAGGCCGACGTAGATATTCTCTCGCCGCAGACGCTCCGCGGCAGCAATCTGCGCCGCGATGATGCCCTTCGCGTCGCAGGATCCGCGGCCATAGATTCGCGTGGCATCTTCAGAGGAAGAAATGAAAGGTGGAACCGTATCCATGTGGGTGGAGAAGACGATGTTGGGGAAATCGGCCTGCGGCTCTCCGCTCCCGGCTTCCGGCGGCGTGGCATAGACATTGAAGCGATCGCCTTCCACGGGCATCTTCTTCGTGCGATATCCCAGGCGGCACAATTCGCCGAAGAGATAGTTTCCCACCGCGGCTTCGTTGCCCGAAATCGACTCGATGTCGATCAACTGGCGCGTGAGCGTGACGGCATCCATGCAGGAGAGAATAGCAGAGGGGAACGGGGGCAAGGCGGAGGGCAGGGGTCAGTGGTCAGAATGCAGAAGTGAGAAATGGGACTACATGCGCTTCTGCATTCCCTACTCCTCCGTGTAATCTGACTTGGTGATCACTTCATCGATCCGTTCCTTTTTTATCGACGGCCCTGCGGGGCGTCTCGAGGCGTTGCTCAATGCGGGTGCGGCTGATGCGAAGCACGCGTGCGTAGTCTGCCATCCGCATCCGCTGTTCGGCGGAACGCTACACAACAAGGTTGTGTTTCACACCATGAAGGCGCTGAACGGTTTCGGCTTCCCGGTGCTGCGCTTCAATTTTCGCGGTACGGGGCTGAGTCAGGGCGAGCACGATCACGGCAAGGGCGAAGTTGACGACGTCCGCGCTGCGCTCGACTGGCTCGAAGCCGAGTTTCATCTGCCGCTGATCTTTGCCGGATTCTCTTTCGGTGCCGCCGTGGGATTGCGAGCGTCCTATGCCGACGCCCGGGTGGCGGCGCTGATTGCGGTGGGAACGCCCGCGGGTCCCGTAGTGGCGGGCGAGGAAGAGCCTCGCGTCTACGAATTCGATTTCTTGAAAGAATGCACGAAGCCGAAATTATTCGTCAGCGGGGCGCGCGACCAGTTCGGGCCGCGGGCGAAACTCGAAGCGCTGGTCGCGTGGCTGTCCGAGCCGAAGAAGCTGGTGATCATTGAAGGAGCAGATCATTTTTTTGAAGGACGGCTGCGCGAGTTGCGGGAAGCAATTGAAAGCTGGATTAGGCTAGCCGTCATCCATCAGCCGTCAGCCGTCAGGTAAGGCTTTCAGCTATCTGCTTGAGCTTGCCTGCCGTGCCGACGAAACCGGTCGAGCTTCGCACGACTGGACAGCCGAGGGCGGCTGTCCCCACATGAGCATCATGGGCATCTTCCAAAACGAATCGCAGTTTCGGCTGATGCGCGAGACTGCGCGCAAGATATTTCTCTACGCGCTGGCTGAGGCTTCGATTGCCAAGGCCTTTGCCCGGCAGGTCCATTCGGAGCGTGGAGTTCTGCGGGTCTGCGACGATCTTTACGATCTCTCCGCGTATGGGCGCGTGTTCGTGGTGTCGCTGGGCAAGGCGGGACACAGCATGGTGGAGGCGCTGGCTGATCAGGTCGGAGCATTTTCGCTCGAAGGCATCGTGGCCAGTTCGGTTCAGCCTGCGGTGCAGGTGCGCGGGTTCCGTTATTTTCTTGGCGGACATCCTACTCCGAACGTCGAATCCATTCGTGCCGCGAGCGCGATGCTGAAGGTGCTGGACGCGCAGACGGCCTCGTCGCTGGTGATTTTTCTGATCAGCGGCGGCGGTTCGTCGATCGTCGAGAAGCCCATCGACGACGAAATCACGCTCGACGATCTCATCGCGACTTATCGCGCGCTGGTGCATTCGAGCGCGCCCATCGCCGAGATCAACACCATCCGCAAGCATCTTTCCGCGGTGAAAGGAGGACGGCTGGCGCAGGCTGCATACCCGGCGCAGCAAATTTCGTTGCTGGTATCTGACGTGCCTGACAGCACGCCCGATGCACTGGCTTCCGGCCCGACCATGCCCGATTCCACCAGCGCAGAAGATTGTTACCGCATTGCGGCGGCGCATGGCCTGCTTCAGAGTTTTCCTCCGACCACACGGGAGTTGTTCGAGCGCCGGGCACTGGAGGAAACGCCCAAGTCAGACGATCCGGCATTTGTTGGCGCGCGCTGGTGGCCGGTGCTGTCGAATCAAACGGCCGTGGAGCACGCCAGTGTCGCCTCGAAAGAAGCGGGCTTTGCCGTGTACGTGGATAATTCCTGCGACGACTGGGATTACGAACGCGCGGCCGAGTATCTGGTGAGCCGGGTTCGTGAACTACAAAAAGAAACTCCCCGCGCCTGCCTGATTTCCGGCGGCGAAGTAACTGTGAAAGTCACCAATGGCGGCGTGGGCGGACGCAACCAACAGTTCGCGCTGGCCTGCGCAGAGAAAATCGTGGGGGAAAACATCACCGTGCTCAGCGCGGGAACCGACGGTATCGACGGCAACAGCCCCGCGGCAGGAGCGGTGGCGGATGGCACGACGCTGGAGCGGGCGCGAGCGAAGGGACTGGACGCGCTCCCGGCGCTCGGAAGCTTTGACGCCTATCCATTTTTCAACGCACTCGGCGACGCGATCGAGACGGGGCCGACCGGGAACAATCTGCGGGATCTGCGAATCCTGCTGACTTACTGATGCGAACTCGCAATGGCGGGCGGGGACGCCCGCCGGACAGCCGCCGGGACGGCGGCGCTACGCATGCGATTCGCTGTTGGCAGACGGGCTTCCTGTGGCTTACCCTAGCGGCCTATGCCTACTAGCAAACTTCGATTGCACATCGTCCTTGGCCTGATCTTGTTCTGCGCCATCACCGCATGGGCGCAGGCTCCGTTCACTCTGGAGCAGGTGATGAGTTCGCCTTTTCCCAGCGAACTGGTCGCCGCTGCGCACGGCAGCCGGGTGGCCTGGGTGTTCGATGCCAAAGGAGTCCGCAACGTTTGGGTAGCTGACGGGCCCGACTTCGCCCACACTGCGCGGCAACTTACTCATTACACCGCGGACGATGGCCAGCCCATTGCCAGCCTGCGGCTCACCCCCGACGGCAAGACCGTGCTCTACGCGCTGGGTACAGAGTTGAACGACGCGCAGGAGAGCGCCAATCCTGAAAGCTGGACCAAAGGCGCCAAGCAGCAGGTGTTTGCCCTGGATGTGGATGCCAAGAACAAAGCTAAGGACGCCGCGCCACGGCAGTTGGGCGATATGGGTTGCCCGGACGAAGACTGCGAAGACATTGAGATTTCGCCCGACAGCCAGTGGGCAGTGTGGTCCGCGAAGAAGAAGTTGTGGCTGGCCAGTGTCGACGGCAAACAGCAGGCCAAGGAATTAGCTGCGGTGCGTGGAGCGGCGGGTGAGCCTAAGTGGTCGCCTGACAGCAAACATGTCGCTTTCGTCAGCGGGCGTGGCGATCACAGTTTCGTTTGCGTTTATGACTTCGATGGCGGCTCCATCCGGTATATGGCGCCTAGCGTGGATAAGGATTCCATGCCGCGCTGGTCGTCTGATGGCAAGTGGATTGTCTTCGTGCGCGTCGCTGGAGATGAGGGCAAGCTGGCGCTGATTCCGGTGCGCCCTAAGCCATGGTCGCTGTGGATTGCCGACGCCGTTACCGGTACGGGGCGCCAGTTATGGCGCAGTGAGGGAAAGCCTGAGGATTCTCTGCCTGGCCTCACGGACGGAGTTCCGCTCAACGTTGCCGCCGACGGGCGCGTGGTTTTTGCCTCGGAGCAGGATGGGCGCAATCACCTGTATTCGATTGCTGCAGCTGGCGGCACGGCCACACCGCTCACTCCCGGCGATTTCGACGTGGAAGACGTTACACTCAGCGCCGACAAAGCGTGGGTGATTTACTCGTCAAATCAGGATGACGTCGACCGGCGGCACTTGTGGCGTGTGCCGGCAGCGGGCGGTGCGCCGCCGCAGGCCCTGACGAGCGGCGAGACCATGGAGTGGTCTCCCGTCCAGACCGGCGACGGCAAGAGCATTCTTTGCCTCGGCTCCACGGCAACGTCGCCGGCCATGCCCTATGAAGTCACGGCGAAGGGCCGCGAAATGATCGCCAAGCAGGCGCTGCCCAGTGACTTTCCTTCTGCCTCCCTGGTGACACCCAAGCAGGTGATTTTTCAGAGCGAGGATGGCGTCACTCTGCATGGCCAGCTCTTTCTCCCGCGTAACGTCCATGGCAAAGTCCCTGGGCTGATCTTCACGCACGGCGGACCTGTCCGCCAGATGATGCTGGGCTTTCATTACATGGACTACTACCACAATGCTTACGCCGAGAATCAGTACCTGGCCAGCAGGGGATACGCCGTGTTATCGGTAAACTACCGGCTCGGCATTATGTACGGACGCGCGTTTCGCGAAGCGCCCAACACCGTCTGGCGGGGGGCGGCCGAGTATAAAGACGTGGTGGCGGCGGGTCGGTATCTGCAATCCCTTGCTGAAGTCGACTCGGAGAAAATTGGGTTGTGGGGTGGTTCCTACGGCGGCTTTCTGACTGCTATGGGTCTCGCGCGCAATTCAGATCTGTTCAAATCAGGCGTAGATTTTCACGGCGTGCATGACTGGAGCGTTTTCCTCGAGGAGCGTCCCTACTTCGGCAATCTGGCAACGCGCCCGCCGGACATGGAGGCTGCGGTGAAGCTGGCGTGGGATTCTTCGCCTGACGCTTACGTCAGCACGTGGAAGTCGCCGGTGTTGCTCATCCACGGTGATGACGACCGCAACGTTCCTTTCACTCAAACCGTGGACCTGGCGCAGCGGTTGCGGGCGCAGCACGTTCCGTTCGAACAGATGATCCTGCCCGATGAGATTCACGGGTTCCTGAGGTGGAGAGACTGGGTGCGGGCCTATGGCGCGACGGCGGATTTCTTTGATCGAATGCTGCAGCGCGGGGAGAAGATCGGGACGGGGGATTGAGGTCGAGGTAGGGCGAGCCCAAGTAACCTGTGGCCAGACGCCGGGCCTCGCCCAGGCGGGACAGCCGAGGCGGCTGTCCCGCCGCGAGCGTAGTGCACGAAAAACCTAGGCGCTCTTCGGCATCTTGGCCATGGCTTCTTCCATGCGGTGTTCCATCTCTTCCGCGGAGAAGTCCGCGGTGTGCGTCGCGATGGACCATTTGTGACCGAAGGGATCCCTGAGCTTGCCGTAGCGGTCGCCCCAGAACATGTCGCCGACGGGCATCTCCACGGTCGCTCCCGCTTTCACCGCGCGGTCGAAGGCGGAGTCGACATCTTCGATGTAAATGTGCAGTCCAGTGGCCGAGCCGCCAATCGACTGCGGTGAAACCGAGCCGAACGCGGGATATTCGTCGGACACCATAATGACGGAGTCGCCGATGACCAGCTCGGCGTGCATGACCTTGCCGTCTGGACCTTTCATCACACCGCCGCCCTTCAGCGTGGCGCCGAACGCCCGCTGGTAGAACTCGATGGCGCGCTCAGCGTCGCGGCACGTCATGTAGGGAGTGATGGAATGGTAACCGTCGGGAATGGCTTTCACGGACATGAGGCCTCCTGATTGCGAGAATTCGCGGCTGGAAGTTTACATCAGAAAGTGAGGGGCGAATGTAAATGGAGTATTACGGCGCGGGGCTGAGAGGATTTGGCGAAACAAAACAGGATGAAACAAATCGTTGGAGGGAGCGTCTCGCCAGAGGAAGACTTACCTCAGGGGCTGAAGCCCACACGGAAAGAGAGCTTATCGCAGCGCTGTAAGCGCTGCGCCACCCAAAATCTGTGTTCTCAAAATCTGTGTTCTCAAAGTCGGTGTTTCCAAAATCGGTGTTCTCAAAATCAGTGTTCTTAGCAGAATGTAAATGTAGGAGTCAGAAAAACCTGGTCACGCCCTCTTCCAGCACGCATACGCGGTCTTCAATCCCGTGCGAGCGCGCTTCTTCATCGAGTAACTGCAGGGGTTCGTCGATGGGCTCATGAGACAGGCGGAAGGTGCCGTAATGCATGGGGACCATCCAGCGGGATTTGAGGTCGAGGAAGGCGCGAGTGGCGTCTGCAGGGTTGGCGTGGACGTTGCGGAACTGCGGCGGGTTGTAGGCGCCGATGGGCAACAGCGCCAGTTCGGGCGACAAGCGGCGTCCGATTTCGCGGAAGCCGGCGAAGTAGGCTGTGTCTCCGGCGTGATACACCGAATGCTTGCCGGCCTGCAGCACGAATCCGCCATAGCCGCGGTGCGAATCTTTCAGGATGCGCGCTCCCCAGTGCCGGGAAGGCACATGCGTGACCGAAAGGTCGCCGTCGTGGGAACTCTTCCACCAGTCGAGTTCGATGATTTCGGAAAAACCCAGATCGGAGACCAGATCGGAAACGTGCGTGGGAACAATGATGGCCGGCGCGGTTCCACTGGTACGCAGATTGTTCTGCACAATGGCGCGCAGCGACGGCCGGTGCAGGTGGTCGAAATGCGCGTGCGTGACCAGAACCAGATCGATGGGTGGAAGATCGCGAACCCGAAGTCCCGCGCGGCGGAGGCGTTTGAGCACGAACAGCCAGCGCGCGAAGTTGGGATCGATCAGCACGCTGCGCCCGCCAATCTGCACGAAAAAGCTGGCGTGTCCGATAAACGTTACGCCCAGTTCGCCGTTTCCGGCCAGGCGAGGCAGATGAGTCTCGCCACAGCGCGGCGTGACCGCCGAATGCCGCACCAGGCGGCTGAATTGGGTAGCGCGTTTGCGCAGGGCCGGATTGCGAAGCGTTTGTTTGATCATCCCGCGTGATCGTCCTGGGTGGTCATCCTTACTGTGAAAAACTGGGTACAGACCGGAAGGCGCTTTCCAGGCCCCTATACTAAATCCTCCACTCCGATGCTTGCCGAGTGCCAAGCGCGATGCCGGCACACTTTCGTAACTTCCGCTAGACAAGTCATTGGATGATTGGCTGAGGTCGCTGGGTCTATTTTAGTTCATCTCGTCCCGCCGTTTTGGGTTTCGCAGAGAAAAACCTCTCGACCACGAAGGACGCGAAGTATCAAGAAGTATCAAGGGATTTGTTGGCCGGGGCCTTCCTTCTTATCCTGCGCGGCAAAAGCCTTTCCTTTGCTTGACCTCGGTCGCTCCGGTCATATCTAATCCGAATCTGTTGCTTCGTTCGACGAGGAGAAGTTGAGCATGCGAGTCGCTTTTCTGGGGTTGGGAATCATGGGCCACGCCATGGCCACGAATCTGGCGAAGGCGGGACACGAAGTCACGGTCTGGAACCGGACGCCCGGCAAATTGGTGGAAGGTGCGGGCGTAGCTCCGACGCCGGCGGCGGCGGCGCAAGGCGCCGAGGTCATCTGGCTTTGCGTTGCTGATACGGACGGAGTCGAGAGTGTGATGTTCGGCGCCGACGGCGCGGAAGCGTCGCTGACCGAAGGCATGATCGTTGCCGATTCCAGCACGATTTCACCGTCGGCCACGTTGAAGTTCGCCGAGCGCGTGGCCGGCAAGGGCGTGGCCTGGGTGGACGCACCCATGACCGGATCGAAGATCGGGGCGCAGGGTGGAACGCTGGTTTTCATTGTGGGCGGCGACGAAGCGCAGGTGGAGCGGCTCAAGCCGCTGTTTGCCGCCATGGGCAAGAAAATTTTCCGCATGGGCGAGACCAGCAAGGGCCAAGCCACGAAGCTGGCCATGAATCTGCAGATCGCACTCATCTTCGAAGGCTTCGCCGAGGCGCTGACGCTGGCCACCAAATTGGGCGTCGACTCACAACAGCTCATCTCATTGATCGATGCGACCATGGTGAAGTCGGGTGTGGTCGAGTACAAGGCTCCCTTTGTCCTGGCACGCGACTTCACCGCAAATTTTCCGCTGCGTCTCATGCATAAGGACATTAAGCTCACGCTGGAGGCGGCGAAAGAAGCGCGCGTGAAGCTGCCCGCGCTCGAGACCGTAGAGGAAATCTACGAACTCGCCACCGAAGAGGGTCACCAGGATCTGGACTACGCCGCCACTCTCACGCTGCTGGAGAAATGGGCGGGAGTACAGGTGAAAGGGAAAGCCGCGTAGGGATGTCGGGCGGCTGCTGGCCAAGCCGTTAAAAAGGAGCATGGTGCGCTGGTATCACTATCTGTCGTACTTTTTCGGGGGCGCGTTCCTCGCCAATGCCCTGCCGCATTTTGGCAGCGGAATCTCGGGGCACGCCTTCCAAAGCCCTTTCGCATCGCCACCTGGAGTGGGCTTGTCCTCGTCGATGGTCAACGTCGCGTGGGGCTTTTTCAATCTCGCGGTCGGCTACCTGCTCGTCTGTCGGGTCGGCAGCTTCGACCTACGCAAGACCCAGCACGTGCTTACTCTCGGGGCGGGCGTCCTGATCATGGCGATGATGCTGGCCCACGCATTCGGACGGTTCCACGGCGGACTGTGAACTAGTTTTTCGACGGAGTTCGGTATCCAAAGCTAATCCGGCAGTATCTGCGCGAACGCGTTGTGGTCCACGTTGCCGCTGGTGACCACCGATCCATCTTGGGACTCCCCTCCTTCACTGATAGCGCCACCCCTGACGCACGGATCAGCCATATCCGGCGCAGCGCCCTCGTGAATCGATGATGGGCAAAGGCAGAAGAGGGGTATTGCTGGGCCAGCAGTGTACTGGACTTGGTGGAAAATGTCCTGACGGAATTCTTAAGCAGCCTAAAGACATTCTAACTAAGAAGAGCTGTGGCCGGCGCACTGCAGCACTCCAAGGTATGCGCCCCATGGACCCACCGTTTCGCGGTATTGGTGGGCCATGATCCTGGAAATTTGGTGCAGATGGGTCAAGTCATGCGCGGCCCAGGTTGCCAGCAGTTCCGACAGGGTAACCACTCCGAGAGCGGGATGTCGTCCACGGCGTTC
>Ga0209415_10008007_pt1 | contig 18355 bp, 14 predicted proteins | sample PeaSoiSIISIP2007_FD_187696 | JGI IMG/M metagenome (GOLD analysis project Ga0209415, IMG submission 187696) | Peat soil microbial communities from Weissenstadt, Germany - SII-SIP-2007 (SPAdes) (version 2) | ecosystem: Environmental > Terrestrial > Soil > Wetlands > Peat | place: Germany...
GCGATCGCCTGGCGGATCCACCAGGTCGCGTAGGTCGAGAACTTGAAGCCCTTGCGGTAGTCGAACTTCTCCGCGGCACGCACCAGGCCGAGCGTCCCCTCCTGGATCAGGTCGAGGAACGGCAGGCCCTGGTTGCGGTAGTTCTTGGCAATCGAGACGACCAGACGCAGGTTCGACTCGACCATCTTCTGCTTGGCGTCGAGGTCGCCGCGCTCGATGCGCTTGGCGAGGTCGACCTCCTCCTGGGCCGTGAGCAACCGGACCTTGCCGATGTCCTTGAGGAACAGCTGCAGCGAGTCGGTCGTCATGTCCGGCTTGAGATCGAGCGCGGTCTTGGCCTTGCGTCGGCCGCGCTTGTCAGGCGCGCGCTCCACCTCGGAGCCGGCGGCGGTGGCGGGGTCGATGTCCTCGACGAGCTCGATTTCGGACCGCTCGAGGAAGCCGTGCAGCTCCTCCATGTCAGCCTCGTCCATGTCGAGCTCGGAGACCGCGCCCTGAATCTCGGCATAGCTGAGCACGCCGACCTGCTGGCCCTTGGCGACCAGCCCCTTGACCTCTTCGAGCTCCTGCAGTTCCGCTACTGACATGTGGTTCCGTTTCCGTCGCGCAGACGAGCACGCACCGTGACCGGCCGGTCGCCTGCGATTGCCGAGAGAGCCGCTCGAGCGCCCTGGGGCCGGGGTGATCCCCGCGCACCGCGCAGCTCAAACGTCAGTCGGGATTCTACGCGCTTTACTTTGTGTAGTCAACGTCGGCGACCGCCCGCAGCGGGCGTTTCGCCACTCCTAATACGCATAACGCACGGGAAGGTTGCAGGTTTCCATGCGTATGCAGGATTTAATCCGCCGGAGCGCGAATGAACGGGAACCTGCCGCGGCGGACGGTCTTTACACGCCATCCGGCGAGCGCGTATACTCGCGCCACCACGCCGAGCCACGCTGCGTCCGCGCAGGGTGGGCGGGGGAACCATTGCGGAGCCGCTTTCCGTTGGGGCGAATCGGCCGGACGACGGTCGTAGCGCAAGGCGCGCGAGCCCGACAGCTCACCCCGTAGGCGACGGTACCGGGCAGTGAGTGCATGGTTCGCGTGCCTACAGCCATCCGATGGGCGATCTCCGGCCTCTGCGTCGGCCTTCTCGCGCTGCCCGCCACGGCCGACGCCGGTGGGAACGGCGGCAACGGCGGCACCAGCGCCCCGGCCGCCTCGGCCCCCGCCGGCGTCCCCGCAACCCCTGCCGCGCCCGCTCCGACGGCTGTCGCAGGCGCGCTCAGCGTCACGCCCTCCTCCGTGCTGCAGCGACAGGTCGCCGTGATCAGCGGCTCGGTGCCGGCCGTCAACGCCGGACACACACTGTGGCTGCAGGTGCGCCACGGCCATGGTTCGTGGGTGACGGTGCTGAGTGCGGCCGCAGCGGCCAACGGAGCCTTCGCGATCAGCTGGCGCGCGAGCCGCACGGGGCAGCTCACGCTGCGCGTCGTGAGCTCCGACACGGCCTCTGCAAGCTCGGTCACCGCCACGCCGGCCGTCACCCTCGCCGTTTACGCGCAGGTCGTCGCAACCTGGTACGGACCCGGCTTCTACGGCAACCGCACGGCCTGCGGCGAGCGGCTGACCAGGTCGCTCGTCGGCCTCGCGGACCGCACCCTGCCATGCGGCACACCGGTGTCGCTCAGCTACAACGGCCAGACGCTGACCGTGCCGGTGATCGACCGCGGTCCCTACGCCAACGGTGCGGCCATCGACCTCACCCATGCGGCGGCGCAGGAGCTCGGGATGACCGAGACCTCGACCATCGGCATGCTCACGCTGACCGGCCCGCCGCTCGCGCCGACCGACTGGCTCGCTCCGACGGCGCCCGCATCCGGCGCCACGGGCGCGAGCGGAGCGGCCGGAGCTTCGCTCGCCGGCGGCGCCACCGCGCCGAGCGCCTGAGCGTCGCGCCTGCCTCGCGACGGCGCTACGCAGCGACAACGCAGGGGCGGCGGCCAGCTGACAGCATCCGCGGGCGATGGTGCTGCTCATCGCGCTGCTCGTCGCGCTGCTCGGCGCAGTCCTCTGGGTCGTCGCCGTACGTCGCCGCGCGAGAGTTCCTGCGGAGGTTCGGATCGTCGACCCTGAAGGAGCGCCGACGATCGACGCCGACGGGGCGGCGCGCTCGGTACAGGCGGCGGAGTTGACGATGAGCGCCGCCGCGCTGACCGAGCTCTGGTCGCCCGCGTCACTCGAGCGCCTGGCGCGAACCTACTGGCGGTTCCTCGAGCGCTGCTCGCTGGGCCTGATTCGCGTGTGCTACAGCGCGGATGGCCGCGCCGTCGTCCTGCTGTGCCGGCCGCTCGTGCTGATCGGCTTCGATGCGCCCCAGTACGAGCTGAGCGACGACCGCGGCGTGGTGCGCTGGCGGATCCGCGGCGGCGCGCTGGTGTCGCACCGCCAGGACGCCGACGGCGGGTTCCTGCAGATCGATGTGCGCCGCGTCGCAACACCGCAGGACGGCCATCAGACGATCCACGTCGAGATCGCCGTGCTGAGCTTCTACCCGGCGATCGCCAGCGCGCTCAGCCCGCGTCTTTACGCCGCCACGCAGGCCGCGATTCACGTCGTGATAACCCATGGATTCCTGCGCTCGCTGGCGAAACTGGACCTGGCGAAGTCACGGACCGGGCGCTTCGCCGACGAGCAGGGCGCGGCTCCGTAGAGACGTTCACAGCCGGCCGAAGGGCTGCTGATAGCTTGCCGACCAATGCGCGAGCACAGCTTCGTGATCGGCGTCGACGTCGGCGGCACCAAGGTGTCCGTCGCGGCGCTCCGCGGAACCTCGACCGGCGAGCCGCTCGTTCGCGCAACCGATCGGTCGAGCGCGGAGGCGCTGATCGCCCAGATCGTCGCGCAGGTCGAGACCGTCGCCGGTGACGCTGCGGCTGCCGCCGTCGGCATCGGCGTCCCCTCCGTCGTCGAGTTCGCGACGGGCTGCGCGCGCTCGAGCGTCAACGTGCCGCTCCAGGACGTCCCGCTTCGCTCCCTGCTGGTGGCGCGCCTCGGACTGCCCGTCTTTGTCGACAACGACGCGACCGTCGCGGCGCTCGCGGAGGCCCACGACGAGCACGGGCGGCTCGACGTTCACAGCCTCGTGATGTTCACGGTCGGCACCGGCGTCGGCGGCGGCATCGTGATCGACGGTCGCTCCTACCGGGGCGCGACCGGCGCCGCCGGTGAGCTCGGGATGACGCTGGTCTCGATCGACGACGCCGTTCCGCCCGCCACCTCCTTTCCCCAGCCGGGGTCGCTGGAGTCGCTCGCGGCCGGGCACGTGCTCGACCGCCTTGCCCGCGAAGCGGCGCAGGCGCACCCAGCCTCGGCGCTCGGCCTGCTGCTCGCCGAGCGAGGATCGGTCGGCGGTCCCGACGCGGTGTCGGCGGCAAAGGGAGGTGACGCGGTCGCCGTCGAATGCGTCGCGACACTGGGGCGTCGCCTCGGCGTCGGCGTCGCCAACGCGATCAACACCTTCGACCCGCAGGTCGTGGCGATAGGTGGTGGCGTATCGTCAGCGGGGGAGCTGCTCGTTGCCCCGGCCCGTGTGGTGGCCGCCGAGTACGTGCTGAACGGCGTCGGTACGGCGACCGAGATCCGCGTCGCCAGGTCCGGCCCCCAGGCCGGCGTGCGCGGCGCCGCGCTGCTCGCACGCAGCGAACTGAAACGTCAGAACGGAGAAGGCAGATGAGCACAGCCCAGCCGCAGGCAGGCCTCGACGAGCTCTGCGTCAACACGATTCGAACGCTCGCGATGGACGCCGTGCAGAAGGCGAACTCCGGCCACCCGGGGACGCCGATGGCGCTGGCGCCGGTGGCCTACACGCTCTACACGAGGGTAATGCGCCACAGCCCGGCCAACGCGGCGTGGCCGAACCGCGACCGCTTCGTCCTCTCCTGCGGTCACGCCTCGATGCTGCTCTACGCGATGCTCTACCTCTGCGGCTACGGGCTGACGCTGGAGGATCTGGAGAACTTCCGCCAGCTCGGCTCCCCCTGCGCCGGCCACCCGGAATACGGCCACGCGCCCGGGATCGAAGCAACCACCGGGCCGCTCGGCCAGGGCATCTCCAACTGCGTCGGCCTCGCACTCGCGGAACGCATGCTCGCCGCCCGCTTCAATCGCGACGGCCACGAGATCATCGACCACCACACGTTCACGATCGCCTCCGACGGCGACATGCAGGAGGGCATCTCGTCCGAAGCCTGCTCGCTGGCCGGCCACCTGGGGCTCGGCCGGCTGATCGCGTTCTACGACGACAACCACATCTCGATCGAGGGGAACACGTCGCTCTCGTTCAGCGAGGACGTCGGCGCGCGCTACGAGGCCTACGGCTGGCACGTCCAGCGACTCGGCGAGGACCTCGCGCTCGACCGCATCGAGCACGCGGCCCGCACCGCGATGGACGTCGCGGATCGCCCGTCGCTGATCATCTGCCGCACGCACATAGCGATCGGGGCCCCCAACAAACAGGACACCGCCGCCGCCCACGGCTCCCCGCTCGGGGCGGAGGAGGTCGCGCTCACCAAGCAGGCCTATGGCTGGCCGACCGAGCCGCCGTTCCATGTCCCGGCTGAGGCACTCGAGCATTGCCGGGCGACGGTCGGACGCGGCGAGCAGGCGGAGCGGGAGTGGAACGAGCGCCTCGTCGTCTACCGCGCCGCAAACCCGGAGCTCGCCGATCAGCTGGACGCGATCTTCGAGCGCCGCGCACCGGCGCTTCCGCCGGGACTGCTGAAGCGCTTCGAGGCGGGGACGAAGATGGCGACGCGCAAGGCCTCCCAGGAGGTGCTTCAGGTAGCCGCCGCGCACGTTCCGTCGCTCGTGGGGGGCTCTGCGGACCTCGCGCCCTCGACGCTGACCCTGATCGATGGCGCCGGCGACATCGAGCGCGACTCCTACGGCGGACGCAACCTCCACTTCGGTATCCGCGAGCACGCCATGGGCGCGATCGTCAACGGCCTCGCGCTGAGCGGCTTTCGCGCCTACGGGTCCACCTTCCTGATCTTCTCCGACTACATGAAGGGCGCCGTCCGGCTCGCGGCGCTGATGGAGCTACCGAGCATCTTCTGCTACACGCACGATTCGATCGGCGTGGGCGAGGACGGGCCCACGCATCAGCCGATCGAGCAACTGGCGGCGCTACGGGCGACCCCCAACATCAACGTCGTGCGACCGGCCGACGCCCACGAGACGGCGCTCGCGTGGAGCTTTGCGCTGCGCGCGGTAGAGACCCCCACCGTGCTCGCGCTCTCGCGCCAGGCGCTCATCGTGCTCGACCCGGAGCTGATTCCCGAGGACGCGATCGATCGGGGCGCCTACATCCTGCGCGACAGCGCTGGTCCCCCCGCGATCGTCCTGATCGGGACCGGATCGGAGGTCGGGCTCTGCCTTGACGCGGCGCGGCGGCTCGCCGACGAGGGCGTGGCCGCGCGCGTCGTGAGCATGCCGTGCATGGACCGCTTCGAGGCGCAGCCGGCGGCGGAGCACGAGCGCGTGCTCGGTCCTGCGGGGACACCGCGCGTCGCGGTCGAGGCCGCGAGCCCGTTCGGCTGGGATCGCTGGACCGGCGAGCACGGCGCCGTGATCGCGATGCGCAGCTTCGGCGCCTCCGGTCCGGAGGCGAAGGTCTACGCGCACTTCGGGATCACCGTCGACGCGGTCGTCGAGCAGGCACACGCACTGTTGAGCAGCTGACAGGAGGAGACATGGCCAGCGCACCCCACACCACGAACGCAAACCTCGCCGCGCTGGTGGCGGCCGGCACGGCGCCCTGGCTCGACCAGATCCGCCGTGGCCTGATCGCCAGTGGCGAGCTCGCCCGCCTGCGCGACGAGTGCTCGCTGCGCGGCGTGACCTCCAACCCGGCGATCTTCGAACAGGCGATCCTCGGCTCCGACGACTACGACGAGGCTCTCACCGAGCTCGCGCACGAGGGCCTCGACGCCGTGTCACTCTATGAGCGGCTCGCCGTCACCGACGTGCAGGACGCCGCGGACGTGTTGCGCAGCGTGTACGACGAGTTCGCTGACGGCTTCGTTTCGCTCGAGGTGGCGCCGACGCTCGCCGACGACACCGACGGCACGCTCGCGCAGGCTCGCGACTACTGGTCCCGCCTGGACCGCCCGAACGTGCTGATCAAGATCCCTGGAACGGAGGCGGGCGTTCCCGCGATCGAGCAGGCGATCTTCGAGGGCATCAACGTCAACGTCACGCTGCTATTCGGTGTGGAGCGCTACGCCCAGGTCGCCGAGGCCTACATTCGCGGGCTCGAACGCCGCCACGAAGCCGGCCTGTCGCTCGAGGTGCACTCCGTCGCCAGCTTCTTCGTCTCGCGCGTGGACACCGAGGTCGACAAGCGCCTTGCCCTACTCGGGCGCTCCGACCTCGCCGGCACCGCCGCGCTGGCCAACGCGCGCGCCGCCTACGCGCGCTACGAGCAGGTCTTCCTGGGCGGGCGCTTCGCGACACTGCGCGCCGCCGGGGCGCTGGTTCAGCGTCCGCTGTGGGCTTCGACCGGTACCAAGAACCCCGCCTACTCCGAGACCCTCTATGTCGACGGCCTGATCGCGCCGGACACCGTCAACACGATGCCGATGAAGACGCTGCTGGCGGTCGCCGAACGCGGGACCGTCGTACCGGGAACCGCCCAGCAGGATCCCTCGCCGGCGCTGGAAGCGCTGGCGGCCGCCGGCATCAACATGGAGGACGTCACGGCGACCCTGCTGCAGCAGGGAATCGCCGCCTTCGTCGAGCCGATGAACAAGTTGCTCGCCGGCATCGAGAGCGCCCGCCAGACGGTTCTCACGGGTCGCCCGGCGGCGATCGCCGCGGTGATCGACGGCGAGCTCTCGGCCGCCGTGGCAGCGCGTGTCGCGCAGGCCGTGGAGCAGCGCATCGCGCGTCGCGTATGGGCGAAGGACGAGTCGCTGTGGGGCGGCCCCGGGGTGGCCGAGATCGGCGACCGCCTCGGCTGGCTGACGATCTCCGACGCGATGGCGGAGCGTGCCGATGAGCTTGTCGAGTTCGCCGCCGGCTGCGCGAGCGACGGGCTGACCGACGCGGTACTGCTCGGGATGGGCGGCTCGAGTCTCGCCCCGGAGGTGCTGTGGCGCACCTTCGGCGCGGCGGAGGGCGCGCTCGCCCTGCACGTGCTCGACTCCACCGACCCGGCGGCGATCCTCGACGTCCAGCAGACGATCGACCTCGACCACACCCTGTTCGTCGTCTCGACCAAGTCCGGTGGCACGATCGAGACGCTTTCGCTGTTCGAGCACTTCCACTCGCTGGTCGCAGACCCCAGCCGCTTCGTCGCGATCACAGACCCCGGCAGCTCGCTGGTGGATCTGGCCCGCGAGCATCGCTTCCGCGCGATCTTCGAGAACGACCCGAACATCGGTGGCCGCTATTCGGCGCTGTCGCTGTTCGGCCTCGTGCCCGCCGCCCTGATCGGCGCGCCGCTGCACGCGCTGCTCGAACGGGCCGTGCTCGCAGAGCAGGCCTGCGCGCATTTCGAGGACACGCAGAGCAACCCGGGCCTATGGCTCGGGCTCGCGATCGGCGAGCTCGCGCGCCAGGGCCGCGACAAGCTGACCTTCGTGGTGGGCGATCCGGCCCCCACCTTCGGGCTGTGGGCGGAACAGCTGGTGGCCGAGAGCACCGGCAAGCAGGGCCGCGGGATCCTGCCCGTGGCCGGCGAGCCGCTGCTCGGACCGGAGAGCTACGGCGCCGACCGCGTGTTCGTCCACCTGCGCGACAGCGAGCGCGCGAACGCCGCCACCGATGCCGCGGTCGCGGCGCTCGGAGCCGCCGGCCACCCCACGCTCACGCTCGGCGTGGACGGCAGCGAGGATCTCGGCCGGATGTTCTTCGTAGCCGAATTCGCGACCGCCGTGGCCGGGTGGGTGTTGGAGATCAACCCGTTCGACCAGCCCAACGTCCAGGAGGCCAAGGACGCGACCAGGCGCGTGCTCGCCGCGGGTCCCGTGCCGACGCCGCAGTTCGCCGACGACGCGGCGCTCGCGACGCTGCTGACCGGCGGCGCCCCCGGCAACTACATCGCCCTGATGGGCTACCTCGCGCCGTCGATCGAGTTCGACGAGGAGGTCGCGGCGCTGCGCGCCACGCTGCTCGCCGCCACGGGGCTCGCGACGACGTTCGGTTACGGCCCACGCTTCCTGCACTCCACCGGCCAGCTGCACAAGGGCGGTCCACCCGTCGGCCGCTTCCTCTCGCTGATCGCCGACGACGGTCCCGACGTCGCGATCCCCGGAGCGAGCTACACCTTCCGCGCGCTGAAGACCGCGCAGGCAATCGGCGATCTCGAGACCCTGCGCTCACATGACCTGCCGGCCGAGATCGTCGCACTGAGCGGCGACCCGGCCAACGCCCTGCGGGAGCTTCACACCCGGATCAAGGAGATGCTCTGATGCAGATCGGCTTCGTCGGATTGGGCAAGATGGGCGGCAACATGGTCGCGCGGATCCGCCGCGACTCCGACCACGAGGTGGTGGCGTTCGACTTCGATGCAAAGGCCGTGGCGCGCGCCGCAAAGGCCGGGGCGCTCGGGGCGGGCAGCCTGCGCGAGCTGGTCAAGGCGCTGGCGCCGCCGCGGATCGTGTGGATCATGGTGCCGGCGGGTGAGCCGACCCAGCAGACCGTCGAGGCGCTCGCCCGGTTGCTCGAGCCCGACGACACGATCGTCGACGGCGGCAACTCGAAGTGGACCGACGACAAGGCGCGCGCGACGCTCGCTCGCAAGCACAGGCTCCACTACGTCGACGTCGGCACCAGCGGCGGTGTCTGGGGCCTCGAAGTCGGCTACTGCATGATGGTCGGCGGCCCGGCGAAGGCCGTGCGGCGGCTCGCGCCGATTCTCGACGTGCTGGCGCCGCCGACGGCGCCGGACGCGGTCGCGGCGATCGGGCCGCGCGGCTGGGAGCACTTCGGCCCGAGCGGAGCCGGCCATTACGTGAAGATGGTCCACAACGCGATCGAATACGGCCTGATGCAGGCCTACGCGGAGGGCTTCGAGCTCTTCCAGCAGTCGGAGTTCGAGCTCGACAACGCCAAGATCGCTCACCTCTGGAACCAGGGCTCCGTGATCCGCTCGTGGCTGTGCGAGCTGGCGGCCCGCGCCTTCGAAGCCGACGGCAACGAACTGGCCGGGCTCGAGGGTTGGGTCGAGGACTCGGGCGAGGGGCGCTGGACCCTGCAGGAGGCGATCGATCACGGCGTGCCAACGCCGGCGCTGAGCGCCGCGCTCAACAGCCGCTTCTACTCGCGTGCCCTGGGCGACTACAGCGCCCGCGTGCTGGCCGCATTGCGCAACCAGTTCGGGGGTCACGCCGTCAAGAAGAGCGGTACGTGACGCTGGCCCAGACCCCAGCGAACCCGCTCGCCGCCGGGCTCGAACGCCTGCCCGTGGCCCCAACCAACCTGGTGATCTTCGGCGCGACCGGCGACCTGGCGAGGCGCAAGCTGCTGCCGGCGATCTACAACCTCGCGCACGAGGGAGCCCTGCCGGGCCAGTTCAACCTGATCGGCGTCGCGCGCGGCGAGCTTTCCGACGAGGCCTACCGCGAGCTGGCAGCCGAGTCGATCCGCGCGTTCTCGCGCACTCCGCCCGACGAGAACGTGCTGACGGGCCTACTCGCCGAGCTGCGCTACGTGAAGGGTGCCTTCGACGCGCAGCCGACCTACGAGGCGCTCGCCGCGGCGCTGGCGGCGCTGGACGAGGCGGCCGGCGAACCGATGTCGCGCGCGTTCTACCTATCGACCGCGCCAGAGTTCTTCGGCGTGATCGTCGGAGCACTGGGGGCTGCGGGACTGGCGACCGACAAACGGGCCGATGTGCGCGTGATCATCGAGAAGCCGTTCGGCACCTCGCTCCAGGAAGCTCGCGAGCTGAACGCCGAGGTGCTCTCGGTCTTCGACGAGAGCCAGATCTTCCGCATCGACCACTACCTCGGCAAGGAGACCGTGCAGAACATGCTCGCCTTCCGCTTCGCGAACGGCATGTTCGAACCGCTGTGGAACCGCAACTACATCGCGCACGTCCAGATCACGGCAGCCGAGGACATCGGCATCGGCGGCCGCGCCGGTTACTACGACCACGCGGGAGCGCTGCGCGACCTCGTCGAGAACCACATGATGCAGCTGCTCACGCTGCTCTGCATGGAGCCGCCGGTGACCTTCGCCGCGAACGATGTTCGCGACGAGAAGGTCAAGGTGCTGCACGCGATCCGCACCCCGCGCGCCGACGAGCTGGCGCAGATCAGCGTGCGGGCTCAGTACGGACCGGGAGTGAGCGGCGGCGAGGAGGTCGTCGGCTATCGGCAGGAGCCCGGCGTGCCCGCGGACTCCCACACCGAGACCTACGCCGCCCTGCGCCTGAATGTCGACAACTGGCGCTGGGCCGGCGTGCCGTTCTACCTGCGCACGGGCAAGCGGCTCGCGCGCAAGGTCACCGAGATCGCCGTGACGCTGCGCCCGGTGCCCCACCTGGCGTTCGAGCAGGACGGATCGCTCGGCGTTCGTCCCAACCAGCTCGTGATGACGATCCAGCCGAACGAGGGAGTGTCACTGTCGCTCGGCGCCAAGATCCCCGGCGCGCGGATGCGGATCCGGCCGGTCAACATGGAGTTCCTCTACGGCACAGCGTTCCTGTCGCAGTCACCGGAGGCCTACGAGCGACTGATCCTGGACGCGATGCGCGGCGAAGCGACCCTCTTCACCCGCAACGACGAGGTCGAGGCGCAGTGGCGGATCTGCGATCCGATCGTCTCGGCCTGGTCCGCGGCCGCCGGTCGCCTGCCACAGTACGCGGCCGGCACGCAGGGCCCTGTTGAGGCGGACGCGCTGCTGCTCGACGGCCACCAGTGGCGGGCCGTCTGAGTGCCCGGGGTCGGTGCACTCCTCACGCTCTGCGGCCGCGCGAGGCGCTGAGGGCCGTCGATGCCCACGGTCAACGACACGGTCTGGGCGGCCCAGAACACGACGCCCGCGGCCGTCGAAGCCGCGATCCGCGGGCTGCTCATCGAGCGCCACAACGAGAACGACGGCTACGTGCCGGCTCGCGTGCTCAACCTGATCTGCGTCGTCGAGCGACAGTGGAGGGGCGAGGTGGCGAACCGCCTGCGGCGGGTCGGGCGCTACCACCCATCGCGCACGATCGTCTGCGCGGTCAGCGACGGCCGGCGAACGATCGATGCAGTCGTCTCGATCGCCGCCGATGCCACGCCCACCGACGGCCAGCACGTGCTGACGCACGAGACGGTGATCCTGGACGTCGGTCCCGGACACCTGGAGCACCTCGACACGATCGTCGACCCGTTGGTGATCGCGGACCTGACGACGCTGGTCTGGGCGCCCCACGGACACTGGCGGGCGGTCGAAGCGCTGGAGGGACTCTCGCAGTGCGTCCTGCTCGACTCAGTCGAGGACCCCGACGTGGCCGGCGCGCTGCGCCGCGCCCAGGGCCTGCTCGCGCGGCGCTACGTGGTGGACCTCGCCTGGCTGCGCTCGACGCCGTGGCGCGAACGGGTCGCGGCGCTCTTCGACCAGCCGGCCCGGCGCGTCGAGCTCGGGGAGATCACGTCACTGCGGATCCGCAACGTCGCCGAGTCCGGTGCCGCGGCGCTGCTCTTGTGCGGCTGGCTGGTGTCCCGTCTGGGCTGGCCACACGGCGCTCTCAGCCGGGACGGACACGGCCGCGCGAAGGGCACGATGGGCGAGGTGGCGGTGACACTCGAGTCGGTTCCACAGGACGTGCCTGGCCTCGCGGGGATCACGATCGGCTTCCGCGACGGCGGCGCGCTGTCGCTGGACCGCGGCGCCGGAGGGCTGACGGCGACCAGGCGCGACCGGGCAGGCGCCGAACAGCACTGGAGGCTGCTCGGCGCCTCGCGCGGCGAGGGCGGAATCCTCGGCGAGGGCATCCGCCAGTCCCTGCTGCGCGACCCGACCTACCGCGAGGCACTGGACGCCGCCGCCGAGATGCTGACGTGAGCGCGCCCACGGTGATTCGCGCGGCCGACGGCGATGCCGTCGCCGCCGGAGCCGCCGCGCTGATCGGCGAACTGCTGGCGGCGACGCGGGCCGCGCGCGGGCGAGCACACCTCGCACTGGCGGGTGGGACCACCCCGGCCGGCGTCTACGCCCGGTTGCGCAGCGACGATTGGAGCGCCGTCGAGCTTTGGTTCGGCGACGAGCGCTGTGTCGGCCCCGAGGATCCAGCGTCCAACTACCGAATGGTTGCGGCGACGCTGCTCGGACACGCCGGCGGGGCTCGCGTGCACCGGATCGAGGGCGAGCTGGGCGCCGAGCCGGCCGCGGCGGCCTACGACACGCTGCTGCGAGACCGGGTTTCGGACGACGGCGGACCACTGCCGGTGCTCGACATCCTGCTGCTCGGGATCGGCGAGGACGGGCACACCGCGTCGCTGTTTCCCCACAACGCGGCGCTCACGGCCACCGGGGTGGCGTGCGTCGCGGTCCACGACGCCCCCAAACCGCCGCCGGACCGCGTGTCGTTGAGCCTCGCGACGCTGCGCGCGGCGCGGCACACGATCCTGCTCGCCAGCGGAACCGGCAAGGCCGACGCGCTCACCCGCGCGCTCGGGCCACGGGATCCGGCCGTGCCGGCGAGCCTGCTGAACCGCGACCGCCTGACGGTGATCGCAGACGACGCCGCGCTCGGCGGATCGGCCGCCCAGGCACCCGGATGACCGCCGGGCTGCCCGGACGGGAACCGGACACGCCCGGTGTCGGGCTGGTGATCGTCCGCCATGCCGACACCGACTGGACCGTGAGCGGACAGCACACCGGGCGAACCGACCTGCCGCTGAACGCCGCCGGACGCACGAAGGCGCTCGCGCTGCATGCGACGCTCTCGGCCTGGAGCTTCGCCGCCGTCTGGACCAGCCCGCTCGTCCGCGCCGCCGAGACCGCGAGGCTCGCCGGCTTCGAGGCGAGCGAGCTCCCGGCGCTGATGGAGTGGAACTACGGGGACTACGAGGGTCTGACGTCGGAGCAGATCCGCGAGCGCCAACCGGACTGGGACCTGTGGCGCGACGGCTGCCCACACGGCGAGCGCGCTGCGGACGTCGGCCGGCGGGCGGATGCCGTGCTCGCGGCGCTGCCGTCGTCGGGCAACGTGCTCGTGTTCTCCCACGGGCACATGCTGAGAGTGCTGACCGCGCGCTGGCTCTCACTCGACGCCCGCGACGGAGCCCTCTTCCCGCTCTCGCCCGGGGGAATCGGCGTGCTCGGCAACGACCAGGGTCGGCGCGTGCTGCGATCCTGGCTGTAACGCGACAGTGCGCCACTAGACTGCAGTTGCGCCATGGCCGTGCTCGAACACACCCGGCTCGACGACGCGCGCGCACAGACCCTTGCGCTGATCGAGGGGGTCGGCGAGGCGGATCTCGAGCGCGTCCACTCGCCGCTGATGAGCCCCCTTGTGTGGGATCTCGGACACATCGCCGCGTTCGAGGACCTGTGGCTCGCCCACCGACTCGGGGGGCTGCCGCTGCTGCGCCCCGATCTGGCCGATGTCTACGACGCCTTCGAGACGCCGCGCTCGCAGCGCGGCGATCTGCCCTACCTGCGTCTGACGCAGGCGCTGCGCTACATGGAGGCGGTCCGCGGGCGCGTCGCGGCGCTCGCACCGAGCGCCGACGAACCGCTCGCGGAGCTGGTCGCACGTCACGAGCGCCAGCACGCCGAAACGATGCTGCAGACGCTCGCGCTCGCTGGTCTGCGCGAGTGGAGTCCGCCCACCTCCCTGGCTCCGAGCCCGGCCGGCGACGGCGAGAACGGCCGGCCGTCCAGCGGCCTGGAGCTGATCGAGCTCCCCGCGATGAGCTTTCCGCTCGGCACCGGCGAGGCCGCCTTCGCCTACGACAACGAAAAGCCTGAACATCAGGTCGAGCTGGAGTGTTTCGCGATCGGGAGGGTGGCGGTCACGAACCGCGACTGGCTCGCCTTCATCGAGGACGGCGGCTACCGGCAATCACAGTGGTGGTCGCCGCAGGGCTGGGAGTGGCGGCGTGCCGAGGACGCAGAGCGCCCGCTGGCGTGGCTCGATGGCAACCGCGAGCGGCACCTGGCCGGCGTCGTCGAGCTGGACCTCGACAGTCCCGTGATCCACATCTGCTGCCACGAGGCCGAGGCCTTCGCGCGCCGCCACGGGCTGCGCCTGCCGAGCGAGGCCGAATGGGAGGCCGCCGCGACCTTCGACCCGGTCGAGGGCGTCAAGCGGGCGTGGCCGTGGGGTGACCAGAGCCCGACGGCGCACGAGGCCAACCTGATCGAGTCCGCACGCTACGCGCCGCTGCCGTCCGCCTCGCTGCCCGCCGGCGCCTCCCCCTGCGGCGCGCTCGGGATGATCGGCGACACCTGGGAGTGGACGGCCAGTGAGTTCGGCCCCTACCCCGGCTTTCGCGCCCACCCCTACCGCGAGTATTCGGAGGTCTTCTTCGGCGGTGGCTACCGCGTGCTGCGGGGCGGCTCGTTCGCGACCAGCGCTCTTGTCGCCACGCCCAGCTTCCGCAATTGGGACTTCCCGAGCCGCCGCCAGATCTTCGCCGGGCTGCGCGTCGCGAGCAGCCGATGAGCACGAGCGTCGGAGCCGGACCACCCGCGACGTTCGAAAACGCGCTCGGACCAAACGGCGGCCGCACGCTCGCCGATGATGCCCGGCGCGGCCTGACGGCGACGCTCAAGCAACTGCCGCCGAAGCATCTCTACGACACGCGCGGGGCCGCCCTGTTCGATCGGATCTGCGAACTGCCCGAGTACTACCCGACGCGCACCGAGCGGGCGATCCTCGAACGGGTCGCGCACGAGCTGATCGCCACGACCGGCGCCTGCGAACTGGTCGAGCTGGGCTCGGGCAGCGCGAGCAAGACGCGCCTGCTGCTCGACGCGATGTCCGCCGCCGGCACGCTGGAGCGCTTCATCGCGGTCGACGTGACCGAGCACGTCGTGCGAGACGGCGCCGCCGAGCTGACGCGCGAGTACCCGGGACTTCACGTCCACGGTCTGATCGGAGACTTCGAACGCCACCTCGACAGACTGCCGCCCGCCCGCGGGCCGCGTCTGGTGGCGTTCCTCGGCGGGACGATCGGGAACTTCGACCCCGCCAGCCGGGCCGAGTTCCTGCGCAGCGTCGCGGGCCTGCTCGGCGAGGGCGACCATCTGCTGCTCGGCACCGACCTGGTCAAGGATCGCGCGACGCTCGAGGCGGCCTACGACGACGCCGCGGGCATCACCGCCGAGTTCAACCGCAACGTCCTGCATGTGCTCAATCGCGAACTGGGCGCCAACTTCGAACCCTCCGCCTTCCACCACGTCGCCGCCTTCGACGCCGACAACGAGTGGATAGAGATGAGGCTGCGCGCGCGCGAGGAGCAGGAGGTGGACCTGCCGGCGATCGGACTGCGCGTTCGCTTCGAAGCCGGCGAGGAGCTGCGCACGGAGATCAGCGCGAAGTTCACCCGCGAGCGGGTCGCGGCCGAACTCGCGCAGGCCGGTCTGGCCCTTGCCGCCTGGCACACCGACGAGAACGAGTGGTTCGCGCTCTCGCTGGCCTGGCGGGCCGATGCCTGAACGGCGACCGCACGAGCCACCCCGACGCGCAGGCCGCCTTCAACCCTGAATAGCGCTCCGCACGATCGCCGCGGTTTGCGAAGCCGTCCTAGAGCCGCTCGACGAGCACAGCCATGCCCATTCCGCCGGCGACGCACATGGCCTCGATGCCGAGCCGGCCGCCCCCCGTCTCGAGCCCGTTCAGGAGCGTCGCCATGATGCGGGCGCCGGTCATCCCGAACGGGTGACCAAGGGCGATCGCGCCGCCGAACGGATTCAGCTGCTCCTCCGCGATTGCCAGCTCACGCGCACAGGCGACCACCTGCGCCGCGAACGCTTCGTTGATCTCGACGATGTCGATCTCGCCGATCGAGCGGCCGGTCTGCTCAAGCAGTCCGCGGATCGCCGGGACGGGGCCGATGCCCATGTACTCGGGCTCGACGCCGGCGACGCTCGTTGCAAGGATCCGCGCGCGCGGCCGCAGCCCGAGCCGCTCCGCGCGCGTGGCGCTCAACACGAGCACCGCTGCGGCGCCGTCGTTCAGCGGGCAGGAGTTGCCGGCGGTCACCGTGCCGTCCGGCTTGAACGCGGGCGCCAGCGCGGCAAGGACCTCGACCGTGGTGCCCGGACGGGGACCGTCGTCGCGCACGACCAGCGCGTCGGGCACCTCGACCGTGCCGCCGTCGCCGTCGTCCTCGACGTGAGCCGGCACGCCGACCGGCACGATCTCGCCCTCGAAGTGCCCTGACTCGACGGCCGCGACGGCCCGGGTCTGGGAGATCGCCGCCCAGCGGTCCTGGTCGGCGCGCGTCACACCCCAGCGCTCCGCCACGTTCTCGGCGGTGAGGCCCATCGGAAGGTAGACGTCGCACAGCGCCCCCTCCGAGCCGTCCAGGCGCGGATTCAGATTCGCGTAATCAGGGGCTGCGCCGAGGCCCGCGCGCGACACCGATTCGACGCCCGCGGCGATGTACTGCTCCCCCTCGCCGGCGGCGATCGCGTGAAAGGCCATCCTCAGCGTCTGTAGCGAGGAAGCGCAGAAGCGGTTGACCGTGCAGCCGGGCACGCGCTCGTCGATGCCGGCGAGCAGCAGCGCGTTGCGAGCAACGTTGTAGCCCTGCTCGCCGCTTCCCGAAGCGGCGCCCATCATCACGTCGTCGGTCGCGGCGAAGTCGACCTGCGGGTTGCGCTCCACCAGCGCGCGCAGCGCGGCGGCAGCCAGATCGTCGGCGCGCACCGCGCGCAGCGAACCCTTGAAGGCCCGTCCGATCGGCGTGCGCACCGCGTCGACGATCACCGCCTCAGCCACCGCCCTGTCCTCCCGTCGCCGCCGATCGCGTTCGGAGCGCAACACGAACAGCGCCACAACCTCCGGCGCGCGGCACGCTCACAGTCCCAATTCCCCGACGCCCATCTCATCGAAGCCGACGTGATGGGCCAGCTCGTGGCGCACGACGCGCACGACCTGCTCGTGCAGCAGATCGGGGTCGGCGCCGAAGTCGCGCCGCAGCGTGTCGCGGAAGATCACGATGCGATCGCCGTGGGCATGACGGTGGGCGCCGCCGCCCTGGTAGAGCCCGTAGGCACCGGCGCGCCGCCCGCCATCGGAGATGACGACCGCGACGTGAGCCAGTGCGTTCTGCAGCAGGTCCGGCAACTCGTCGAGCGCGTCACGGACCAGCTCCTCGAAGTCGTCGTCGCGCAGAGGGTCCAGCTCCAGAAACTCGATCTCGTCGGGTTCGGCCGCCAGGCCCTCGCCGGCGAGGCGCTCGGCACGACGCACCACGAGCTCGAACTCGGCTTCGCCCTGCTGCCATCCCGCCAGCCAACCGGTCGCGAGCGCGACCACGGCGGAGAGGATCAGCACGCCGAGCACGATCACTGCGACCAGTTCGATCGCGCGCACGACCGGCGAGGCGCTGGCCGGCGACAGCAGGAAGGACACCGTGACCCCAACGAGGAGCGCGACGCCGGCGGCTCTCAGGATCACCTTCAGCGGTGGGTCGGACAAGCCGGCGCCCCTCACAGCAGAGATCGCGCGATCACGAGTCGCTGGATCTCGTTCGTGCCCTCATAGATCTGGGTGATCTTCGCGTCGCGCATCATGCGCTCGACCGGGTAGTCGCGCACGTAGCCGTAGCCGCCGAGGACCTGGACGGCCTCGACGGTCACAGCCATCGCGGTGTCGGACGCGAAGACCTTCGCCATCGAGGCGTACTTGCCCGCCGCGGACTCGCCGCGGTCGGCCATCGCGCACGCGCGGTAGAGCAGCTCCCGCGCCGCCGCCGTGCGCAGTTCCATGTCGGCGAGCTTGAAGGCGATCGCCTGGAACTCGCCGATCGGCCTGCCGAACTGGCGGCGCTCGCGCGCGTATCCGACCGCGAAGTCGGTCGCACCCTGCGCGATCCCTACGGCCTGCGCCGCGGCTCCGAGCCGCGATCGCTCGAGCGTCCCGAACGCGACGGCGAGACCCTTGCCGACCGCCCCCAGGACGTTCTCGGCCGGCACTCGCACGTCGTCGAACAGCAGCTCACCGGTGGGTGAGCCGCGGATCCCGAGCTTGTGCTCCAGCTTGCCCGTGCGCAGGCCCGGGCGGTCGGACTCGACGATGAACGCCGTGACCCGCCGCTCCGCGGGATCGCTGAGCGCGAAGACGATGTAGAAGTCCGCGACGCCGCAGTTGGAGATCCAGGCCTTGGAGCCATTGATCACCCACTCCTCGCCGTCGCGGCGGGCC
>Ga0209415_10008008_pt1 | contig 18355 bp, 15 predicted proteins | sample PeaSoiSIISIP2007_FD_187696 | JGI IMG/M metagenome (GOLD analysis project Ga0209415, IMG submission 187696) | Peat soil microbial communities from Weissenstadt, Germany - SII-SIP-2007 (SPAdes) (version 2) | ecosystem: Environmental > Terrestrial > Soil > Wetlands > Peat | place: Germany...
ACTATCGTGCTGGGACCCTGGGCCTCGATCCTGGGCATCTCGATCGCGCTGATTATTCAAGCCGTGTTTTTTGGCGACGGTGGCATCACCGCAATCGGCGCGAACTGCTTCAACATGGCGATCATCGGATCGCTGGCGGCGTACCCGGTTTATCGGATCTTGTCGGGACGCGCATCCATTACGTCTCCTCGCCGAATCATCGCCGCGGGGGTGGCGGGATATGTCGCCATCAATCTCGCGGCGCTGGCGGCCGCCATCGAATTCGGAATTCAGCCGCTGCTGTATCACGACGCGACCGGCGCGCCTCTCTACGCCCCGTATCCTCTGCGCATCGCGATTCCAGCGATGATGATCGGGCACCTCACCATCGCTGGGCTGGCCGAGATGGTGGTGTCGGCTGGGGTGGTGGCGTACTTGCAGCGATCGGAACCGGCGTTGTTGAAGAGGACTGCGCCTGGCGCCTTGGAGAATGGCGCGGTCGCGGGCAATCTGCGGCATTTGTGGTTCGCGCTTGCGGCGTTGTTGATTCTGACGCCGCTCGGAATCCTGGCGGCCGGATCGGCCTGGGGTGAATGGGCGCCCGAGGCTTTTTCAAGCCCGGCAGCGAGACGCGAGATCGCCAATGTGTCGGGCAATCAATCGCCGCCGGCCCAAGCGCCTCGCGGACTTCGCGCGCTATCATCCTTCTGGACCGCACCGATGCCTCGCTACGCACCGCTGTTTCTCAAGAGCCCGGCGTTCGGTTATCTGCTTTCGGCCATGACGGGCACCGGGCTGATCCTGTTGGTGGTGTTGTTGGCCGGGTGGATTACGCAAACGCGAACGGGATGACGGGTTATATCGAGCGGACCATCGCCAGCCTGATTACGGCATCCGAGCGCGCCGCGATCTCTGAGCAGCTGGCGTTTTCCGAAGGCGTACTGCAGCGCGTGGATCCGCGGGTGAAAGTAGCGGGCTTGTTCGCGTTGATCATCGTAGTTGCGGCATCCAGGCAAGTGCGCGTGATCGCGGTCTTGTTCGTAATCGCGGCCGTTCTAGCGGCAGCATCCAACGTTCGCATGCGGAGGCTGGCTGGATGGGTGTGGTCGCCAGTCTTATTTTTCACGGGCGCCATCGCGCTGCCCGCCATCTTCCTGACGCCGGGACGTCCGATCGCGTTCTTGGGCACGGCGACGGTCACGGAACAAGGTCTGCGCGCGGCCGCCTTCCTGATCGGACGGGCCGAGACCGCCTCCACGCTATCGGCTCTACTGGTGCTGACAACCCCGTGGCCCTGGGTGTTGAAGGCGCTGCGAATCTTGCGCTGCCCGATGGTCGTGGTCGCGATTCTGGGAATGACCTACAGGTACATTTTCGTGATTCTGCAGGCCGCTCTCGAAATGTTCGAAGCGCGCAAGAGCCGGACCGTGGGAATTCTACCGCCAGCGGAGCGGCGCCGGTTGGCCTCCTCAGCCGCGGGCGTGCTGTTGAGCAAGAGCGTGCAGATGAGCAGCGAGGTGCATCTGGCGATGCGATCGCGCGGATTTCGCGGCGAGATTCATGTGTTGCACGACTTCCGCGCACGGGCGGCGGATTGGTGTTGGTTGGCGGGCTTCGGGCTTCTTGCGGCTGCGGCGCTTTGGTGGGGCCGATGAACGACACTCTCCTGCCGATCTTTCAACTCCGAGACGTCTCGTTCCAATACGAAAACGTGACCGCGATTGACGGAGTTTCGCTCGACATCGAACAGGGCAAGCGGGTCGCATTGCTGGGGGCGAACGGCTCCGGCAAATCCACGCTGCTGCGGCTCCTGGATGCCTTGTCGTTTCCGGGCGCGGGATCGATCTCTTTCCAAGGCCAGCCGCTCGACGAAGGACGATTTGGGGACGATCAGTTCGCGTTCGATTTTCACCGCCGGGTCGGTCTGGTCTTCCAGAACCCCGACGTCCAGCTATTCAATCCGACGGTCTTCGATGAAGTGGCTTTCGGCCCGTTGCAACTGCGCTGGCCTAAGAGCGATATTGTGGCGCACGTCAACGCCGTTCTGGATTCCATGGAAATCGCGCATCTGAAAGACCGGCCACCGCATCGGCTCTCGGGAGGCGAGAAGAAGCGGGTTGCTCTGGCATCGGTACTGGTGCTCGATCCCGAAGTGCTGTTGCTGGATGAGCCGACCGCGGCACTCGACCCAAGAAGCCAGAGCCAGATCATCGATCTGCTGATCGGCTGGGGCGCAGGCAGCAAGACCGTGATCACAGCGACACACGATCTGGGCCTGGTGGAAGACATCGCGGATCATTGCGTGATTCTTCAAGCCGGTAAAGTGGCGGCCGAGGGCAATCCGGCGGAACTGCTGGCGGATCAAGCGCTGCTGCAGCGCGCGAATTTAGTGCACGCTCACCGGCATCGGCACGGTTCTGAAATCACGCACTCGCATCCTCACACACATCCACACAAGCACGGTTCCAGCGGCTAGAACTCGAATTGCACACGGCCGCTGGCCATGCGCGGCGGGGCGAGAGCGGTACCCGAGAAGAGCCCGGCGAAATCGATCACGTTGAGTTGATTCGTCAGGTTAGTGACGTCCACCTGGAGCCGGATCGCTTTCTTCTCTTTCTGTTTCAGGAGCACGCCGGCGGAGGCATTCAGCGTGAATCCCGGCCGCGCGCGATAGTCGGAGAAGTTCACGCGATTCAGGATTGCAGGGCCGTATTGCGCCGCCGCGTCCTGGTAGGTGCCGTTAAACTCCGTCGGGAGCCCACTGTCGTAGGCGCCGCCGAACGCCGTCCAGACGCGTTTTGTCACTTGATAGCGGACGCGGGCACGCACGGTGTTGCGTTGGTCCTGCGACACGGGGAAAACGCCACGGGTTTCCGCAATGGCTTGCGCGGCGTCATCGCCCAGGAAGAGACCGCCGGTGACCGGGAGATAACCATTGCCCCGGGAATTGGAGTAGCTGACATAGCCCGAGAATGGTCCCCAGCGCGGAATATCGAGCTTTACTTCGGCGCCGTAGATATTGGCTTTTGAGAACGCGATCGGGAAGCTTATCCCAGTGTTGAGCAGCAGATCGTCGTCGGCGTAGTTGCTGACGCCCCGATGAAAGAGGCTGCCATCGATGCGAAGCTTGCCGAGCAGGGCTTTGGAGAATCCCGCTTCGAAATAGTCTCCGCGCGAAGGCTGCACGGGCAGGCGCAACACCTGATCGCTCAAACTGATTACGGCCGGAGAACTGGCGACCAGCAGGTTCTCAAACGCCGGAGTCTGAAACACGCGATCGTAGGACAAATGAAAAACGACATCCACGGGCCGCCAGTAGTAAGCGGCGCTGAGGCGCGGGCTCCAGGCGCTCTGGTTCACGAGCAAGCCATAATGATCGAAGCGCAGGCCGGCGCTCAGTGTCCAGTTTTTCCAACGAATGAGATCCTGGGCGAAAGCAGCCTGCTCGCGATCGGGCGAGTGTCCCAGGAAGTTGAATGTCTGCGGCGTGGCCGACGGAAACTGCGTGGGATCGGTGATCTGATAGCTCAACGCCTCTCGAATCGACGCGAAGTCTCCTTCCACTCCGACCTTGAATTCATGAATCCCGGAGTGCGCCGCGATGTCGCCCTTCACGTAGCCCTCGCGATAGCTGCGATCTTGCGTGGCGATCATGGGCGTCGACAATGGATTCGACCAGAACCCGGCGGTGATGTCGCGCACCATGGCCCGGACGTCGCCCAAGACATTCGGCGAGAAGATGTGCGTGTAGGAAAACTGCAGCGCGGTCTCATCGCTGGTACGGTCCTGCCGCTGTCCGGCCGCTTGCTGGACCATCTCGTTGGGAACCAGGAACTTTGACTGCTCGCGCCGGAAGATGAATCCGATCCGGTCATGATCGCTCAAGTCGCGCTCATAGTTCCCCATGAAATCCTGGGTTGTGCCGTGGTTGGTGTAATTCTGAGTCACGGGCGGATCCAGAAAGCGCTGGGTGGTGGCGGTGGCCGCGCTCAAGGTCAGCGTGTTGCGATCCCAGCCATACTGCCCTTCGGCGTAGCCGCTGGCGGTGTCGAAACTGCCACCCGACGCGATCTCCTTTCCGTGAAATCCCAGGCTGCTGTCGCGCGTGGTCTGGACTTCCACCACGCCACCCAGCTTGCGCCCGTACTCCGCCGGATAGCCCGCTGTCATCACGTTCATCCCCTGCACGTCATCGGAATCCAGGTCCGCTACGTAGGCCGCGGATCGGTTGTCGGTAAGCGGAATACCATCCATGACGTATTGCACTTGATACTCGGACTCGCGGGGGTGGAGAATGCCGTTGGCTTCAAAAACCCAGCCGGGCTCGGTGACCACCAGTTCGCCCAGCGATCGGCCCGGCAAGCCGGCGGGCTGGCTCCCGAGTGTATCGCCGCCGATGCGATGCGCCGAGTTGGATCGATGCGGATCCAGCAGCGTCTCATTGTCCGTGACCGTGACCGCGGTCTCGGCCGGGGCGACGCTGAGGGAAAGGCTGATCTCCTTCGGAATGGCCGATCGAATCTCGACCAGCACGGAGGAAGGAGCGAATCCCTGGCGCTTGGCCGCGACGTTGTAAAGACCGAATGGCAACCGCTTGGCGACCACGTGGCCTTCTTGATCCGCCTCGAAGGTGCGGCGGTATTGGTTGACCTGGCTCACAAGTTCGACCGAGGCCTGGACCGGCAGCCCCATGCCATCGAGGACGGTCACGCGCAGTTCACCCGTGTCCGTTTGAGCCAGAATCCACGCTGGTAGCAACAGCGCCAGGAACAGGGACACGAGGGGACCGTGGCTCGGCCGCGGGAAAAAGTGCATTCATCTATATATTCCCAGGAGCGGCCATATGTTCGCTGAGCGGGTGCAATATCGGAGGGTGTAAAATGGTCCCCGGCAGTAGCTTTGGGAGGACCATGAAGACCAAAATCAATCGGCGATCTTTTGTCGGCGGAGCCGCGCTCGGCGCGAGCAGCATCCTGGGTGGCGCGTTGAATAAGGCCATAGCGGCCAACGCCAAGGATGGTTCCGCGCAGGGGCCGGTGGCCAACACGTCGTCCGGCAAGGTCCGGGGCGTGGTCCAAGAGAACAAGGTCATCGCATTCCGGGGAATCCCTTATGGAGCTCCCACCGGCGGCGCGAATCGCTTCATGCCGCCCGTGAAACCGGAAGCGTGGACCGGCGTCAAGGACACCGTCGAATGGGGGCCGGAAGCGCCCCAGGGTCCTCACACCGAGATCCCGGAAGTGGCTGCCACCATCCCGCCCCAGAAGATCAGTGAAGACTGCCTGCATCTGAATGTCTGGACCAACGGATTGAGTTCCCAGGGTGACGCTCGCAAGCGGCCAGTGATGGTCTGGCTGCATGGCGGCGGATTCACCAGCGGCAACGGCGGCTACAGCATGTACGACGGCGGCAACATGGCGCGCAAGCACGACACTGTGAATGTCAGCATCAATCACCGGCTGAACTCGTTCGGATTCCTGTACCTGGCCGGCATCGGCGGCGAGAAGTACGCGCACGCGAGCAACTGCGGAATTTTGGATGCAGTGGCGGCGCTGGAGTGGGTGCGCGACAACATCGCGAATTTCGGCGGCGATCCGAACAACGTAACGATTTTCGGCCAGTCGGGCGGGGCGGGGAAGGTGAGCACGCTGCTTGCGATGCCATCGGCCAAGGGCCTGTTTCATCGCGCGATTATCCAGAGCGGCTCGAATGTAAAGGGCGTTTCGACCGAAGAGGCAACGAAAACGGCCCGCACGCTGATGGAAAAGCTGGGGGTGAAGACCGCCGAGGAATTACAGCAGGTCCCGATGGATCAGCTAGTGGCCGCGACTCTGAATACGCGCGGCTTGAGGCTCGCTCCAGTTGTGGATGGCAAGACTCTCCCGGGCGGTCCGTTCGATCCCACCGCACCTGCCATCTCGGCCGACGTTCCGCTGTTGATCGGGACCGTTGAATTTGAAGTGACATTCTTCCCGGCGACCAAGCTCGATCCGATCGATGACGCCGAGTTGCATGCCGCAGTGAAGCAGTCCACACGCGCGGCTGATGTGGACGTCGACAAACTGATTGCGCTCTATCGCCAGGGGCGGCCGAACGCCAGCCAGATCGATCTGTCGCAGATCATTGCTTCCGATGGGTTCCGTACCCCAGTGATCACCGAGGGTGAACGCAAGGCGGCGCAATCCGCGGCTGTGTACATGTACTACTTCACGTGGAAGTCGCCGGTACACGATGGAAAACTAAAGGCGTTTCACACGCTGGAGATTCCGTTTGCGCTCGAAAATGTGGACGAAGCCAAGTCCATGACGGGCACGGGGGCGGACCGTTATCCGCTGCAGGAAAGGATGAGCAACGCTTGGGCTGCGTTCGCGCGAACGGGCAATCCGAATCACAAAGGCTTGCCGAAGTGGCCGGCTTTTAAGACCGATCAACGCGCGACCATGATCTTCGACAACCAGTGCCAGGTGGTGGACGATCCGCATGGCGAAGAGCGACTGGCGTTGGCGGCGCTTCGTACGGCGGCGCAGGGCTAAACTCGGCTTCACTCAGCAGTTTTCACTGGCTGAAAGCGCGAGAACGCCAACCTTGCATGCAGTCTTCCGGGCCTCAGGTGAGACGCAGTATAGTGCCGCAACCTGAATGAATGCTGAAAAACTTGCAAGTATTTATTGCATGCAAAAGCGGACCCAAGCTCTTGATACTGCGCACTAAAATCGTCCTTGACGCAGCCCTGGATTTGTAATATAAGTTAAGCCCGGTTAGTACTTTGTCCGCACGAATTAGATTTGCCTGGGCTGAATGAGAAACTGTCGCTCAACGTCAGTTTGCCGGGCGCCTTTGTTTGACCACTCCCTGTAGGTGGCCACTCGAGCAGTTAGTAAGTCCAGCGCATATGTGTCGCTGCAACCTAGTTTGTTGGAGGCTTTATGAAATTGTTCGGGTCCGCTAAGAAGAGTGACGTACTCCGGGTATTCGCCGCGACTTTTGCGCTGCTGCTGTGTTGCGCGCCGGCGTTCTCCCAGCTCAATTTGGGCCGCATCTACGGCTCGGTGAGCGATCAAAGCGGCGCCGTGGTGCCGGGCGTGATGGTCACGGTCACGGACGTAGCTCGTGGAGTTTCGCGAACCCTGACCACGGACAACGCCGGGCAGTACGCGGCTCCCAGTCTGGTTCCCGGCACCTACAACATACGCGCCGAGGCCAGCGGCTTCAGCGTTTCCCAACGTCAGGATGTAGCGGTAGGCGTCGGGCAGGACGTTCGCATCGACCTTGCATTGCAAGCCGGGGCGCAAACGCAGGAAGTAATCGTCACCGGCACGCCGCCCATCATCAACACCACCAGCTCCATGATTTCGACCACCATCGAAACCAAGAGTCTTGAGGATCTGCCCCTCAACGGCCGCCTCTTCACCAAGCTGCTGGACTTCACCGCTGGAGTTGCGGGCAGGCCAGGTGGAAATACGCCGACCTACTCCAGCAACGGCGCCGGTACCATGACCAACGTCTGGATGCTGGACGGTGTGGACGACATGAATCAATTTGCGGCATCCGGGCCACTTTTCGGCGCCACCACCAGCGCGGACGAACTAACCGAGTTGCCCCTGGATTCCATTCAGGAAATCAACGTCAGCGCAAATCCCCGGGCGGACTTTGGATGGGGGCAAGGCGCGGTGGTAAACGTCGGTCTGAAGTCGGGCACCAACGCGCTGCATGGGTCAGCCTACGCTTACGGCCGCTACACGGGTTGGGACGCAAGAAGCCCGTACCTTGGACCGTTGCCAAAGGCGGACGATCTATTCGAACAGTTCGGAGGTTCCATCGGCGGCGCGATCATCAAAGACAAGCTCTTCTATTTCGGCAATTATGAAGGATTCCGCTACACGGTAGGATCCCCGGGAATCTTGCAGGTTCCTAGCTCACTGAGTCTCGGCGGCGATACCACCAACAGCTTTCCTGACGCCATCGCCGACTTGAAGGCCCATAACATCCAGCCCAATCAACTGAGTTTGAATCTCGCAGGCTGTACCTCGGCGGGCGTTTGCAATCCTCACGCGGGAATATTCACCAACGGGACATCCAGCCCGCTGCTTTCCTCGGGCTTGGACAATATTGGCCACTCCGATAACTATGTCGCAAAAATCGACTACCACCTGAACGAGAAGAACTCGATCAATGGGGAATATCTCATCGGCAACGCCACCGATCAGACCGCTGGCGTGGGGCTGCAGCCCTATTGGGCCAACATAGACCACAACCGGGTGATGGTGGTCCGAGGTGTCTGGGTGTACGTGCCCAATTCCAGTTGGGTGAACGAAGCCAGGTTTGGATACGACCGTTACAATTTGCAGGACTACAACGGAGAGTGTACGCAAAATCTGGGCCAGCCAGATTACTACAAGGCGTTCGGTTTCGCTTCCGGCATCACTGCTCCCTCGCCCGAATGTGGATTCCCGGTGATCAACATAGGCAACTTTTCTGCTACCGGCGCCGGTCAGTTCATTCAGGATCAGTTGGTCTTCCAAAACACGTACCATTTCAGCGACAGCGTTTCCTGGACGCATGGCCGGCATCTAATCAAGTTCGGCGGCGAGTTCGATCACACCTTGTATAACGGATACGGTGCGCCAAATTATTTGGACGGCAACGTCGCGTTTAACGGGGGCGCCACTCCGAATTATCCGGGCGCCACGGCTCTGGAGGATTTCCTATCGGGGAGCCCTTCCAGCGGGCAATACCTGGTGAATCCGCCGTTAACCACCACGACCTTTAACCGGTACGCTGGTTTCATTCAGGACGACTGGCGGATCTCGAAAAGACTGACTTTGAACTTGGGCCTGCGGTACGAATACGAGCCGCCCCAGGTGGACAGCCACAACGCGTGGGGCAATTTCGATCCCACTTCACCGACCGGCATGGTGCAACAATCGAACGGCAATGCGCTCTATCGCACCGATAAGCGAGATTTTGGACCTCGCCTGGGCTTCGCTTGGGACGTCAACGGAAAAGGCACCACCGTCATCCGGGCTGGCACCAGCATCACTTATGACACTGTTCCGATGGATGCCCTGGTCACATTCCAGGGCGCCAGCCTGCCTTCCATTCCGACCGGGTTCACTCTTTATAACTCGGACGGCAGCATCCGGCCAAATACTGGCACTATCGCATCAGGCGTTCCTGTTTTTGGGCCTTCCCAACTAAGCTGGGTCTATAATGCTCCCGGCGCGCCCGTCGTTCCCGTCTTTGCCGGCGGAGCAAGCTCGCTGGCGTGCGGTGACGGCATTGGCTCCAACCCTGCGCCTTGCGCGCTCCTGGCCAAGAATCCGCACGCGCCGCGCAGCTACATGACCACCTGGACCGCGGCCATTCAACACGCCTTCACCAACAACCTCTCATTGAACGCGGCCTACGTCGGTAATCACGTCAATGGACTTCCAGAGTACGTGAACGTCAACCAGCCAACGCCGGGTGCGAATGATTTTACGTCGGAGCAGCAACGCCGTCCCTACTACAGCAAGTTCCCCTACTTTGGGAATATCCTCGACTATTCAAACGTTGGGTGGTCCAACTACGATGCCCTGCAATTGAGCCTGGTGGCGCGCAGCTCCCACGGACTGACCGCGCAAGCCTCCTACACTTTGGCCCACGCCATGACGACGCAGAGCGGTGAAAGCGACAACTTCCCCTTCTTGAAGGACAGCACCAACGTCAGCAGTTCCTACGCGCCGATGAACAGCACACCCGAGCAGCATTTCGGTCTCACCGTGACCTATGACCTGCCCAGTAAGAAGGGCTTTGGTCAGATGCTGGAAGGATGGTCGGTCAATAGCTCTCTCAATATTCTGAGTGGCGTCGGGGTCGATCTGAACGACTTCATTCTCGACTTTTCGGGCACTGGCAACATTATTCCATTCCAGGGAAATTACTGGAATCTGTATGGGAACGCCAGCGACTTCAGTAGCATCTTCGGGCGTACCACACCGGTTCCTTATTTCCCGGGTTCCGCCGCCCCCGCGGCTTGCACTTCGGCGGCCGCCGCTGAGCCAACCAATTCCAACGTGCCGGGCAGCAGCGGTTTGGCATCGCTGGGAGCTTTCGGCTGCTACATGGCCGGTAAATCGGTGATCGTTCCCCCGGCCTTCGGAACCATGGGCAACATGTATCGCAATGAAATCAAGGGCGCACCTTTCCGCGAATGGGATTTCTCGATCGCCAAGAATTGGAGATTCTTTGAGCGCTTGAACGCGCAGTTCCGCGCTGAGTTCTTCAACCTGACCAATAGCCGTAACTATGGACCGGCGAGTGGCGAGCCGCTGTTTAACAGCACCTTCGGGGTGTCCACCGCACCAGTGGACGCGGGCAATCCAGTGAACGGGGAGGGCGATTCCCGCAGAATACAGATGGGGATGCGATTCACGTTCTGATAACGCGCTCAAGCAGGTAACGTTTGGATCGGGGCACACGCCCTTTGTCTGATGTTTACCAGATCCTCGATCTTCCTTTTCGCCGCGTTTGCGAGCGCGTTCGTTTTGCAAGCGCAGGACAATCCGCTCAGCACGGAGCTGAAACAGAACTACGACCAGCGGAAAAGCGCCCTGTTGGGCGAAGCGGATCGCATGGCCGATGCCGACTACGCCTTCAAGGCCACGCCGGAGGTGGGAACGTTCGGCTCCCGGGTGGCCCACGTCGCCGACGCGCAGATGATGATCTGCTCAGCGGTGAAGGGTGAGACCAAGAAGGCTGATACGGCAGGCAAGACATCCAAGGCCGATTTGGTTGCCGCGCTCAAAGCCTCATTCGATTATTGCGACGACGCTTACGCGTCGCTCACCGATGCCACGGCTACGCAGACTGTCAAGGTATTCGGCCAGCCGCAAACCAAGCTCAGCGCGCTGTGGGGCAACCTGGCGCACGACAGCGAGATGTACGGCTATATGGCGGTCTACCTGCGGTTGAAGGGTCTGACGCCGCCTTCGAGCGAGCGCCGGCCGAAGTAAGCTGAACCGCGCCGGTCCCGCGGGACATCCTATCGACTGTGGACCTGCAACTGGACGGTAAGCTCGCATTGGTGAGCGGATCGACGGGCGGCATCGGCTTCGCCATCGCGGGGGCTTTGGCAAACGAAGGCGCTCGCGTGATCGTCAATGGCCGCACTGCCGCGCGCGTTGAAGCTGCGATAAAGAAATTACAGAGTTCTGGCGTACGAGGCCGCGTAGACGGATTCGCCGCCGACCTGGGAACGAGCGACGGCGTCAGTCAGATCACCGCGAAATTTCCGGACGTCGAAATCCTAGTGAATAACCTCGGGATCTTTGAACCGAAGCCCTTCGAAGAGATTTCCGACGCCGATTGGTTTCGTTTCTTCGAGGTCAACGTGCTCAGCGGAGTCCGGCTGAGCCGCTACTATTTGCCACGCATGAAAGATCGCGGCTGGGGACGCATCGTGTTCATTTCCAGCGAATCCGGACTGCAAATTCCCAAGGAAATGATTCACTATGGCATGACGAAAACCGCCCAGATCGCAATTGCGCGCGGGCTCGCCGAAACCACCGCCGGTACCAACGTCACGGTCAATTCGGTGCTGCCGGGTCCGACGGGCTCGGAAGGCGTCGAGCAGTTCGTCGAACAGATGGCGGCGTCGAGAAACATCACCCGCGCCGAGGTGGAGAAAGAGTTCTTCCGCAGCGTCCGCCCGTCCTCGCTCTTGCAACGCTTCGCGCGCACGGAGGAAGTGGCCGCGATGGTGGCGTTTATTTGCAGTCCGCGGTCGTCGGCCACGAATGGCGCAGCTATCCGCGTGGATGGCGGAGTTGTGCAGTCGATCGCTTAATTGCCTCAGGATGATTGAAGGATGGCGATGGCCTTACCCGCCAGCGCAACGCTGGTCCATAGCCCCAGCGACAGGCAGGCTGTCAATGCCGCACCGTAGCGCGGCGCCGGCGGTTCTTCGGAAACCACTTTCCGGTGCACGGTGAAATGAAAAATCACCGCGATTGCGAGCAACGCCATCTTTGTCCAGAATGCCGGATTCTTATAGCATCGGGTCGCTTCCGAAGTCAGGAGCAAAGGCCCGCTCACTAACATGATGGCGAGCCCAGCCGCGATCCAGCCCCGCAGTTCACTCGCGATGCGCGACGCCGGAGCGCGCCCGATTCCAAAGCCAAGCAAGGTCAGGTCCACCATGAGTATGCTGCCGAGCAAGAGCGTCAGTCCGATCAGGTGGATGCTCTCCAGAAGCGCAATCAACGAAGCTGAATGTTGAATGGCTTGGCCCACCGGCGTGCTCTCCATCCACTCGAAGACAGGCAGCAGGAAACTGGCCATCATCCAAGATCGTAGCCCGAACCGTAGGCGATGGCGCGCCCAGCCGCGATGATTGCAATCCAAAACGCGAGCGAGAGCAGCCCGGTCAGCCGCGCGCGAATGGGTACGGCAGCCGTCTGGTCCCAGTTGGCGACGTCGCGATAGATGGTCCGATGGAAGATCAGCGCGTTCAATCCGGCTAGCGCCAGGAGCACCAGTTTGATGCGAAAAGCGGGGCTGTGATAAAGCTTCACGGCTTCCGAAGAGAACAGCAGCGCTCCGGTGACGAACATGAGCGAGAAGCCCCGCAGCGTCCACGGCACGATCCGCTCTACCACGCTGGCCACGGGCTCGCTCCGCAATGCAAGCCCCAGCAGGCGCAGATCCACCAGCATGATTGTTCCGGCCACCAGGACGATCCCGAGAGTGTGGATTACATCGAAAGTTGGGAAAAACCAGGTGGACATGCGCATGGCGGCATTCAATCGCGTGCTGTCCAGCCACTGGCAGATGCTGAGCAAGAACATGCTGAACAGATCTTACTATGTCGCTAGGACGGGTCCAAGTCTTCTACGCCGCGAAAGTCCCCAACTCGATCGCAGGTGTGGTCGGCTTCATGGCGCGACAAGGCCAGGCGGCTGCCCTCGGCCGAGTCCCAGGCTGCACGGCACAGTCTGCGCGCCGCGTTGGTTTCGTTCTCCAGGCCCGCAATCGCAAGTTCCACCAGCTCACGCACCTTTACCGCGTAGTTGGTAGACGCGTCGCTATAGTTGCGGAGGAGGCGAACACGCTCCTGGCAGACCATGGCAGATCTCCGGGCATTCAGATGTAGCTACCCGATTGTACACCCGAAGTTTTGGTTTCGAGGGAAAATAGCACCATGAAGGTTCTCAAACTTTGCACGATTTGCACCGTGTTTGCCTCCACGATCGCCGCGGAGACTCCTTCTCCGGCGCTGCTGGTCTTGAATAAGGCGGATCAAGCGATGGCCATCGTAGACCCCGCGTCGGGAAAAGTGGTTGCTCGCGTCGGCGTGGGCGAAGGGCCGCATGAAGTCACTGTGTCCGCTGACGGCAAGTTTGCGTTTGTCGGCAACTACGGCCAGCAGACGCCAGGCAGCACGATTTCGGTGGTCGATTTGGTGGCCCAGAAAGAGCTGCGGCGCGTCGATCTGGGCCCGTTGCGGCGGCCCCACGGCATGTTCTTCGCCGGCGGCAAGGTCTATTTCACCGCCGAAGTGAATCGGCTCATTGCGCGTTACGATCCGGTTGTGAATCAGATCGACTGGCTGTTTGGCACGGGCCAGGCAACCACCCACATGGTGATCGCCAACCCCGACGTCAGCCGTCTGTTCACTTCGAATATCGGTTCCGACAGCGTTTCGGCCATCCAGCGAGTTTCCGGACCGGCAGGCTGGACCGAGACCGTGATTCCCGTGGGCAAAGGACCTGAGGGGATCGATTGGTCGCCCGATGGCAAGGAAGTCTGGACGGCGACTGGTGGCGATGGCGGCGTATCGATTATCGACGTCGAGACGAAGAAGGTAATTCAGACCCTGAGCGTCGGTTCCAAGCGCACCAACCGCCTGAAGTTCACGCCGGATGGGAAACTGGTGTTGCTATCGGACAGCCAGGGGGGCGAACTGATCGTGCTGGATCGGGAGACCAGGAAGGAGCGCACGCGCATTCCCATGGGCCGCAGTCCCGAAGGGATTCAGATGGAGCCGGGCGGAGGGCGCGCTTATGTCGCGCAAGAAGGCGCGAACGACGTCGCGGTTATTGATTTAAAGACATTGACGATCGCGGGCCACATTTCACCCGGCAACGGTCCGGACGGCATGGCTTGGGCGGTACGAAAGTAATCATACGCGAGGCACTTTTCTGAGGTGCAGGCGCCGCAAAAGTGTTGACAGCAATGAGGACACGTGTTAGCATGACGCATGCGTTTACTACTAGCGGTTGCCTTGCTGCTTGTTCCCGTCTGCTTAAGCGCCCAGGAAAAAGGTGGAAAAGGTCCCAACCCGTTTTCCACGCCGAAGAATCTGAAGATTCTGACTGGCGACACCCCGGAACAGCTTCAGATGACGATGCGCGCGTTTACCGTTGCGCTCGGTCAAAGATGTAATTTCTGCCACGTGCAAGGCGATTTCGCCAGCGACGATAATCCGAAGAAGGAAACCGCCCGCCACATGCTAGCCCTGGCGCGCGAAATCAACGGGAAGTTTCCGGATGGAGCGACGGTTCGTCACGTCAGTTGCTACACGTGCCATCGTGGCGCGACAACTCCCGCGACGGAACCTCCGGCCGCTCCCGCGCAGTAGTTAGTCTGCGCGCTGCGGAACCTGGTTCACAAGTTCACAGGCGTTCATCGGCGACATCCGCTGGTGAGCGCCTTTCGCTTTTCGACGCCAGGCGCAGCATTTCGGCGGTCACCTCGTTCCGGTACGGATCGTCTTCGGGAAGTTGTTGGGCGTTGAAATTGACGCTCAGCAAGGCCGCGCTTACCGCGGCGGCCAGAAGAGTGGATGCTGCTCCGAGATCGGACGCGACGAAGGCATGCACCAGGCCGGTGGCCTTCGCGCAAAGGTCCAAGCCCGACGCTGCTGCGCGCGCAACCTTGAGAGGCACGTCGATAGTCTGACGGAGAGCCGCATCGGTTGGCACCTTGCGCCGCAAACAATCCAGGTATTCGTGGAAAGCCGCGACATCTTCGTCCGCCAGGCGCGATAGCGCCTCCGACAATCCACGAGCGTCGTTGAGCAGTGTTCTGACCAGATCCCGTTCGCCTGCGAAATCTTTGCGTTTGCTTGCGATCTGGAGAACCTTGATCAACAGCCCGAGTCCGAAAGTGGCGCTGACCGCCGCCGCACTTACTCCCGCCGGTGCGGGCTCCACGGTGGCCATGCGATCGCGAAACGATGCGAGCGTGGCGGACCAGATGGAGTCCATTAAGACAGACCGATAATCCGTCCCGTGGCTGTGTCCAAATCCACGTCGTAGTAACCGGGGCGAGTGGAGAGCCCGGGCATGGTGCTCATGGTGCCGAGCAAAGGATAGAGGAATCCGGCTCCGACGCTGGCGCGAATATCGCGCACCGGCACAGTGAATCCGCTGGGCGCGCCTTTGAGATTCGGATCGTGGCTCAAGCTGAGATGCGTCTTGGCCATGCAGATGGGCAGCTTATCGAAGCCCTGCCGCGTGTACAGCTCAACTTTCTTCTCCGCTTCGGGCGAGTATTCGACGCCCGATCCGCCGTACATCTCGCGCACGATGATGTCGATCTTCTCCTTAATGCTCAAGTCCAGCGAATAGAGGAATTGGAAATTGCTGGGCTTCTCGCAAGCTGCAATCAAGGCCTTGCCGAGGTCGACCGCGCCAGCGCCGCCCAGCGCCCAATGATTGGACACCACGGCATCGGCTGCCCCAGCGGCGATCGCCAAGCCCCGCACCAATGCGACCTCGGCATCGGTGTCGTCCTTGAAGCGATTGATCGCCACCACCACCGGGATGCCGAAGGAGCGCGCGTTGCCGATCAGCCGCAGCAGATTGCTGCAACCCTTCTCGAGCAGATCGAGATTCTCCTGCGTGTAAGCATGCGCCAGCGGTTGTCCGGCGACAACTTTCGGGCCGCCGCCGTGCATCTTCAGCGCACGAATGGTCGCCACTAGCACCGCGCCGTCCGGCTTCAGTCCGCTATAGCGGCACTTGATGTTGCAGAATTTTTCGAAGCCCATGTCGGCGCCGAATCCGGCCTCGGTCAAGACGTAGCCATGGGGTCCCACCAGCTTGAGCGCAATCTGATCGGCGACAATCGACGAGTTGCCGTGGGCGATGTTGGCGAACGGGCCGGCGTGAACGAACGCGGGCGTGCCCTCGATGGTCTGCATCAAGTTGGGCATGATGGTGTCCTTCATCAGGACCGTCAGTGCGCCACTCACGCCGATGTCGTCCGCGGTAATGGGTTCACCGGCCTTGTTGCTGCCGATCACCATGCGGCCCAGCCGATCGCGCATGTCGGCCAGATCCGTTGCCAGCGCCAGGATGGCCATGATCTCGCTCGCCACCGTGATGTCGAATCCGGTGCTGCGCGTGAAGCCTTTCTCTTCGGGGCCCTGGCCGATCGTGATTTGGCGTAGCATGCGGTCATTCGTGTCGACCACGCGCCGCCACGTGATGGTGTCTGGATCGATGTCCAGGCGCGCGAAGCGGCTGCGTTCCGCGGGCGTCAATTCGTTGGGATCGGTTTTGGCGATACCGAGCTTGCGCAGCCGCCGCAGCATAACCGGAGAAAATTTCCGGCTGCCGTCTTTCCCGGGAGGACAAAGCCGCTCGAACATCTGGGTGTCGTCGGCGCTCTTCTCGTGAAACATGCGCGCGTCGATCGCGGCCGCGAGAAGATTGTTCGCCGCGGTGATGGCGTGCAGGTCGCCAGTGAGATGGAGATTGAATTCTTCCATCGGAATGATCTGGCTGTAGCCGCCGCCGGCCGCGCCGCCCTTGATGCCGAACGTCGGGCCCTGGCTGGGCTGGCGGATGCAGGTGAACACTTTCTTTCCCAAGTGCGCGCCCAGCGCCTGGCTGAGACCGACCGTAGTGGTGGTCTTGCCCTCGCCCAGCGGAGTTGGCGTGATCGCCGTCACCACGATGTATTTGCCATTGGGCGAATTCTTCAGACGGTCGCGAATCGAGAGATGCACTTTGGCTTTGGTCTTGCCGTAGAGATCCAATTCTTCAGGAAGGATTCCGGCCTCGGACGCGATCTGGTCGATGGGCAGGGGCGTAGCAGCCTGTGCGATTACGATATCGCTGGGCACACTGGTCAGGATGTTGGTTAGCTTGTGGGGCATGGCAACTCATTATTCTAGAACAGGAGGGCGCGAGTTCCTAACTGCGATCCTGAGGCCGTTCCTCGTTCAAAGCGGTATAACCCGAGTTATACTAAAGTCATGAAGACTGCTGTTTCTTTGCCCGACGAAATCTTCCGTCATGCTGAGGCTGCGGCGAAGAAGTTGCACATTTCCCGGAGCAAGCTTTACGCCACTGCAATCGCGGAATACCTAAACCGCCATCGAGCCGATTCGGTGACCGAACGCCTAAATCAGGTCTATTCCAAACATGATTCTAAGCTTGATCCCGCACTGGAACGCGCCATGTTTGAAACGGCAAAAGATCGTTGGTAGGTAAATGTCAGACGTGCGACGTGGCGAGATCTGGTGGGCGGACTTGCCACTGCCGCGCGGTTCGGAACCCGGCTTTCGGCGACCGGTTCTCATCGTTCAGGCGAACGCTTTTAATCAAAGTCGAATCCGCACTATCATCGTCGCCGCGATCACGAGCAACGTAGAACTCGCAGGCGCACCCGGCAACGTTCTGCTGCCACGGCGCGTGTCTGGACTCCGAGAGGAGTCCGTCGTCAATGTTTCCCAGCTTTTGGCGCTGGATCGCAGCTTCCTAATCGATCACGTCGGCCGAATTCCGCCGCGTATCCAAGCATCCGTAGACGCTGGTTTGCGGCAGGTGTTGGAACTCGACAGCGCTACTTCTTGACCAGCGATTCTTCCGATTCGCGGGGCGCAGCGTTGCTGATCGTGAACAACGGCTGCGGATGTTCGGGCCGGCTATCTTTGTCGAGCAGATAGTTGATATACGAACTGGTGCCTTGCAATGCGCGGTTGCGGGGCGGAATGTAGGTCTTCAACTCGTCCACCCGGTTGGCCGCCTTGGCGCGATCGTACACCGCCACCCAGATGCAGGGCTTCTCCGGAGTTACCTCGCACTGTCCGCTGAATGTCCCGCCGCAAGGGCCGTTGCGCATATTCTTGGGGCAGGTCATGGGACACACGTACTCCATCAAGCCCAGCACGCAGTTGCCACAGGCCTGGCATCCGAAGACCGGCTTCTTGAATGCCAGTTCCGCGCTTTCCAAGGCACTGGCCAATGAGGGATGGTGGTCGACCCAGCCGAGCGTCGCCCTCCCGATCGAGCGAACGGGCCCCGGCCAATTCGCGGGTTCCAGCAGGTCGAATATGGGCTGCGTCCAATCGCGATTCTTGGGCGGAGGCTTGGGGCCCTCGTAC
>Ga0209415_10008009_pt1 | contig 18354 bp, 14 predicted proteins | sample PeaSoiSIISIP2007_FD_187696 | JGI IMG/M metagenome (GOLD analysis project Ga0209415, IMG submission 187696) | Peat soil microbial communities from Weissenstadt, Germany - SII-SIP-2007 (SPAdes) (version 2) | ecosystem: Environmental > Terrestrial > Soil > Wetlands > Peat | place: Germany...
CACATGACCGCAAGCGACCACGTCCTTGCCATCACGCTCCGAAAGTCCTTGCATGCCGGGGGCCATCCACACATGAGGCACTAGCGCTGGATGACATCGATTGCAGGCGCGCCCTGTGCGGCCATAGAATTTGACTTTGCGAGACTCGGGGAGGACTGACATGGCGACTGCGAAATGGTCGGTCGAGGGCCAGTACTTCGAGACCTGCAACTGCGAATTCTTGTGCCCCTGCGTCAGCTCCAATCTCGCGGCCCGACCCAGCGAAGGCGATTGCAAGGCGGCGCTCGCCTTCCAGATCGAGCGCGGCAACAAGGAGGGCGTCACCCTCGACGGCCTCGCCTTCATCGTCGTGCTGCGCACGCCCGGCCCCATGGCGCAAGGCAATTGGACGGTGGGCGTCATCATCGACGAGCGCGCGACCACGATTCAGGCCGATGCCATTCTCGCCATCGCCTCGGGCCAGGCGGGCGGGCCGATGGCGCATCTCGCGCCGGCGATCGGTACCTTCGCCGGGGTCGAGCGCCGGCCCATAAAGTTCAGTGGCGACGGCAAGCGCTACGAAGTCACCGCCGGCACCCTGGTCGACCAGGCCTGCGACGCCGCGATGGCGTCGCCCGCCGCGACCGAGCCGATGGCGCTCGTCAATGTCGGGCATCCGGCCAGTTCGAAGCTGGCGTTGGCGCGTGCGACGCGCTCGCGCATCCACGCCTTCGGCATCGACTGGGACGACAGCAGCGGCAAGCGCAACGGACATTTCGCCCCGTTCAGCTGGCAGGGCTGAGCCGTTCCTCCTTGCGTCACGTAAGAGCGCTCACGCGCGATCAGGCGATCGTCCTCGCCAGCATCGCGGGGATCACCGCGCTCGCGTGGCTTTATCTCGTCAACATGGCCGGCGAGATGTCGGAGATGGCCGACATGGTCGGCATGCCGGACATGGAGACCATGGCGGGCATGGCGCTGGTGACGCCTTATGCGCGCTGGGCGGTCGACGATGTGCTGGTCGCGGGCACCATGTGGATCGTGATGATGGCCGGCATGATGCTGCCGAGCGCGGCGCCGATGATTTTGCTCTACGCCGCGGGCGAGCGCCGCCGGAGTTCCGCTCCGCTCCTGGCCACATCCGCCTTCGTCGCGGGCTATCTCCTGATCTGGACCGGCTTCTCGCTGGCCGCGCTCGGCGCGCAATGGCTGCTGCTGCGCGCAGGATTGTTCGCGCCGGAGATGAAGGTGACGAGCGGCTTGATCGGCGGCGGCGTCTTCATTGCAGCCGGACTCTACGAATGGTCGCCGCTCAAGGAGCGCTGCCTCGCCCTGTGCCAGAGCCCGCTCGGCTTCATCGCCGGCCACTGGCGTCCCGGGATCGGCGGCGCTCTGCGCATGGGCCTGGGCCATGGGGCCTACTGCCTCGGCTGCTGCTGGGCGTTGATGCTGCTGCTCTTTGTCGGCGGGGTGATGAATCTGCTGTGGGTCGCGGGGCTCGCGGCGCTGGTGCTGCTGCAGAAAATCGTGCCGGGCGCGAGGCGCGTCTCCCGCGCGACCGGCCTCGCCATGCTCGCCGCCGGGATCTACCTCATCGCGCAGGCCGCGCGCTGAGCGCGCCCCGGCCTCGCCTGCCAGCCTTGACTTCTCCGGCACGGCGTCTTTCGATGCCGCTCGTGGACGAGCACGCACACGAAACGGATAGAGGAGCGCGGCCGTGAAATTCGGGCATTTCTGCCTGCCGACCTATTTCGCCGACGTCGATGGCTCGGTCGGCGAGTTCATGCGCCGTTTCGTCGATCTGCTGGTCGAGAGCGAGGGGCTAGGCTTCGACTCTCTGTGGGCCAACGAGCATCATTTCGATGCCTATGGCGGCATCATTCCCTCGCCGCCGATCCTGCTGTCGGCGCTGGCCCAGCGCACCAAGCGGGCCCGGCTCGGCACCTCGATCATCGTGCTGCCGCTGCACAATCCGATCGAGGTCGCCGAGCAGATGGCGATGATCGATCTGATGTCCGACGGCAGGGTCGAATTGGGCCTCGGCCGCGGCTTCGTCGCCTTCGACTACGACCGCTTCGGCATTGCGGTCGAGTCCGGGCAGGAGCGCATGCGCGAGGGGCTCGAGATCATCCTCAAGGCGTGGTCGGGCGAACCGTTCAGCCATCGCGGCAAGTATTTCAATTTCGAGAAGCTCGAAGTGTGGCCCCGGCCGCAGCAGCGCCCCCATCCGCCGGTGTGGATCTCGTGCTCGCAGACGCCGTCGAGCTTCGAATGGTCGGGCCAGAAGGGATACAGCATCCTCACCGTCGCCTATCGCGGGGTCGAGCCGCTGATCAAGCTCAACAAGATCTACCGCGACGCCTGGGCCGCCGCCGGCCATCCCGCCAACCAGTACCGCACCGCGGCGCATTACCAGGTGGTGCTGGCCGAGAACGGCAAGGAGGCGCGGGACATCTGCAGCCAGGCGCTCAAGCGTTATGTCGGCGCCACCACCCATACGCTCGACCGCACGCGCGCGGACGTGGCCTACGTCTCCTCGCCCGAGCGGCAGCGCATCAGCGAGGAACTGCCCGACATCGACAAGATGGTGGCCGAGTGCCGCGTCGTCGCCGGCACGCCTTCCGAGGCGGTGTCGCTGCTCACGCGCGCCCACGAGATGATGGGGTTCAACCAGGTCGACTGCACCTTCTATTTCGGCGGGCTCCCCTACGCGGCGGCGCAACGCTCGCTCCGCCTCTTCGCCACCGAGGTGATGCCGAAATTGAGGGGCATCGGGTAGGGAGCGCGTGCGTCCTTCGACTACGCTGCGCTCCGCTCAGGATGAGGACCGTCCTTTCTGCCACAAAGGATTTTCCTCATCCTGAGCGAAGTCGAAGGACGCACGGCGTTGGTGCAATCGTCTTCGCTCGACGATCAATCTTTGGCGACCGCCCGCCAGCCGATGTCGCGGCGGCAGAAGCCGCTTGGCCAGTCGATGCGGTCGACGGCCGCGTAGGCGCGGCGCTGGGCCTCGGCGAGGGTGCGGCCGCGGGCGACGATGTCGAGGACGCGGCCGCCATCGGCGAGGAGGCGCGTGCCGTCGCGCTTGGTCCCGGCATGGAAGATGGTGACCAGCTCGTCCTCGGCCGCGCGCTCGAGGCCGCGGATTTCGCTGCCGCGCTCGGGCTCGCCCGGATAGCCCTTGGCGGCAAGCACGACGCAGAGGCACGATTCGTCGCGCCAGCGCAGATCGAAGCGCTTCAGCACGCCGTCGCGCGCAGCGACGAGCGCCGGCAGCAGGTCGCTCTTCAAAAGCGGCACCAGCACCTGGCACTCGGGGTCGCCGAAGCGGACGTTGAACTCGATTAGCTTGGGCCCGTCGCGGGTCAGCATCAGCCCGGCATAGAGCACGCCCTTGAAGGGGTGTCCCTGTTGCGCCATCGCGGCGACGGTCGGGCGCACGATCCGCGCCATCACGTCCTCGACGAGCGCCGGCGTCAGGCACGGCGCCGGCGCATAGGCGCCCATGCCGCCGGTGTTGGGGCCGGTGTCGCCGTCGCCGACGCGCTTGTGGTCCTGCGCCGAGGCGAGCGGCAGCGCGAACTCGCCATCGACCAGCGCGAAGAAGCTCGCTTCCTCGCCCTCGAGAATCTCCTCGATCACGAGGTCCGCTCCGAAGCTCTGCGCCGCGCGGATCGCCGCGAGGGTCGCCGGCACGTCGGCCGGCACGAACACGCCCTTGCCGGCGGCGAGTCCGTCGGCCTTCACGACCATCGGCGCGCCGCGCGCGCGCACGTAAGATTCGGCCTTCGCGGCATCGCTGAAGCGTTCGTATGCGGCCGTGGGGATGGCGTGTTTGCGGCACAAATCCTTGGCGAAGCCCTTGGAGCCTTCGAGCGCGGCCGCCGCGGCGCTGGGGCCGAAGGCGGCGATGCCGGCCTCCTCGAGCCGGTCCACCAGGCCCATGACCAGCGGCGTCTCCGGGCCGACCACCACGAAATCGATGCGCTCGCGCCGGCACAGATCGAGAATTCCGGCGCTGTCGGTGGCGGCGACGGCAACGCAGGTTGCTTCGTCGGCGATGCCGGGATTGCCCGGCGCGCAGAACAGCGCGTCGGCCAGCGGCGAGGCCGCGATCGCCCAGCACAAGGCATGCTCGCGCCCGCCCGAGCCGATCACCAGAACCCGCATGCGCTTCACCTTTTCCAGGGGCGGTTCGTTCACGGCCTTGTATCATAGAGGACGATGACCGACAGCCCTACCGCGGCGCCGCCGCGCACCAACCTGCCGGACTACACGGTGAGCGAGATCGCCGCGCTCCTCAAGCGCACGATCGAGCAGAATTTCGCCTATGTGCGGGTGCGCGGCGAAATCTCGGGCTTCAAGCGCCATGCCTCGGGGCATGTCTATTTCTCGCTCAAGGATGCCGACGCGGTACTGGATTCGGTGTGCTGGCGCGGGACCCGGCTCGCGCTCAAGCCCGAGGACGGGATGGAGGTGGTATGCGCCGGGCGGCTCACCACATACCCCGGCCGCTCGCGCTACCAACTCGTGGTCGAGTCGATCGAGCTGGCCGGGGTCGGCGCGCTCCTGAAGCTCTTGGAGGAGCGCAAGGCGCGGCTCGCCGCCGAAGGGCTCTTCGCCGAGGCGCGCAAGAAGAAGCTGCCCTACCTGCCAACGGTCATCGGCGTCATCACCTCGCCCACCGGCGCGGTCATCAAGGACATCCTGCACCGGCTCAAGGACCGCTTCCCGCGCCGCGTGCTGTTGTGGCCGGTGGCGGTCCAGGGCGAGGGCGCGGCGCAGCAGGTGGCGGCGGCGATCGAAGGCTTCAACCGGCTCTCGCCCCGCGGCGATCCGCCGCGGCCCGATCTCCTCATCGTCGCGCGCGGCGGCGGCAGCCTCGAGGATTTAATGGCCTTTAACGAGGAGATCGTGGTGCGCGCCGCCGCCGGCTCCGCGATCCCGCTCATCTCGGCGGTGGGCCACGAGACCGACTGGACCTTGATCGATCATGCCAGCGACCGGCGCGCGCCCACGCCCACCGCCGCGGCCGAGATGGCGGTGCCGGTGCGGCTCGAGCTCCTGGCCGAGCTCGACGGCAAGTCGCTCAGGCTCGTGACCGCGCTGCAGCGCCAGTTCACCGAGCGACGGGGACAGCTTCGCGCGGCCGGGCGCGGCCTGCCCGATCCCCGATCCTTGCTCGGCGCCGCGATCCAGAAGCTGGATGATCGTTCGGAGCGGCTTAATCTCGCCTTGACCAACGCGATCCGGCTCGGCGGGCAGCGTCTCGCGGCGGCGGCGCGGCGAATCGTGCCGGCGATCCTGGCGCACCAGCTCGAGCGCGCGCGCCAGCGCCTGGCCGATGCCGCGCCGCGCCTCCAGAGCGCGGCCGCGCGTTCAGTCAATGAGCGCGCGATCGCGCTGGCCGGGCTCGGCGGGCGGCTCGCGAGCTGGCACCAGGCGCAGCAGCAGGTGCTGGAGAAGGGCTATGTCCGGGTCCGCGGCGAGACCGGCAAGGTGCTTACGCGCGCGGCCGACGTGGCGCCGGGGGCGGCGCTGGCGCTCGAATTCCTCGACGGCGTCGTCGCCGTCACCGCATCGCGCAAAGGCAAGGATTCGAAGCAGCCCAAGCTCTTATAGAGGCGCGCCGCCCGCGACGGCGGCAACATCCCTAAAATGTCCGGAAAACCGGCGCTGAATCACTTGGCCGTCGAGGCAATGTCTTAACGACTTCGGCCTTTAATCCCCCACGTCGTGTGGGAGTAATCGATGAGGGCCGAACAAGACATAAGGGCCTCGGGGATCGAACGTCACGGACACGCAGCGGGGCCACGGATGTGCCGCGAGCCGCGCGCCATTCTGGTCATCGACTTCCCCGATTTCAGCCGTCTCGCGGACGAGCAGATACCGCTCTTCCACGAGTTCGTGATGCGACCCGTCGCCGAGGTGATGGACGCGCACGAGGAAGGCAGGCTCTACGACAACAGCTGGGGCGACGCGATCATCGCGATCTTCGATCGCACGTCGCTCGCCGCGCACTTCTCGCTCGATCTGCAGGAGCGCCTCGCCAGCGTGCCGTTCGCCGAGCTCGGCATGCCGCGCACGCTTTGTCCGCGCATCGCCGGCGATTTCGGCCGCACCTGGCAGGGCTTCGACTTCGTGCGCAAGGAGATCACCTATTACGGACTCCATGTGACGCGCGCGGCGCGGCTCGAGCCGGTAACGCCGCCCGGCGCCATCTACGTGACGCAATCCTTCGCCATGGCCGCCGCTGCCGAGGATCCGGCGCTCGCTTGCGAATATGTCGGCGATCTCGTCACGCCCAAGAATTTCGGCGTGCTGAGCGCCTATCGCCTGACGCGCAGCGGGATGCCCCGGTGGAACGCGTCCAGCTCGTAATCATCGGCGGCGGTCCCGCCGGCCTCGCGGCGGCGGCGCAGGCGTCTTCGGTCGGCATGGACTATGTCCTGCTCGACCGCGCCGCGCATTTCGCCGACACGATCGAGAACTTCACCAAGGGCAAGCTGGTGATGAACACGCCGAAGCGCTTGCCGCTCCATCCCGGCTTGAAGCTGTCGTTCGCCGAAGGACCGGTCGAGCGCGTGCTCGCGACCTGGCGCGGCGAGCTCGCTCGCCTGGGCGTGCTGGAGCACGTGCGGCTCGGGAGCGAAGTGACCGGCGTCGCGCGCGAAGGAGAAGTCTTCCGGGTCGCGCTTGCGAGCGGCGAGACGATCGCGGCCGAGAACGTCGTCCTCGGGCTCGGCACGCAGGGCAACATCACCAAGCTCGACGTGCCCGGGGCGGAGCGCGTCGTCTATCAGCTCCACGATCCGACCGAATACGAGGACCGCGATATCGTCGTCATCGGCTCGGGCGACACCGCGATCGAGAACGCGTTGGCGCTCGCCACGCGCAACCGCGTCACCATGGTCGTGCGCGGGCGCGAGTTCAAACCCGAGAAGGTCACGGTCGCCAATCTCGCCTCGGTCGAGGCGGCGATCCGCTCCGGCCGTCTCGCCTGCCGCTTCAGCGCGGCGACGGTGCGGATCGAGCCGCGCCGCATCGTGCTCTCGGTCGCCGGCGTCGAGGAGACGCTCGATTGCGACCGCGTCATCGCCCGCATCGGCTCGGTCAAGCCGCGCAAGTTCCTCGAATCCTGCGGCGTCCGCTTCGAAGGCGCCGACGACAACGCCGATCCCGCGCTCGACCAATACTACCGCGCCGCCGAGGGGCTCTACGTCGTCGGCGCGCTCGCGGGATACCCGCTCATCAAGCATTGCCTCAACCAGGGCTACGAAGTGGTCGAGCATATCCGCGGCGTGCCCGTTGCGCCCGCGGACGAGCCGGTTCTCGCCGGCATCTTCGCCTGCATCGCGCAGCGCGCCAGCGTCGACCGGGTGCTGCGGCGCGTGACATCGCTCGTGCCGCTGTTCGCGGGCCTGAGCCGCCTCACGCTCGGCGACGTGCTGCTCGACAGCAAGGTGGTGCGCAAGAAGATCGGCGACCCGATCGTGCGCCGCGACGAGTACGGCGATTCGATCTTCGCCATCCTCGACGGCACCGCCGCGGTCGAGATCAACCCAGACGACCCGAGCCAGAACCGGGTGCTGCGCGCCGGCGACTTCTTCGGCGAGATCGGACTCATGTCGGGGCGGCCGCGCTCGGCGACGGTGCGCGCCACGGACAATTGCGCCCTGATCGAGGTGCCGCGCCGCGCCGCACTCAAGCTCTTGACCACGGCGCCGTCGGTCAAGTCCAAGATGGACGAGGCGCTCGTCGTGCGCCAGCTCCGCGCCTATGTCAGCGAGGACCTCGCCGGCGAGGACATCGAGGATCTGGTCGCGGCGGTGACGCCGGTCGCGTTCGCCTTCGGCGACACCATCATCGCCCCCGGCGCGCCTCAGACTGACGTCTACCTGATCCAGTCCGGCTCGGCCAAGGTGTCGTGCCAGAGCTGGGGGCGCGACGTGGTGCTGCGCTATCTTCCGGCCGGCCAGATCGTCGGCGAGTACGTGCATCTCGCGGACCAGCCGCCCACCGTCACCGTCACGTCCGCGACCAAGACGGTGGCGATGCGCATCGACGGCGGCGCCTTCGCGCGCGTCATCGAGCGCAACCCCGTGCTCAAGGCCCGCCTCAAGGCGCGCATGGAGCAGCAGCTGCGCGAGAACGCCAAGACGCTCGAGCGGGTGAGCAGCTTCGGCGGCCTGTTCAACGATTTCCTGGCCGAGGGCGTGGGCGAGGCCACCAATGTCCTGGTGATCGACGAATCGCTGTGCATCCGCTGCGACAATTGCGAGAAGGCGTGCGCCGACACCCATGGCGGCGTCAGCCGCCTCGACCGCGAGGCCGGCCCGACCTACGCGACCTTGCACGTGCCGACCTCGTGCCGGCATTGCCAGGACCCGCACTGCATGACGGACTGCCCGGCCGACGCCATCCACCGCGCCCTCAACGGCGAGGTCTATATCGACGATAGCTGCATCGGCTGCGGCGCGTGCGAGCGCAACTGCCCCTATGGCGTCATCCAGATGGCGGCGGTCTCGACCAAGAAGCAGAACCTGTTGCTGTGGCTGCTGTTCGGCTCGGGGAACGCGCCGGGCGACGGCGGCTCGGAGGTCGACGTCGCCGAGCGCCCCGGCACCAAGCACGCGGTCAAATGCGACATGTGCCAGGGGATCGGCGGCGGCCCCGCCTGCGTCTCGGCGTGCCCGACCGGCGCCGCGATGCGCGTCGATCCCAACCAGCTCCTGTCCCTGACCCGCGGCGTCCGCGCCTGAGGCCTCAGTCCGGCCAGCGCCGGTGGATCCAGAACCAGCGCGCGGGATCGGCGCGGACCCAGCGCTCGATGGTCGCGTTGACGGCGGTCATCAGGGCGAGATCGTCGGCGTGCGGATCGGCGCCGTGCGGCACCTCGAGCGGCGCCTCGAGGACGAGGCGGAAATGCGCGCCTTCGAGGCGCTCGACCCGCGCCGGCACCACCAAGCAATCGAAGCGCCGCGCGAGTCGCGCCAGCGCCGGCGCGGTCATCGCGTCGCGGCCGAAGAACGGCACGGGGATGCCGTCGTTCATCTTCTGGTCGACCAGCATGCACAGCGAATCGCCGCGCCTCATCGCCGCGACCAGTCGCCGCGCGGTGGCCGGCCCCTTGGGGACGAGGTCGCCGCTCGCGGGCGTTCGCGCCTCGACGATGAGCCGGTCGATGAAGGGGTTGTTGGCGGCGCGATAGACCAGCACCACCGGGAATCCCGCCTGCGTCGCCGCCTGCGCCGCGATCTCCCAATTGCCGAAATGCGCCGAGAAGAAGATGATGCGCCGCCCGGCTGCGCGCGCCGCGAGAACGGCCTCGGCGCCGATCAACTCGACGCGGCCGCCGGATTCGAAGACGCGGATCTCGCCGAGATGGGGGAACTCGGCGACGACGCGGCCGAGATTGTCCCACATGCCCGTGACGATGCGCTCGACGTCGCGCTCGCCGAGCTCGGGCATGGCGCGGTGCAGATTGATCACCGCCCGTTTCGACGCGCCGATGCGCGGGCCGATCGCGCGCCCGATCGCGCCGCCCAGCGCCGAGGCGCGATCCAGCGGCAGCAGGCGTAAGAACCCGAACGCGAGCCGCGCGCCCATCGCCTCGAGCGCGTGGCCCCAACGCCGCTCAGCCATGCGCCGCGTCCACTGCGCGCGCGAGAAGCGCCAAGAGCGCCGCCTCGTCGGGCCATTCGACCTCGACCTCGAGCACCATCACGCGCTCGCGCCAGCGCGGCGCAAGGCGAACCGCGTCCTTCGCCGTGGTGACGACGCGCGCGCCCGCTTTTGCCGCGTCGGACTCGAGCCGCGCCAGTTCCGCTTCGGCGAAGCGGTGATGATCGGGAAAGGATCGGCGCGCTATCAGCGCCGCGCCGCTTTCCTCCAGCGTGCGGAAGAATTTCTCCGGCCGGCCGATGCCCGCGAATGCCAGCACCGGACCCTGCGGCACGGTGGCGGCGACCGGCGCGAGGCGCGCCCGCAGCACCGGCTTGGCGCCGAGGCGAGGCGCGATCCCGGCCTCGTCCTCGCCCATCAGTACCACGGCGTCGGCACGGGCGAGCGCCGACGGCACGGACTCGCGCAGCGGCCCCGCCGGCATGACGCGGCCATTGCCGACGCCATAGACGCCGTCGACGACGAGGAGCGAAAGGTCCTTGACCAGGCGCGGGTTCTGGAACCCGTCATCCATGACGATGACGCCCGCGCCCGCTTCTTGCGCCCTTTGCGCGCCGGCGACGCGGTCGCGCGCGATCCAGGTCGGCGCCTCGCGTGCCAGCAGCAGCGGCTCGTCGCCGACCTCGTCCGCGGAATGGTGCGCCGGATCGACCAGGAGCGGCCCGCGCGCCGCGCCGCCATAGCCGCGGCTCAGGATGTGCGGCTTGGCGCCGCGCGCGGCGAGGAGGCGCGCGAGGGCCAGCACGACGGGCGTCTTGCCGGCGCCGCCCGCGACCAAATTGCCGACGCACAGCACCGGGATGCCGACGCGCACCGGGCGCACCCACGCGCGGCGCGCCGCGCCGGCCGCTTCATGGGCCCAGGCGAAGGGTTCGAGGAGCTGCGCCGCGAGGCCCGGCCGCGCCCAGAACTCAGGCGCAGGCAACTTCTTCATGGGGCGCGAGGCGGTCGAGCCAGGGCGCGATCTCGGCCATCACCGCGTCGAGCACGTCGCGATTATGGGCGGCGACGCCGGCCGCCGATGCGGCGCGCGCGGCGCGCTCCACCGGGTCGGCGAGGAGCCGTCCGACCGCGGCGGCGAGGCTCGCGGCGCCGGTCACGGTGATGGTGGCGCCGGCGCTGGCGAGGGCGCGCGCCATGGCGGCGCAGTTGCTCATGTCGGGGCCGTGCAGGATGGCGCAGTCGAGCAGCGCCGCCTCGAGCGGATTGTGCCCGCCCTTGCGGGCGATCGAGCCGCCGACGAACGCGATCCCGGCGAGGCGGTAGAACAGGCCCAACTCGCCCAGCGTGTCGGCGAGATAGATGTCGATCGAGGACTCGACGGGCTCGCCCGCCGACCGGCGCGCGACATTGAGCCCGCGCGCATCGAGCATGGCGCGGATCGCCTCGGCGCGCGCGGGGTGGCGCGGCGCGATCACGGTGAGCAGGCCGCGATGCTCGCGCGCGAGCAGGCGATGGGCTGCGGCGACGATCTCCTCCTCGCCCTCGTGCGTGCTGGCGGCGAGCCACAGCGGCCGGCCGGCGCATGACGCCGCGAGGTCCGCGAACGCGGCTTCGTCCACCGGCAGCGGCGCGGCCGCGGCCTTGAGGTCGCCCACGGTGGCGGCGCCGGCGGCGCCGAGGCGGATGAACCGGTCGGCCTGCGCCGCGTCCTGCGCGAGACACAGATCGAAGCTCGCCAGCAGCGGGCCGATGAGGCCCGGCACGCGCTGCCAGCGCACGAACGAGCGGAGCGACATGCGGCCGTTGAGCAACACCAGGGGAATTCCCCGCGCGTGCGTCTCGATCACCAGGTTGGGCCACAGTTCGGACTCGACCCAGAGCGCGAGGTCGGGCCGCCAATGGGCGAGAAAGCGCCGCACCGAGGAGGGCCGCTCCACCGGCACGTATTGATGCCAGGCGCGGTCCGGCGGCAGGCGGCTGGCCAGGAGGCGCGCCGAGGTGACCGTGCCGGTCGTCACCAGCACGCTGAGCTTCGGCCGCTCCACCAGCAGCCGGTCGATGAGCGACAGCATCGACACCGCCTCGCCGACGCTCGCGGCATGGACCCAGACCAGCGGCCCCGGCGGGCGCGGGCGCGAGGCATGGCCGCTGCGCTCGGCGAAGCGTTCGGGGTCTTCCTTGCCGCGCGCGAGCCGGCGCGCGAGATAGAGCCCGATCGCGGGCCCGAGCGCGATCGTGAGCGTGCGATAGGCGAGGAGCGCCGGGCTCATCCGGGGTCTCCGGCGGCATGGCGCTCTGCCCGCCACTCGCGCCGCGCCAGCGTTCCCGGCGTCACCGCGTCGCGCCCGACGCGGCGGTCGGCCTCGGCGGTGAGCGCGTTCATGCGCTCTTCGATAAGGGCGCGCCAGCGCTCGGCCTCGGCCGCGTCGAGCGCGGCCGGTACGGCGATCACCTCGCCCCACAGGAACACGCCGCGGCTCAGCGGCAGCGCCAGATGGAACCGATCCCAGCTTTGGACGATGCGGCGCCGGCTGGTGGCGTAGGTCATGGGCACGATCGGCGCGCTCGCGAGGCGCGCGGCGGCGACGATGCCCTCGCTCGCCCGCATGGCGGGACCGTTAGGCCCGTCGGGAGTGATGCCGACGCAAGATCCCGCGCGGATGTGGCGCACCATGGCGCGCAGCGCCGCGGTGCCGCCGGCGCTAGTCGAGCCTTCGACCGAGCCGATGCCGAAATAGGCCACCGCATCGGCGATGATGCGGCCGTCGCGATGGCCCGACATCAGCATGTAGAGCGGCGCGCGTCGCGCCCACATCATGGGCAGCATCAGCATGCGGCCGTGCCAGAAGGCGACGATGAAGGGCCGCTGCGATGCAATGAGCGCGTCCGGGATCTCGGCCCCGACCATGGTCCAGCGGCTGGTCATGTGGACGAGTCGGATATAGAGCTGGATCAGCCAGCACAGCGCGCGGCGATTGGCGTCGGCCCGGAGCCAGCGCTTCATCGGCCCCACCGTCAGGCTCCGAGCTCCGCCGCGACCGCCTGGTCGGCGAATTGCAGCGCATGGAGCCGCGCGTAGACGCCGTTGCGGCGCAGCAGCTCGGCGTGGGTCCCGGATTCGGCGACGCTGCCGTCGGCGATGACGGAGATGAGATCGGCATCGATCACGGTCGAGAGCCGGTGCGCGATCACCACCGTGGTGCGCCCGCGCATCAGCGCCTTGAGCGCCGCCTGCACCTGACGCTCGGATTCGGTGTCGAGCGCCGAGGTCGCCTCGTCGAGCAGCAGGATGGGCGCGTTCTTGAGCATGGCGCGGGCGATGGCGATGCGCTGGCGCTGCCCGCCCGACAGATTGACACCGTGCTCGCCCACCTGCGTGTCGTAGCCGTTAGGGAGCACCCGGATGAAATCATGCGCCGCCGCGGCCTTGGCCGCCGCCACGATGTCGTCCTCGCTGGCGCCGAAACGGCCATAGGCGATGTTGGCGCGCACCGTGTCGTCGAACAGGCTCACCTCCTGGCTCACCAGCGCGATGGCGCCGCGCAGCGAGGCGAGCGTCACGTCGCGCACGTCGGCGCCGTCGATCCGCACCGCGCCCGCAGCGACGTCATAGAAGCGCGGCACCAGGTTCATGATGGTGCTCTTGCCCGCCCCCGAGACGCCGACCAGCGCCAGGGTCTTGCCCGCGGGCGCGACGAGGCTCACGCCCTTCAAGGCCTGGACGCCGCCGTCATAGGCGAAGCGCACCTCCTCGAAGCGGATCTCGCCGCCCTTGACGACCAGCGGCCTTGCGTCGGGCCGGTCGCGGATCGCGGGCTCGATGTCGAGCACGGCGAAGATGCGCTCGGCTCCGGCCAGCCCCTCCTGTAGGGCGACATTGAGTCCGGCCAGGTTCTTCATCGGCTGGTAGGCCAGGAGCAGCGCGGTGACGAAGGAGAAGAACGTCCCCGGCGTGCGCAGCCCGGCGATCACCTGATGCCCGCCCCATAGGATCACCAGCGCGATGGCGATGCCGCCCAGCGTCTCCATCAGCGGCGAGGCGACCGAGCGGGTGCGCGCCGCGCGCTCCACAAGGCGCAGCAGGCGGTCGATGGTGCGGCCGGCGCGATCGGTCTCGTATTGCTCCATGCCATAGGCCTTGACGTGCCGCGCGCCCTGGAGCGACTGGTCGAGCAGCGTCATGAACTGGCCGAGCTCGGCCTGGGTGTCGGCCGAGACGCTGCGCATGCGCCGTCCGACCCGGACCAGCGGCCTGAGCGCCAGCGGGAAGGCGATGAAAGCGATGATCGCCAGCACCCAGTCCTGGTAGAACATCAGCGCGACCAGGAAGACGGCCGTGACCGCCTCCTTGCCCAGCCCCGCCAGCACGCTGGTGGCGGCCCCGCGCAGCACATTGGCGTCGTTGGTGAAGCGCGAGATCAGCGTGCCGGTGGCGTTGGCGTGAAAGAACGCCAGATCGGCGCGCATCAGCCGCGCGAAGAGGGCGTACTGGATGCCGGCGACTACGCGCTGTCCCACCGTCGTCATCAGCACCGACTGGACGTAATTGGCGACGCCCTTGACGAAGGCGAGGGCGACGATCGCGGCGGGGATCACCAGGAGCAGGCTCTCGTCGCGCGCCATGAAGACGCGGTCCAGCATCGGCTGCATCAGCCAGGCGTTGGCGGCGGTCGCGGCCGCCATCACCCCCATCGCCACGAAGGCGAAGGCCATGCGCGGCAGATGCGGCCGCAGGAACTGCCCCACCAGCCGCCGCATCAGCGGCAGCGTGCGACGGCTTGGCTCCGCGATGGGCCGCTTCATGTCGTCCTTGCCGCGCAATCCCAGGACCGTCCTTTCCGCCGCCCCGATTGTACAAGCGGCGGGCGGACGGCGCAAAGCGCGCCCGACTCGGTCGCGTCTTGGCGTGAATATCCGCAATTTATCCAACTAAACGCCGGCCTGCCCAACCTGAAACGGTCGACCACGCCGCCTGCCGTGCTAAAATTTGCCGTCAAGGTCGAGGGGGACGGTGACGCACCAGAACAACACTCGAGGATGGGCTGAGCGAATCGGGCGCCGCGATCTCATTGCGGTTCTCGGCGGGATTGCGGTGGGGTGGCCGTGTGCGGTGCACGCCGCTGCCCGCCCGCGCCTTGCCATGCTGGCGCTCGGCTCCTTGGAGGCGTTCGCGCCCGAGTATGCGGCATTTCACGACGGGTTGCGGGCACTGGGCTATGCCGAGGGACATAACCTGGATTTCGACGAGCGCCACGCTGACGGCGACGTAAACCGGCTGCCGGGGTTGGCGAGGGACCTTTTGCAACTGCATCCGAACGTCATTCTCGCCGATGCGCCGAGCGCGGCCCTCGCCGCCCACGAAGCCGCGCCGCAGATGGCGGTGGTGTGTCCGATTTTCACCTCAAACTTGATCCCTCGTCTCGCGGCCGGCTACGCGCATCCAGGTGGCAGCGTCACCGGCGTGGCCCCCGAAGTCGAGGGACTCAATCGCAAGATTGCCGAAGTGGTGCTTGACGCGATCCCCGGCGCAAAGAGGATCGGGCTGCTCGTCAACAAGCGCGCCGCTTACAATGATCGCGGGATTGAGTCGGCTGCGCAAGCTCGCGGGGTCGAACTGGAAATCGTCGAAGCGGCCACGCCGGATGAGGTCCGCACCCTGTTCGAGCGCTTGGTTCCGGCGAAGGTCGCCGCCCTGATCATCGCTCCCAACGCCTTATTCCGCGCGATGGAGTCTTTCCTTGCAGCGACGGCGCTGAATGCGCGCGTGCCACTCTTTTTCACCGATCGGCGTGGAGTCGATGTCGGTGGGCTTGCAAGCTATGGCGTCGATCAGAGCGACGACTTCCGCCGCGCCGCTACCTATGTCGACAAAATCCTGAAGGGCGCGTCGCCCGCCGAGTTGCCGATCGAATTTCCGACCAAGATCGACCTGGTCGTGAATCTCAAAACCGCTAGGGCGCTAGGACTGGTCATCCCGCCGACCCTGCTCGCCCGCGCCACCGTCGTGATCGAATAGCGCCCAGGTCTCCTTTTGCCACCTTGTGGAAATGCCGATTGCGGCGCCACCGCTCAGGCGCCGGCCACCGTCATGCCGTCGATGCGCAGAGTGGGCGAATCGATCCCGGTGCGGAATTGCAGGTCGTTGGCCGCGCTCAGGTGCTGGAACATGTCCTTCAAATTGCCGGCGATGGTCAGCTCGCTCACCGGATAGGCCAATTGCCCGTGCTCGATCCAGAAGCCGGCGGCGCCGCGGCTGTAGTCGCCGGTGACGCCGTTGACGCCCATCCCCATCAGCTCGGTCACGTAGAGGCCCGACGGGATGTCGGCCAGCAGCTCGGCCTGGGTCACGTGCCCCGGCTCGAGCCAGAGATTGCTGGGCGAGGGGCCGGGCGGGCCGCCGGTGCCGCGGCTGGCGTGCCCGGTGGTCTCGAGCCCGAGCTGGCGCGCCGAGGCGAGATCGAGGATCCAGGTTTCGAGCACGCCGTCGGCGACGATGGCGCGGCGCCGATTCTTCACCCCCTCGCCGTCGAACGGGCGCGAGCGCAGGCCGCGCCGCTTGTGCGGGTCGTCGGTGATGGCGATGCCCGGGGCGAAGACGCGGGTGCCGAGCTTGTCCTTGAGGAAGCTGGTGCCGCGCGCCACCGCGGGACCGCTGATGGCGCCGAGGAGATGGCGAACGATTGAGCCGGCGACGCGCGGGTCGTAGATCACCGGCACCTTGGAGGTCGGCACCTTGCGCGCGCCCAGCCGCTTCACCGCGCGCTCGCCGGCGCGGCGGCCGATCTGGGCCGCGTCGGCCAGGTCGCCGGCATGGACCGCGCTCGAGAAATCGTAGTCGCGCTCCATCTCCTGGCCTTCGCCGGCGAGGACCGCGACACTAATGCCGTGGCCGGTGCCGACATAGGTCCCGGCGAAGCCGTTGGAGGCGGCGAGGGCGACGCGCGACCGGCTCCAGCTCGCCTCGGCGCCCTCGGAATTGGTGACGCCGGCGACGGCGCGCGCGGCGTCCTCGGCGGCGGCGGCGTGGGCGATCAGGGTCTCGGGCGCCGGCTCGACCGGGTCGGCGAGATCGAGATCGGGCCAGTCTCGTGCCAAGGCCTCGGGCGGGGCGAGGCCGCAATAGGGGTCCTCCGGCACCGCGCGCGCCATGGCGATGGCGCGCTCGATCAGGTCGTCCATGCGCTCGCGTGAGCGCTCGTTGGAGGACGCGATCGCCTGGCGCTTGCCGATGAGGACGCGCAGGCCGAGATCGTAGCTCTCCGACCGCTCCAGCTTCTCGATCTTGCCGAGGCGCTGGGCATGCGACAGCGAGGCGCCCTCGAACAGGACCGCGTCGGCCGCGTCGGCGCCGGACTTGCGGGCGCGGGCGATCAGGTCGTCGAGAAGGGATAGGGCGTCGCTGTCCTGCGCCATGGCTCGGTCCTCGAAAATGCTTGGACGACAGCATATGGGAAGCCATGGCCCGCCCGCCAGCCTCGCCCGGTGATCAAGACTTGCGACGCTTACGCGCGGCTCGACGCGCTGCTCGGGTGAGAATCACCGCCAGATCGGCTTGCCGCTTCCGGGAAGCCCGAGGCTCGGCCACTTCTCGGTGACGGCGGCGATCACATCGTCGCGCATGCGCAGCTTGCGGCCCCAGTCGCGCGCCGTCTCGCCCGGCCATTTGTTGGTGGCGTCGAGGCCGATCTTGCCGCCCAGCCCCGCCACCGGCGAGGCGAAGTCGAGATAATCTATGGGCGTGTTCTCCACCACGGTGATGTCGCGCGCCGGGTCCATCCTTGTCGCCACCGCCCACATCACGTCCTTCCAGTCGCGCGCGTCGATGTCGTCGTCCACCACGATGACGAACTTGGTGTAGACGAACTGGCGCAGGAACGACCACACGCCCATCATCACGCGCTTGGCGTGGCCGGCATAGGCCTTCTTCATCGAAACGACGGCGATGCGGTAGGAACAGCCTTCGGGCGGCAGCCAGAAATCGACGATCTCGGGGAATTGCTGGCGCAACAGCGGAATGAACACCTCGTTCAAGGCCGCGCCCAGGACCGAGGGCTCGTCGGGCGGACGGCCGGTGAACGTCGAGAGATAGATCGGATCGCGCCGCATGGTGATGGCCGAGATGCGGAACACCGGAAAGCGCTCGACCGCGTTGTAATAGCCGGTGTGGTCGCCATAGGGGCCTTCGTCGCCGAACTCGTCGAGCGACACGTGGCCCTCGAGCACGATCTCGGCCTCGGCCGGGACCTTGAGCGGCACGCTGACGCACGGCACCAGCTCGACCTTGCGGCCGCGCAGGAGTCCGGCGAACTGATATTCCGACAGCGTGTCCGGCACCGGCGTCACCGCGGCGAGAATGGTGCCGGGGTCGGCGCCGATGACCGCCGCCGCCGGCAGCGGATCGGCGCGCTCGGCGCTCCAGCGGCGATGGTGCTGCGCACCCCCGCGATGGGCGAGCCAGCGCATCAAGGTGCGGTCGCGCCCCAGCACCTGCATGCGATAGATGCCGAGATTGAAATCGTCCTCGCGCGCGGCACCCGGCCCCTTGGTCACCACCAGCGGCCAGGTGATGAGCGGCGCCGGCTCGTCGGGCCAGCAGCTCTGCACCGGGAGCCGGCCGAGGTCGATGTCGCCGCCCTTGAGCACGATCTCCTGGCATGGCGCGCTCGAAACGGTGCGCGGCTTCATCGCCAGCACGGTCTTCAACAGCGGCAGCATCTCGATCGCCTCGCGCCAGCCGCCCGGCGGCTC